>Ga0255334_1000126_pt1 | contig 81277 bp, 73 predicted proteins | sample EtOH5_35cm_T3_12_FD_202080 | JGI IMG/M metagenome (GOLD analysis project Ga0255334, IMG submission 202080) | Sandy soil microbial communities from University of British Columbia, Vancouver, Canada - EtOH5_35cm_T3_129 | ecosystem: Engineered > Artificial ecosystem > Sand microcosm > Unclassified ...
GCGTTATGCCGCTGGACATGCCGGAATCGATCCTGGTGCGCTTCAAAGGCAAAATGCAACCGGGCGTCACCCTGCGTGACCTGGTTCACGCCATTCCTTACTTCGCGATTCAGGCTGGCCTGCTGACTGTCGAGAAGAAAGGCAAGAAGAACGCCTTCTCCGGCCGCATTCTGGAAATCGAAGGCCTGGACAACCTGAGCATCGAGCAAGCGTTCGAGCTGTCCGACGCCTCGGCCGAACGTTCGGCTGCCGGTTGCACCATCAAGCTGTCGAAAGAGTCCATCACCGAGTACCTGAGCTCCAACGTCACCCTGCTGCGCTGGATGATCGGCGAAGGCTACGGCGATGCGCGCACCCTGGAACGTCGTGCTCAAGCGATGGAAGCCTGGATCGCCAACCCTGAGTTGATGGTTGCCGATGCTGACGCCGAATACGCTGAAATCATCGAAATCGACCTGGCCGACATCAAAGAGCCTGTGCTCTGCGCGCCGAACGATCCGGACGACGCCCGTCTGCTGTCCAGCGTTGCTGGCGAGAAGATCGACGAAGTGTTCATCGGTTCGTGCATGACCAACATCGGTCACTTCCGCGCTGCCGGCAAGTTGCTGGATCAGGTCAAAGGTCAGTTGCCAACCCGTCTGTGGCTGTCGCCGCCGACCAAAATGGACGCTCACCAGCTGACCGAAGAAGGCTACTACGGCATCTACGGCAAGGCCGGCGCGCGCATGGAAATGCCGGGCTGCTCGCTGTGCATGGGTAACCAGGCACGTGTAGAGCCGAACTCGACTGTGGTGTCGACGTCGACCCGTAACTTCCCGAACCGTCTGGGTGACGGCGCGAACGTCTACCTGGCTTCGGCCGAGCTGGCGTCTGTTGCTTCCATCCTGGGTCGCCTGCCGACCGTCGAGGAGTACATGGAATACGCTGGCAAGATCGACAGCATGGCGGCCGATGTTTACCGCTACCTGTCCTTCGACCAGATCGCCGAGTTCCGTGAAGCTGCTGCGAACGCCAACATCCCGGTCGTTCAAGCCTAACGCTGCAACGCAATAAAAAACGCCGCCCATCGTGAGATGAGCGGCGTTTTTTTATGCCTGCATGAAGAGCAATGTCGAATCGTCACACCGCCGCTCCCAGAGGTTATGCGGATGACTTGAGTGCTTGTTGCACTGCAACGTCGACGCTCAAATCACTGAAGATCACCTGTGCTCGCTCCTGCGCCGACAACTTCGACAGTACGGCCTGAGCCTGATGCTTGAGCCGCGCCAAAATCAGCAGTTTGTCCTCAGCCCGCACCTGCAAAAAGAACGCCTCCAGCGCCTCAATGCTGGTGCCATCCAGGTCGGGCGTCTCTTCCAGACTGAGAATAATCGTATGAACCGGCGTTAACGCGTGGCGGGCCAGATGCAATGCACCGCCGAGAATGCGCTCCACGTTCGCGAAAAATAACGCTTCGCTCGGCCTGACGATCAGCACACCGGGGATCTCGCGGGCCTGAGGGTGGCGCTGCAGATCTACAAAATCATGACCGCTGCCTATCCGCCCCAGCACCTGAACATCCGCCGATGACATCTGTTTCAACATCAGCACCACACTGATCACCACCGCCACCAACAAACCGTCCAGTACTCCCAGCACCAGCACCGCCGCCACGGCACAGATCACCAGCAGACGGTCACGGCGCCAAATGAAATAACGGCCCAAGGGCTGCAGGCTCAAGCCGCGCGCCAACGCATAAATGACGATGGCCGCCAGCACCGGCTCGGGGGTCAGGGCGATCCAGGGCAACACCGTCAAGACAATGAGCAACACCACCCCCGCCGCGACTGCACCCGCCAGACGCGATCCAGCACCCTCCGCCTCATTGGCCGCAGTCGCCGAGTAACCGGCGCCCGCCGGCATGCCATGAAACAGGCCCGACAGCAGATTGGCCGCGCCGAGTGCCAGCAGATCGCGGTTCGAGGACACACGGTCGCCGTGCTTTAGCGCAAACGAGGTGATCGATCCGTAAGACTCGGCATACAAAATCATCAACATGGCGAACGCCAATTCGCCCAGGCGCAGCCAGTCGGTAAACGGCAGCACGGGAAGACGAGGGACTTCCAGGCTCAGATCAATCACGCCGATCAGTTTCACCCCATAGGCTGGCAAGTTCAGCCATTGGCCGGCCGCGATGCCGAGCGCCACCACCAGCAAACCTCCCGGCAAACGCCTGACCCGCGCGCACAGCCACAGCACCAGCAAGGACACCGCCGCCACGAGGGCGCCGACCCGGTTCCACTGCGGTAATTGCTCAAGCAGTTGCGGCACGAAACGGATCAGGTTGCCATTGCTAACGTGCACATCGACGATGCTCGCTACTTGCTTGAGGATGATCGTCACCGCCAGGCCGAAGGCAAAGCCTCGCAGCACCGGTTTGGCAATAAACGACGTCACGCTGCCGAGTTTGAACAACCCGGCCAGCAGGAAAAATCCGCCCGTCACCAGCACCAGACCGATCGCCAGGGTCATGCGCAGGCCCGAGTCACCATTGGCCAACGTGGCGGTGGCGGCGGCGAGTACCGCCGCCGAAGAGGATGTCGCGGAAACGATGGCAAAGCGACTGGTACCGAACAGCCCGTAGCACAGCAGACCGGCAAATAACGCAATGACACCCGCCTGTGGCGGCAACGCGGCAATGCTTGAATAGGCGACCGCCTCGGGCAACAACAACCCGGCAATCGACAACCCGGCCAAAACGTCCAGCCAGCGGTTTGGCCTGTCGGCACGGGGTTGCGCCGATGCGCCGTGAGCACCTGCCATAAAGCGTCTCCAGAGAAAGGGGCAATCCTGCGGCAACCGGTCTACGACGCGCTGATGCAGCCGCAAGCTTAGCCGCTAATCCCATGGGACGTGTGCGCTGGATCAGGGGCGTGCGTTCTCCAACGCAAAAAAAACGCCGTCCATCGTGAGATGAGCGGCGTTTTTCATGCCTGCAAGATTTGCACTAACCCCCTGTGGGAGCGTGTCAGCCAGTGGTTGGCTGGCCTGTGATTCAAGCACTCAGCGAATAGATCAACGCCGAAATTGCCACCAGGCCCACCGCCGTCACGAAGACGTTGGAAGCCTGACCGCGATAACGCGCCATGGCCGGAACCTTGCGGATCGCGTACATCGGCATCAGGAACAGGATCGCGGCGATGATCGGGCCACCGAGGGTTTCGATCATCCCCAGAATGCTCGGGTTCAGCGTAGCAACGATCCAGCAGACCACCAGCATGAAGGCGGCAGTCATGCGATCCAGGGTCTTCGGTGCCGGGCGCTTGCCACTCTTCACGATCAGACCTTTAAGACCTTCGCTAGCGCCGATGTAGTGGCCCAGGAACGACTTGGAAATGGCCACGAAGGCAATCAACGGCGCCGCGAAGGCGATGGTCGGGTTGCTGAAGTGGTTGGCCAGGTACGACAGGATCGACAGGTTCTGCGCCTTGGCTTCAGCCAATTGCGCCGGCGACAGGGTCAGCACGCAACTGAACACGAAGAACAGCACCATCACCACCATCAAGGCGTGGGCGCGGGACAGGATCTGCGAGCTACGCTCTTCGGCGTGATCGCCGTAACGACGTTTCTGGTCCACCGCGAACGCCGAGATGATCGGCGAGTGGTTGAACGAGAACACCATCACCGGAATCGCCAGCCACAGCGTGTGCAGCAGTGCCGACGGTTCCGGCAGCGTCGATGCGGTGGCGAGGATGCCGCCGTTCCAGTGGGGAATCAGGAACACCGCGAGGAACAGCAGCGCAACAATGAACGGATAAACCATCAGGCTCATGGCCTTGACGATCGCCTGCTCGCCGCAACGTACCACCGCTAACAGGCCGAGGATCAGCACGAGCGACAGCACGGCGCGCGGTGGCGGCATGATGTGCAGTTGATGCTCGAGGAAACTGCCCACGGTGTTGGTCAGGGCCACGCTATAGATCAGCAGGATCGGGAAGATCGCGAAGAAGTACAGCAAGGTGATCAGCGCGCCAGCCTTGATCCCGAAGTGCTCTTCCACGACTTCAGTGATGTCCGCGCCTTCGCGTCCGGACAACACAAAACGGGTCAGGCCACGGTGTGCGTAAAACGTCATGGGGAACGCCAACACCGCCAGGACCAGCAACGGCCAGAAGCCGCCCAGACCCGCGTTGATCGGCAAAAACAACGTGCCAGCCCCGATGGCCGTGCCAAACAGGCCCAGCATCCAGGTGGTGTCATGGCGATTCCAGCTCTCAAGCGTCGCTGGTGTCGCCGATACATAGCGTTCGTCGACGCTATTGGCCTGATCATTCATCCGGTGGGATCTCCGCATTCCGGTCAGTTGCTACCCGGTCAGGACGAGTCGGAAAAATCCGACAGGCAGCGCCCTGGCCGAAACAGGGGCGCGATTGTCCGGGATTAATGAGCAGAAGCAAAGACTTAGCTGAGGAGTGGTTGTGCGGATCAGATCCATTGGCACACTTTATTAAATAGATGTTTTAAAAAATCTATTCAATAAAAGAATGCCGTCATGTAATTTCGATGCTCACTGCTGACCGTCAGCCCTTACTTGCGGAGCCCTCTCATGCCACTCGTTCGCGTCGACATCAAGAAGCATCAAGACCCGACTTACGCCAAACGTGTCGGGCAATTGATCTACGCCGCCATGCACAGCGCCATTGGCGTGCCGCAGAACGATAACTTCCAGATTCTTGCCGAGCACGACGAACAGCATTTCATTTTTGATCCCGGTTACCTGGGCATCAATCGCACCGACAATCTGGTGGTGATTCAGATCACCTTGAGTGAAGGCCGCACCATCGAGCAAAAGAAACTCCTCTACAAAACCATCGCCGAGAGCCTTAACGCGGAACTGGCGGTGCGCCTGGAAGATGTATTCATCAATTTGGTGGAGGTCAAGAAAGAGAACTGGTCGTTTGGCAATGGCATAGCCCAGTACGCCAGCTGATTTCTACCTTTTATATACCTGTGAGCCGCCAATGCCCCGAGTCTCCCGCAAACAAGCCGAACTCAACCGCGAGATCATCGTCGAGGCCGCCACCCGTCTGTTTCGCGAACGCGGCCTGCACGGGATCAGTGTCGTCGATGTGATGGCCGCCGCCGGCCTCACCCATGGCGGGTTCTATGGTCACTTCGAATCCAGGGAAGCGCTGGCAAAAGAGGCGTGCAGCCGGGCGTTCACCCAATCGTTGGAACGCTGGAAGCAGAAAATAGAAGACAACGACGACAGTCTCTCGGCCCGCGAGAGCATCATCGCGCCCTACCTGTCCGCGGCCAATCGCGATAATCCGGGCGAAAGCTGCCCGGTGACCGCGTTTGCCGGCGACATGTGCCATGAAACCGCAGAAAGCGGTTTGCACCAGGCCTACACCCAAGGCCTGGAGGCATTGTTGCAGATGCTGGCACCGCTGATGGGCACGGATCAGCCCGACACCAATCGGCAAAAAGCGTTGGTGGACTATTCGCTGATGGTCGGCGCCCTGACCCTGGCCCGCGCCACCCGGGGTGACGCCTTGTCCGATGAAATTCTCGACGCAGCCCGGACGGTTCTCACCTCGGACACGGCCGTTGACACACCCGCGACGCCGACTGCATGATCGGCCTCATGAATATTCCTGCGCTGAACCTCACCCGCACCACCACGACCGCTTCCGGCGGGTCGTGCGGTGGCTGGCTGAGATAAACACAGCGCAGTGAACCCAAGGCCCCGCCAGCAATGGACCGGGGCCTTGTCGTTTCTCCCGTCCGTTCGGCAATTTTCGTATGACACCCAAGGAGAAACACCCATGTCATCAGCACTGTTGATCATCGATATGCAGGTCGGTCTGTTCCACGGCCCGGAAAAACCCTACGACGGTGAACGGGTACTGGCGAACATCCAGCAACTCATTCGTCAGGCCAGGGAGCGCAGCGTGCCGATCTTCGCGGTGCGCCATACCGGCCCCCAAGGTTCGCCCATCGAAGTCGGTAGCCCCTTCTGGCAGCTATTGCCCGCACTGGATCTGGATGCCGGCGCCGATATCCTGTTCGACAAAACCCGACCCAATGCCTTTTACGACACTGCGCTGGCGGAGCAACTGCGGGCTAGCGGGATCAATGAGGTGTTCATCGCCGGCATGAAAACCCAATATTGCATCGACAGCACCTGCCGGGCGGCGGCCGAACTGGGGTTCAAACCCATACTCGTGGCCGACGCGCATACCTGCATGGACACACCGGCGCTGCCGGCCCGGTCGATCATCGAGCACCATAACGCAACGCTGAACGGTGCCTTCGCAAAGGTGTTGAACACCGTGGATATGTAAGCGCTGCGGAAACGCTCCTACACTGAGGTCGAAGGCCATAAGCCTGCTATCGTTGGTAGATGCCAAACCGTCGCGGAATCAGCCATTTGAAGCAACGTTTTCAAGCCACTTTCGAGCCCCGACTTTCCGATGTCCACAGGAGCCCAGCATGCCTGCAACCGTTCTGGTACTGGTTGAAACCATCAATGAGTACCTGCCGATTCTCGAACATCAGGGGTTTCACCTGATTCTGGCTCCGACACCCGCCGAGCGCGCCGACGCCATCACACGCCATGGCGCCCGGATCGATGCGGTGCTGACTCGCGGCCCATTGGGTCTGTATGCCGACGAAATCACCGCCCTGCCCAATCTCAAGATCATCTGCGTGATCGGCGCGGGCTACGAACACGTCGACCTGCAAGCTGCCGCCAACCGGGGCATTACCGTCACCAATGGCGCCGGCGTCAATGCCTCTTCAGTCGCCGACCATGCCATGGCGATGCTGCTGTCGCTGGTGCGTGACATTCCCCGTTGCGATGCCGCCGTGCGCCGGGGTGAGTGGCCGAAAATCATGCGCCCTTCCCTCGCCGGCAAACACCTGGGTGTCCTGGGGCTCGGTGCGGTCGGCATGGCCATCGCCAAACGCGCCGCTCACGGCTTCGACATGACGATCAGTTACCACAACCGCCAGCATCGCAGCGATGTGCCGTACAGCTTCCGCTCGACGCCCACCGAACTGGCACGGGAATCAGACTTTTTGGTCGTCGCCACCCCCGGCGGGCTGGGCACCAAACACTTGATCAACCGACAGGTACTCGACGCCTTGGGCCCCCAGGGCTTCATCGTCAACATCGCCCGAGCCAGCGTGATCGTCACCGCCGACCTGATCAGCTCGCTTGAGCAGCGACGCATTGCCGGCGCCGCACTGGATGTGTTCGATGCCGAACCTCATGTGCCGGACGCACTCAAGGCGTTGACCAACGTGATCCTGACGCCCCATGTCGCGGGGCTGTCCCCGGAGGCAACGCAAGGGACTGTTGAACTGGTCGGGAAAAACCTGGTGGCGTTCTTTTCCGGTCAGCAGGTATTGACGCCCATTGCCTTGCCCACACCGATCATGGCCATGCCAATTCGCTGATCAAAGGACGCCCAACAGCGTCCACAGGCGCCGGGATTCGGCATCGGCCGAGATCAGTTCGCCCAACAGTTCGCTTAGAGGCTTGTTGCCCCACTCCACCCCGCGCTTGATCAAGTACGGGACAGGGCTGTGGGGTTCGGTGCGCGCCAGGTACTCGGCAATCAATAGCAATTGTCGATACGCCTCGTCGCGACTCGCCGGTTCGCGAAACACCTGAGGCACCGATGTCGCTTGCGGCAAATCGACAGGTCCGGACGCCGCCACGGGTGGCGCCCCGACAGGTACCTCGGTTGACTGTCGTGGGTGCATGGCAATGAACTCCTGGACCAGCGTCAATAGCGCCTCGATCACGTCCTGCAAGGCTTTGAAGCCCGGGGCCTGAGTACCGAGATAGGCATCACTCCAGCCTTCCAGCCGTTGCAGATGTTGCAGGCTCATCAGCAGACAGCCCTGGCTGTGCAACCAGAATGACAGGGGCGTTGCACGAATCTGTTCGGTAAGTTTTTTTTGTTCGCTGCGCGCAGTTTCCGCCGAGGCTTTCGCCGCCTTGCTGTCATTGACCAGCACCTGTTGCACCTGCAAACGCCGCCAGGCATCCAGACACAAGCCATCGAATTCGCTGTTACGCGGATCGAGCAACGGCACTCGGGTCAGTAGCACTTCTCTGTAGCGCCGGGACAGCCATTCAAGCGGTATTACCCGCCATGACTGATCACCGTCCTCAGCCTGAGGATGAAGATGCTCGGGATAGCGTTCGCATAACCCTGCAACCAGCGCGAGACTGCCCGGCAACCCTTCCAGCCCGTCCTGATGCAACCAGGCCTCACCGAGCCAGGCGCTGAGCATCAGGTCCTTGCTGCGTTCCAACAGCAAGGTCGTGGTCAGTTTTTCCAGTTCCGGCCATTGCGCCCGTTTGATCGACGACTGCCAGACGCCCGTCGGCAGGCTCGTGTCGTCCTCGCGGCGCAGTTCACGCGCCTGGTCGAATTCACGTTCATAGCGCAAATCCTGACCGCAAGGTGCCTCCTCGCTGATCGGCTCAAGCAACCGGACAATCAGTTCCGGTAACGGTTTTGAAGGCAGGCTCACAGTCCCTCCTCATTGTTCACCAGATTCGCGGTCACCCCTGTCACCATGAACGGCGAACGCGGCGCTCGGGTGGGCAGCGGCTGAATGGATAGCGGCAGCTTCGAGCCCTGGGTCATCAGCGACAGGCGGACAAACATCAGGGTCTGCTCAGCAGTGGCGGTCTGCGCCGTTACCGGCAAGCGCAACGTCAGCGGAAAATCGGTGTAATCCATATTCGGCTGGCGCTGCACCGACTGGTGCGAACGGATCAATCGCAGCAATGACCACGGCCCGCCGTACTCCCAACCGGCTTCAAGATCGCGCACGACCAGGCTTGGCTGCAACGGATCGTTGGCCGGGCGCTGGTAGCCGTTTCTGGCCCAACGCAAGGTCAGCCGCACGGGTTGGCCGACCATCCAGCGCAGGTTCGGCTGGGCTTCGCCGGGGTAGCTGATCTGTTGATTGCCGGCATCCAGCCCCCAGGCAATCACTTGATCGGCACCGCGCTCCTCCTCTCGATCGGTGCGCCAGCGCACGTCCATTTCAACGCCGAGGATGCCGCTCTTGTCCCGCACAAATAGCGGGCTCAGCCAGGTACTGGCCTGCTTCAAACGGTTGAGAAAATCCTCGGCGGCCAGGCGCTCGGGCGTCTGACTGAGCTGCAATCCGGCCTGGGCCACGGGCAAACGCTTGTCGATCAGTTCGAGGAAATGCTGAACCCGCGCAGGGTCCGCGTCGGAAGCCTGAATGCCCTTGGCAAACGGAAAGCGCTCGGCCAGGTACTGGTTGAAATAGTTGGCCACGTCGTTCCACGCCGCCGATGCCTGCCGCTGTTGCAGGTACTGACAGCGTTGCATGGCGCTTTGCTGCAGTTCCAGGGCGCGCATGGCCAACGTCCCGCGCCCGCCGGACAGGCTGACGGTTTGCAGCACCTGGACGCAGGACGTGGCATCCATTTCGATGAAGTCGCGGCTCACCAACTGCTCGATCTGGGCCGGCGAACTGGCGGGGTTCTGGTCCTTGTACTTGAGCAGTTCATCGTTGAGTGCGCTGAATTGTGTCACCCGCTCGTAGTCCAGCGCCGAGAGATTCTGCTGCTGGGTTTTCAACCACTCCAGCGCCGAGGTGCGCCGTTCGGTGATGCCCAGCATGGTATTGAATTGCTGTTTGAGACTCAGCTTCAAATCCTGCACATCGCTGGCGCCATACAGTTGCAGACCGAGGTTTTTAGAGCCGTCCCACTGGCTGATTTCAGTGCGCTCGCTGAAGAGCGGCTGGGCGACGATTTCACCCAGGCCGTCGACCACCTGGTTCAGTGCGCGTCGGTTCAAGGCGCTTTGCAAGCGCGTCGCCAGGTCGCTGCGGCGTAACTCGACAAAGGCTTTCTGCAAGGCCACCGCCTGAGGCGCCTGTACATTGAACACCCCGTCGGCAGGAGACTGGTCATTGTGCTCCTTGAGGCTCAACCACATGGCCTTGGCCGCCGCGCCTTCGGCGGCTTGCAACAATGCACCGCGATAATCCGGCGGGATACGCGGCAGTTCTTCGGCGGCGTAACGCTTGTAACTGGCGAAATAGTTCAGCGCGCCGTTGAGGTCATCGCCATCGACATTCTGGCCCTGCATGTCGCTGGCATCCGACTGATCCGCACGCAAGGCAATGGCCACGAAGTCGCGTTTGAACAGGGCCTGCACCGCGTTGTTCAACTGGCTGACATGCTCTTGTAACGTCAGTTGCCCGCTACCTTGTTGCACCAGCAAGTTGCCTCTGGTCCCTGCCTGAGCGATCCACTGATCGCGAAAACTCTGCTGCAACTTCGACGCTTGCTGATCCAGTTGTTGTTCGACCTGCGGACCGAGCAAGATGCTCTGGCGCACCTTGTCCATCATCTCGCGATAGCCAGGTACCAGATCCTGGCCTTTGCCGCGGCTCCATGCCGAGTTGGTCAGGCCGATCAGCGCTTGCAGGTCGTCGATCAGCGCCCGCAGGTCCTCAAGCTCAGTCAGGGAATTGCCACTGCCGGCCTCGAGCCGCTCCAGGTGCAACTTGAGATAACCGGCCTGGCGTACGAAGTTGTCCGCGAGAAAGTACTGGTCAAGCCAGCGTTCCATGAGCCCGGAAAAGTTTTCCTCTATCGTCGAGCGCTCCATGGCCAGGTCCAGCGGTTTGAAGTCGCCGCCATCGGTATCGAGCAACACCCGGTTGTAAAAACCGGCATGGCGCAACGTGCCGACATTGAGGTTCAGGGACAACGCGTTGTTGCTCAACAATGCCAGGTCTTCAAGTGGCGCCTTGGGGTTGTTCAGCGCCTGATTGAACCATTGATTCTGTTGCTCAAGACGTACCGCGCGCGCCACCAGATCTTTGGCCTTGGCATAGTTCTGCCATTGGGCCGGGTCTTCGCTTTCGACGTTGCCACGTCGCTCCGTATTGCGGATGGCCTTGAGTTGCACCAGCTCCGCGTTCAGCAGGCTGTGCAATGGCTGCAACAAATGGCTCTGGGCGGTCAAGCGCAGTTGATTCTCCAGTTGCATGTCCAGGGATGAGAACCAGGAGGTGGGAAACACCACGCGAGTAAAACTCCACTGCGGGGCCTTCTCCAGAACTCGCCAGAAACCCTGGACGTTGCGCCGGGTCGACTCCAGTCGATGGGACTCATCCGTAACCGCCACGTAATTCTTCTGCGCGCCTTGCAGCAGGCGCGACAGTTCATGAGCCTCCTTGACCGAGTCCTGCCAGACCCACAGCATGCTCACGGCCCAGACCACACCGACCACCAGCGCCACCACACCGGTCAATCGCTGCCAACGCTGACGCAGGCGCAACAGTCGGGGCACGACCTGGGCCACCCCCCGTTCGGCGACCACTCGCCGTTGCCACAATTGCCGGGCAAACGTACTTTGCTGCAACCCGGTGTCGTAGGCCGAAAATCCGTTGAGAGCGTCCTGCGCAGGCTGGTTGGCGGTGAAATAAACCCCTCGAAAACGCGGCGCCTCACCTTGGGCATTGCCCTGAAAAACCGGTTCCAGCAGGGTTTGCAGGTTGCGCCTCAAGGCTTCAAGACGTTCCGGCAAACCAAATAGCTCGCCACTCAAATGGCCGGACAAGGCACCGATTTCGATGATTGACTCCGATAAGGCGCGGTTAACCTGGTCCAGCGCCTGATCACTCCATTGCGCTTGCCAGGTCGCATCGGGGCCATGGGGTGAGGACCAGCCCAACACCTGCTCGCGGGTTTCGACCGGCAGTGCTGTGATCAACTCTTGAAAACCCGGCAGCTCTTCCATGCCGGTAATGACCACGTACACCGGCAGGCTCAGGCCGAACCGTTGCAATAGATCGATGAACCGTCGGCGAGCCGCCAGGCCCAGGGTCGCGGCCTGTTCGGTGTTGCCCAGGCGACTGACCGGCACGGTCCAGATCACCCCGTCCAGTGGCCGTCTGCTACGCAAGCGCAAGATCAACCCCAACAAGCGCCACCAGCCGCCCCGTTGCAGGTTCATGCCTTCATCCGGCAAAAACAGCGCCTGTGGCACCACCAATACCGCGCCTTCGGAGTCCGACCACCAGCGCCCGAACCAGGCTGGTTTGTCCGTCGGTTGCAGGTGCCACTGACTGCATAACTGTGTGCCCTGGGTTTCGTTGCCGAGCATCAGCAACCATGGAATCTGGTAGCGGTCCTGAGCGCCCTGCTCCTGCTCCATGTGCCGCACCGAGGCATAAAAACTGCGGATCGCCGCTCCGCTCTGGGTGCGCAACCACCAGAGCGCCACCCCGATAATGCTCAGCACCAATAGCACGGCGATGACCAGGCCGATAATCTCCAGGGTGCTCATGAGTCTTGCTCCGAGGTGGCAACCGAATCGATCATTTGCAAAACCGGTTCGAGCTCCTGGCGAATATCCCGCCAGAACAACTGGCCGAGTCCGGTCAGCAACAGGATCATGGCGAGTATCCCCAGGCCCAGGCGAAAGCCATCGGGCAACGACTGACGCACGGGCAACTGCACTGGCGGCACGGCCGAAGGTTGCGCGAGCCTGGCGCTGACATCGACATAATCCGCTTCGTGCTGCCAGGCAAAGGTGAACAGCGCCAGGCGTAATTTTTCATGTTGAGCCTGACTCTGCTCGCCCCGCAGCCGCCCCTCAAACCCTAATACCAGGCACTGCAAATAGACATTGGCGAGGTCGCGGGTGGTGGGAATCTGCTCGTCCAGCAACGTCTTGATGGCCAACGGCAGCCTCTCACCGGCCTGACGGCTGGCGTACATCCTCGACTCCAGGGGTTTTTCCTGCCAGGCGGACTGGCCCGGCCACGGGGTAAACAACAGGGTTTCATCGATCAGCGCGACAAAGGCATAGACCAGCGCCTTGACCTGTTCGGTCGCGGCGTCGCCGACCCGAGCGTATGCCGCTCGCCACAGCCGCTGGGAAATTTGCGTAGACAGTTCGACCACGGCCTCCACCAGCGCCTCGTCGTCATTGTCCTTGGGTAACTGGTTCCATTCCTCGGACCATTGCAGCCAGGCCTCGCGAAAGGCACTGCTCAGCGGTGCTTCGTGGAGGCCCCGTGTACCCGTCCCGGCATTCCCCTCAGACATATGACGCCCCTTCCTTGATCAAGCACTTTCGCTCGCCTGGGTCACAAACAACACCACTTGCCATGGGCTGCTCGCCGGTTTTGAGGCCGGCGCGACAATCAGCAACGGCAACTGCCCGTCGAACCATTGGCCTTCAGCCGTCACCACAAACAACCGCGTATCGTCGCCGACGCTGTAGGCCACTTGCTCGTTACGGCTCATGGCCTGATGGGACAAGCCGCTCATGCGCTGGCGGCTGAGCAACGGGATGTGCGGCTGCGACGCGATGATCGCGCCGCTCAGCCATTCGCTGGCGGCTTGCTCGCCCACACCGTTGGGCATGCGCAAACCGATAACCAGGCGCTGGCTTGGCTGATCGTCGGGCAGTTGAATCGAGAAGCTCTGTTCATTGCGCGAAAACGGCAGGCTGCGATAGCCGGCGCGAATCAATTCGAGGGTTTTCTCCAGCCAGTCGAGGACCGCTTCATAGCCGCGTTGCAGCTCCAGAAAATCCAGCGGTGCAAACGGCGGCACTCCGGCCAACGGGTCCAATGCAGACCAGGCGCCAGCCAGTCCGAGCAACAGGCCATACAGGGTTTGCGGGTTGGCTTGACGGCTGCTCAACGCGCCTTCGACTTCCGGCAGCCGGGCCCAGAGTGCGGTCAACTGGCGACGAATTTCCATCGCGTCGTCCTGATTGCCGGCCTGCTGCGCCTGACGCAAACGCCCGGCGAGGAACATGCATTTCTCCCGCGCCCGGGCACACAAACCGGCCACCCGACGGCCGATGACGGACTCCGGCAACAGGCTGGGGGTGGGTGGTGTGTAAGGCAACGGGATAAAACCGCCACCCTCCTTGCGGATTTTCAGCAGCGGCAGGCAGATGGAGTCGGCCTTGTTCAACTGCGTGCACAGCCGCGGATTCGGACGCCACACGGTGATCGATTCGGGGGACTCGCCGCTGGTTAAATCCGGCAACGCATCGCCGACCACTGATTGCAGTCGGCCCTTGAGCGGCAGCAACTGCCCTGCACGCCACAACGGACTGACCGCCAGAAAAACCGTCACCGTGGCGTCGTCGGTGGCGTTGATGGTTTCGCTGACGTCGAGCTCCAGTGTCGGCCCCACACCGGCTTGCAGATTGACCGGCAAACCGTCGGGCATTGTCCCTTGCAGATGGAGCAACCGCACCAGCCCGGCACTCAGTGCGCCGGGGTCGATTTCGACCCGACTCACGCCCCAGAACCATGGATTACACGCCTGGGCAAAATGCGCCACCAGCGCCTCGGCCCGTAGCCCTTGTAACTGAAAATGCTGGGGCAATAACTGCATGCCCTCGTGCCAGCAAACTGCGTCAGGTAACAGGCTCATACGATTCCTTTCGACGTCGAAGTGTCGCCGCGCACATGGGCGTTCTTGCGATGTATTCAGTTCGGGCTGTCGCCAACCAACGTCATCTCGCGACTGTCGAACTTGAGCCAGACATTGCTCTGGTCATCCAGCCGCAACCGGTGTGCTCCGGGAGTGTTATAGCTGGCGAAGACTAAAAGTCCAGCCGCCCGCTTGCCCCCCAGCGGGAAGGGTTGTTTATCGATGAATTGACCGGGGACCAGCTCAAGCCCCCAGACCGTCATCAGCTGCCGGTAGTCGCGTTGATACTGCTCACGCTCGGTGAACCACTGCCGCGCGGTGATACCCGACAATTGCTTGAGCAAATCCTTGTCGTTCACCGCAATAAAATCCACGGCAATCGGGGTGTCGTCGTTGGCCTTCGGAGCAACGTCGAGGGTCAGGTTGTCGAGGTCCACACGAGGTCCGAATAACGAACAGCTGGTGAGGGTCAGGAACAAGACCAAAGCAAAAAAACGTGCAGGCAAAATGAGTTTTCCTTTTCTCGAGACAGTCCAAAAATCTTTTCGCTTGCTTTTTTATAGACCTGTTCTAGCTTCTTGGATAGTTCGGCCCACACAGCGAACGAGGAAGGTTTGTCAAAGGAACGACAGGTCCATCTGCCACCCTTTCTAACCTACGGTCCAGCAAGGGAAAGCGATGAACGGGCCTCCCGATGCATTGCGCCCGCTCATGCATCGGAGTCAGCCAACATGGCAGAAAGTACTCAGCACAAGCTCGACAGGGTCCGCCCGCCCAGGGTGCAAATCACTTACGACGTCGAAATCGGCAACGCCATCGAGAAGAAAGAACTGCCGTTGGTCGTCGGCATTCTCGCCGACCTTTCCGGCAAGCCCCTCGAGCCACTCGCGAAACTGAATGAACGGCGCTTCACCGAAATCGACCGCGACAACTTCAACGAAGTGCTCGCCTCGATCGCGCCCCGCGCCACCTTGCAGGTCACCAACACCCTCAGCGGCGACGACAGCAAGCTCAACATTGAGCTCAACTTCAAACACATCGACGACTTCGACCCGGTCAAGGTGGTCGAGCAAGTGACCCCGCTACGGCGCCTGTTCGAAGCCCGCCAGCGTCTGCGTGACCTGCTGACCAAGCTCGATGGCAACGATGACCTGGACAAGCTGTTGCGCGATGTCATCGCCAATACCGAGGGCCTGCAAGAGATCAAGTCTGCGCGTCCGGAAACCGCTGCCGCTGCTCCCGCAGGCGACACCGAAGCCCCGGCAGAACCGCAAGCCTGATCACTCATTCACTTAGGGAGATGTCGCCATGCCCGCTTCAGCCGCCGCCAAAACCAGTGAAAGCACCACAGAAAGTCTGTCCCTGCTAGACCGCATCATCGCCGAAGGCCGCATGGCCCATGACGACAGCCAACAGGATTACGCCCGCGACATGCTCGCGGAATTCGCCACCCAGGTTCTCGACGAAGGCATGGCCATCGACAAGGACACCGTGGCGATGATCAACGACCGTATCAGCCAGATCGACGAGCTGATCAGCGCCCAGCTCAACGAGGTGTTGCACCATCCAGACCTGCAAAAACTCGAGGCTTCCTGGCGTGGCCTGCACCTGCTGGTGCAGAACACCGAAACCAGTTCCCGGCTGAAGCTGCGCCTGCTCAACGTGACTCAGAAAGAGCTGCAAAACGATCTGGAAAAAGCCGTCGAGTTCGACCAGAGCGCGCTGTTCAAGAAAATCTACGAAGAAGAATATGGCACCTTCGGTGGCCACCCGTTCAGCTTGCTGGTGGGTGATTACACCTTTGGCCGGCACCCGCAGGACATCGGCCTGCTGGAAAAACTGTCGAACGTCGCCGCTGCCGCCCATGCGCCGTTCATTGCTGCCGCCAGCCCGAGGTTGTTCGACATGAACAGCTTCACCGAACTGGCCGTGCCACGCGATCTGTCGAAAGTCTTCGAGAGTCAGGAGCTGATCAAATGGCGCTCCTTCCGCGAAAGCGAAGATTCGCGCTACGTCTCGCTGGTGCTGCCGCATTTCCTGCTGCGCCTGCCTTACGGCCCGGAAACCTCGCCGGTGGAAGGCATCAATTACGTCGAAGACGTCAACGGCAGCGACCACGGCAAGTACCTGTGGGGTAACGCCGCCTGGGCCTTGTCGCAACGCATCACCGAGGCCTTCGCCAAGTACGGCTGGTGCGCGGCAATTCGCGGTGCCGAAGGCGGTGGCGCGGTCGAAGGCCTGCCGGCCCATACCTTCCGCACCAGTTCAGGCGACTTGTCACTCAAATGCCCGACCGAAGTGGCGATCACCGACCGCCGGGAAAAAGAGCTCAACGACCTCGGCTTCATCGCCCTGTGCCACAAGAAAAACAGCGATGTGGCGGTGTTCTTCGGTGGCCAGACCACCAACAAGTCCAAGCTTTACAACACCAACGAGGCCAACGCCAACGCACGGATTTCGGCGATGTTGCCGTACGTGCTCGCCGCCTCGCGTTTCGCGCATTACTTGAAGGTGATCATGCGCGACAAGGTCGGCAGTTTCATGACCCGCGACAACGTGCAGACCTACCTCAACAACTGGATCGCCGACTACGTGCTGATCAACGACAACGCGCCGCAAGAGATCAAGGCGCAGTACCCGTTGCGTGAAGCCCGGGTAGATGTGACCGAGGTGGCCGGAAAACCGGGCGCCTACAAGGCCACGGTGTTCCTGCGGCCGCACTTCCAGCTCGAAGAGCTGACTGCGTCGATCCGCCTGGTCGCCACCCTGCCGCCACCGGTAGCTGCCTGACCTGCCTCTCTCCCGCCGGCCAACCCGGCGGGAGTTCTCCGTTTATCTAGCGCGATAACCTTCAGGAGTTTCATGCGATGGATGCAATCATTCTCGACCTCGGCGGCGACATCAAAGGCGACAGTCTGCTCGAGGGCTACGCGGACAAAATCGAAGTCATGTCCTACAGCCACAACGTGGCCATGCAGGTAACCAACGACGTCAGCAACTCGGAACGGACCTCCGGCAAGCCACACATCGGCGAGTTCACCCTGACCAAATTCGTCGACAGCTCCACCCCATCCCTCAACGAGTATTGCTGCGCCGGCAAACCGATCCCTGAAGCCAAGATCACCATCGGCCGCAACGCCGCCGAAGGCAGTGGGAAGCTGATGCCGTTCATCATTTACACCCTGACTAATGTCGTGCTGTCGAACGTCAGTGTCAGCGGCGGTACGGGTGGTAAACCGGTGGAAACCCTTTCCCTGAACTTCACCAAGATCAAATGGGAACTCACTGCCCAGAAAGACGACGGTACCAAGGAAGGTACGGCCGCCTCGACCTGGGACATGGCTGCCAACAAGCTCGTCAAGTAAGCGGACGCGTCGGCCATGGCAGGCACCGGCATGCTCCCTCCGTTGTTCGAGCGACTCGCCTCAAGCGAGGTCGACACTGTGCAGGTGTTCGACCGCCAGGGGTTGCTCGACTCGGTCCGCACGGAGTTGCTGCGCTTGTTCAACACCCGGCGCGGCCGCCGCCCGCAGACCTCCCCACCGAGCATTCTCGACTACGGCATCGCTGACTGGACTGCATTGCAACAGCAGCGCAGCGATGACCGCCGTCAGTTGGCGCGGGAAGTGCGCGAGGCCATCAACCATTTCGAACCGCGCCTGCGCCTGGGCGAGGTTCAGGTCGATCCGGTGCCCGGTCATCCGCAGCAACTGTGCATTCGCCTGGTCGGTGAGTTGCGCAGTGGCCAGCAGCACTGGCCCGTGGCATTTGTCATCGAGAGGGCCAGCGATGGCCTTGAGGTGCGTCATGAGCGACTCGATTGACCCGCAACTGCTCGACTACTACCAACGCGAACTGACCTGGCTGCGCCACGCCGGCAGCATTTTCGCCGAGCGTTATCCCAAGGTCGCCCGGCGCCTGGAACTGTCACCCGGCGAATGCCCCGACCCGCATGTCGAACGGCTGCTGGAAGGTTTTGCGTTGCTGGCGGCGCGCCTGCAACGGCGGCTCGATGACGACTACGCCGAATTCAGCGACGCCTTGCTGGAACAACTTTACCCCTTGGCCATGCGCCCGCTGCCGTCCTGCGCGATCGTGCAGTTCGAACCGGACCCGAGCAAAGGCAATCTGGCTGGCGGCTATCCATTGCCACGGGACACACCGTTATTTGTCACCACCAGCAAGGGTGAAAGCATCCACTTTCGCACCAGTGCAGCCGTTCGATTGTGGCCAGTGGAAATCAACGAAGCGTTGCTGCTTGGCAGCGACGAAGCTCAAGCCCTGACCGGTGTGCCTCAGGCCCGTTCGGCGTTGCGCCTGAGTCTGCGTTGCCTGGGTGAAAGCCAATGGTCGGAGCTGAGCATCCAGCATCTGCGCATCCACCTGGCCGCGTCCCCGGTGATTAATGCCTGCCTGTATGACCTGCTCGGCGCCCACGCCGTGAAGGTGTTGGCCGGGCCGGCGGGAAGCGTGCCGTCGGTGTTGACAGGGCTGCCTGAGATCGTCGGATTTGCCAGCGGCGAAGTCCTCCTGCCAGACGAGGACGGTGTGCATCCCGGCATGCGCCTGCTCGCCGAGTACTTTGCCTTCCCGGACAAATTCAACTTCTTTGACCTGCCACTGGCCGGCGCCAGCAGCGACACCCAGACGCTGTTTCTGTACATCGTCTTCGACCGCCCGCTGCCCCATCGCATGCACCTTCAGGCCAGCGACATCGCCCTCGGTTGCGCGCCGGTGATCAACCTGTTCCCGCGCACCTCCGAACCCCTGCGTCCAGATGGCACCCGCAGCGAGTACCGCCTGGCGGCCGACAGTCACCGGGAGAACAGCGTCGAGATCCATAGCATCCGCGCGGTGCGCGCCACCACCCGCCAAGGCGTGCAAAGGGTGCCGGCCTATTACGGCAGCCAGCATGTTGGCGGCGATAAACAGTGCTACTGGCATGCACGACGGGTCAGCGGCATGACCCCGAATCGGCTGGGCACCGACGTATTGGTGAGTCTGGTGGACACCCGGCTCGACCCGCTTTCCGAGGCCGTCGAATACAGCCTCACCGCCGAGTTGCTGTGCACCAATCGACACTTGGCCCAGAGCCTCGCGGCAGGTACGCCGTTGGGTTTTGAGCGACCGGGGCCGGTGGCCTGGGCACGCCTGCGCAACCCGCCGAGTCCGCAAAGTTTGCCGCGACTGGAAGGTGAATCGCGCTGGCGGCTGGTGTCGCAACTGACCCTCAATCATTTGTCGCTGGTCGAAGGACCGCAGGCGCTGGATGCGCTCAAGGAAATTCTCCAGCTGCACAACCTGCGTGACGAGGCCAGCGCCTTGCGGCAGATCGAGGGTTTGCTGAGCCTTGGCTGCGAGCGAGTGATCGGCCATGTCGGTGAAGACGCCTGGCGCGGTTGGCGCAATGGGTTGGAAGTGCGTTTGCAACTTGATTCGCAGCATTTTGTCGGCAGCAGCGCGGTGTTGTTTTCGGGCGTGCTGGCGCAATTCTTTTCACTGTATGCCACGGCCAATCGGTTCGTGCGCACGGTCCTGGTTCAGTCAGACAAGGAGGTGAAAACATGGCAACCCCAAGCCGGCATGCCGCTCTCCCTCTAAACCTGAGTGAAAAACTACGACGCGATCCGCAAGCGTTTGAACTGTTGCAGGCGCTCTTGTTGCTGGAGCGTGAACATCCGCAAGCCGAATCCCTCGGTAGCGGCACCTCACCCCAGGCGGAAGCCATTCGCCTGCGCGGGCCGTTGACGCCGTTGTTTGCCGCCAGCGAAATCGAAAGCCTGACCCAGCAACCCGGCGAGCCTCCGATCCTCAGCACACCGGTGTTCGGCCTCGGTGGCCCTGACGGTCCCCTGCCCTACGCCTATCAGGAATGGCTGCAACAACGGGCTCGAGCCAAGGATCATGCACCGGCCGAGTTCCTCGACCTGTTCCAGCATCGCTTGCTGAGCCTGTTGTACAAGGTGATGCGCAAACACCGGATTGCCGTGGGGTTCACCGTCCCCGGCGCCTCGGCGGTTCAGGCTCAGTTGAGGGCGCTGACCGGGTTGTTGCCCAAATCCTTGCAAGAACGCCAAGCCGTGCCCGACTCTGCCGTGCTGGCGTGTAGCGCGCTGTTCGCCGACGGCCGCCGCTCCCTCGCGGGTTTCGCTGCCATCGTGCGCGAACACTTCGAACTGCCGGTGGAACTCAGCGCCTACGAAGGCGCCTGGCGCGAGATCCCGCCCGCCAGCCGCAGCCGCATGATCCCGGGCGGGCGCAACCTGCAACTGGGCCGCACAGCCGTGGCCGGCACTCGGGTCTGGGATGAGCATGCCGGCTATCGCCTGACCCTTGGCCCGTTGACCTCGGCCCAGGCTGCGCGATTTTTACCGGATGGCGAATCGCACCCGGCGCTGGCCAGCCTCAGCGCGCTGTATTTCGGCCCGGATCTGGATTGCACTCTGGTGTTGCTGGTGCGCGGCGCAGGCCCGATGAAACTCGGTCGCGAGGCGCCGCCGCTGCTCAGCTGGAACGGCGGTTTGCAACGTCAGACCAGCCTTGCCGTGCAACGCATCGAAACCCGTCTTCGTCAGCTGGAGATTACCTGAACATGGAACTGGCCAGTCTGATCGGACGCCTCAACCCGGACAACCGCCGCGCCCTGGAACGGGCAGCGCAACGCTGTCTGCAACGGGGTCATCACTATGTCGAAATCGAGCATTTGTTGCTGGAGTTGCTGGACATCGAGGGCGGTGACTTTGCCTATCTGCTGCCACGCTTCGGCCTGGAGCGCGACGCCCTGACCGCAGAAATCAACAAGGCCCTGGAGTTGTTCAAATCCGGCAGCACCCGCACTCCGGCGCTGTCGACGCACACCACCGGTCTGCTGGAAGATGCGGTGGTCCAGGCCAGCGTACTGGGGCTGGACAGCATTCGCTCGGGCTTGTTGCTACTCGCTTTGATCGACCGCGATGAACGCCGCAGCCTGCTGCTCAACAGTGCTTCATCGCTGTTGAAGATTCCCCGGGAGGCGTTGCGCAGCAACCTGCTGGAATGGACCGAAAGCTCTCGTGAGCACGTCGGCGGCACGCGTCCTGTCGTGGCTGGCCATTCAGCGCCAAAACAGGATTCAGTACTCGATCAGTACACTCAGGACCTGACTGCCGATGCCCACGCCGGGCGTATCGACCCTATCGTCGGGCGTGATGGCGAGATCCGTCAATGCATCGACATCTTGCTGCGGCGTCGGCAGAACAACCCGATCCTGGTGGGTGCTCCGGGTGTCGGTAAAACCGCCGTGGTCGAAGGCCTGGCCTTGCGCATCGCCGCCGCAGACGTGCCGCCGTCGTTGCAGGAAGTCAGCCTGCGGGTACTCGACCTCGGGCTGTTGCAGGCCGGTGCCGGGGTCAAGGGAGAGTTCGAACAGCGACTCAAAGGCGTGATCGACGCCGTGCGCAGCGCGGAAAAACCGATCATTTTGTTTATCGACGAAGCCCACACCCTGATCGGCGCCGGTGGCGCAGAAGGTGGCAGCGACGCGGCCAACCTGCTGAAACCGGCTCTGGCCCGCGGCGAGTTGCGCACTCTGGCCGCCACCACGTGGCTGGAGTACAAAAAATACTTCGAGAAAGACCCGGCCCTCGCCCGGCGTTTTCAGCTGGTGCAAGTCGAGGAACCGGATGAAATCACCGCCGTGGAAATGCTCCGTGGCGTTGCCGCCAAACTGGAGCAGCATCACGGTGTGCAAGTGCTGGACGCCGCGATTCATGAAGCGGTGAAACTGTCCCATCGCTACATTTCCGGACGCCAATTGCCAGACAAGGCCATCAGCGTGCTCGACACCGCGTGCGCCCGGGTTGCCCTCGGCCAGCACGACGTGCCGCCGCCGTTGGAAAGCCTGCGTCATCGCCAGAACAGCCTCAAGGATGAAGTCGAACGCCTGCGTCGCGAACAGGCCACCGGGCTCGATCACCGTGAACGCATCACCCTGCTGGAAACCGAATCCGTCGCCAATGTGCAGGCCATTCGCGAACTGGAAGTGCGCTGGAATGAAGAACGGGTCGCCGTGCGCGAACTGCTGGAAACCCGCCGCGAGTTGCTCGCCTTGAGCGAACGCGCCGACAGCGACAAACCGGACGAAGGCACCGACAGCCGCATCGATCACCTGGCCGCTGAACTGGTGCGGCTGGAAGCCGGACTCGACGCGATTCGCCAGGACGACCCACTGGTGCCGGAACAGGTCGACACCAAAACCGTTGCCGCCGTGATCGCCGGCTGGACCGGCATCCCGGTGGGCAAAATGCTCGCCGACGAAGCTCACGCCGTGCGCACTCTCGGTCAGCGTATGGGCCAACGGGTGATGGGCCAAAGCATCGCCCTGGGCACCATCGCCCAGCGTTTGCAAGCCTACCGCGCCGGCCTCACCGACCCGCAGAAACCGGTCGGCGTGTTCCTGCTGGTCGGTCCAACGGGCGTCGGCAAAACCGAAACCGCTTACGCCTTGGCCGATGCGTTATATGGCGGCGAACGCAACCTGATCAGCATCAACCTTTCCGAGTACCAGGAAGCCCACACCGTCAGCCAACTCAAAGGCGCCCCACCCGGCTACGTCGGTTATGGCAGCGGTGGCGTTCTGACCGAAGCGGTGCGGCGCAAACCCTATTCGGTGGTGCTGCTCGACGAAATCGAAAAGGCCCACCCGGATGTACTCGAAGCCTTCTATAACGTCTTCGACAAAGGCGTCATGGAAGACGGAACCGGGTTAGTGGTGGATTTCAAAAACACCGTGATGCTCGCCACCAGTAACGTTGGGGCTGAGTTGTTGCTTGATACGCCGGTGGCGCAACTGGGTACCGATGCGTTTAACGAAGCGCTGCATAAAGTGCTGCTGCAAGCGTTTCGACCGGCGTTTCTCGCTCGCATGACGGTGGTGGCGTATCGACCGCTGGATGAGGCGACGCTGGAAGGAATTGTGTTGGCGAAGCTGGAGAAATTGCGTGGCCGGTATAAAGCGGCGACGGGCAAACAGTTCGAGTTTGATGCCGGGATTGTGCAGGCGGTGTTGGCCAAGTGCAGTGCCGCGGGTGCACGGGATGTCGAGAATGTGTTGATGACCCAGGTGACGGGGAAGTTGGCGGAGTGGGTGTTGGAATAACGTCCCCCTCTGTTCAAACGCTGAATTTCGAGAGAGCAGACATGACAGTTCAAGTCGTACTTCATACGTTAACGGCGGTAAAAAAAACGCCACCCACCTGGAAACAGGACAAAAAAACCTATGAAACAGGGAATAAAAGAAACCCCTGCGAACACGCTGAAATGCTGGCCTTCAATGCAAGAGGCGGCGCCAACATCATCTACCTGGCGCAAAACGCATTTCCCTGTCAGACCTGTCACGACTTCCTGATCGCCAATAGCGCGACGTGCAAAGTCATTATCAACATTCAGGCCGATGAAGGTTCGTACAGCCTGGATCACAAGAAAAAACTGGGTGTAGCCACAGTGACAGTGCCCTATACCTTCTACTACCCAGGCACCACTGCCGGAACAGCAAAGATGGTCGCGGGCAGCAATGTTGCGGACGCACCCGCCGGATTTCCGGCGATTCCGGCCTTTACCGCCTATTGGTAAGTGCGGCAAAGGGGACAGGTTTATTTGTACCGAGCCCCCCTTTTTAATGAAAGACATGGAGCCTTGGTTATGACTTACGACATTTACCAAGTAAAACAGGAACATTACGTCGAGGCCGCGAAAGCTTTCATCCTCCAGGTAAATGCTTTAATCAAAAGCAAAACGGTGATTGACCAGCGAGCCATCCAGGCAAACGACGCACTCAACATTGCAGAATCATATTTGACCGACGGCGACGGGGTATTCAAATTTATTGCGCTGACCAAAGCAGGCGGAAGTGTTGCAGGACTGATGACACTAAAGGTCCAGGACACCGACGTTAAGGTGGAAGATCTTTGCGCCAGTCCAACCCTGCCAGGAACGGGGACTGAACTGATAGAACGTGCCGTTCAGTTTTCCGAGCGCAGAGGAAAAAATGGCTGCTTGACCTTAACCGACATGAGCAAACCAAAAGTGGAAGGTGGCAAGACATTTTATGGCGCGTTGGGTTTCATCGGGCCACCTGGCGACCTTAAAAGAACACTGAACCCCAATGCCAATCCGGGAATATGGACCCCACTCCAAAAACAGAGCGGCAAATCATGGATCAAGAAAAAATGACATTTGTCGCCTGAAAAAGAGACGGATTTAATTTTCAAGGAGTTCCCTCATGCGCCCAGTATTGCAACTACGCACCCAAAACGCCTACAACTGTGGTGCCTTCTCCATCTGGATGGCTTTGGAATCGATATATGGCATCGATAATAACCTCATTACCGCCATAGAAAAAAAAGCAAAAGTCTTTTCAAACAGCGCGGGAGGATTGTTTCGATATTACGAAATAATGAAAGTTATCTTATCACTCGACTACAACGCCGAGGCTGTCAGTTTCCACGACCGCATATCCTTTATAAATGGTCTCAACGCTCACGCTAACGACGCTATTCTGATCGCGTACTCGTTTTATGGATTGGATGGAAGAGTTCAGTCAGAACATGTAGCTGCCGCCAGTGCTCACTGGAGCGTGGCGGACCGCTGCGAGGGCGGTTACATACGGCTTGCCAACCCTCATGGAAACTGGAAATGGATCAGTGTCGACACCATTGTCAGAGCCAACCTGGACTTGGGAAATGGGAATTTCCACTGGGCCGAATTTGTTGACGAATACGAAAATACCGCCACGTTCAATCAAGAAACTACTCTGTACACAACCAGTGCTGCTGATTTACAAAATCGAGTTCACGAGCAGACCGATCTCAGCGGCTATTTCATTGCCATCAAAGGTTAAAAAAGAAACCGAGGAAGAGAAAAAGAAGAGAAAAAGGGGACGACATAGATGGCAGGCAAATTAACGGAGTGAAGTGACCGGAGTTTTCAACAGGAGATTGGCATGACAGAAATACACAAGGTCGGTCGTTACTCAGGTGGCAATGTGGCAATGACAGGGGCAAATCCCCTGTACGCCACCTGGCTGGCGGCCAACCAGGCCACGAATGGCGGGACCATTCCCGACCTGGCCAGTATTTGCCATGAGTCCTCTTCAAACCGCCGCGCCCTGGCTGGGTCAGGGGCGTCTCATGGGACCTGTTTCGCCCTGGTCGAACATTTCGATGCCGCACGGGGCGTGCTGATGTACAAATTCGGCGACAGCGCATTGAAGCTGGATCTTCTCGGCAACTACACCACAACGACCAAGAAAGTCGTAACGACCCTGCGCGGGCATGCGGAAATCAGTGCATTGGTCCAGGCTATCAATAGCGTCGCCCTTCCGGACGGTGATTACAGCAACTTCGTCACCCGTATCTATATCGAACTGAGCCCCTGTCAGCTTTGTGGACCGCAACTCGCTCCCTATGTCGCAAATTCGGTATTGATGTACAGCTACGACTATGGACAAGACCGCGACATGGATGCGTGGGTCAGTGATAACCAGGCTTCAATCCATGAAAGAGGTGGCACGTTCAGGTGGTAAGCCTTCCCCTTGTCCACTCCCTGAGGCCATTCAATGCCCCGTACCACCGACAGCAATACCAGCCTCTCCCTCACCGCCGCTTCGCTGTCGGCGCTTTACCCTGAATCGCTGTCCGGTAAAGAAGCGCTCAATTCACTCGGCTCGCAAACCCTCAACGGCCTCAACGACGGCGCCTCCCTCGCCCTGACCACCGCCGTCGCCACCCACGTCACCACCACCCTGCACAATGATGCTCTGCTCCGCCCGTTCGATGCATTGGTCGCTGAAATCCGCCAGCTCCCCGCCGATGCCACCGCCGAACGTTATCAACTGGTGTTAAGACCATGGCTCTGGTGGCTGACCCTGGCCAGCAACAACCGTGTGTTTCAGAACCTTGCGACCTCGGACATCGTCACCACGATTTTCAAGGCCCATGGTTTTACCGATTTCAAACTGTCCCTGACCGGCAGCTACACCCCGCGCGAGTATTGCGTGCAGTACGGCGAGACCGATTTCGCCTTCGTTTCGCGGTTGCTGGAAGAGGAAGGGATTTTCTGGTTTTTCACCCACGAGGATGGCAAGCACACGCTGGTGCTCGGGGACAGCAACGACGCTTTCCCGCAGATTCCCAACGGGCCGAAGGTCACCTATCTCGGTCAGCAACTGGGCGAGCGCGAACTGCACGGCATCCGCTCCGGCCAGGTGTGCATGCAAGCCGTCGCCGGGGTGTATCGGGCGACGGATTATGAGTTCACCACGCCGACCACGTCGCTCTATGGCCAGGCTGAAGCGGTGGCCGGATCGCTTTCGATGTACGAGCATCCAGGCGGCTACAACGCCAAGGCCCGGGGCGATGCGTTGACCAAGCAGCGGGTCGATGGGTTACGCAGTCAGGAGAAGCGTTTTGTCGGTGAAAGCGATTGCCGTTGGCTGGTGCCGGGGCACTGGTTCACCCTTGCTGGGCATGACGACGCGACGTTGAACATCGATTGGGTGGTGACAGCAGTTACCCACGAAGCCAGTCACGAGGATTATCGCAATCGCTTCGAAGCCATACCTAAAGCCACGCCGTTTCGCCCGGCGCGAACCACGCCCAAACCACGGATGCATACGCAAACCGCTATCGTCGTCGGCAAGTCCGGCGAAGAAATCTGGACCGACGAATACGGCCGCATCAAGTTGCAGTTCCCTTGGGACCGCGATGGCAAGAACGATGAATCCAGTTCCTGCTGGGTCCGGGTGGTGCTGCCGTGGAGCGGCAAGGGCTTCGGCATGCAGTTCGTGCCGCGCATCGGCCAGGAAGTGATCGTGACCTTTATCGATGGCGACCCGGACCGGCCGCTGGTGACCGGTTGCGTCTACAACGGTGACAACGCCCTGCCCTATGCGTTGCCGGCGAACCAGACCCAGTCCGGGATCAAGACCCAATCGTCCAAGGGTGGCGGTGGATTCAACGAATTGCGCTTCGAGGACAAGAAGGACGCCGAAGAGGTTTTTCTCCAGGCGCAGAAGGATTTCAAGATCAACGTACTCAACGACACCACCGCCACCGTCGGCCACGACGAAACCCTGACGGTGCAGAACGCCCGCACCCGCACGGTGAAAGAAGGCGACGAGACCGTGACCCTGGAGAAAGGCAAACGCAGCGTGACCATCCAGACGGGGAGCGACAATCTGGATGTGAAGGACAGTCGCACAGTGACCGTCGGCGCTGACCAGACCCACAGCACCGGTGGCAATTACACGCACAAGGTCACTGGCGATTACAGCCTGACCGTGGACGGCAATCTGACGATCAAGGTGACCGGCACCCTCACGTTGCAAAGTGGCGGCAGTTTTTCAATCAAGAGCGGTGCGGATCTGGCGGCCGAGGCCAGCACGTCGGTCAGTCAAAAGGCTGGAACGTCATTGAGCAATACGGCCGGGACCACACTGACCAACAAGGCCGGCACCACGCTGACCAACGACGCCGGGGTCAGCCTGATGAACAAGGGCGGTGCCGAGCAGACGGTGGACGGTGGCGGCATGCTGACGATCAAGGGCGGCTTGGTGAAGGTCAACTAGGAGGGTTACGACGATGTCATCCAGCAAAGTGGATCTGGACCGTGGTGACAGTCACATGGACGGCCGCCTGATCGATGACCAACTGGAAGGGCCGCTGCATATCAAGGAAGCCGGTCGGCCCCAGGCGGATCTGAATTACAGCCAGGGTGAATTGCAGGGCACGAGTTTGCTGTATCACCCCAACGGCAAGGTGTCGGCGCAATTGCCCTATGTGCGTGACAAACTGCAGGGGGTCGCCAGTTTTTATGCGCCCCAGGGTTGGCTGCAGCGCAAGGCCAGTTACCGCCGGGGCTTGCTGCATGGGGAGGCCAGTAATTACTTCCCCGACGGGCAACTGGCTGAGGCCGAGTGCTACCGCGACGGTGTACGCGATGGGCGTTATCAGCGTTTTCATCCCAACGGAAAAACCGCGGTCGATGCGCGTTATCTCAATGGACAGTTGGTGGAGCCGGAACAGGGTTTTGCCAGCGATGGGCGACCGCTGGATGCCGAGGGCAAGCCGATTTCTCGGGTGCGCTGGTGGGTTCGACGATGGACGGATCCGGCGCAGGCTTGAGGTTTGGGTTGGATGATGGCCTCATCGCGGGCAAGCCTTGCTCCTACAGATTGTGTGTTGCGCACAACATTTGTGATCACACATAACCTGTAGGAGCAAGGCTTGCCCGCGATGAGGCCCGTCGACACCACATCAATTTTCAGGGAATCAGCATCTGCATCTGCCCCGGCATGGCGATTTTGATCACCCCCGCCCAGTTGCACATCAAGATGCTGTTGGCATCCAGGGCCGGCATGTTGCCCAACAAAACCGTTGGCGCACCGGGAAGCCACGGGGAGGCGGTGGCCGGGATGCAGGGCATCGGCGTCAATACGCCAAGCGCTGCGGCGGTGGCGGCCGCGACCATCGGGTTGGCCATGCTCATGCACGTGCCGAACGGCATGACGTTGACCAGCGGGATGTGATCCATGATGTTCGCCGCCGGCATGCCTGCGGTCAGCATGCGATTCACCGGCAGTACGTTGAGCACGGCTGGCGCCGCGCCGAAGCTGCACTGCAGGGTTGCGGTGGCACAGACTTGCGGACAACCCATTTCAAACCTCCTTCCTGGAAGTACCCTCCCCTGAACCATAGTCCGCCGAGGCTGCTTTCGCACATCAGGAACGTTGATTATCCAGCAACACGCTAACCTATAAGACCGTGCCACGCTTGTGGCTCCCCCCGGCGCACCATTAGATTAGCCAATGATGTCTGGCCTCCAAAATAAGCAGAAGGGATAAGCATGGCGCTTACTGACCAGTCCACCCGTATCCGCACCGGCGAAGAGCTCGATGCCAGCCTGATCGATCCGTACCTCAAGGCCCACATTCCGGGCCTGAGTGGTTTGCCGCAGATCAGCCAGTTCCCGGGCGGTGCGTCGAACCTCACCTACTTGCTCGAATACCCCGAACAGGAGTTTGTCCTGCGTCGCCCGCCGTTTGGCCACAAGGCCAAGTCCGCCCACGACATGGGCCGCGAATTTCGCATCCTCAATCAGCTCCGGGACGGCTTTCCGTACTGCCCGAAAGCCTACGTGCATTGCACCGATGAATCGGTGATCGGCGCCGAGTTCTATGTGATGGAGCGGGTCAAGGGGATCATCCTGCGCTCCGAACTGCCCCCGGAACTGGGTCTGGATTCGGCGAAAACCGAAACGCTGTGCAAGAGCTTCATCGACAAGTTCGTCGAACTGCACCGGGTTGACTACAACGCCTATGGCTTGGGTGACCTCGGCAAACCCGAAGGTTATGTCGCGCGGCAGATCAAAGGCTGGAGCGATCGCTACGAGAAAGCCCTGACCCCGGACGCGCCAAAATGGGAAGCGGTCAAAGCCTGGCTCAACGACAAGATGCCGGCCGATCACCCCACCTCCAGCATCGTCCACAACGACTACCGCTTCGACAATGTGATCCTCGACCCGAACAACCCGATGGACATCATCGGCGTGCTCGACTGGGAACTGACCACCCTCGGCGACCCGCTGATGGACCTGGGCAACACCCTCGCCTACTGGATCGAAGCCGACGACCCGGCACCGGTGCAATTGATGCGCCGCCAACCGAGCCACGCCCCGGGGATGCTGACCCGCCGTGAGTTCGTCGATTACTACGCCGAGCGTTCAGGCATCCAGATCGACAACTTCGACTTCTACTACACCTACGGCCTGTTCCGCCTGGCCGGCATCGTGCAGCAGATTTACTACCGCTTCTTCCATGGTCAGACTCAGGACAAACGCTTCGCACAGTTCATTCACATGAACAAACTGCTGGAGCAGATGAGCCTGCAAGTCATTTCGAAATCCAGCCTCTGATCACGCCACTGGCCCCCAATAACAAGGAAAAACCATGTCCAAGACTCAGTTGTTCGACCTCGACGGCAAAATCGCATTCGTGTCTGGCGCCAGCCGTGGTATCGGTGAAGCCATCGCCAAACTGCTGGCCCAGCAAGGCGCCCACGTCATCGTCTCGAGCCGCAAACTCGACGGCTGCCAGCACGTGGCCGACGCGATCATCGCCGCCGGCGGCAAAGCCACTGCGGTGGCTTGCCACATTGGTGAAATGGAACAGATCAGCCAAGTCTTCGCCGGCATCCGCGAACAGTTCGGGCGCCTGGACATCCTGGTCAACAACGCGGCGACCAACCCACAGTTCTGCAACGTACTGGACACCGACCTCAGCGCGTTCCAGAAAACCGTCGACGTGAATATCCGCGGCTACTTCTTCATGTCGGTGGAAGCCGGCAAGCTGATGCGCGAAAACGGCGGCGGCAGCATCATCAACGTCGCCTCGATCAACGGCATCTCACCGGGAATCTTCCAGGGCATCTACTCGGTGACCAAAGCGGCGGTCATCAACATGACCAAAGTGTTCGCCAAGGAATGCGCGCAGTTCGGCATCCGCTGCAACGCCCTGCTGCCGGGCCTGACCGACACCAAATTTGCTTCGGCACTGGTGAAAAACGAGGCTATTTTGAACACCGCACTGCAACAGATTCCACTCAAGCGTGTGGCGGACCCGAGTGAGATGGCGGGAGCAGTGTTGTATCTGGCCAGTGATGCGTCGAGTTACACCACTGGGGTTTCGTTGAATGTGGATGGTGGGTTCTTGTCCTGACCTGCTCTTGCGGATGAACACAAGGCAGCCTAAGGGCTGCCTTTTTTCGGCCCTAATTGATCATTCCCGTTGCGTGGGAACGAACACGCGAAAGAATATTAATTCCACCATTTGCAAATAAGGAATATTTATTCCATAAATAACCCCTCCTGAAAACAAAATCCCAAAAGGACCCCGGCTATGCGCGAACTCGGTATCGGACTCATCGGCACAGGTTTCATGGGCCGCGCCCATGCCTTGGCGTTTCGCAACGTCAGTGCGGTTTTCGAACTGCCCCTCAAGCTCAAACTCGCCGCCCTGGCCGACGCCGATCCGCAGCGTGCCCGCCACTGCGCCGACGCCTGGGGTTTCGACATCGCGCATAGCGACTGGCAGCAACTGATCGATGACCCCAAGGTCAATCTGATCGCCATCACCACACCCAACCACCTGCATTACCCCATGGCCATGGCCGCCCTCGCCGCCGGCAAGCCGGTGTATTGCGAAAAGCCGTTGGCGGTGAATCTGGAACAGGCCGACGCCATGCGTCTGGCGGCCAAAGCGGCGGGCGTGGTGACGCGGGTGGGTTACAACTATCAGCACAACCCGATGATCGGGCTGGCTCGGGAGCTGATTGAAAACGGCGACTTGGGTCAGATCATCAGTTTCCAGGGCGAATTCAGCGAAGACTTCATGGCCGATCCCGCGTCGCCCTGGTCGTGGCGTTGCGATGCCGATCATGCCGGTGGCGCACTGGCCGATCTGGGCAGTCACTTGTTGGCCATGGCCCGCTATCTGGTGGGCGATGTCGAGGCAGTGAGCGCCGACACCCAGACCGTGCACCGGCAACGTCCCGCCACGGCGGGCAGCCCGGAACAACGCAGTATCGCGGTCGACGATCAGGTCCACGCCTTGTTGCGATTTGCCAACGGCGCCCGTGGCACGTTCAGCAGCAGTTGGCTCAAGCACGGCTACAAGAATCACCTGAGTTTTGAAATCAGCGGCACCCGAGGGACGTTGGTGTTCGATCAGGAGCGCCTGAATGAACTGCGTCTGTTTCGTGCCGGCCAGGACGGTTTCCAACGCTTGCTGGCAGGGCCGAATCTACCGGGTTATGCGGCGTTCAGTCCGGCGGCAGGGCATCAGTTGGGTTACAACGAACTCAAGACGCTGGAAGTCCATGATCTGGTGATGGCGCTGGCAGGCTTGTCTCAGGGTGGAACGGATTTCGAACAGGCGTGGGAAGTCGAACGCCTGGCGACGGCGATCCGGTTGGCAGCGCGGGAGTCGCGTTGGGTTAGGATCGAGGAAGTCTGAGCGAAACGCGCGGATACCCGCCAGCAGCACAGTGCCGCTGGCGGTTCAACGTGAACCGATGGAGGCTTATTGAGTGACGCAACGAGTGAGCGTCGTTTCCCGGGTCACCTGCCCCTCAGCCCTCACATCGCCTTGTACATCAGTATTTTCAGTGGTTTGGCAGGTGCGCACAGGGGGTGGAGGCGGTGCAGCGGGAGGTGGCGGCGGAGGACTCGCACACCCCCCGAGAATCGCCATGCAGAGTGCGAACGACAGTGTTGTAAAAGTGCGTTTCCCAAGACTTTTCATAGATTGACCCGCGGTAAGTGATCGACATATTCCGCGACCCAACGTTCTCACCGCGTATCCGCGGACCGGTCACAGAAAAATACTCTCGTATTCCTTGTACGACCGTCGGCAAAACCTGACAGTTCCTAAGATGTCTCGCGACAATGCAATGTGTTGCTCTCAAGTTCATAACGCAGCTCTTCGATCAACGCTGCCACCGCCTCCGGCGTTCTGAGGTTGGCCACGCTCAACCCACTGACCACCAGATCCACCTGCCCCGACACCGGATGATAGAGCTTCACCGTCAGTGAATGTTCACCCGTAACCTTGCACTCACAGGCCAACGGCGAAAAGCTCCGCTCCAGTTGCATACGCAATTGCGTCACATAAATCATCTGGCAGTTCCTGTCGCTGTTTTGAAAGGACGCGATACCCGAAGACCTGTATCGCACCCTTACAGCCTAAGAACTGCCGCCCCCGTCCAGAACATCAATTTGCACCCCGTCGAGTAGTGCATTTGCACCTAACGCTGAGCCTTGGGCCGCCACTCGCTGGAGAACAAACCGCGCTCACGAGCCCAGACAATCGCCTCGCTGCGACTGTGAACATCGAGCTTGGAATACACCGTCGAGACATGGTTGCGCACCGTATTCGGTGCAAGTTTGAGCCGTGCAGCGATTTCCTTGTCGGCCAGGCCTTCGCAAATCAGACCGAGCACATCACGCTCACGGGCAGTCAGGTCGGTGAAAGACACACTAGGCAACAGCGGCGAGTTGACGTTTTTCACATTAGCCAGTTTCTCGATGAGCGTGCGGCTGAACCAAGAGGCGTCTTTCATGACCTCTTCGATCGCCGACACCAACTCCAGCTCTGTGCGTTTACGTTCGGTGATGTCCATAAACACCAGCAGGTAGCAGGGCCGGTCCTGAATGTTCACGGTGTCGGCCGATACCGCGCAATCGATCAGCCCGGCGCCTTTCTTGCGTACCCGGACATCGACACGATCCACGCTTCCGTTTTTTTCCAGCGCCGTAAACAGTCGCGCGCGGGCACCTGTGTCATCAATAAAATCGATCTGCGTTACCGATTTACCAAGCACTTCTTCACTGGAATACGCGAGCGTATCGAGGAAGGCTTCATTGACGTCCATCACCACCTGATCGACGGCGTTGCACACCAGGATCGGCACAGGGGTCAGTCGAAAAGCCTTGGCAAAACGTTCCTCGCTCTGGCGCAGGGCGACTTCGGCTTTATGCCGAGGCTCGATGTCGACGAAGGAAAACAGCATGCAGGCTTCGTCGTTCAGTTCAAGGGGCTGGCCAGCGACAATCACCTGTTTGCTGCCACCTTCGGCTAACTGCAACTGCGCCTGCATTTGCGGAATGGTCACCCCTTCGCGCAACCGCTGCTTGGCCAGGTCTCTGTTTTCGGCGCCCTCCAACACGTCCAGTTCATAGGTCGAACGGCCGATCACCTGATCACGGGTATAGCCGGTCATCTCCAGAAAGCCCGGGTTGACCTTGATGTAGCGTAAATCGCTGAGGCGACAGATCACCGCCGGGGCCGGGTTGGCATTGAAGGTTTTTTCGAAACGCTGTTCGGCGCTGGCCCACTCCGTGACATCGTTCATGATCAGCACCAGCGACTCCGGCTTGCCAGCGCTGTCGGCCAACACCATGCTGCGCACGCTGTGAACCCAGGTGCGCTCTTCGTCGTCGGCAGGCGTCACCTCAACCAACACATCACTGAAGGACTCGCCTCGGGCGACGCGGCTGATCGGATAATTGTCGGTCTGAACCGGGTGATTATTTCGATAACGCAAGGCGAAGCGCTTGGCGTACTCCCTGGCATCCGCCCCCAGCTCGCTGAGTTGCCCGACGCCGTGCATGGCCAACGCGGCGTCATTGGCCCAGAGAAGGGTCTGGTCGAGCTCCAGCAGAATCACCCCATCGGACAGGCCGGCGATGATCTGCTGCAACTGACGGCGATTGGTTTCGGTGGTCAGGACGTCCTGGCTCATTGGATCTCCACGCGTACGGCGGCGCATTCATGCGCCGCCCTGTGAAGATTACGACCGCGAGGGGGTGGGATAGTGCAAATGGCTCACCTGCGGGATCTTGCGAACGCGATCCCTGTGACGAGGACGGCAAATTTCCGGAGGTGAGATCTTTGTGCTCGCCTATACTCAAAAGAGTAAATAGTTCTGCTGGGCGCGATTGGAAAGCTATTGATAAATATGGAAATTTAAAGGCTTGGGTATCCTTGGAGATTGCTGGTTAAAGAATATTTCTCTGTGATGATTTGGTGTCGTGAGGATTTGATATGAACGTCTTGTTGAAAGAACTTCAGGCCTATCATCATGAGGTGGCTATAAAAATTACTCAGATCAAAGAGTTGCTGAGAAAGATGAAGCATGAACCCGATGGTGCTGATGACTGCAAGCTGTTGTTCAAGATGCTGGAAAGCTTGCATGGTGATGCAGAGCGACACCACCACGAAAATGAAGAACTTATTCGGCTGGCCTTGCTAGCGACTGAGGCACCGATCCACCAACGGGTCAAGGATATCGAGCGAGATCACCAAGCATTTGGACGCATTGCCGGACAGTTGAAGACATTGGAGGACACAACTCTGGAACCGAGAGTAATTGCTGACACTGTCGAGGATTTCATCAAAAAATATTTCGATCATATGGACTCGGAGGAAAATATTTTCTTTCCGTTGGCAGATAAGTGGCTGTCAGACGATCAGTGGCAGGAAATAACGCGTCAATGGCATTAATTGGAGCTCACCGTATACCGTCAATATTGCAAATCCCTTCGCTCTGGGGCACAACGCTGCTGCACTGAGTCACTGCACATCCAACAAATCCTGCAACCCCGCCAACTTCTCCGGGTTACGCATGATGAAAATCCGGCTCGCCCTCCCCGCTTCGTCAAACCCAAAGGTTATCGACGCAGTAATGACCCCATCCGCCTTGATGATCACGCCTTGAGCACCGTTGATTTCGCTGGGCAGCCATTCGCAAGTCTGCCAATAGACGTGCAACGACTGGCCAATGAAATCCAGCACGCTGGACATGCCAGACAACGTTTCGCGGATCGCCGAGGCCTTGCCGCCGCTGTCGGCGCAGAGTTCGACGTCTTCGCTCAGCATCGCCATCAGAGCGTTGGTCGAGCCGCTGGCGATGGCGCTATGGAAGGCGTTGAGCAACTGGTGCTGACGCGCCGGTTCCGGCTGAAAGCGCGTGTGCCCGCTGCCGAGGCTGGCCTTGGCCCGGGACACCAGTTTGCGGCAGGCAGCCTCTTGAACCCCGACCGCATCCGCGACTTGCGCGTAATCCATGTCGAAAATTTCGTAGAGCAGGTACGCCGCACGCTCCTTGGGGGTTAACCGCTCCAACAGCAACAGGAACGCGGTGGACAGCGACGAGGCCAGTTCATGCCGGTGTTCGGGTGAGTCGTGATGGGTGGTGTGAATCGGTTCCGGCAGCCAGGTGCCGATGTAATCAACCCGCGACGTGTGAGCAGAGCGCAGCAAATCGATGCAGTGCCGGGTGCACGCCGTGGTCAGCCAGGCGGCCGGCGTGGCAATGGCGGCGCGGTCGGCCTCCAGCCATTTGATGAACAGCTCTTGCACGACATCCTCGGCTTCGGCGCGGGAGCCGAGGATGCGATACGCCAGACCGAGCAAAAAGGGCCGGCGCTGCTCGAACACAGCGGCGGCGTTTTCAGCGGAGTTCATCAAATCAGTGCCTCGACACCTGCAAACGGTTCCACAGGTTGATCATGCCGATCTCGGCCGTCAAGGCACCGATTTGCGCGTCATTGAAGTGGTCGCGCAAGTCACCGCGCAGGCTGGCGTAGTCGGTCTTTTCATCGAGCACGGTCAGGGCTTCGGTCCAAGCCAGGGCGGCGCGTTCGGCGGCGCTGAAATCACTGACGTGGCGCCAGACGATCAAGCGGTCCAGCCGTTCGTTGGTTTCATTGGCCTCACGGGCCTCGCGAGTGTGCATCTTCACGCAGAAACCGCACTGGTTAATCTGCGAGGCACGCAGGTGCAGCAAGTGTTTGAGGGTTGGGTCCAGATCGTGGCTGTCGAGGGTGACATGGACCTGGGTCAGGCTTTCGAACACCTGAGGAATCGATTGCAGCAGGTTGACCGGTTGGGTATTGGACGACATCGTGTTGCTCCACTGTTTGGGGGATTCAACGAGATGACGATCCAGCGTTATGGTTTGTGACGCGCCGATAAAAACTTTGATCTTTTGGTCGTAGCGCCTTCTCGCGGCGGCTGCCCTAAGCTCAGGTAAAAGAGTGATTTAATGTTGTCCCTTACCTGCCTGGAGAGTTGCCATGATGCTGGATACGCTGCATTTCACACCTTGGTCCGCGTTGGCAGGCGGAGCGTTGATCGGCGTGGCGGCCAGCGTGATGGTCATGGCCAATGGACGGGTCGCCGGGATTAGTGGATTGCTCGGCAGTCTGCTATCGCCAGGTGATTCGGGACGGGGCGAAAAAGCCTTGTTCATCCTCGGACTACTGGCGGCGCCCCTATTGTGGGCGCTGTTTCAGGTGTGGCCGACCATTGAATTCAAGTCCGGCATCGTCGGGTTGATCATCGCCGGACTGTGCGTCGGCATCGGCACCCGTTATGGCTCTGGTTGCACCAGTGGCCACGGGGTGTGCGGTATCTCGCGGCTGTCACCACGCTCCATCGTCGCAACGTTGAGCTTCATGTTCGCAGGCTTTGTGACCGTGTTTGTGCTGCGCCATCTACTGGGGTTTTGAACATGAAAAAACTCACGGCTTTCCTCGCCGGCCTGTTGTTCGGCATCGGCCTGCTGTTGGCCGGCATGGCCAATCCGGCCAAAGTACTGGGGTTTCTCGATATCGCCGGTCTGTGGGATCCCTCCCTGGCGTTTGTGATGATCGGGGCGATTACCGTGGCCTGGGTGCCGTTTCACTGGGCCATGAAACAATCCAAGTCGTTGCTGGGGGCGCCTATGCAGTTGCCGGTCAGTCGTGAACTGGATCGACGCTTGATCGGTGGCAGTTTGCTGTTCGGGGTCGGTTGGGGCATTGCGGGCATCTGCCCCGGGCCGGCGCTGGTGCTGTTGCCGACGGGGCATTGGCAGGCGTGGGTGTTTGCGATTGCCATGCTGGCGGGGATGTTGCTATTCAGCCTGTTGCAAGCGCGTCGTTAAATCGCCTCGCCAGGTCTGCCTCTAGAAGTCGTAGCCTTCGGCGGCGCACTCATTGCCGAAGGCTACGGTTTTTTGCGTTTCAGGCCGCCAATTCTCCGCTGGCAATCGCCGCCGAAGCCGCCAGCATCGCCCGCAACAACACCGCACACCCGGCCGCCAGGTCATCCGGCGCGGCGTTTTCGATTTCGTTGTGGCTGATGCCGCCTTCGCACGGTACGAAGATCATCCCGGTCGGGCCGAGTTCGGCGAGGAAGATTGCGTCATGCCCTGCTCCGCTGACGATGTCCATGTGCGACAGGCCCAACCCTTGAGCAGCACCGCGTACCGCTTCGACGCAACCTTTGTCGAAGTACAGCGGCGGGAAGTCCGCAGTGGGTGTGAGTTCGAAGGTCAGGCCATGTTCCTCGCAGGTGGTTTCGATGACTTCGCGGACTTCGGCGATCATCGAGTCCAGCCGCGCCGGTTCCAGATGCCGGAAGTCCAGGGTCATGCGCACTTCGCCGGGGATGACGTTGCGCGAGCCGGGATAGGCTTGCAGACAGCCGACGGTGCCGCAGGCGTGGGGTTGATGGCCGAGGGCGGCGCGGTTGACTGCACCGACGATCACCGCGGCGCCGACCAGGGCGTCCTTGCGCAGGTGCATCGGTGTCGGGCCGGCGTGGGCTTCGACGCCGCGCAGTTTCAGGTCGAACCATTTCTGCCCGAGGGCACCCATCACCACACCGATGGTTTTGTGTTCGTCTTCGAGGATCGGGCCTTGCTCGATATGGGCCTCGAAATAGGCGCCGACGGCATGGCCACTGACCTTGCGCTCGCCAGCATAGCCAATGGCGTTCAAGGCTTCACCGACGGTGACGCCCTCGGCATCGACCTTGGCCAGGGTTTCTTCGAGGGTGAATTTTTCTGCGAATACACCGGAGCCCATCATGCACGGAGCGAAGCGTGAGCCTTCCTCGTTGGTCCAGACCACGACTTCCAGCGGCGCTTCGGTTTCCACGCCGAGGTCATTGAGGGTGCGCAGCACTTCGACGCCGGCCAGTACGCCGAAGCAGCCGTCGAACTTGCCGCCGGTGGGTTGGGTGTCGATGTGGCTGCCGGTCATCACCGGCGGCAGGTTCGGGTTGCGGCCGGGGCGGCGGGCGAAGATGTTGCCGACGGCGTCGATGCTGACGGTGCAACCGGCCTCCTCGCACCAGTTGACGAAAATGTCCCGGGCCTGGCGGTCGAGGTCGGTCAGGGCCAGGCGACAGACGCCGCCCTTGACCGTGGCACCGAGCTTGGCCAGATCCATGAGCGACTGCCACAAGCGGTCGCGGTTGATGTGCTGATGGGTGGACTGCAGAACGTCTACGGCAGCGTTCATGATGATCTCCTCAGGCAGTTGTTATAGGTTTCTTCAGGCATTTGCTGGGTGTATTCGAGGCCGCCATCGCGAGCAGGCTCGCTCCCACAGGGGAATGCATTCCAAATGTGGGAGCGAGCCTGCTCGCGATGGCGGCCATCCGTCACACCGCAGTTTTCACAGCAATCGGACTCGGCCGCATCACACTCAACCCGTAATAAATCAGCCCACCCAGCACCGAGCCGGTGAACCAGCCATAGTCGTAGAACCAACTGAATGCATTGCTGCCGAGCGACAGCAGCGTCAGCGCCACCGGCACGCCGAACGCGATGAACCCTAACCAGTTCCACGCAGGGTAAACGTCATCGCGATAGAGGCCGGCCAGGTCCAGTTGCTGTTTCTTGATCAGGAAATAGTCCACCACCATGATCCCGGCGATCGGGCCCAACAGGCTCGAATAACCCAGCAACCAGTTGGAATACACCGTCTCCAGGCTTAAATCCGAGACGATCAAACCGAGCTTCTTCAACAGCTCATGGGCCATCAGCGCCAAGCCGACCAGGCCGGTGAGCATCACCGCTGTGGTGCGGTTGATGAGCTTGGGGGCGACGTTCTGGAAATCGTTGGTCGGCGAAACAATGTTGGCCGCCGTGTTGGTCGACAGCGTGGCGATGATGATCAGCGCCATGGCCAGTGCGACCCAGACCGGGCTCTGGATATGACCGATCAGGGTGACCGGATCGGAGACGGTGACGCCCACCAGTTTTACCGAGGCGGCGGTCATCACCACGCCGAGGGAGGCGAACAGAAACATGGTCAGGGGCAAGCCGATAATCTGCCCGACGATCTGATCCTTCTGGCTTTTTGCATAGCGGCTGAAATCCGGAATATTCAGGGACAAGGTGGCCCAGAACCCGACCATGGCGGTCAGCCCGGCGGCAAAGTAACTGACCACGCTCGCGCCTTCCGGACGTTTGGCCGGGATCGCCAGCAACTCAGTCATCGACACGTTCGGCATCGCCCATACCAACAGGCCCACACCCACCAATATCAACAACGGCGCCGAGAGGGTTTCCAGCCATTTGATCGAGTCCGCACCGCGTATCACCACCCACAGGTTCAAGGCCCAGAACATCATGAACCCGATCACTTCACCGGTACCGCCAAGGGATTTCCAACCGTCGAACACCGAGCCGAGAAACAGGTGAATGGCCAGCCCGCCGAACATCGTCTGAATGCCGAACCAGCCACACGCCACCAGCGCCCGGATCAGGCATGGAATGTTGGAGCCGAGGATGCCGAAGGACGAACGCAACAACACCGGAAACGGGATGCCGTATTTGGTGCCGGGAAAGGCGTTCAGGGTCAACGGGATCAGGACGATGATGTTGGCGAACAGAATCGCCAGCAGCGCTTCGCCGACGCTCAGGCCAAAATACGCGGTGAGCACGCCGCCGAGGGTGTAGGTCGGCACGCAGACCGCCATGCCAATCCATAGCGCGGTGATGTGCCATTTGTTCCAGGTGCGTTCGCGCACCTTGGTCGGTGCCATGTCGTGGTTGAAACGGGGGCTGTCGAGGACATCACTGCCGGCTTCGAGCTCAAACAAGCCGTCGCGCTCGGTCACTTGCGATCTGATCTGTTGCATGGCCGCTCCACTGTTCTTTGAATTATTTTTTGCTCATCAGGGGCTGGCGGCATCAATTAACGTGCCGGTTACCCCGTTTGCGCATCGGGCAGTTCCATAAAAACTTTGTAACCAACTGATGTTTATCAGTTTTATTTAAATAGCCGATGAGTCATCGGTTACTTGCTTGTTCACTCAGGCCAAATGCCAGGCAAGTTGTCCGAACAGTCAGGACTCAATCTGGTGCGCACCACTTTTTTTCAACGTCGCGCATCAACCATAGACCATCCTCAAGCGGCTGATTTCACATAAGAAATCTCGCCTATTTTTACAACCTGTCAAGTGCGTCAAAATGGTGAGAGGCCTCACCATTTTGGTGATCAAAGTATTTAATTGTTAATTATCAATCACTTAAAACAGATATAAGCTTATAAAAAATATTCTTGCTCAATCCTCAAACTCAGACTAGCGTTTATTCCTGACAGCGCTGACAGGAATACACCTGTTTGCGCAGGCTTCATATAAAACATTTAGAACCGGCACCAGTCGGTCATTGCCTGCGAGGAACTCGGAATGTCTCTGTTGATCCGTGGCGCCACCGTTATTACCCATGATGAAAGTTATCGCGCCGACGTCTATTGCGCCGACGGCGTGATCAAAGCCATCGGCGAAAACCTTGATGTTCCGGCGGGTGCCGAAGTGCTCGACGGCAGCGGCCAATACTTGATGCCCGGTGGCATCGATCCGCACACGCACATGCAACTGCCCTTCATGGGCACGGTGGCCAGTGAAGACTTCTTCAGCGGCACCGCGGCGGGACTTGCCGGTGGCACGACGTCGATCATCGACTTTGTGATTCCCAATCCGCAGCAATCCTTGATGGAAGCCTTTCACCAGTGGCGCGGCTGGGCCGAGAAGTCGGCGTCGGATTACGGATTCCACGTCGCGATCACCTGGTGGAGCGAACAGGTGCGCGAGGAAATGGCCGAGCTGGTCAGCCAGCACGGGGTCAACAGCTTCAAGCACTTCATGGCCTACAAGAACGCGATCATGGCGGCCGACGACACCCTGGTGGCGAGTTTCGAGCGCTGCCTGGAATTGGGCGCGGTGCCGACCGTGCATGCGGAAAACGGTGAGCTGGTCTATCACCTGCAACGCAAATTGATGGCCCAAGGCATGACCGGCCCGGAAGCGCATCCGTTGTCGCGCCCTTCGCAGGTGGAAGGTGAAGCGGCCAGTCGAGCGATCCGCATCGCCGAAACCCTGGGCACGCCGCTGTACCTGGTGCACGTCTCGACCAAGGAAGCCCTGGACGAAATCACCTACGCCCGCAGCAAGGGCCAACAAGTCTACGGCGAAGTCCTGGCCGGGCATTTGCTGCTGGACGACAGCGTCTATCAACACCCGGACTGGCAGACCGCCGCCGGTTACGTGATGAGCCCGCCCTTTCGTCCGCGCGGACATCAAGAGGCGCTTTGGCACGGTTTGCAATCGGGCAACCTGCACACCACCGCCACCGACCACTGCTGCTTCTGTGCCGAGCAAAAAGCGGCTGGCCGCGACGACTTCAGCAAGATCCCCAATGGCACGGCCGGTATCGAAGACCGCATGGCAGTGCTCTGGGATGAAGGGGTGAACACCGGGCGTTTGTCGATGCAGCACTTCGTGGCGCTCACCTCCACCAACACCGCGAAAATCTTCAACCTCTACCCGCGCAAAGGCGCGATTCGCGTGGGTGCGGACGCGGACCTGGTGCTGTGGGATCCGGAAGGTACGCGAACGATTTCGGCGCAGACTCACCATCAGCAAGTGGACTTCAACATCTTCGAAGGCAAGACCGTGCGCGGTGTGCCGAGCCACACCGTCAGCCAGGGTCGGGTGGTGTGGGCCGATGGTGATTTGCGCGCCGAGCGCGGTGCCGGGCGGTATGTCGAGCGGCCGGCGTATCCGGCGGTGTTTGATTTGCTGAGCAAGCGGGCTGAGTTGAACAGGCCGACAGCGGTGAAACGCTGAAATCGAGGCCTTCGGCCTTCGCGAGCAAGCCCGCTCCCACAGGGGAATGCATTTCAAATGTGGGAGCGGGCTTGCTCGCGAAGGCGGCAGCCCTGACGACGAAAAACTCAATGCCCATCAGAGGCAGTACCTCAATAACCGTGAGGCCAACACTGTGATCAAGACCCTGAACCACCTCCCGCATCCGCACGAGAATGCGGCCGCCCTCGCCGGCCATTTCACCGATCTGGCGCCACCACTCAACGACCGCCAGGCCCATCTGGAAGCCTCGCGCTGTCTGTATTGCTACGACGCGCCGTGCGTGAATGCCTGTCCAAGCGAGATCGACATTCCGTCGTTCATCCGCAATATCCATCAGGAAAACGTTCAGGGCGCCGCGCAGAAAATCCTCTCGGCGAACATCCTCGGCGGCAGTTGCGCCCGGGTGTGCCCGACGGAAGTGCTTTGCCAGCAAGCCTGCGTGCGCAACAACGACCATGAATGCGCACCGGTGCTGATCGGCCTGTTGCAGCGTTACGCCGTCGACAACGCACACTTCAGCGAACACCCCTTCACACGTGCTGCCTCAACCGGAAAGCGCATCGCCGTGGTCGGCGCCGGTCCGGCCGGGTTGTCCTGCGCTCACCGCAGTGCCATGCACGGTCATGACGTGGTGATTTTCGAGGCGCGGGAAAAGGCTGGCGGCCTCAACGAATATGGGATCGCCAAGTACAAACTGGTGGATGACTACGCGCAGAAGGAACTTGAATTTCTATTGGAAATCGGCGGAATTGAAATCCGCCACGGGCAGAAACTTGGAGAGAACCTGACCCTCAGCGATCTGCATCAGCAGTTCGATGCGGTGTTCCTTGGGCTGGGTCTGGCCGCCAGCAAACAGCTGGGGCTAGCCCATGAAGATGCACCGGGCCTGCTCGCCGCTACTGACTACATCCGCGAACTGCGTCAGGCCGATGACCTGACCCAACTCCCCCTCGCTGACCGTTGTATCGTTTTGGGCGCCGGCAACACCGCCATCGACATGGCCGTGCAAATGGCTCGCCTCGGAGCACGCGACGTCAATCTGGTGTACCGCCGCGGTGTCGATGAAATGGGCGCGACCGGTCACGAACAGGACATCGCCAAGGCCAATCAGGTGCGCCTGTTGACGTGGGCTCAACCTGAAGAAGTGCTACTCGATGATCAAGGCCAAGTACGCGGCATGCGCTTCGCCCGTACAGGGTTAGTCGAAGGTCGCCTGCAAACCACCGGCGAAACCTTCGAACTGGCCGCAGACGCCATCTTCAAAGCCATCGGCCAGGCCTTCGACGCCAGCGCCCTCGCCGACCCACTGGCCCGCGAGCTCAAGCGTCAAGGCGAGCGGATTCAAGTGGACGAAAACCTGCGCACCAGCATCCCCGGCGTGTACGCCGGCGGCGACTGCACCAATCTCGATCAGGACCTCACCGTACAGGCCGTGCAGCACGGCAAACGGGCCGCCGAGGCGATCAACGCCCAACTCATGCTCAACGTGGAGGCTGCGTAAATGGCCGATCTCTCGATTGTCTTCGCCGGCATCAAAGCCCCCAATCCGTTCTGGCTGGCCTCCGCGCCACCGACCGACAAGGCCTACAACGTGGTCCGCGCTTTCGAGGCCGGCTGGGGTGGCGTGGTCTGGAAAACCCTGGGTGAAGACCCGGCGGCGGTCAACGTGTCGTCGCGTTACTCGGCGCACTTCGGTGCCAACCGCGAAGTGGTGGGTTTCAACAACATCGAGCTGATCACCGATCGCTCGCTGGAGATCAACCTGCGGGAAATCACTCAGGTCAAAAAGGACTGGCCGGACCGCGCGCTGATCGTGTCGCTGATGGTGCCCTGCGTCGAAGAATCCTGGAAAAGCATCCTGCCTCTGGTGGAAGCCACCGGCGCCGATGGCATCGAGCTGAACTTCGGTTGCCCGCACGGTATGCCGGAGCGCGGCATGGGTGCGGCGGTCGGCCAGGTGCCGGAGTATGTCGAGCAGGTCACCCGTTGGTGCAAGACATATTGCTCGCTGCCGGTGATCGTCAAGCTCACGCCGAACATCACCGACATTCGCGTCGCCGCCCGCGCAGCCCATCGCGGTGGTGCGGACGCGGTGTCGTTGATCAACACGATCAACTCGATCACCAGCGTCAACCTGGAGCGCATGGTCGCCAATCCCGCCGTGGGCAGTCAAAGTACCCACGGCGGTTATTGCGGTTCGGCGGTGAAGCCGATTGCGCTGAACATGGTCGCCGAAATCGCCCGCGATCCACAGACCCAAGGCCTGCCGATCTCCGGCATTGGCGGCATCAGCAGCTGGCGCGACGCGGCGGAATTCATCGCGCTGGGCAGCGGCTCGGTGCAGGTGTGCACGGCGGCGATGCTGCATGGTTTCCGGATTGTCGAGGAGATGAAGGACGGGTTGTCACGCTGGATGGACAGTCAGGGCTACGCCAGCATGTCTGATTTTTCCGGGCGTGCGGTGGGCAACACCACGGACTGGAAGTACCTGGACATTAACTATCAGGTGATTGCCAAAATTGACCAGGAGGCCTGCATTGGTTGCGGTCGTTGCCACATTGCTTGCGAAGACACTTCGCACCAGGCGGTTGCGAGCCTCAAGCAGGCGGACGGGACGCACAAATATGAAGTGATTGATGATGAGTGCGTGGGGTGCAATCTGTGTCAGATCACGTGCCCGGTGCAGGATTGTATCGAGATGGTGCCGATCGAGAACGGGAAGCCGTTTCTGGATTGGAATCATGATCCGCGCAATCCGTATCACGTGGCAGTCTGAACGGACGCCATCGCGAGCAGGCTCACTCCCACATTGGAATGCATTTCAAATGTGGGAGCGAGCCTGCTCGCGATGAGGGCGGCAGCTGCTCCGCAAGCTTCAAGGTTCTAATCCAATCCCCCGCAAGATCACACTCGTCACCGTCTGCACCGCCCGCTCGAACTGCATGTCCGACAATGGTTGATGGTCATTCAGAATATTCACCTGATGATCAAAGTCGGCGTAGTGCTGGGTCGACGCCCAGATCATGTACAGCAAGCTCGAAGGTTCCACCGCCAGGATGCGTTTGTCATCCACCCACTGGCGAATTTTCGCTTCTTTCATCTTGGCCCAGTCGTACAGACTGACGTCCAGTTTCTCACCCAGGGTCGGCGCACCATGGATGATTTCGTTGGCCCAGACTTTGGAGCCGTAAGGCCGGCTGCGGGAGTGGTTCATCTTGGCGCGGATGTAGCTGCTGAGCACCACGCGCGGGTCGTCGAACATCTCGAAGCACAGCGCGTCCTGTTTCCACACTTCCAGCAAACCCAACAGCACGGCGCTGTACAGCTCACTCTTGGTACTGAAGTAGTAATGGAGGTTGGAGCGCGGCAGTTGTACTTCGGCGGCGATGTCGGCCATGGCGGTGCCACCGAAACCTTTTTCGGCGAAAACCTTTTCGGCTCCCAACAGAATTTTTTCGACGTTACTGCGACGAATCTCGATCTTGTGATTGCCCATGAGGGCTCCCTGACAACAGCGTTGCTCAAGACTAGCATCCGCTCTACCTCGCGGCGACAAGGGAAAACGAAACTTCGTACAGCCAGCTTCTCGCAGGTAGACTGAGCGCCTTTTCGAACCCGCCTCAGAGGTGTTCCACGATGCTGCTCAAGAAAACCCTGACCACCGTCGCCCTGCTCGGCTCGCTGTTCGTCGCTTCATCGGTATTTGCTCACGCCCATCTGAAAGCCCAGACCCCGGCCGCCGACAGCACGGTGGGCGCACCGTCGGAACTGCGCCTGGTGTTTTCCGAAGGCGTTGAAGCAACCTTTTCCAAAGTTACGATCAGCAAGGACGGCAGTAACGTGCCGGTGAAGAGCCTCGCCACCGAAGGCAGCGACAAGAAAACCCTGGTCGTCACCCCGGCCGCACCATTGGCAGCGGGTGCCTACAAAGTCGAATGGCACGCGGTGTCGGTCGATACCCACAAAAGCGAAGGCGCCTATAGCTTCAAGGTTGGCCAGTAATTCATGACGAGCGCGCTGGTGCTGTGCCGCTTTGTGCATTTCACCGTCGTGCTGATGCTGTTCGGTGCGTGGGTGTTCAGGCCTCTGCTGGTCAATGGCGACGCTGGACATCTGGATCAGCGACTGACGAAAACAACCCGCTGGCTGGCGGCGGTGGCGTTGGTCACTGGCGTTAGCTGGTTGCTGCTGATCACCGCCAGCATGGCCGGTTCGTGGGAAGCGGCATTCGATCCGACGACCCTGCGACTGGTGCTGGGCAATACATTTTTCGGCCAGGTCTGGCGCTGGCACTTGCTGCTCAATGCGTTGTTGGTCGCGCTATTGATGACACCCTTGCGTGCAAACCTGCCCCTGCGAATCGGCCTCGCCAGCCTGCTGCTGGCCACCCTCGCCCCGGTCGGCCACGGGGCCATGCTCGATGGCCTCAACGGCCAATTGTTGATCCTCAATCAAATCATTCACCTGACCTGCGTCGGCGCCTGGCTCGGCGGTTTGATGGTGTTGGTGATGATCCTGCGGCAGCCGACAGTGCATTCCATCAAGGCGACCTTGCAACGCTTCAGCGGCATGGGTTACGTCTTGGTGGCGGGGTTGGTGATGACCGGTTTGATCAACGTGCGGGTACTCACCGGGCAGTTCTGGCCGACGCCGTTGCTGTCCGGGTTTGCGCTGATACTGTTGATCAAGGTTGTGCTGGTCGCCGCGATGCTGGGATTGGCGTTGTTCAATCGGCTGCGGATCAACGATTGCGAGCAGCGTCCGACTGCTCTGAAAAGCAGTGTAATTCTCGAATGGTTGCTAGGGATGGGAGCGGTGGCTGCCGTTTCACTTCTGGGCACCATGCCGCCGATGATCGTGAGCTAAACACAATCCAATGTGGGAGCGGGCTTGCTCGCGAAGGCGGCGTCACATTCAACACATTGGCTGACTGACATACCGCTTTCGCGAGCAAGCCCGCTCCCACAGGGTTGTTCGATATACGCCTGACCGAGCCATGTCATCGTACAACTTCTGATTGACATTCCCCGTAACACTTGCAAATAATCGGCCCCGATGTTGTACGACGACGTATAACAAAAAATAAAAACAACAAGAAACACGGGAGCATCACTGTGAGCAAGCTCGTCCGCAATTCCTCCGCCTGCACCCCTCGCCCAACCTTCGCACGCCGTCACACCCTGAGCCTGATCGGTTGCAGCAGCCTGTTCCTCGCCCTGCCCATGACCAGCCATGCCGAAGGTTTTGTCGATGACGCCAAAGCCACGCTGAACCTGCGCAACTTCTACATCAACCGCAACTTCACGAACCCGGCCTACCCGCAGGGCAAGGCTGAAGAGTGGACCCAAAGCTTCATCCTCGATGCCAAATCCGGATTCACCCAGGGTCCCGTCGGTTTCGGTATGGATGTGCTGGGCCTGTACTCGGAAAAACTCGACGGTGGCAAAGGCACGCGCGGCACCTCGTTGCTGCCGATTCATGACGATGGCCGCCCTGCCGACAACTTCGGGCGCCTGGGTGTGGCGCTGAAAGGTAAAGTTTCGAAAACCGAATTGAAGGTCGGCGAATGGATGCCAGTGTTGCCGATCCTGCGCTCCGACGACGGCCGCTCCCTGCCGCAAACCTTTCGCGGTGGACAGGTGACGTCCACCGAGATCAGTGGCCTGACGCTCTACGGCGGCCAGTTCCGCGCCAACAGCCCGCGCAACGATGCGAGCATGGAAGACATGTTCATGAACGGCAAATCGGCGGCCTTCACCTCGGACCGTTTCAACTTTGGCGGCGGTGAATATGCGTTCAACGAGAAGCGCACCCAGGTTGGCGTCTGGTACGCGCAACTCAGCGACATTTATCAGCAGCAGTATTTCAACCTGAGCCACAGCCAGCCCCTCGGCGACTGGACCCTCGGCGCCAACCTTGGTTACTTCATCGGCAAGGAAGACGGCAGCGCCCTGGCCGGCGACCTCGACAACAAAACCGCGTTCGCCATGCTCTCGGCCAAATATGGCGGCAACACCTTCTTTGTCGGCCTGCAAAAACTCACCGGCGACGATGTCTGGATGCGGGTCAACGGCACCAGCGGCGGCACCCTGGCCAACGACAGCTACAACTCCAGCTACGACAACGCCAAGGAACGATCCTGGCAACTGCGCCACGACTACAATTTTGTGGCGCTGGGCATTCCCGGCCTGACGATGATGAACCGCTACATCAGCGGCGATAACGTGCACACAGGCACCATCACAGACGGCAAGGAATGGGGCCGCGAGTCAGAACTGGCTTACACCGTGCAGAGCGGCGCGCTGAAGAACCTCAACGTCAAATGGCGTAACGCGTCGATCCGCAAGGACTTCAGCACCAACGAATTCGACGAAAACCGCATTATCATCAACTACCCGATCTCGTTGCTGTAAAGGCGAACATCTTTTGCAAGGCTGACACAACCACTGTGGCTAGGGGGTAAGGGATGACCCTCCGTCAATTTCAACCGATGCCGCGTTGACAACGGCCTGAGACCCTAACGATACTTCGATCTAGTCGTACGACAACCTACAACAAATTCAATAACAATGACTGCTTGTTCAGGGACTTCCATGACCATCACCACTAACGCCCGCGCTCCTTTCAATCGTCTCCTCCTGACCGGTGCCGCCGGTGGCCTCGGCAAAGTCCTGCGCGAACGCCTGCGGCCCTACGCCAATGTGATTCGCCTGTCGGACATCGCCGACATCGCCCCGGCCATCGATGACCGTGAAGAAGTCGTGCCCTGCGACCTGGCAGACAAGCAAGCAGTCCATCAGCTGGTTGAAGGCGTGGACGCGATCCTGCACTTTGGTGGCGTGTCGACGGAGCACTCGTTCGAAGAGATCCTCGGCGCCAACATCTGCGGTGTGTTCCACATTTATGAAGCCGCTCGCCGCCATGGTGTGAAGCGGGTGATTTTCGCCAGTTCCAACCACGTGATCGGCTTCTATAAACAGGATGAAGTGATCGACGCCCACTCCCCTCGCCGCCCGGACAGCTACTACGGCTTGTCCAAGTCTTATGGCGAAGACATGGCCAGTTTCTACTTCGATCGCTACGGCATCGAAACCGTCAGCGTGCGCATCGGCTCCTCGTTCGCGGAACCGTTGAACCGCCGAATGATGAACACCTGGTTGAGCTTCGGCGATCTGACTCAATTGCTCGAATGCGCGCTGTACGCCCCTGATGTCGGTCACACCGTGGTCTACGGCATGTCCGACAACAAGAACGTCTGGTGGGACAACCGTTTCGCCACCTGCCTGGGTTATGAACCTCAGGACAGCTCCGAAGTGTTCCGCGAAAAAGTCGAAGCCCAACCGATGCCAGTTGCTGATGACCCGGCACGGGTCTATCAGGGTGGAGCGTTTGTCGCGTCCGGCCCGTTCGGCGACTGAACCCGCGTACCTCACTTGATCCCGACAACAAAAACCCGAGGGGATGAGCTGTCATGCAAGCCGAATTGATTGTCGATGCGCGCAACGCAGTCGGTGAATGCCCGGTCTGGGTGCCTGAGGAAAACGCCCTGTATTGGGTCGATATTCCTGCTGGCGGACTTCAGCGCTGGAGCGCCGACACCGGCCATGTCCACGCCTGGAGAGCACCGCAGATGCTCGCCTGCATTGCACGTCACCGCGACGGCGGCTGGGTTGCCGGGATGGAAAGCGGGTTCTTTCATCTGCACCCGCATAACGATGGCAGCCTCGACAGCAATCTTCTGGCACCGGTCGAACACACCCGCACAGACATGCGCCTGAACGACGGTCGCTGTGATCGTCAGGGGCGTTTCTGGGCTGGCAGCATGGTGCTGAACATGGGCGCCAACGCTGGCGACGGCATGCTTTACCGTTATAGCGCCGGGCAACGCGGGCCAGTCGAGGCGCAGCTCAGCGGGTTTATCGTGCCCAACGGCCTGGGTTTCAGCCCGGATGGGCGGACGATGTACCTGTCTGACTCTCATCCCCTGGTCCAGAAAATCTGGGCCTTTGATTACGACACTGACAGCGGCACGCCATCCAACCGGCGGCTGTTTGTCGACATGCATCAGTTCCCTGGTCGTCCCGATGGCGCAGCGGTCGATGCCGAAGGCGGCTACTGGATTTGCGCCAATGATGCCGGGCTGATTCACCGTTTTACCCCCGACGGCCGACTGGACCGTTCCCTTGCCGTACCGGTGAAAAAACCGAGCATGTGCGCCTTCGGCGGCAGTCGCCTGGATACCCTGTTCGTGACCTCGATCCGCCCCGGCGACGACCATGACGAGCAGTCACTGGCCGGCGGTGTGTTCGCCCTCGATCCCGGGGTGAAGGGTTTGCCTGAGCCGTTGTTCAAGGGATAAACCCCGTGTAGCAGCTGCCCTGTGGTGAGGGGATTTATCCCCTCACCACAGGGCAGCAGGGCCCAGCGGTGTTCTTACATTAGAGTTCAATTGAATGATGCCAATGTTGCTGAACCTCGAAGACGAACTGACCCACCTCACCCTCGCCCCCGAACTCGGTGGCAGCATCGTCAACTGGAGTGTACGCGGCACGGGTCTGCCGCTGTTGCGCCACAGTGACGCTCACGCACTAAACACGGGTCTACCGGGCAAACTCGGCTGCTTTCCCTTGGCACCGTGGTCGAACCGAATTTCAGAAGGCGGTTTTGAATGCCCCGAGGGCTGGCTGGCACTGACACCCAACAGCCTCACCGATCCCCTGCCGATTCACGGCAGTGCCTGGCAACAGCCGTGGCAGGTGGTTTCGCAGACGCGTGATGAAGTCGTCCTGCAACTCGACAGCACCACGCCCTTCGTCTATCGCGCCCGGCAACGATTCCATCTGAGCGGCGGCAAACTGAGCATTGATCTTAAGGTCACTCATCTGGCCGAAAGTCCTGCCTGGCATGGGCTCGGTTTACACCCTTACTTTCCGCGTACCACGGGCACCCAGTTGCAGGCGCAAGCCCGGCAGGTCTGGTTGTGTGACGGGACCAAACTGCCGACACACCTCAGTGCGGTGCCGGCCGAATGGGATTTCCAGTCACTCAAGACGTTGCCCGGCACATTGGTCGACAACGGCTTCTGCCAATGGGACGGCCATTGCCTGATCCGCCAGCCAGCGTTGGGTTATGAGCTGGAATGCCGGGCCACCGGCAGCGATTACTTCCTGCTCTACTGCCCGGTGGGCCTGGATTTTTTCTGTATCGAACCGGTGAGCCATCCGGTCAACGCGCATCACCTGCCCGGTCGACCGGGGTTGCGACTGCTGGAGCAAGGCGAGTCAGTAGAGCTCGGTTTCAGCCTGCACTATCGCTACCCCAGCAACTGACTCAGCACCGCACGCAACTTGCCGGGTTTCACCGGTTTGTTCAGCAGCGGTGCGTCGAGTCGCTGCAATGAGCGCCGACACTGATCCGTGCGATCGGCAGTGATGATCACTGCCGGAATCGCCTGGTGGTAATGCTCGCGCAAATGCCTGACCACGTCACAGCCCACCACCCCGTGATCGAGGTGGTAGTCCGCCAGAATCAGTTCCGGCGGTCGTCCCTGCAAGGCGGCCAGTGCGGAGAATTCATCGGTGGCCGTGACCACTTCGCAGCCCCATTGCCCGAGCAACGCGCTCATGCTTTCGAGGATGCTCACTTCGTTGTCCAGCACCAGCAAACGCCGGCCCGGCAATGGATTGCCGGTGCCGGGTTGTGGTGCCGCCAGGCTGATCGGCAGCGGAACCTCATGGGAAATCGGCACGTCGATGCTGAACATCGAACCGCGCCCCGGCAACGAATGAACCCCGACTTTATAGCCGAGAATCTTGGCGATGCGTTCAACGATGGCCAGCCCCAGGCCCACACCCTTGCGGTCGGCGGCGCGGCCGACGTCCAGTTGGTTGAACTCGAGGAAGATCGAATCCAGTCGGTCCGCCGCGATCCCGCGCCCGGTGTCCCAGACTTCCAGGCGCAGCATTTCACCCCGGCGTCTGGCTCCCAGCAGGATGCTGCCCTCGTCGGTGTAGCGGCAGGCATTGCTGAGGAAGTTGCGCAGGATCCGCGTCATCAGGCGCAGGTCGGTGCTGATGGCGTAATCGCCCATATGCACCCGCAGGTTCAACCCTGCGGCCTGGGCCACTGACTGGAACTCCGAGACCAACGGCGCGAGCAATTCGTCGAGGCGGTACAGCGCAATGTCCGGTTTGACCGCTGCCTGATCGAGCCGGGAAATATCCAGCAAATCGGTGAGCAGATCCTCCGCCCCTTCCAGCGCCTGGTGCGTCCGCTCCACCAGCACCTGTTCGACGTCGGGAAGCTTGCGTTCGCGCAGAGTCGAGATCAGCAAACGCGCGGCATTGAGCGGTTGCAGCAGGTCATGACTGGCGGCGGCGAGGTATTTGTCCTTGCTGCGATTGGCGGCTTCGGCGGCATCCCGGGCATCGCGCAAGGCTTGGGCAATCTGTTTACGCTGGGTGATCTGCTGTTGCAGATTACGGTTGGCTTCCAGCAATTCGTCGGTGCGCGCGGTGACCCGCTGCTCCAGTTCATCATTGAGTTGTTGCAGACGCTGCTGGGCGAGTTTGCGTTCGGTGATGTCGGCGACAAAACCTTCCACCAGACCTTCCTGATCAGGTTTGAGCAACAGGTTCATCAGCACGTCGACGCTGCTGCCATCCTTGCGCCGCAATTGGGTTTCGTAGCCAAGCAGACTGCGCTCGCGCTTGAGCATTTCACCGATGTTTTCCAGCTCTTGCGCGCCGTTGACAAACAGGTTGCTCGCCAGATCGGCCAGCGAAAACAGCACTTCCTGGGGATTGTCGTAGCCGAGCATCCGCGCCAGTGCCGGGTTGGCGGCGCGCATGCCTTCCAGGAGGCTGGCCTGGAAGATCCCGTGGACCGCGTTTTCGAACAGCCATTTATAGCGATTGCGCTCAGCTTCCAGCTCGTCGAGGCGCGCAGCCAGTTCCGGGTAATGACTCTTGCGCGCCGAATGGCTGCCTAATCCCAGTAACCCCGCCAGCGCCCGTTGCTGTTCGTCAGAGGGCTTCGCCATAGACGACCTCGACATCACGCTGACTGGACTCGCGCGGGTTGGTCAGAATGCACGGGTCGTGCATGGCGTGTTGCGACAGGAACGGAATGTCCGCCATGCTGACCCCGTGCAATCCTAGGGTTTCGTGGAAGCCGATGGCGTGTTTCAGCGCGATCAGGTGTTCCACCAGACGCCCGCAAATCTGCCGGTGATTCAAGCCACGGCAATCGATGCCAAAGGTCTCGGCGATCACCTTGAAGCGCTCCGGTGCGGAGCTGTAGTTGAACGCCACCACGTGCTCCACCAGCACCGCGTTGCACAAGCCATGGGGCAAATCGAGGAAGCCACCGAGGCTGTGGGACATCGCGTGCACCGCGCCGAGGATCGCGTTGGAGAACGCCAGCCCGGCCTGCATGCTGCCCAGCATGATTTTCTCGCGCAAGGCGATGTCGTGCGGGTTGGCGATCATTTGCACCAGGTTGCCGTTGATCAGGCGCATCGCCTCCAGTGCATGGGGGTCGGTCAACGGCCCGTGACCGGTGGAGACAAATGCTTCGATGGCATGCACCAACGCATCGATGCCGGTACAGGCCGACAGGAACGGGTCCATGCTCAGGGTGGTTTCCGGGTCGATCAGCGACACGTCCGGGACCACCGCCTTACTGACGATGGAGAACTTCATGCGTTCTTGCTGGTTGGAGATGATCACGAATTGCGAGACATCGGCCGAGGTCCCGGCGGTGGTCGGAATCAGGATCAGCGGCGGGCTGGGGACGCGGATGGTGTCCACACCTTCGAATTCGAGAATGCTGCGCCCATGGGCGACGACAATGCCGATGCCTTTACCGCAATCCATCGGGCTGCCACCACCGACGGCCACGATCACATCGCAATGATTTTCCCGGTACAGATCGGCACCGAGCATCACTTCTTCGACCCGAGGGTTGGGCGAGACCGCGCTGTACAGGACGTACTCGATGCCCTGGGCTTGCAGGCTGGCCTCGACATCGGCGACCCAACCGGCGGCAATCACACCGGGATCGCTGACCAGCAGCACCTTGCGGGCACCAAAGGTTTTGGCGCAATTGCCGACGTTGTGCCGGCAGCCGGCACCAAAGATGATTTCAGGCGAAACGAATTTACGCAGTTGACTGAGACTCTGGCTCATTGGAAAGCCTGTTTTTATTGTTTTGGAAGGTAATGTCCACACTAAAGCATCCGGCGGTGAATGCAATCAGACCAATGGGTAGCACGGCTGGTGTACTCAGACTCTGAACTCACCGGAGATTCCCTGTGGGAACGAACTGTGGCGAGGGGATTTATCCCCGCTGGACTGCGAAGCAGGCCCAAGATTTTGGGGCGGCTGCGCCACCCAACGGGGATAAATCCCCTCGCCACAGTTCGCTCCCACAGGGGATTTGTGTTGTTTGATTTATCCGCGGTAGATCAGTCGCGAAGCCTTCTCGTTACGCAACGTCAGGTGTTCCATGCCCTGCCCCGGTGCGTCGGCTTCCTCGCGGGCCTTGAGAATCACACCGTGGTGCGGGGATTTGCTGCACACCGGGTCCGCGTTGGCGGCGTCGCCGGTCAGCATGAAGGCCTGGCAGCGGCAGCCGCCCAGGTCCTTGTGCTTCTCATCGCAGGAGCGGCACGGTTCCTTCATCCAGTCATCGCCACGAAAGCGATTGAAACCGAAAGAATCAGTCCAGATGTGCTCGATGCTGTGCTCGCGCACATTGGGAAACTGCACCGGCAACTGTCGGGCGCTGTGGCAAGGCAATGCCGTGCCGTCGGGGGTGATGTCGAGAAACAGATTAGCCCAGCCGTTCATGCAGGTCTTGGGGCGTTCTTCGTAGTAGTCCGGGGTGACGAAGATCAGCTTGCACGGATGACCCTGCGCTTCAAGACGCTCGCGGTATTCGTTAGTGATGCGCTCGGCACGCTGCAATTGTTCGCGCGTGGGCAACAGGCCTACCCGGTTGAGCTCGGCCCAGCCGTAGAACTGGCACGTCGCCAACTCGACGAAATCCGCTTCCAGCTCCAGGCACAAGTCGATGATCTGCGCGATCTGGTCGATGTTGTGCCGATGGGTGACGAAGTTCAGCACCATCGGGTAGCCCTGGGCCTTCACCGCACGGGCCATGGCGAGTTTCTGGGCAAAGGCCTTGCGCGAACCGGCGAGCATGTTGTTCACCGCCTCGTCAGCGGCCTGGAAACTGATCTGGATATGGTCCAGCCCCGCGACCTTGAAATCGCGCACTTTCTGCTCGGTCAGGCCAATGCCCGAAGTGATCAGGTTAGTGTAGTAACCCATGTCCCGGGCGGCCTTGATCAGTTCGGCCAGGTCCTGGCGAACCAACGGCTCGCCGCCGGAAAAGCCCAGTTGCGCGGCTCCCATCTCCCGGGCCTCGCGGAACACCCGGATCCACTCTTCGGTGCTCAACTCTTCGCCTGACTGGGCAAAGTCCAGCGGGTTGGAGCAATACGGGCATTGCAACGGGCAACGGTAGGTCAGCTCCGCCAACAGCCACAGCGGCGGGCCCGGAGGCGAGTCACTCGATCCAGAATTGAGCATGGGCCACCTCCAGAAACGCCAGCACATCTTCGTCGATCCCCGGTACGCCGGGGAAACTCTCAGACAGTCGATCAATGATCGTTGCAACGCTGCGCTCGCCGTCCACCAGTTCAAGGATCTGCCCAGCACTGACGTTGAGTTTGATCATGCCTTCGGGGTACAGCAGCACGTGACAGTCCTGACGCGGTTCCCATTGCAGGCGAAAACCCTGACGCAGCGACGGTGATTGTTCGCGGTTGATCAGGCTCACAGGGCAATCCCCCGGTGCCAGACCCGCTCCGTGGTGACGCTGTGATACGGCGGGCGCTCCAGCTCGTAGGCCATGCTCATGGCGTCGAGCATGCTCCACAGCACGTCGAGCTTGAATTGCAGGATTTCCAGCATGCGTTGCTGGCCTTCGACCGTGACGTAGTGCGCGAGCGTGATGCGCAAGCCATGCTCGACATCCCGTCGCGCCTGACTCAGGCGAGTACGGAAATAATCGTAACCGCCGACGTCGATCCACGGGTAATGGGTCGGCCAGGCATCGAGTCGCGATTGGTGAATTTGTGGTGCAAACAGCTCGGTCAGCGAACTGCTGGCGGCTTCCTGCCAACAGGCCCGACGGGCGAAATTGACGTAGGCGTCGACGGCGAAACGTACACCGGGCAGCACCAGTTCCTGGGAGAGGATCTGCTCGCGATCCAGTCCCACCGCTTCGCCCAGCCGCAGCCAGGCTTCGATGCCGCCCTCGCTGCCGGGGGCACCGTCGTGGTCGAGAATTCGCTGCAGCCATTCCCGGCGCACGTCGCGGTCCGGGCAGTTGGCGAGAATCGCCGCGTCCTTCAGGGGGATGTTCACCTGGTAATAGAAGCGATTGGCGACCCAGCCTTGAATCTGCTCGCGGGTTGATCGGCCGGCGTACATGGCTTGGTGGAATGGATGATGAATGTGGTAGTAGGCGCCTTTGGCGCGCAGGGCTGCTTCGAATTCGGGGGGGGACATTGGGGTGTCAGTCATTGCGGTTCTCCGGGAATCTGCGGTGTCTGGTCTGGCCTCATCGCGAGCAGGCTCGCTCCCACAGGGAATATTGGGTGTACACAAAATCTGTGTTCACACCGATCAACTGTGGGAGCGGGCTCGCTCGCGAAGGGGCCCTCCGCTACAGCTCAATACTCATGCCGTCATAGGCCACTTCGATCCCGCGCCGCTCCAGCAGCGCCCGCTCGGCGGAGTCTTCATCGAGGATCGGGTTGGTGTTGTTGATGTGGATCAGCACCTTGCGCTGGCGGGTGAAGCCTTCAAGGATGTCGAGCATGCCACCGGGGCCGCTTTGCGACAGGTGTCCCATTTCACTGCCCAGGTTCTGGCCGACGTCGCAGACTCGCATCTCGTCGTCGCGCCACAAGGTGCCGTCCAGCAACAGGCAATCGGCGCGTTGCATCCAGCTCAGAACCTCGTCGTCGACTTGGCCCAGACCCGGCGCGTAGAACAGCGAAGCACCGCTGCGCCGGTCTTCGATAAACAACCCGATGGTGTCGCCCGGCTGCGGATTGCCGCGATTGGGCGAGTACGGCGGTGCGTTGCTGACCAAGGGGATCGCGCGAAATCTCAGGTGCGCGCACGCCGGAATGCTGAAGGGCTCGCGGTCCAGTCCGACCGGTTGCCACTGCAACCCGCCGTTCCAGTGCTTGAGCATGGTGAACAACGGGAAGCCGCTGCTCAGGTCTTGATGGACCCGTTCGGTGCACCAGACCTGATGCGGGCAGCCTTCGCGCAGAGTCAGCAGGCCGGTGCAATGGTCGATCTGGCTGTCCAGCAGGACGATGCCGGCAATCGCGGTATCACGCACCCGGCGCGCCGGTTGCAGCGGCGCGAAACTCTCGAGTTGCGCGCGAATGTCCGGTGAAGCATTGCACAGCACCCAATCCACACCGTTGTCGCTCAGGGCAATCGAGGACTGGGTCCGGCGTTGGGCCCGCAGGCTGCCATTGCGCATCGCGGCGCACTGGCGGCAGTTGCAATTCCATTGCGGAAAACCACCGCCAGCGGCGGATCCGAGAACGCGAATGTGCATGGGCAATGCTCCAGAAGGCAGGCCCGGCCAACGCAACAGCTGGCCGGGTGAACAATCAGCGGTTGGCGAAATACATCGTCACTTCGAAGCCAATGCGCAGATCGGTAAACGCGGGTTTAGTCCACATGGGTCAATCCTCTTCTTATGCCGGACGATTCCGGTAAAGCCATTAATGCACGGGGCGCCAGGCACCCGAATGCTACTTTCGAACGAGGTGGCGGCGTGCATTGGTAGGGGGTGTTGCGCGGTTTTGCAGTACACATAAAACCAATGTGGGAGCGAGCCTGCTCGCGAATGCGGCATGACATTCAACATCAATGTTGAATGTGCTGGCCTCTTCGCGAGCAGGCTCGCTCCCACAGGGATTGCGGCGTGCTTATCGGGTTAGAAGAACCCCATCGGATTGATGTCGTAGCTCACCAGCAGGTTTTTGGTCTGCTGATAGTGGTCGAGCATCATCTTGTGGTTTTCACGGCCGACACCGGACTTCTTGTAGCCACCGAACGCGGCGTGGGCCGGGTACAGGTGGTAGCAGTTGGTCCAGACGCGCCCGGCCTTGATCGCCCGGCCCATGCGGTAGGCACGGTTGATGTCGCGGGTCCACAGACCGGCGCCGAGGCCGAACTCGCTGTCGTTGGCAATCGCCAGGGCTTCGGCTTCGTCCTTGAAGGTGGTGATACCCACCACAGGGCCGAAGATTTCTTCCTGGAACACGCGCATTTTGTTGTGGCCCTTGAGCAGGGTCGGCTGGATGTAATAACCCGTCGACAAGTCGCCCTCAAGACGCTCTGCCGCGCCGCCGGTGAGCAGCTCGGCGCCCTCTTCCTGGGCGATTTTCAGGTACGAGAGGATCTTGTCGTATTGCTGCTCGGACGCCTGGGCGCCGACCATGGTTTCGGTGTCCAGCGGGTTGCCGCGCTTGATCTTGACGATCTTCTGCATCACCACTTTCATGAAGTCGTCGTAGATCGATTCCTGCACCAGCGCTCGTGATGGGCAGGTGCAGACTTCGCCCTGGTTGAAGAACGCCAGCACCAAACCTTCAGCGGCCTTCTCGATGAACTGCGGCTCGGCTTGCATGATGTCTTCGAAGAAGATGTTCGGCGACTTGCCGCCCAGTTCGACAGTGCTCGGAATGATGTTCTCGGCCGCGCATTTCATGATGTGCGCGCCAATCGGGGTGGAACCGGTGAAGGCAATCTTGGCGATGCGCTTGCTGGTGGCCAGCGCCTCACCGGCTTCACGACCGAAGCCCTGAACGATGTTCAGCACGCCAGGTGGCAGCAAATCGGCGATCAGCTCAGCGAAGACCATGATCGACAGCGGCGTCTGTTCGGCGGGTTTGAGTACCACGCAGTTACCGGCGGCCAGGGCCGGGGCGAGTTTCCAGGCGGCCATTAGCAGCGGGAAGTTCCACGGGATGATCTGTCCGACCACGCCCAGCGGCTCGTGGAAATGATAGGCGGTGGTCAGTTCGTTGATCTCGGCGGCACCGCCCTCTTGGGCGCGGATGCAACCGGCAAAATAACGGAAATGGTCGGCGGCCAGCGGCACGTCGGCATTCAGGGTTTCGCGCACGGCTTTGCCGTTGTCCCAGGACTCGGTGACGGCGAGGATTTCCAGGTTCTGCTCGATGCGGTCGGCGATTTTCAGCAGCACCAGTGAGCGGTCTTGCGCCGAGGTCTTGCCCCAGGCGTCAGCGGCGGCATGCGCGGCGTCGAGGGCTTTTTCGATGTCCGCGGCGTTGGAGCGCGGGAATTCGGCGATGACTTCACCGGTGACCGGCGAGGAGTTGGTGAAGTACTCACCATTGACCGGGGCGACGAACTCGCCGCCGATGAAATTGCCGTAGCGCGGTTTAAACGTAACGATGGCGCCAGGTGTACCAGGTTGTGCGTAGATCATGGTGGGCCTCTGTCTGGGTCGATGCCTGTCGGGCAAACAGGCGATGAACCGATAGTAGAGAGCCCTGCGCGTCAGACGTATGCGCCGTTGGCAGGAGGACTCTCGTTATTTGGTAGTAGAAAACGCCTCGGTTCTTGATCGTTCCCACGCTCCGCGTGGGAATGCAGCCAGGGACGCTCTGCGTCCCAGAGCGGACGCGGAGCGTCCGGTGAGGCATTCCCACGCAGAGCGTGGGAACGATCAGTGGCAGGTATCAGTGCTTGGCCACCAGGTCTTTCGGCAGCTTGAACGTCCAGAGCATGCCGCCCTGGTTGAAGTCCTTGATGCGCTTGGCCACTTCGCCGCCCCACAGCGGTACGGCGCCGCCCCAACCGGACAGCACGGAGACGTACTGTTCGCCGTCCATTTCCCAAGTTACAGGGGAGCCGAGTACGCCGGAGCCGGTCTGGAATTCCCAGACTTTCTCGCCGGTCTTGGCATTGAACGCCTGCAGGAAACCTTCCGGCGTGCCGGTGAACACCAGGTTGCCCTTGGTGGTCAGTACCCCGCCCCACAGCGGCGCGTAGTTTTTGTGGCGCCAGACTTCCTTGCCGGTTTTCGGGTCAATGGCGCGAAGCACGCCGATGTAGTCTTCATTCAACGGTTTGATGGTGAAACCGGCACCGAGGAACGCCGCGCCTTTCTTGTAGGCGATGCCTTCGTTCCAGATGTCCATGCCCCATTCGTTGGACGGCACATAGAACAGTCCGGTGTCCTTGTTGTAGGCCATCGGCATCCAGTTTTTCGCACCGAGGAATGCTGGTGCTACGAATACCGAACTGCCTTTGGCTTCGGTGCCGGGCGCGCCTGGGCGGCTGGCTTCGTTGTAGATCGGCCGGCCGTCTTTATCCAGGCCGGTGGCCCAGGTGATCTTGTCCACGAACGGGAAGCCGCGGATGAATTTGCCGTTGGTGCGATCCAGCACGTAGAAAAAGCCGTTACGGTCAGCGGTCGCGGCGGCTTTGATCTCTTTGCCGCCTTCGGTGTAGTTGAACGAGATCAGCTCGTTTACGCCGTCATAGTCCCAGCCGTCGTGAGGCGTGCTCTGGAAGTGCCACTTGATGGTGCCGTCGTCCGGGTTCAGCGCCAGACGCGACGAGGAGTAGAGGTTGTCGCCAGGACGCAGGTGCGAGTTCCATGGCGCCGGGTTGCCGGTGCCGAACAGCAGCAGATTGGTTTCCGGGTCGTAGTAACCGCCCAGCCAAGGCGCTGCGCCGCCGGTTTTCCAAAGGTCGCCGGGCCAGGTCTTGCCGGCTTCACCGCCGGAGATGCCGTTCTCTACCGCTTTGCCGTCCTTGTAGGTGTAGCCCATGTGGCCTTCGACGGTGGGACGGGTCCACAGCAGGTCGCCGTTTTTCGGGTCGTAGGCTTCGATTTTGCCCACCACCCCGAACTCGCCACCGGCGACACCGGTGATCAGTTTGCCGTTGATCACTAACGGCGCGGCGCTGATGGAATAGCCTTCCTTGTGGTCCGCGACTTTCTTGCTCCAGACGACTTTGCCGGTGTCCTTGTTCAAGGCCACAAGCTTGGCGTCGAGGGTGCCGAAGATCACCAAGTCGCCGTACAGCGCGACACCCCGGTTGATCACGTCGCAGCAAGGGCGGATGTCATCGGGCAGGCGCGCATCGTATTGCCAGAGCTTCTTGCCGGTGCGTGCATCCACCGCAAACACCCGCGAGTAGGAACCGGTCATGTACATCACACCGTCCTTGATCATCGGCTGTGCTTGCTGACCGCGTTGTTTTTCACCGCCGAAGGAGAATGCCCAGACCGGCCGCAAATCCTTCACGTTGTTGACGTTGAGCGTGTCCAGCGGGCTGTAGCGTTGACCCTGGACGCCCAGACCGTTGGTGACGATCTGCTCCGGGTTCTTGGGGTCCTGGAGGATGTCTTTATCAGTGACGCCGGCCAATGCCGAGCCAGACAACAGCATGGCACTGAGCAGCACACTCAAGACGAAGGGTTGGCGACGTGCGGGTTGGGTCATGACGGCTACCTCTGCAGTTTTTTGTTATACCCGGGAAATTTTCCCGGTCTGGTGCAGATTCTTGGGCGCCGCCGCCCTTGGAACAATTGCCCGCAGTGCTGAGATTGCTAGTTCCTTAGTACCGGGTCGGATTATACGAACACCGGATATGTTGATCGACACCAGTCCCCTGTGGGAGCGAGCCTGCTCGCGATGAGGCCCTCACATTCAGCATTGATGTCGGCTGATACACCGCCATCGCGAGCAGGCTCGCTCCCACAGGGGGGCAGTGTCGATCATTTGTTCGCGGCGGAATCGACTCGGGTCATCTGCCCGCGCTCGTAGCGCGGATACAGGTGGCTGACGCTGCGGATCAGCTCGTAACGACTCAGGCTGATCCCGGCAAACCGTTCGGGAATGGGGCTGCGGATCATCTCGGCCATATCACTGCCATTGGCGGCGCCATCGCGCATGAGCCGGTCGAGCCAGCTCAGGTAGTCGCGCATTTGCTCGAACGGCTGTTGATCGCTGGCCACCGGTCCATGGCCGGGCACGATCAGCGTCCACGGCAAGCCTTGAAGGGTGGCGATGTCCGCCAGCCAAACCGACAGCCCCGGACTGTTGGGCGTGGTCAGCGCCCGTTGGTAAAACACCAGGTCCCCGGCAAACAGCACGCCGGTTTTCTGGTCGAGAATAGCCAGATCCGCGCCCGTGTGCCCACCCAGGCCCAACAGACGCAGATCGTGATTCCCAAAACTTCGCACGCCGGGCGTCAGCGTCCGGGTCGGCAACACCACTTCGGTGCCGCGCATCCAGTCGCCCACCAGGCGATACATGTTTTCGGCCATGGCATCGCCCTGCTGATGCAACAGTTCGGTGGTGCCGGCCAACGCGCCGATCGGCACGTCAGTGAAGGCCTGGTTGCCGAGTACATGATCAGGATGATGATGGGTCAGCAGCACCTCGATCACTGGTTTGTCGGTGATCGCGGCAATGGCTCTGCGCATCGCTTCGCCGTAGCGTTTCGACGGCCCGGTATCGATCACCACCACACCCTGCTCGGTGACGATGAACGCGGTGTTGACGATGTTGCCGCCGTTGGCCTTGGCGAAATTATCGGTGCTGCCTTCCAGCAGCCAGGTGTCTTCGGCGATCTGCCGGGGCTTGAGTGAGTAGTCGAGATCGGCCAGAACCGGCAGACTCAGGCTCATGAACAACAGCAGCATCCAGCGCATCACGCGCTCCTTTGGGTCAGGGTATGGCCGCATCGAATTGATTGCCGCTGTTGTCGCGCAGCATCAGGCGCGTCTGCCCTGCCCCTTCGATATCGAAGGCCAGGTTGGGGTTTTCACTGACGGCGGGAAACAACTCCAGACGGGCCAGCAGCTGATCGTTCTGATCCCGCAGTTCGGCATGGTTGATGAAGAACTCCGGGATGCCGCTGACCATGCCGTTGTCCATCGGATGCGCCACCTGCAAGCGCACACGGCTGAATTCACCACGGGGATAACGACCGCCCAGCACTTCGCCGATGTGGTCTTCCCAGCCCGGTTGAGTGCGCACCACACTCGGCGCCGTGCAACCACCGCCCGCCGCATCGATCAGGGTCGAGCCGACATGCCACAACCCATCACGGGTCAGCACTGCCGCGCGCAATGGCGTTGCCTGTTCGATACGGATGCGGATCGACAGCCACGGCAGCACGCGGTCCAGCGGTTGGAAATCGACAATTTTCGGCAAAGGGTTGAGTTCAGCCCAGGCGAGGATTTTCACCACTTCGCCCTTGAACGATCGTGCATCGATTTCCAGCGGCACTTGCCGGGCGTCTTCGGCGAACGGTGGTGCCAGCAGCTTGACCCGCTCGTCGAACACGAACGGCGCATCGCCGAGCATTTGCTTGTGATAGAAGGCCCACATCACCGAGGGCACCGGGTCTTTGCCCGGGTCGATGTCCACGGCGTGCGCGGCGATGGGTAACCAACAGGCCAACAGACAAGCCGCTCGCCAGTTCACTGTTGATACATCTCGGGCACGTCATAGCGCAGGCCGTAATGGCCATAAATGGTCTTGACTGCGCCTTCGCGAATCAAGGTTTCCAACGCCTCTTCCACGGCATAGGCCAGTTGACGGTTGCTTTCGTGCACCGCCATGCCGATCTCCCAAAGCTGCTTGCCCATGTTCGGGTAGGCGTTCTCCGCCAGCGCCACTTGCGGGTCGTTGGCTTCATGAACCTGCCAGTCGATCTCGCCGCGCATGGCCATGACGGCGTCGACTTCACCGGCTTTCATGGCCGCGAAAGCCTGGGGCACGCCGGGATAGTGGTGGGTTTTGCCGGCAAGCATGCCGTTGAACACCGAGGTCAGGTAGAACGACGGTACGCTGTCGACTTCGACGCCGATCGGGTGGTGCTCGAACACGGCGACGCTACCGACTTTGTCCAGCCGGCGACGGTCATAGGCAACCTGCCATTGTTCGTTCTGGTACGGCCCGAACATCACCACATGGCCGTTTTCCAGCTCACCCAGTTCATTGCGCTTCTGCGCGTAATCGCGGTCGTACGGCACGCGCATCATCAGGTCGGCCAGTTGCAGGTCGTGCAATTGACTGGCGCGCCAGATGTAATCGCGCAGGTCGTCATCGAGCTTCTCGCCGGCGGGCGCCCAAATCAACGTCAGGTGCACGCCGAGTGCCTTGGCCAATGCCTCGGCGAGTTCGACATCAACGCCCCGGGCCTGGCCGGCGTCTTCAAAACTGTAGGGGGCGAAGTCCTTGTAGACCGCCACTTTGAGCTCCCTGGCGGCGATCATTTCGTCATAGGTACGGACCTGCGCCTGCACTGCCTGGCAGTACAGCAACACAGCACTGATCAACACAGCGAGCAGGCGCATGGATTACTCCTCGACGTGAACGCTGTCCAGATAAGTGCGTACCGCCCACAAGGCTTCCTGGCTCAGGTAGTCGGCCATCTTCGGCATGTACACCCGGCCATCACGCACGGCGCCGTGGCGAACCCGTTCGACGAACCATTCATCACCAGCATCAGCGACATCGAGCATGCGCAAATCGGGGGCGATGCCACCGGATTTGGCTTCCAGGCCATGACAGGCCGCACAGTTCTGGTTGTAAGCCGAAGAGCCGATTTCCAGGGCCTTATCATGTTCCGGCGAGGTGCGGTAAGGGTTCACCGATGCCCAACCATCGGCATCGACCGGCACACCGGCGTCCTTGATCGGGGTCAGGCCGGCGGTTTCCACGGCTTGCGGTACCACATTGCCGTGAGCCCAGACCGAACCTGCGCTGATAAAGCCGGCCAGCAGACCAGCAACGAGTAAGGCGTTGCGTTTTGTTGTCATTGTTATGCCCTCTTGATTGCACGCAAAACCTCTGTGAAGAGGCTATGGCACCCATCTTAGGAACGGCTTCGCACAAGCCCCATGCTGCTTTGGTGGTCGCGGTCTAGTTCCTTGGTAGTAGGGCTTGTGGCCGTACGGAAAGTATTCCCGGCAACAAGCGATTGTTCAGGATGCGAACATGGAGGGTTGCAGCGGTTACCCGACGACTTGGGACAAGTGTGCCTGGTGCCCCACCACTGATCGTTCCCACGCTCTGGTGGGAATGCCTCAACGGACGCTCCGCGTTCGGCTCTGGAAGGGACGCAGAGCGTCCCGGGCTGCATTCCCACGCAGAGCGTGGGAACGATCATCGACCCGCAGGCGCGGGCAAGACCAGCAATGGCGCGGGACGCGGGCCGTGGAGCTTGTCGACGCCGATCAGGGTCAGGATCAGTAGCAACGGCAAGAGCAGCGCTTTGAGAATACGCATGATCAATCGCCTCCCGTGTGATGGCCGTTATTGCCCATGCTAAAACCGCGCCACCCCGGGCGAGTTACTACCTTGGTACTGGCTCACTGGTACTTTCTGCATATTTCCTTCTGCCTCACAGCGTTCCTATGCTGGCGCTACCTGTAATGGAGTGCCTTATGCGCCAGCTTGCCCCTTACGCCCTGATCTATCTGTTGGCGATTGCCTGCGCCGCCGGGTTGGCGACCCAGAGCCAGGCTGCGGACACGCCGTTGCAGGTGCAGATCGGCTACCTGGGCTATCGCCCTGATCCGGGCCCGTTGCTGTCGAACGTGATTCCCGAGCCGGTCGATGCCGGGTTGCGTGGCGCCGAACTGGCAATCACTGACAGCAACAGCACCGGGCGTTTCCTCAACCAGAGCTACACCCTGGTCAGCGCCAACGTCGACAATCCGGATGCCCTGGTCGAAGCGGCCAAGGCTCAACATGAACAAGGTCTGCGCCTGTTTGTCGTCAACGCACCGGCCGCCAGCCTGCGCCGGCTCGCCGCTGTGCTGCCCGACAGCTTGCTGTTCAACGCCGGCAGCCCCGACGACAGCCTGCGCACCACCGACTGCCTGCCGAACGTGCTGCACAGCCTGCCGAGCCGGGCGATGCTCGCCGATGCGCTGGCGCAATTTCTGGTGCTGCGCAAATGGCAACGGGCGCTGCTGATCGTCGGCCCGACGCCGGACGATCAAGCCTATGCGGCCGCCCTGCGCCGCGCCGCCAAACGCTTTGGCCTGAAACTGGTCGCGGAAAAAGCCTGGAGTTTCGACAACGATCAGCGCCGCAGCGCCCAGGCCGACATGCCGCTGTTCACCCAGACCGCCGAGTACGACGTGGTGCTGGTGGCGGATGAACGGGGCGATTTCGGCGAATACGTGCCCTACCAGACCTGGTACCCACGGCCGGTCGCCGGCACTCAGGGGCTGACCCCGGTGGGCTGGCACAAAACCGTGGAAACCTACGGCGCCGCCCAGTTGCAGAAACGCTTCGAAGCCCTGACCGGGCGCTGGATGAATGACCGCGATTTCGCGGCCTGGATCGCCGTGCGCAGCATCGCCAGTGCCGTGAGCAAACTGCGTCAGGTCGATCCGGTGGCAATCCGTACGCTTGAGATCAGCGATCAATTGCCGCTGGACGGTTTCAAGGGTCGCAAGCTCAGTTATCGGCCGTGGAACGGCCAGTTGCGCCAACCCGTTCCCATCGTGCAGCCCCGGGCGCTGGTCAGCACGTCGCCGCAAGATGGCTTCCTGCATCCCTTCAACGAAATGGACAGCCTCGGCTACGACAAGGCCGAAGTCACCTGCCGTTTTCCCTGACCCGATAATTAAAACAACAAGGAATCTGCCATGCGCCGCACCCTGCTCTGCCGCTCCCTGCTTTTCTGGGCCCTGCTGCTTGCCGCCGGACACGCCGCGGCCAGCACCGCTTGGGTCTCCAACGAAAAGGACGACAGCCTGAGCCTGATCGACCTTCAGACCCTGCAAGTCACCGACACCCTGCCCGTCGGCCAGCGCCCGCGCGGTCTGCTGCTGTCCCACGACAACAAGCTGCTGTACATCTGCGCCAGCGACTCCGACCGGGTCCAGGTGATGGACGTGGCCACGCGCAAGATCATCAAGGAACTGCCCTCGGGCAAAGATCCTGAACAATTCGCCCTGCACCCGAATAATCGCTGGCTGTACGTTTCCAACGAAGACGATGCGCTGGTGACGGTGATCGACACCGAAACCTCCAAGGTGCTGAGCCAGATCAACGTCGGCGTCGAACCCGAAGGCATGGCCGTCAGCCCCGACGGCAAGTGGGCGGTGAACACCAGCGAAACCACCAACATGCTGCACTGGATCGACACCAGCACCCAGACCCTGGCCGACAGCACCCTGGTGGATCAGCGGCCGCGCTTCGTCGAGTTCACACCCGATGGCTCGAAGCTCTGGGCTTCGGCGGAAATCGGCGGCACCGTGACGATTCTCGACGTCGCCACCCGCAAGGTCCTCAAGACTTTGACCTTCCAGATCAAGGGCGTACACCCGGACAAAGTCCAGCCGGTGGGGATCAAACTCAGCGCTGACGGCAAGTACGGTTTCGTCGCCCTCGGCCCGGCCAATCATGTGGCGGTGATCGACGCCAAGACTTTCGAAATCCTTGATTACCTGCTGGTCGGCCGGCGTGTCTGGCAGATGTCGTTTACCCCGGATCAAAAGCAATTGCTCGCTACCAACGGTGTCAGCGGCGACGTGTCGGTAATCGATGTCGACAGCCTCAAGGTGACCAAGTCGATCAAGGTCGGGCGTTATCCGTGGGGCGTGGTGGTGACCCCATGAACGCACTCGAAGTCAGCGAACTGAGTTTCGCTTATGGTGCAAAAGAGGCGTTGCGTCAGGTGAGTTTCAGCCTGGCACCTGGCCGTTTCGCTGCATTGCTGGGGCCGAATGGCGCGGGCAAATCGACACTGATCGCCCTGCTCACCCGGCTCTACGATTTGCAGCGCGGTGACATCCGCGTCGGTGGCTGTTCGTTGCGCAACGCAGCGCGTCCGGCACTCAAGCAACTGGGTGTGGTGTTTCAGCAAAGCACGCTGGACCTGGACCTCAGCGTCGAGCAAAACCTGCGTTATCACGCCGCGCTGCATGGCATGTCCCGGCGCCAGACCGGCTTTCGGGTCGACGCCGAACTGGCCCGTCAGGCCTTGACCGAACGCCGTCGCGAGCGGGTTCGCGAACTCAACGGCGGCCACCGTCGCCGAGTGGAAATCGCCCGAGCGTTATTGCATGAACCGCGCCTGCTGCTGCTCGATGAGGCCAGTGTCGGCCTCGACCCGGCCAGTCGGCTGGCGCTCAATCAACACATACGCAGCCTGTGCCGCGAACAGAACATCAGTGTGCTCTGGACCACGCATTTGCTCGATGAAGTGCAGCCCAGCGATGACTTGCTGATTCTCCATCAGGGCCGGTTGGTGGCCAGCGGACAGGCCGACGCGCTGAGTCTGGAACACGGCGGCGATCTCGGTTCGGCCTTCGCTCGACTGACCACTTCAGGAGCCGTCCAATGAATGCCTACTGGCAATGTTTCAGCGGCATCGTGCTGCGCGAATGGCTGCGTTTCGTGTTGCAGCGCACGCGGTTTCTCAGTGCGCTGGTGCGGCCGCTGCTGTGGCTGCTGGTGTTCGCCGCCGGTTTTCGCGCGGCACTCGGGATCGCGATCATCGAGCCCTACGACACCTACATTCCCTACGAGGTCTACATCATCCCTGGGCTGGCCTGCATGATCCTGCTGTTCAACGGCATGCAAGGTTCCCTGTCGATGGTCTACGACCGGGAAATGGGCAGCATGCGCGTGCTGCTGACCAGCCCCCTGCCCCGGACCTTCCTGCTGTGCAGCAAATTGTTGGCCACCTCGCTGATCTCGCTGTTGCAGGTGTATGCCTTTCTGGCGATTGCCTGGGTGTACGGCGTGCAGCCACCGGCCATGGGGCTGTTGATCGCCTTGCCAGCGTTGCTGCTGGTGGCGTTGATGCTCAGCGCGCTGGGTTTGTTGCTGTCGAACGCGATCCGCCAGCTGGAGAACTTTGCCGGGGTGATGAATTTCGTGATCTTCCCGCTGTTTTTCCTGTCCTCAGCGCTGTATCCGCTGTGGAAGATGCGCGAGTCCAGCGAGTGGTTGTACTGGCTGTGCGCGTTGAACCCGTTCACCCATGCGGTGGAACTGGTGCGGTTTGCCTTGTATGAACGCTTCAATCCGTTGGCGCTGGCGGTGTGCGTGGGGCTGACGCTGGTATTCGCGCTGCTCGCCGTACTCACCTTCAACCCGCAACACGCCGCCCTGCGAAAAACCAACTAACACCACAAATCCCCCTGTGGGAGCGGGCTGTGGCGAGGGGATTTATCCCCGTTGGGTCGCGAAGCGGCCCTGAACCTGTGATTACGGTGTTTCAGAAAAACCGTATTCACCGGGATTGCGACTGCTTCGCAGCCGAACGGGGATAAATCCCCTCGCCACACAGGCTCGCTCCCACAGGAGATCTCTGTTCAATTGGGTGAAAATTACTACTTTAGTACTGGTTTTCCTGTCTATCGTCGCATTCCAATCGCACCGAGACTGGCATGTAATAGGTTCATAACTATAAGGATTGAACCCCATGCCGCGTGCCCGACGTCGTCTGCTGCGCCCTTCTCTCGCTGCGCTATCGTTGAGCCTGTTGCTGGGCGTCGCGCAGGCCGAAACACCGCTGTTTTCCGCCGACGGCTATCGCATCGGCCTGTACCGCAGCCCGACCCCGAATCAAGTACAGGGCGCCGGCATCATCGATACCGCCGCCCTGCAAACCCTGCTGACCCAGACACCACGTCCGGTGCTGATCGACGTCTACCGCCGGCAATGGCTGCAAGGACGCTTCATCGAGGACCAGCCCCACGAAAACCTCCCCGGCAGCCATTGGCTGGCCAATACCGGCGACGGTGACCTGACGCCTGACTGGCAGGACTATTTTGCGCGTAAGCTGAACACATTGACCGCAGGTGATCTCGCGCAACCGCTGGTCTTCTACTGCCGCTCCGATTGCTGGCTGAGCTGGAACGCCGTGAAGCGCGCCGCCGCCATGGGCTATAAGACTCTGTATTGGTATCGCGACGGCCTGGACGCCTGGCAGGCCGCCAACCTGCCCGTAACGCCCGCCCAGCCAGAGCCCTTCCCCTGACCTTTACGCGTGCGAGTTGTTGCCACACCCTAATCACAATAATGAGGTGAAAGGCTATGTACAAAATTCTGATTGCCGACGATCACCCGCTGTTTCGCGAAGCCATTCATAACGTCATCAGCGATGGTTTTCCGGGCAGCGAGGTGATGGAAACCGCCGACCTGGACAGCGCCCTGGTGCTGACGCAGGAACACGATGACCTGGACCTGATCCTGCTCGACCTGAACATGCCCGGCATGCACGGCCTCAACGGCCTGATCAACCTGCGCAATGAGGCGCCGACCATTCCGGTGGTGATCGTCTCGGCCGAACAGGACAAACAAGTCGTGCTGCAAGCCATCACTTATGGCGCGGTGGGTTTCATCACCAAATCCTCGCCACGGGTGCAGATGACCGAAGCCATCCAGCAGATCCTCAACGGTAATGTCTACTTGCCGCCGGACATCATCCGCACGCAAAAATGCGGTACAAGGCGCATGAACGATGCCCCTAGCTTCCCACCTGAACTGCTCCAAGCCTTGACCCGCAAGCAGTTGCTGGTGCTCGAACGCATGACCAAGGGCGAGTCGAACAAACAGATCGCCTACACCCTGGAAATCGCCGAAACCACCGTCAAGGCCCACGTCTCGGCGATCCTGCGCAAACTCAATGTGCACAACCGTGTGCAGGCGATCTTGAGTGCCGGGGATATTGATTTCGGATCTTACTTACGCCGCTGAAGGCTGATGATGATCGTTCCCACGCTCCGCGTGGGAATGCCTCAACGGACGCTCTGCGTTCGGCTCTGGAAGGGACGCAGAGCGTCCCGGGCTGCATTCCCACGCGGAGCGTGGGAACGATCATCTCAAGGCCTGCCGAGCAAATGGCTCATCGCGGTCTTGAGCTTCATCGGCCGCACCGGTTTGTGCATCAGGGTGTGGCCCAGTTCGCGGATCTGTTGTTTGAGTTCGTTGCTGTAGTTGGCGGTGATCATCATCGCCGGAATCGCCGAGCCGCGACGGGCGTTGATCCGGGCCACGGCATCGACGCCGTTCTGATCGTCATTCAGGTGATAGTCGGCGATCAGCAAGTCCGCTTCTTCGTGATAGTTGTCCACTTGCCGCGCCAGGTCCTCCTCGGACAGCGCCGTGACCACCAGACACCCCCACCCTTCAAGCAACGTGCGCATGCCGGCGCAAATGGCTGCGTCATTGTCCAGCACCCACACCCGCGCCCCACGCAGACGCTCAAGCATCGGCTCACTCATCAACAGGCTCGGCAACGCCTTGGGGGCCGTGGCGCTGAGCGGCACTTCAACCGAGAACATCGAGCCTTTGCCCGGCCATGAACGCACATGAATGCGATGACCGAGAATCCCGGCAATCTTTTCCACGATCGCCAGACCCAGGCCCAAACCGCGATCCTGATCGGGACGCTGCACGTCGCCGCGTTTGAATTCCTGAAAAATCTCCTCGAGGCGGTTTTCGTCAATGCCCATGCCGCTGTCCCAGACCTCGATCGACAGGCGCTGGTGTTGACGCCGGCAACCGAGCACCACACGACCGCTGTAGGTGTAGCGAATGGCGTTGCTCAACAGATTTCGAAGAATCCGCGCCAGCAACTGAATGTCGCTGCGCACCAATGCCGAACAGGGGATGAAATGCAGCTCCAGGCCTTCACTGCGAGCCACCTGGGTGTACTCGGCCGCAAGGTTTTCCAGCAATTCGCTCAGGGCAAACGGCGCAATGTCGGCCTTGATCACCCCGGCATCCAGCTTGGAAATGTCGACCAGCGTACCCAGCAGGTTCTCCACGTCTTCCAGGGAATTGCTGACATTGCGCACCAAAATGGCATTGGCCACCGGCTCCCGCCGTTCGAGCAACGCGCTGGTAAACAGCCGCGCAGCATTGAGCGGTTGCAGCAGGTCATGACTGACGGCAGCGAGAAACTTGGTCTTCGACAGGTTGGCCTGTTCGGCCTCGAGCTTGGCTTCACGCAGGCGAGATTCCGCCCGCCGACGCTCGTCGATCTCGCGCAGCAACTGGTCATTGAGCGTGGTCAGTTCCGCCGTGCGTTCGCGCACCCGCAACTCAAGATTCTGATAGGCCTGGTGCAGCGCTTCGGCGGTGCGGCGGCGTTCGGTGATGTCGCGGATCAACACGAAAATCCCCACCACTTCCCCGGTGGCCAGGCGATTGGGCACGTAGGAGCGCAGCATGTAGCGCTCCTGATTGTTGATGTTGGTTTCAGCGACCTCGAACGTCACGCTCTCACCGGCCAAGGCCCGGGCCACGTAGGCTTCCAGGCGCTGGTAATGCTGTTCGCTGTGGACTTCGCGCAGGCTCTGCCCAAGCATCACGCCCCGAGGCCAGCAGTACCATTCTTCATACACCTTGTTGGTGAACTCGTAGACCAGATCGGCATTGAGGTAGGCAATCAGCGCCGGCACATGGTCGGTAATCAGGCGAATCCAGCGCTCGCTTTCGCTCAGCGCTTCGGCGTGTTGGTAGCGTTCGGTGATGTCGGTGAAGGTGTTGACGAAACCGCCAGTGGGCAACGGATGGGTGCGGATTTCCAGCACCCGGCCATCGTAGAGGCGCTGCTCGCATTCCTGCACGTGGCGCCCGTTCAGATCCCGACTGGCCGGGGTCAGCAGGTTCAACTCGCTGTCGCCGATCACTTCGGCAAACGGACGATGGGCCGCCACCGGGGCCAGGCCGCTGAGTTCGAGGAAACGCCGGTTCCACAACTCCAGAATGCCCTCGGCGTTGACCATGGCCACGCCTTGGGACAGGTTGTCGACCGCCCGTTGCAACAAATGGGATTTCTGCGCCACCGCCTGCTCGCGGCGCACGGTTTCGCTGAGTTTGACGTCAGTAATGTCGGTGAACAGGATCACCCGCCCGCCTTCCTGGGTCGGGCGTTCGCTGACTTGCAACCAGCGACCGTCCTGCAGGCGATAGAGCAGGTTTTCGTCGGCATGCCCGCGCGGCTCTTCAGTGAACAGCCCGGTGGCGGACATCAGTCGCTTGACCTCGCCCAGGCGCATGCCGGCGTTGATCCGCACCCGGCTATTTCCCCAGAACGCCTTGAAACGGCTGTTGAACAAGACGATTCGCTGGTCCGCGTCGAACAGCACAAACGCATCGGAAATGCTCTCGATGGCATCGATCAAATGCTGATGCGCGGTTTCCGCCCGCAGGCGTGCCTCGCTGAGCAAGTGATTGCCTGACTTGAGTTCAGCCATGGCCTGGTTCAAGGCGTCGGTGCGTTCACGCACCTGCTCGGCCAGCACCACCGAATGCTGGAACGCCGCGTACGGGTCATTGCCGCGGGTGATGCCGGACTCGATCCGCTCGATCAGCGCGCCATTGATGCGCTGCAGTTTGTGGTTGTCGCGCTGCAGGCTGGCGATCTGGGCCTGAAGCTCAACGGTGTCCAGGGGACCGGCCTCGGGCAATGGCAACCCCGGTGAAGGTCTGGTTGATGTGCATGCCATTGAACTGTTCTCCGTAGGTGTTGAAACCCATCACCCGTTGGTCACGCAAAAACGTTCCGATCTGCTCCAGACGGCCGCTGTCTTCCAGTTCCAGACGCCTGAGAAAGCAGTCGCAGCCGATGGTCAGCAACAGATCGCCGAGGCGCTCCTGCAAGCCTTCGAACAGGGTTTGCAGATTCGGCAGCATCGGGCCGGGCGTCATGACGGTGAGGACGATGCCGTTTTCCACCGCACAGTAGAAACTCAGGCTCAGGTCCGGGTGAACCTGCTGGATCGCCCGCACGTAATATTGATCGTTGATCCGTACGGCCAAGGGGTGCGCAGCGAAGATCCGGTGATCGAGCTCCGCCACCGGCACACCGATGTGCCGGGCGTACTCCTCGGCGGCCGGCTCGGCATTCAGTTCAAAAACCCGACGCGAGGCGCTGTCGGCCCCGGTGACCACCAGTTTTTCTGCTCGGGGCAGGATGTGGTGGGTGGTGAAAACTTCAAAGTCGAGCCAGGTATTGACCAACACCACCACGGCCGCGCCGCTGTGGAACTCGCCATTGAAATAGACGTGAGTGTGGGTCAGGTAATTATCGTCGCCGGCCGAACCGCCGAAATGCGGGATATTGCCCAACGCGGCACTCAGGGCCGCGAGGACCATTTCTTCACGGCTGGACAAGCCATCGAGCAAGGTCAGCGCAAAGCTGTTGCCCTTGATCGGCGCCAGGGTGTTCCTGCGACAGCCACTGACCAGGCGCTCGACCATTTGCTGGGCGTCGATCAGGCTGAAGCGCTCCATCTCGCAGATCAGTTCGGCGTCGATGGAGAAGTGCCGGTGGTCGAAGCCGACCGCGGTCACGCAGTTGCGGCCGTAGCCCAAGGGCGTGATTTCCCCGGCGCTGGTGCAACCCACCAGGCGAATGCCGCCGAAGCTTTGTTGCAAGGCCTGGCCCAGCGCCTGCAAGTCGTACTCGGCGGAACAGAAGAACAGCACGAAACCCAGGTGCGGATGCAACAGTTGTCGCGCCAGCTCCTGCGCCACTTGCTGGGCATCGGTGGCCTGGGACATTGCACTGACCACACCTTCACTCTGGACCTGCTGCATCTTCGCCTCCCGCAGGTGCGCATGTATGAGGTTCGAGTGTACGAAGCCTGTGAGCGGCGACGTATGCTACTTGGGTAGCGGGTAGCCGCTTCGATGGGATGAGAGTCGGCGGATTGACTGCCTGATGGCTGACGCTTTGTGGCGAGGGGACTTGTCCCCGTTGGACTGCGCAGCAGTCCCCATCGGTCGATGCGCGACCAACATCGGGGCCGCTTCGCGACCCAACGGGGACAAGTCCCCTCACCACAGGTAAGCGGCGTCGCTACAGGGTTACCAGGTCAGCACCGCCCCCACCGCAAAGGTGTCGGTGTCTTCGTCCTGGGCATTGGTGTCGTGGCCGTTGATTGCGAACTGGTTGTACTCGGCCACCAGCTTGAGGTTGTCGTTGACGTCATGGAACAGCGCAATGCCGCGCGTTTCGTAGTCCGCGCCGCTGCCGACCACGCCATTGCCGTCATCGTTGGTCTTGCCGTAAGACAAGGCCAAGCGGTTCTTGCCCAGTTTGTAGGAACCCTGCAGCAGGTAACCGTCACTGTCGACGTTGCGTAGAACCGGCTCGCCGGCGTTGTTGGTGAAGAACGGGTTGATGCCCTTGGCCTGGAAGCCGGAGCCGGTGAGGGACAAGCCGCCCATTTTCGCCTGCACGCCATAGCCGACGCCTTTGGAGGTGACGGACTGGACGGTGGAATCGGTGTTGTCCGACGTCTGGTAGCTGCCGTTGACCCAGCTGTAAATCTTCGCCCCGGCGAGGTCGAACTGATAGGTGATCTCGCTCTCGGTCCGCGGGTTCTCCTGGTAAGCCTTGCCTGTCGGACTGCTGTCGTTGGTGTCCACCGGGTCCATGATCCCCACGGCCACCCGCAAACCCTCCATCACCGGCGTGCGGTAGGTGATCTGTGACGTCGGGAACGGGTACGGATAACCCGTGCCGATGTTGCCGAACGACACCCCGCCACCGTCCACCAGCCCCAGGCTATCGCTGACCTGGCCGTAACCGGCGAGCATTTCATCCAGCAGAATGTTGGAACGGGCGAACAGGCCAAAGTCCTTGCCGATCAGCACTTCGCCCCACTCCGGGTTGGCCACCGTGCCGTAGAACTGCCGCACATCGATGGCGGTGTCGGTGCCGTTGGTTTCGCTGTCGTTGATGGTCACCCAGAAGGAGGACCGGGCGCCGAGCTTGAGGTCGTCGACCTGCTTGCTCATGTTGAAGCCCAGATAGTTGGGCAGAAACCCCATCTTCACCCGCGCCTGTCGCCGGTCGAACTGGTCGCCGGCACGGTCCACTTTGCTGTTCACATAGAAGGCGTTGATGTAGCCGTCGGTAGAAAACGTGGTCTGGTCCTTGTCGTACAGCACGATCTCGGCTTGGGCCATCGAGCTCAAACCGAGGGTCGACAGGCTGGCGATGAAGGCAGGCAAGAAACGATGCTTGATGTTCTTATTGTTGTGCATGACGCGCTCCGCAGCGGGGGACTGGATGTCGGAGGCGATTATCGAAAGCTGACCGGCGGCGTCATACGCTGCCTTGGAGGCGGTTTTGAAATGCTTTGGAGTGGCCGGTGATGCGCGACAAGTTCGGTGTAAGACCGTCCGTCGACGAGGCCCGGAACTTAAGGCGTACGCCTGTGGAACGGACTGGCGTCCACAGGAACCGGTACTGGCTAGACGGCCGCTCTAAACAGCATGTAAGCGGCGACCACGACACAGATGCTGGCGAAGCCGATCTGCAAACCCCGGGCCGGTACTCGCGCGCAAAGTCTGCGGCCAATGATCATGCCGACGATGCTCGAGACGATAAACGCCACGCCCAAACCGTCGATTCGCACCCCGGCCTGAAACGCGCCGATCACGCCGATGGCGGAAATCAGGCTGATGACCATCAACGAAGTGGCGACGATTCCACGCATCTGCACGTCAGTCAGCTGCTTGAACGCCGGGACGATCAGGAAGCCGCCACCGACCCCGAGCAGCCCGGAGACCACACCGGTCACCGCGCCCAATGCCGCGAGGGTCGCGGTGCACTTGGCGGTCCAGGAAAAGCGCCCGGTCTGCTGGTCGAGCATGCAGTTTTTCTGGCCCCAGTTGGCGTGGCCGTGGTCGCTTGGACCTTCGTCCTGGCGCTCACGACGCAGCATCCGCCAGGCCACCATGACCATCAGCAGGCTGAACAGGATCATCAGGATTTTTTCCGGCAACTGATGGGCGAAGTAGATGCCGATCGGCGAAAAAATCGCCCCCAGCAGGGCGATCAGCAGCGCGGCGCGGTAGCGCACCAGGCCATGGCGCAACCCGTCAATGGCGCCGACAGCCGCCGCACTGCCCACCGCGAACAATGCGACCGGCGCGGCTTGCGTCATGGTCCAGCCCAACCCCAATACCAGCGCCGGCACCGCAAGAATGCCGCCACCGGCCCCGGTCAAACCGAGTACCAACCCCATCACTACGCCAAAAAAACTCGCCAGCAACATAAAACACTCGTGATCTGCGAAAAAAGCCGGGAACGCCCGGTATCGATGACTGACAGGATAGAGCCCGCGCAGTTTTTTTCATTAATTGAATTGATGCGGGCTGGTCAGCGCAGGGAAAATGAAACTACCCTCATGGCTTGTCCTAAAAGAAAACGGCCACCATGCCCGCCTTGATTGAAGCTTTTTTAGACCCTGCCTCGTCGACCTACAGCTACGTCATCTACGAGCACGATGGCGGGCACTGCGCCATCGTCGACCCGGTGCTCGACTACGACCCCGCCGCCGGGCGAACCGCCACCACCCAGGCCGACAAGATCATCGCCTTCGTTCGCCAACATCAGCTGCAGGTGCAATGGCTGCTGGAAACCCACGCCCATGCCGATCACCTGTCCGCTGCGCCTTATCTGCGGCGGGAACTGGGCGGAAAGATTGCGATTGGTCAGTCGATCAGCAAGGTTCAAGGGGTGTTCAAGACCCTGTTCAATCTTGAACCGGAGTTCTGTATCGATGGTTCGCAGTTCGATCACCTGTTCGCGCCGGATGAATCGTTCAGGATCGGCAATCTCAAGGCCACGGCCCTGCATGTTCCCGGCCACACGCCAGCCGACATGGCTTATCTGATCGACAGCGATGTGATTCTGGTGGGCGATACGCTGTTCATGCCGGACGTAGGCACCGCGCGTTGCGACTTTCCCGGCGGCAATGCCAACCAGATGTTTGCCTCGATTCACAAGCTGCTGGCGTTCCCTGCCGGCGTTCGACTGTATGTCTGCCACGACTACCCGCCCGAGGGTCGTAAACCGCAGTGCATGAGTACAGTGGGCGAACAGCGCAAAAGCAACATTCACATTCATGACGGCATCGACGAAACCGCGTTCGTCGCCATGCGCACCCGGCGTGATGCGGGTTTGGGCATGCCGACGCTGTTGCTGCCGGCGATCCAGGTGAATGTGCGGGCGGGGAATTTGCCGCCGGCCGAGGGCAATGGCGTTACTTACTTGAAGATCCCCCTGAATAAACTCTGAGTTCGATCGTTCCCCCGCTCCGTAGCAGCTGTCGTTGTGGCGAGGGGATTTATCCCCGTTCGGCTGCGAAGCAGTCGTAAAAACTGAGCGCACGGTCTATTTGATGCACCGCGTTGTCTGAATTCACGACTGCTTCGCAGCCGAACGGGGCGGTGCGACGTTTCGCTAAATCCCCTCGCCACAACGACAGCTGCGACAGGGGATTTGCGTTTAGTTGTTGAGGGTCAATCCGTTGGCCGGCAACGGCAGCGCGGTTTTATAGCGCACTTGCTTGAGCGCAAAGCTCGAACGGATGTTGGCGACGCCGGGGACTTTGGTGAGGAAGTCCATCATGAAACGCTCCAGCGACTGAATGGTCGGCACCAGCACCCGAATCAAATAGTCCGGGTCGCCGGCCATCAAATAGCACTCCATGACTTCCGGGCGATCCGAGATCGCCTCCTCGAAATGCTGCAACGCCTCCTCCACCTGTTTTTCCAGGCTGACGTGAATGAACACGTTCACATGCAGCCCCAGCAAATCGGCATCCAGCAGCGTCACTTGCTCGCGAATCAAGCCCAATTCTTCCATCGCCTTGACCCGGTTGAAGCACGGGGTTGGCGACAGGTTGACCGAGCGTGCGAGGTCGGCGTTGGTGATGCGCGCGTTCTCCTGAAGGCTGTTCAAAATGCCGATATCGGTACGGTCCAGTTTGCGCATGAGACAAAACCACCTGTTTTTTATGTTTATGCAGATTTTTTATCCTCAAATGATCGCCAGCGCAACGAAACAGAGAGAAATATTCTTCTTGGCCCGGCCTATGATTGTTGTAGGACAAGAATTCTTTCACCGAAGAATGACGGTCAGCTCACTACAAAAAATTCACAAGATCGAGCGTAGAAGCCATGAACCAAGCGTACGAACCGCTGCATCTGCACGTTCCCGAACCATCGGGCCGTCCTGGCTGCAAAACCGACTTCTCCTACCTGCGTCTGACCGACGCCGGTACGGTGCGCAAACCCCCAATCGACGTTGAACCGGCCGACACCGCTGATCTGGCCAAGGGCCTGATTCGCGTGCTCGATGACGAGGGCAATGCCCTCGGTCCATGGGCTGAAGGCGTGCCGTCCGAGATCCTGCGCAAAGGCATGCGCGCCATGCTCAAGACGCGGATTTATGACAACCGCATGGTGGTCGCCCAGCGTCAGAAAAAAATGTCGTTCTACATGCAGAGCCTTGGCGAAGAAGCCATCGGCAGCGGCCAGGCCCTGGCGTTGAACGTCGATGACATGTGCTTCCCGACGTACCGCCAGCAAAGCATCCTGATGGCGCGCGAAGTGCCGCTGGTGGACCTGATCTGCCAACTGCTGTCCAACGAGCGTGATCCGCTCAAGGGACGTCAGCTGCCGATCATGTATTCGGTCAAAGACTATGGCTTCTTCACCATTTCCGGCAACCTCGCCACCCAGTTCGTCCAGGCAGTAGGCTGGGGCATGGCCTCGGCGATCAAGGGCGACACCAAAATCGCCTCGGCCTGGATCGGCGACGGCGCCACCGCTGAATCCGACTTCCACACCGCCCTCACCTTCGCCCACGTTTACCGTGCGCCAGTGATCCTCAACGTGGTCAACAACCAGTGGGCAATCTCCACGTTCCAGGCGATTGCCGGCGGTGAAGCCACTACGTTTGCCGGCCGTGGCGTCGGTTGCGGCATTGCCTCCCTGCGGGTCGATGGCAACGATTTCGTCGCGGTCTACGCCGCCTCTGCCTGGGCCGCCGAACGCGCCCGCCGCAACCTCGGCCCGACCATGATCGAATGGGTTACCTACCGCGCCGGTCCGCACTCGACTTCTGATGATCCGTCCAAATACCGTCCTGCTGACGACTGGAGCTACTTCCCGTTGGGCGACCCGATTGCGCGTCTGAAGCAGCACCTGGTGAAAATCGGTCAGTGGTCCGAAGAGGAACACGTCGCCGTCAGCGCCGAACTGGAAGCCGAAGTGATCGCCGCGCAGAAAGAAGCCGAGCAGTACGGCACCCTCGCCGGCGGCCAGATTCCGAGCGCCGCAACCATGTTCGAAGACGTCTACAAAGAGATGCCGGAGCACTTGAAGCGCCAGCGTCAAGAGTTGGGGATCTGAC
>Ga0255334_1000127_pt1 | contig 80200 bp, 63 predicted proteins | sample EtOH5_35cm_T3_12_FD_202080 | JGI IMG/M metagenome (GOLD analysis project Ga0255334, IMG submission 202080) | Sandy soil microbial communities from University of British Columbia, Vancouver, Canada - EtOH5_35cm_T3_129 | ecosystem: Engineered > Artificial ecosystem > Sand microcosm > Unclassified ...
ATGAGACAACAAAAAGTAATGCTCTTGAATTTACAGATACATGATGTATCGGAATGGTCAGTTATTTATTTGAGCGTGCCTTAAATAGTGGTGAACCATATGGCGCTTAGCGCTCTTCTTCCGTAAGCCCGACAAGCTCCAATGCCTCCGGGTTGCCGTCATAGTCGTGGGCAAATTCCGCTTCATAATCCAAGTGAATGTCCCGATCCTTCAACGCGGGCAGCAGGTCTTCCAAGCGGTCAATCAGGATCTGCACCTGTTCAAACTGCTCCATCGACTTGTCGTTGGGGGTGATCAGGAATTTGACCATTTCATCGTGAACCAGCACCAATTCCGACTCACTGAACAGCTTCCGGGCATCCACCAATTCACTGCGAACGGCGAAGCTTTCCAGCGCCTCATTTTTGTCGTAAAAATATTGCCGCTGCACGGGCGCTTGATTGTCCGGAGCGAGACGGTAGGTGGAAAAGACATACTCGAACAGCGGATGATGCTTGCAGGCCAGGATCACGTCGCCGTATTCGCTGAGCTTGTAGACACCATTTGCGATTTTGGCGTCCTTGTCGGTATACGGCTTTTCGGTGCAAATGCCCAATTGTAAAGCTGTTTTTCGAGCCAGGTCCTGAATGCTGCTCATCAGCCGATCCGGGACGGTGACAAAAAGATTTTTCTCGATGCTGTCCATCCTGGTGTAAAAGGCGATGAGTTGGCCGTTTCCATACAGGTCGGCCAGATAGTCGGCAGAGGTGGAGCGGCGGACTTCGATGCCTTGCTGAGCCAGCGCGGCAAAGAAGGCTTTGTAAAACTCAGCTTTGCTTTTCATCGGCAGACTCACTCCTTAGTGACAACATAAGCATCGGTTAGCGCTCCCTGTCGGCTTCCTCCTCGGCCTCCAGCAAAAGCTCATCAATGGGCTGCAGTTGGGTGTCGATCCGATGCAACAAACGGTCCATGTCTTCCCGTTCTTCCCCTCCCATTTCCGAATCTTGCGCGCCGCGGTACAGAAGGGCGGCTCGAATGACGGATAGATCGTGAATGCTAAGGGAGGTTGTTTTCTTCGCAAGCCCGCTGCGGAGCAGGAAATCCTCCTTGGCTTTTTCAAAGGCATTGTCATGGAAGTAATGACCGAAAGCCAGTCCGGTTTGTTCAGGATTTATTTCCCAAGTGACAAAGCGAAATTGTCCTTCCCCGTCATACCGTCCAGCTAACAGATGCTGGTTATATTGCAGCAACTTCCGGTACTCGCTGACAGAGTGAATATTCATGGGTGGCGCTGCCTGATATACCTTTTCCATTTCCCATACTTGAGACACGATCGGAGCAATCCGGTGGGAGCGTTCCTTGGGTCCATCAGCCGGATAAAGGATAAACCCGTCCTCCTGAATAAAGGCTAAGGGGTGCTTATCATGAGAAACGACTAGAGCTTCGTCCGGGCTGGTTTGCGGATTCAGTGTAAGTTTCGCTTTTGCCAACTGAAAACGCAGCACATCTTGCAGGCGTTTAGTGTTTTCCATCGAAGTTCTCCTTTCGGTTGGACTTTGATTGCAGCGCAGAGTTAGTCTGTTGCTCTTTCTTTTGTTTTCCATTTGGCCGCAACGGGCGGCACGGGGGTTGTTTCATCATCTGTTCAAAAGCTTGCAGCTTGCCATCGGTAAACAGCATGTGATCCATCCTTTCCTTGGTTACAATGACTACCTCTCCAGCAGTTTCTAATCACGATAAACCTGTTCCATCTCCGCCGGTATCGGCAAATATGATGCAGTCCGGTTGGCGTTCAAACTCCCCATAAACGGTGAAAGTGAATCCTGTGGACAACAAAAAACACGCTACCTGGAGCGTGTGGTGGTAATGAATTCATCTATCTTTCCATGCCCTTGTCCTTGTGCTGGAGCAGCCATTCCTTTTTCGCTTGCTTGGATAAATCCCCTCCCATGACTTTGACCTTGTCCTCGTAGTCCAACTGGGCGGTCATCGCCATGCCTTCCATCAGGTTTAGCAGCTCCAGAATAAGCTGCTCGGCTAGCGCCTGTTCGCGGTCGGACAGGGCGATGCCAAGGGAGGCTTCCTTTTCCAGCTTGATCATCGTGCGAACGGTGTCCAAAATACGATTGGCAATCCGTTTCTCCGCTTCTGCCTGATAATTGTTGCGGTTCTTCTGGAGGCGTTCCGGGTCAGCGTCATACAGCATGGCGAGATTAAGCTTGGCCTGTACGTAATCCTCTACCATTTGAGCCAAGTAACGGTTTTCGTGGAGCACATCCTGCACCAGTGTATCCAGCAGCGCCTTAGTCTCAGGGGGAAGGAGTTGGTAGGCCAGCCGCCCCGTTTTCGGGAGGTGGTTGCGGAGATGTAACAGCTTTCTTGCCAGACGTTCAATCTGATCGGACTCGACAAGATGGTGTTTTGGCAGGCGCAGCAAAGAATCCTCATCCTCATCCTGAAAGCGGCGTTGAAATGCCCGGAGTGATTTAGGGTCCAGGTGTTTCAGGTATTCCTCAAACTCGTTCACCATCTGATCGGTGATTTCGGAAATCCCCGCCTTGTACTTGTCCCGCTGAGCACAAAGTGCTTTGATTTTGTAGGCGAAAGTATCCTTAATTAGCTGCTTGCGGATGCGGTTGGGCACCTCGGGATGGGTGAAGTTTTTCATGATGATCTGCCTCTTGTCCCAAAACACCACATGAAGGTGGGGATGGTCGCGCTCGTTGTGAAAAGCAGCGGCCCAGCACAGGTTTTCCGTTTTGATGCTGTTTTGTAAGGCAATCGTGGCCATGTGCTGTTCGATATACTGCTGCCATGCAGGAAAGTCGGTTAGTCCTAGTTCCTTTGCCATTTCGGTCCGAAAGGAAATCACACTGCGATACATATTTTTCCCTTGCCGCGAGATGTCCCTGGCGATGCGGGCTACTTCTTGCCAAGAGGCAAATGACTGTAGCTCACCGGGGCGCAGCTTCCCGAACAGGCCATGATTCTTGTTTTCATGACGGACTGCTCCAGGCCGGGTAGCGATATAGCCGATATGACAGTAGTTGCTTACGGCGGTTTTCGGGTGGTTGGGATGGAAGAAACGCTGCTTATAGATCAGGGCCGACATCGGTATCGCCTCCGCGCAGACGTTCCAGGTTTTGCTCGAAGGCATTGCCGGAGAGGAACAACTTTTCGGCATCGGTAAGCTTCATCTTCATGTACTCCACCGCCAGTTGCCGGGCCTTCTTTTCAATCTCCCGAAAAGTGGTATAGCGGTTCGTGTCGATCAGGTCAGCAATGATGGCAATAGTGGAGTAATACGCCGCGGCGGACATGATCAGGTCTTTGCTGGCGAGTCCGGCCAGCCGGTTGCTTAACCCGTCGATGGCGACTTTGATCTCCTGACGGATGATGACGGTAATAAAATCAATCTCTTCGGTATAGGATTCAACCGACTTCCCTTTTTGAATGAAGGCGCGAACAATATCCGCCATGCTGAGATGCTTGGTCGCCGCATACTTCTTGAGAGCTTCATATTGTTTCTTGGGTAACTTGACGGTAATTTGCACGGTCTTTTCCGTTTGGGCCAAGGGCAACACCTCGCTTGTAGGCATCCCGCCAGCGACATTCGATTGTCGGGGGAAAACCCTCAAAAATGTCGGTGGAAGCTCTGCTTCCACGCGGTTTCTTGCGCCAAATGACATTTGGCTATTCCTGCCTTTACACCCCTCCCCAAGAGGCGGGCCTCTTGGGGAGGGGGACGGCAGTAGCTTCATCCAATGAGGAAAAAGAGGGATTCCACCATTTTGAGCACTCACCTTGAAAATTTGAACAACAGAGCAGGGCATTTCTATCAATTCTCCTCCCATTCTTGTGAAATAAGTAGCAAGTGGAGGATTCCATTCATAAAACAATAGTATCTTCCGGAAGAAATAGAAAATAAGGAGTGGTAGATTCACATGAAACCTTACTTTGAGGAAAACGAGTCAGGCAAGCTGTTAATTCCCAAGGAATATTTCTTTGATTTGAAGGTGAAAGCAAAAAAATACGAGGATCTGATTGCGCAAAAAGAGCAGGAAAGCAAAAGAAAATCGGAACGGGTAGAGGAATAAAATGTCATCTCAGGGTTTTCATAAAGCTCCAGCCTTAACCAAAGCACAAGCTCAAAACATGTGGACGGGTACACCTTTTTACTTTATAGGTTTTTACCTTGGCGGGCCTTGCTATATGTCCAGTGATAGAGCAACAAGCAGAAAATCTATAAGTTTTACTTCAGCTAGGCACACAGATTATACTGATATTGGATTTAAGTTAGGCTACTTTTATGTGGGACGGCAAGACCAGCCGAGTCCATGTAATGCTCCGACAACCTCGAATGCAATCACGCTCGGCGAATCAGATGCTCAGGAGGCCGCACAGTTTGCAAGTGATTTGGGCGCTCCTAACCTTAGTGTAATTTATCTGGATGTGGAGGGCGGAAATCTCCATACTGATGCAATGAAAAGCTATGTCTCAGCTTGGGTAAGCTATATTAATAACAATACCTCTTACTGGGCGGGCATATACTGCAGCGCAGGCAGTAACGGTACTGTAGCCCAACAGCTTTACGATGCATGTGGTGGATACGCTAATATGTGGGTTGCTCAATGGCAATGTGGTGATGGCAAGTCATACGACGGAAGTTCCTGCTATACAACAAGTTGCAGCAACCCTGCCACGATTAACAATCTGAACTTGGATGACACTTCCTTCTCAGGTGCGTTTATTCGACAATACGCAGGTAATGTATATACCAATTACAATAGTGACTGTAGATATGTTGATTTAGATGTTGCGAGATCTTTTAATCCTAATTCTAAACAGTTTTAAGCATGTAAGGGCAGAGGTAGTTATTGCCTTTGCCCTTTTTCCTTGCTATTGATTGATAACAAATGTGTGTATTACATAAATCGAGTGAACGATACTATAAATCAAGCTATACCCGAAACCAAGTACGAGCCTTATGCGTCTATATTTGGGAGGAGGAATCAATATGAAGAATAAGGTAGTGTTGATCTGTACCGTTTTGCTTGCTTTCATGGTGTTAAGCGCGTGTGGTAATGAGAAAACAAAAGATTCCCCAAATTCGTCTCAGTTTACCGAGCGACTGATTACACAGAATTGGGAAGAGGTATCCCGAGCATATCGGATTCGGGGACACATCACGAAATCCACAATATCAGAGGATAAGAAGCTGATTTCTCTATCACTGGATAAAGTCAAAAATATGGTCATGAAAAATAATCCAGTCGATTATGATTTTGAAGGGAAGACGATTGAATTATTCATAAAAGGAGAAGGTTTAGATAAAACGATTGCTACGAAGCTAAATGCCGGAACAGACATTGCAGTGGCCTTTGCGCAGTATGCCATTCCTGATGAAGCTCCTGCCGGCAAAGTCTTTTTTGGGGCATTACCCGAATGGGTTTATGTTATCCAAGATGGACAGTATGTGGATTTGCAAGGAAATCCTACGCCAGAGGATTCTTTGCAACCTTAATGCCAACTGCACTTACTCTGATTTCTGACATGACCAATTTTTAACAAATGGATATTAGTGGTTAGCACGACATAAAACCAAATGATTTTTCATGCATCATCCACGTCCGCATGCCGCATATGCTTTTCCAGGGGATATGGGAATATGCTTCCTGTGTTTCATCACCGATATGCTTTGCCAGTTCGCGCATTTGTGAAACCGCAGGACAATCCTTTCATGCTCAATGACGGGGCACATGGTTGGATTGCGCTGCAAATTCGCTCCATTCAAATAGGTACCGGCTTATCAAAATGCTTAGTAAGCTCCTCCGATAACAATATCGATGTCGCTTTCGCCGGTAGCCGTGCCTTTGGCGTATGAACCGAATAAGATGGCGCGATAAACTGGAGTCGCTGCAAAAATTGGCTGGAGTCTAGCCTTGATTTCATCAATAGGATAAATGATTTGTTGCATGATCCCACCTGCCAGTTGCAAGAATGCAAAACGGTTCCTGAATCAAGCATAAAGGGAATCGGCTGTATTCCTCAAGAATGTCACTTCAATTCCTTCATTATCTTTCATAGCCGTATTCCGCGGCTTCTGTAATTCCGCGAGTTTCTTCTCTAATCTGACGCAACGTTTGCAAGTCCTCATTGACATCTTTACCCTTGGGCGTTTCAACGGAAGTTTCGTAACCCAAGGCCGCATACTTTTGGGCAAAAGAAAAAGCAGCCTCTTGTCCCCAATTGGGAGCCGGGCTACCATCATGGTAAGTGGCATAGTTATCGTTATCCAAACAGAAAGCGATCTCCGTCATCTCATATAATCCCAGGAACCGCTCCAGCGCCTGATCCGACAAGCAACCCAGAGAAATGTAGTAGTTGGCAGTCCAGTTTTGCCCGTTCAGCTTGGTGAGACTAGCTCGGCTCATGGCGTCAATCGGCGATTCACAAACATACACCTTCTTGTTACTGCCGGTGATGTGAAACGGATAACTTTTGTCCGAATATTCCTGGTCCCGCTTAAATGGCCGTTCTGACCTGCTGCCGCGCAAGGAACAATATTTTGCCGCGCCGCTTTCGTTGTAGCCGACAAAGACACAGTTGCCCGTTTTGTCCTGCTGGTACAGCTTCTTTTCGTGCATGAGCCGGGAGACGATTTCCGGTTCAATGCCCCGGACCTGGATGAGATACCAAGCGACTCGCCTGTAGTTGGGAGCCTTGTCCGGGAGTTGAAACTGACCGCGTTCTCTCGGAACGACAGAGGCGGGTTGTAGCAAGAATTCAGTTCTCAGAAGATGAGCAATGGCTTCCTTGAAGTCCATGCGTCCGAATTGCATCAGAAAGTCAATCGGTCCGCCGCGGGTGTCCGTGGAAAAATGATAATACTTGTTGCTGTCTCGAAACAGATACAACCCGCCGCTCTGTTTGGCATGGAAGGCGCGGCGTCCGCCGTTTTCCAATTGGTAGCCGTAGGACTTCACCAGTTCAATCAAGTTTATCTGATTGGCCTGGGCAATTTGTTCTTTCGTAAAAGGAAGGCTTTTTCCCATTCCACTTACCTCCAGGCTAATTGTTCAGCTTCGTCAAAGCAGATATAAGTGCGGAATTGATCTCCGACTGCCGCGCCAACCAACTGCTGAAACTGTTTCCTCAAACCCAAATGTCTTCCAACTGCCAGAGCATGTTCTCCTTTCAACATGAAGGTATCGATTGACTGGAAAAGAAAAAGAGCCGCCTCCACCAGAAGTGAAACGGCTTTTCGTTATAACATAGGGTTTTAGGAATTAGCGTTCCATCTCTTCTTCATCGAGTGAAGAATGATTGGCTTCCTGAACAAGATCGAACTGAATACCGTCAATACAGTAGTCATACATGAAGGTTTTCGATGCTTCCATGTCGTTAGACTCATAATATTGCACCAATAAGCCTGTGAAAGTCCGCTGATGTTCAATCGGAATGGAAATAATGCCACAGCCCGAGGAGATCATCACCTGATTGCCGGAGAGCATGGCTGTACGTTTATTGCCATCCAAAAACATCTGTTTTCTCATAAGGTAGAGCATCAAGGTAATCGCTCGCTCCGTGGGACTCTCAATAGATTGAATGGTAGATAGGTCTTCTTTTATTTGGGACTCATCGGGCAGATCAGGCCGCCATGTCGTACCCCCGATTGAAACGGGGACTTTACGCAAGTAGCCCGCCTGAACAATCAGATTATCTCCACCTACCAGTTGATTGACTTTACACATATACGACAGGTCAATGGGATAGTCGAGGTTGTCCAGAATGAACTGCCAAGCGTGCTTTAGATTGTTTACTCCCACAATTTCAGCAACCTTAATGCCAGGGACGCTCAGGCCGTTAAAAATGGCCTCCGTATCCGGGTAAGTAACGGCAAAACCCTCTAACTTGGCGCTTTTCCAGATATAATCAATAATATTTCGTTTGGCAACGAATATGTTTTGCTCAACCGTCATACGGTATTTGGCTTCCATCTTGTCTTTACCCCTTTGAGCTTCACATTTCGGATTCATTCCATTATTATACTGGTTTCTGCTGGTTGATTCAACGAATGTTCGTCTTTCCAAAAGCAAACTTTCTTACCTTCAACATATATGAATTGCTTTCCTTGGAAATAAATAAGGCGATTACTTTTCCGGTTGTATGCCGAAGTAATCGCCTAGATTAGATTCCTTTTTATATTCGAGTTAAAGAGTTAACAAATGAAGTTTCTACTTGACCTTCTTGACCTAACGTGAAATGGAGAAGCTGGAACCGCTTGTGATGCTCGAAGGAGCACTTGAATTTTGTCCACTGCCACTGTTCAGTGTCCATCTATAGAGCTTGCTTGTATCATAATCAATATTTCTAAATACCCAGTTGTTGTCATTCCAAGAACAATTGGTGAAATTTACTGTGAAGTTTCCTATGTTATAATTTCCGTAAGCTTCAATGACCCATTCTGCACTTGAGCCGGGAGTATATGTGTATTGGGTTGCGTAATAATCCCCTGAAGTTACATCTTGAATCAACAGGTTCCATTTATTGGTGTCAGCGTCATATGATACAGAAGAATACATTTGGTCTCCCGGATTGACATAAAACCAGAAAACTGGGTCTGCCGGAAGTGCCTCTGTCCATGCCATAGGCTGTGACATAACACTTGCATTGGTACCTGCAAGAACGCCGGTCTGAACCAGTTGAGTACTTCCTTTGAATCCTCCGATTCCCGTCCAGGGGGCGATAAGGCCATTGGAATCAGAGGGAACTTTAAAATCTCCAGAAACTCCTTTAGGAGTACTTGTTGGTTTAACGATATATCCGCCCCAGTTGCCCGGTTCATCCGTTGTAAATTGGATATCCTTTGCTGCCTGAGTTACATCAAGTGGAGTTTTATGGCGATTCTTTAATTGATCGGCGTATTTGTCGCCAGCTGTTTTTCGGATAAAATTAATTTCATATTCGTCTGTGACCTCAAACTCTTTTAATTCAATGTTTTTTTCAATCGCGGGCGGTTGTTCACCATTTCGTACGCCTGGTCCGAAAGAGTTGCTCGGAGCCGCTCCATGAGAAATCCCTGAAGTTGTTGCAGCCATGAGCATAATACTTGTTACCATACTAAAAATAAACCGCTTTTTGCCCATACTCATCGTCATCCTCCTAGGATTTGGAATGTTCTTGCATTTCCAATAATACACCTATAATTACAGAGATCATGCATATTTTTGTTATCTGGATGTTATGCTTTGGTTAAGATGTTTTGTTTTAGCAACCTTTTACATCTGACTTTCGTTATTAAGTTTGTACTTAATCCTATTAATGGGGGGAAAATAAGATATGGGCAAATTCATTAGGTTACTCATTGTGGTCACATCTTTCATTTTGTTGCTGATCGGATGCGCCTCTGCTCAAGCTCATTCTCTAACGAAAGATAAAGTCATACTAATACTAGCGGATTATTATAACGTTTCTAGTGAGGATATCCAAATAAAAGATATTATAATAACAAATGATAATGCTTCGGTTTTTTATAAAGTAAAGAAGAACGGGGTTTGGGAGCCGGAAGCCGAGGGTAGTTACCTAGCCCAGGTCAGCAAGAATGAAGCGGGAAAATACAAAGTTACCATACCAAAATTTGATGGTAATAATGAAACACATTGATTTTTACTGTTTTTGTTCCTTCCATAAATTTCTTTTTATCTTCTACTAATTTGAGTTTTTTGTTTATGACCGCGCGCTAATCAGGAGCGGTCATTTTGTTTTATGCCTGCCTGCCTATCTACTATCTACTTCATCACGATCTTCAGACGATTCCACTGATAGACTTGTTCCTTCTGAATCTTCCTCCATCACTACTTCCTGCTCCCGCAATTCCTTAAACTCTAGCACCGAATTAATCTCGGATTGCCGTACCACCATTTCTTGCAAATTTTGCTCAAACTCAAACGCTCTGCCCACTTCGGTTTGCGCGACGATCCACTGAGCTTGTACATCGCTTTGTTTTTGAATAGCCTCGTGAAGCCGAACAGGAATTTTTTCAATCGCATTTTCGATTCGGGAGATGTTGCCAAGCTCCGATTCACCTAAATCAATCGCGTAGCTTTCCGCTCCCTTGATCTCAAGATGCATGTTATACAGCGAATGACGGGCAAAGGAAAGGTCAAACCCTCGATAAGTCCCGATCCGTATCGACTCATCGGGCTGTAAGATCGTTATTTTGGACAGCAACAATAGCATTTCGCCTGCCAGTGGCCGTTCCATATACGTTTTTCCATCCAATTCGATTTCAAATGGGTTGCCTTGTGTTTGTTTGGTCAAGCGGACATCCGCCTGTAACTGCTCCATCTTTTGTTCCATGTTCTGTATCACAAGCGGATATTGCTTGATCTGGCGTTCCAGCGCTACCTGTTCATTGTTCCAGTTGGATTTAAGGAGCGACTGGAAGGTAGTGTTGGGCAAGCGCACCATGCCGATCAGTTCCGCCTGTTGCGCCAGGATCTGCCGGACAGTGGAGTCCTGCTTGTCCATGGTGCCTTTGCTGACGATATAGGCCAGGATGCCGCCGGGCTTAAGCAAGTCCAGGGAACGGATGAAGAAGTAGTCGTGAATATAGTAGCTGCTGGTGTAGCGCCGGTCATGGATGCGGATATTGTGAAACGGAATGTTGGAGAACATGGCGTCAAAGCGCAAGTCGCGCCAGTTCACCGTTTCAAAGCCTTGCAGGTGAATGGTTGCCTGCGGGTAAAGCTGCCGAGAGATGCGTCCCGTTAGCGAATCCAGTTCCACGCCGTGAAGCTCGGCTCCGTCCCATTCCGGGGGCAGGGCGGAGAAGAAATTTCCGGTTCCCATGGACGGCTCCAGCAGCCTGCGGCCGACTCCGTCCGCTAACCCAAAGCGCCGCAGCGTATCATGGATCTGTCGGATCACCGCTTGCTCGGTATAAAAGGCGGTGATGGTGGAGTTGCGTGCCGCCGCATATTCGGCCTCATCCAGTAATTGCTTTAATTCCGTGTATTCTGCCTCCCAGCCCGAAGCGCTCGGGTGAAAGGCGTTGGCTAATCCTCCCCAGCCCACATAAACGGCCAATATCTGTTGCTCCTCCGGCGTGGCGTACCGTGTTTCCGCCTCCAGTTGCTTGAGCAGCCGAATGGCCTCCACATTGCGCTTGTACTTGTTTTTTGGGCCAGACACGTAGGGGGAATTTTCCGGGTGAAAGCGGTAGTTGGCAGCAGCGGCAACGGGAGGGGATTCCAATGCAACTCTGGCTTTTGCTTGGTCGGCAGGCAAACCAAGACGGTTTATTGGCGGCTGGGCGGGAATATCTGCCTCCGGTTCGGTTGGTTCAATATCTGTTGAACTGCTGTCTCCGGTTCTTGAGGGATGAGTCTGTGCGCCCGTTTGTTGTTCCTCGACTTGAGCCGCATAATCGAACAGGGTCCATTCGGCTTCCTCCGGCGGCGGGAAGGGGGCGAACCGATCATCATAGTGTCCCTCCTGGATGAGGCGCAGCACCATCGCCGCTACTTTGTTCCAGGTCATCGCCGCTTCCTGTTGGCCGTTTGCGTCGATCCAGCCCAATTCGATACCTTTGCCGGTAGACATATACCGTTTCAGGCCATTGCCCAAATCACTCCAGGCTCCGCCGATCCCGTAAGCGTTTTTCAAGACCGGCACAAGGTCGGCTGCTTTCACCGGATGCTGTTCCGTCACAAACTGGTATACCCGGGGCTTGATGACTTCCTTTCCCCGATCACTGCGCAGCAGGAGTTCCAGCACATCCTCTGGGGTATGGGTTTCGGTGAGGATTTCGCCTGAATCAGGCGCAAAAAAAGAACCGCTGGCAGGCGGTTCCACGCTGGTCGATGGAGGCGCGGCTTGCGATGAAGCTTCGGTTATCTCGGCTTCAGCACGATGTCGTTCAGCACCAGTTCCTCGGCGGTTGCTTTGATCTGGTTTAGGTGCCGCGTCCGCTCCAAGGTGTCGTCGGTCTGTGGCAGCGGCTGGAGCCGGAGCAGTTGCTCGGTCAATTGCTCCATCCGCTCCAGCGCTTCCTGTTCCACTTGGTGCATCTTTTCCATCAGGTTCCCTTGCATCTGGAGAATCAGGAAGCGTTGCGGATGATGCTGCCGCAGATGATTCAGCGCTATCCGGCCATATTTGCCCAAGGGCTGCTGGTCGGCTTCCGCTTCGTTCGAGATGCGCAGGTTGGGATACAGCAGGCCGTCCCTCTCCTGATAGCTGAGATTCAGATGGTCCTTCTTGTCCATGAGACAAGCTCCTTTCGTATTCCATAATTTTGACGTAGCGGGCGATATCGTTCAACAAGCTGCGGGCGATGTTGTTCACCTGATAGCCCAACCGGGCGGTAAGGGGAAGGGTGTCAAAATGCGTAATGGTGGAGAAATCCACGTTGTCCGGCTCCGGTAGCTTGCAGCGGCGGTGGACGAGCATACGAACGCTGTCCGCAATCAGGTCGCCCATATGCTGTTCCAGGCCATGCAAGGGCATCGTTTGCAAAAAATGATCGGCAATGTCATGCTCCATGTCTTGCTGCCATTCCTCCCAGGAGGCGGCAACAACGGTTTGGGCCAATTGGGCGATGGCGGCGGGCAGGTTCATCGTGTCATAGGAGGTCAGTCTTCCAGCCAACTCGGCGAGGTCAAGTTGCTCCAGATTCCACACTACAGGAGCGGGCTTTCCGGTAGTTTGGGTCACATCAAACAGATGGTTTAACACCGGGCTTCCTTGCCCAAAATCACAGACGGCAATGCTTTTTTCACCTTTCTTCACAAAACGCCCCAGCCGATTCCACAACGGGAGGGGAGCCAGCATGGTCGCCTCGGGGCGTTGGGCATAGATGAGCAGGCTGTTGTCAAAGGAATACTTATAAATGGAAGCGGCAAAGTGCAGATAGTCTCTCCAGGCTTCCCCGCTGCTGGTCAGGCTGGCAATTTCCGATTCATAGAGGTCGCGCAATCGTTCCACTCGGCCCATGGCTGGCTCTCCTTTCTTGGGTTGTTGGGGGAATGACGCTACGGAAGCAATCAGGCTTCCATCTCATTTGCTTCGTGAAAGCTTACTTCAACATTCATGGGGGTAAACGGAAGATAGGGCTGTTCCAAGGAGCGGGCATATTCCATATACCGTAGCTTCACCGCTTCATAAAAGTACGGCATCAGGCTGGTGTCAAACAAATGATACGGGCTGTAGTTCCAGGGATGGTCCCGGCCTGCTTCGTTATCTCCGGTATAGCCGTTAAACAGGTTGAAGGCCAGCCGGGTCAGCTTCATGGTGCTGCTGGTTTGCCAGCTTTGCTCCAGGCCGGAGAGGCGAATGCAGCAATCCTCATAATCGTATAAATCCCTGATGTGCTGGCGGGTTTGCGGAGTCAGGCCCAAAAGATTAGAATAATGCCTTGCGGTACGGGTCTTGCTGGCTGCGGGTCATCCTTAGGTTGCCTTCATAAAATTGCTCATGGTCTAGGTCTTTAAAGCTCGGATACACGATCGTTTTCCTCCGTTTCATCATTAGATAGGGGATGCTGTTGACGCTGGTGAGCGAAATACATTTCCAGCGCTTTATCGATGATCTCTTCTACTTCCGATACCTTGCTTTGTGATGTGAAGTATTTAGCGAACAGCTTGTGCTTGAGCTTGAAGGGAGCAGGTGTTTTGCTGCGAGATTTGCGGACAGCTTCCCCGGATAAAATTTTTGCGATTTGCTCCGTCGATAGCTTGCCGGAATAATCCCGCAGCAAGCCTGCTTTTTTGATATCGATCCTGCTGTCTCCGTCTGCAAGGGATTCTTCTATCTGCTCCTGCTCTTCTTTGCTGAGATAGGACAATTCCACTGCTGCAATAAAGACGACTTCTCCATCATCCACTCGGCGCTTTAATGTCGGAATCAACTCTTCGATGCGTAAATAGCGGGCAACGGAACGCCCATTGAGCCCATATTCCTCGCCCAGCGCATCCCGGCTTTTGATCTTGTGGACAATTTGTCCACCAGTTGAGCTTTCCTTGATGTACTGCGGGTTTTCGAGCTTTTTAAGCTCTTCAATAATGTCATTGCGCTTGCCTTGCGAAAACATATCTGAATAACGTAAGCCCAGCACCTTGGCTTTTTCCGAGGGCAGCATATCCGAAAAGGAACGCTGCAGGACGTTGGTTTCGACTACATACATGAGTGCTTCTTCATCGGTCAGCTTTTCCTTCACGATTGAGGGCAATTGCTCCAAGCCAATCAGCAGGGTGGCATTCATCCGATTATGACCGGCCAGCATTTCATATTCGCAGCCGTTTTCATCCATTTCGATTTGACGGACAATGACCGGCACCAGCACACCGTTGTTGGCGATGCTATCCGCCATGTCGGTCAGCCGCTCCCCTTCATAAAGCCGGAACGGATGGTCCTGGAAAAACCTGATTTTGCAAATCGGAATGGACAGAATGCCTCCTTTCGCTGCTTCTGCCACTTCCGGCTCTTTGTAGGACTGCTCAGAGAGCTTCAGCAGTTCGTCGATGCTACCCAGCTTAGGGACCATCCGCTGCTTAGGCGTTGCCATGCTGCATCAGCTCCTTTGCCAAATGATGATAGGCCAGTGTGACTTTGGATTTCGGTTGGTAGCTCATCAGGCTCTGGCTGTAAAAGTTCGCTTCCCCGACTTTGACAGATAGGGGGATTTGCGATTCAAAAATGCGGATGATTTCGCCGTAATAATCCTGTACCAGCTTGAAGGCGTCCTTGTACAGGTTGGTGCGGGTATCGCACATGGTCATGAGAATGCCTTCAATGGCGATTTGCGGGTTTATCCGCTTTTTCACTTTCACGATGATATTCAACAGTTGGGTGAGGCCGGTCGCGGACCAAAGCTGCGGGTTGACGGGAATTAGTACGCTATCGCTGGCAGCAAGGGCGTTGATGGTAAGCAGTCCCAACGACGGATTGGTGTCGATCAGGATATAGTCGTAATGCTCTTTCATCGGCTCCAGCAGTGCGGCTAGTGTTTTTTCGCTGCCCATTTCATCCCGCAGGTTGATTTCGGTGACGGACAATTCGATGTTGCTGGGAATGAGGTCGATGTTGTCCTGATGGTGCAGGTACTCCTCTGCCGCGGGGAGCGGTTGATCGCTCATGATGGCGTCCAAAATGTTGCACATGCTGACCGATAATTGATCCGGCTGCTCGACGCCGAAGCATAGAGTAAGATTGCCCTGCGGGTCAAAGTCCACCAGCAGTACCCTTTTATTTACATGGGATAAGGCATGGGCGAGATTGTAGGCGGATGTAGTTTTGCCGGTGCCGCCTTTTTGGTTGGCAATGGTAATGGTCTTAGCCTTGGTCATGGATAACCCTCCCTGGAGCGGTTGCTCCAATCAATTTGTCAATGGCAGGGAGCGGGGCTGATTCTTGTCCGGTTCTCTCCGAATTCTTCCCAACGTGCAAAAATCGTTACTTTTTGGGTCATCGCCGGGAAGCCCCGCAGGGCTTGAAAAAAACGAAAAAACCCGCGAAAAACCTTGATTCTACAAGGCTTTTCGCGGGTTTTAGATTCCTCTTCTTTGACTTATATTCCGCTAGTGACCGAATCGCATACGCGATTCAGGTGCCAGTGGTAGCAATATCGTGGAGGTTCGAGTCCTCTTGACCGCACTATACTTTACAAAACAAACTCTTCTTCGGAAGGGTTTTTTATTTTGCCTAGCATGACACTGGTTTCGCATCTGCATACGAAGAAAAGGCAGCATCTAAGAAAGTCGGTTTACCTATTCAAGCTAGAGAAGAGGATACTCATTTTGGATCGTTTTATCTAGATATCAAAAAACTTCTCCAGCCTGGGGAATCCAGTTCTCTTTGGGATGGTATAATCTTCAAATGATTGTAACTTATTGAGGTGAAGAAGCATCCGGATGACATCAGGTGAGATAAAAACTATAAATGAGCAGAAGCGGATACAAAAAATACCACGGGCTGGAGCGGATGGGTTAAGGGGGGCGGCTCCAGGTTACCGGGAGAATGGATGCGCATGGGGATGTGTGCTTCTGTATTACGGATACCGGGAGGGGAATGGAGCCGGAGGAGCTGGCCGCCCTCCAGGCCAAGCTGGGCATGGAGTACCCGGAGCGTGCGCCAGACGGCCAACCGACAAAAAGCATTGGGCTACCCAATATACATAGCAGGCTCCGGCTGCTGTTCGGAGAGGGTTACGGGATCGCCATAGAAAGCCGGTTCGGCCAAGGAACGACAGTGACCGTGAAGATTCCGAAGCTGTTAAACGACCACAAACCTTCGGAAGAGTAGCAGGAAATTTGTGCCAGCCCTACCGGGCGGACAGCTACACCATAATGGTCACCCGGATATCCTGGGGGTAATTGCCGAACCCCTTGCCGAACAGGCTGACACCTCCGCAGTGGACGGCGGTTTCGGGGCAGGAGATGCGAAAGCGCAGCTCTTGCCCTGCCCGGATATTCAACTGGCCGATCCGGGTGCCGGAGAAACGGACGCCGTCTACGAAGGTTCCGTGATCCGTTACGGACAAGGTTTTATGCAGCCCATACTGGGTATCCACCCACCATGAAGGGGTGTATAGCCCCCGTCTACTCCCGAAGTCTCCGGGGCAGGTCCAGGTGGCGACGTCGATACCATTGATGGAGAAGGTGATGTCCGACGGCCAATTTTCATTATACCGGGGGGCTTCCGAACAAATCTCCAGGGAGACGGAGAGATTGGAAGCGGTCTGGTTCCCCACCAGATAGTTGGGAATCCGGTACTCCACAAAGCCGCTTGCGAACCACAAGTGCTCAGCCTTCGTATGTTCTGGATCGTCGAAGTAGCGGGGATCGTCCATCATGCCGATCCGTTTCTCAGACGAAGCCAACCCGCAGGTCGGACGGACCTCGTATCCGATATATTGCCCCACGGGCAGATCAACCGCATAGCGGTTTTGATCAGGCTGTTCCTCCGCGACGCTTGTCCGCAGCACAAGCGTCATTTGGTCAAGCTTCAGCGTACAGCGCTTCTGGGTGCCCCGTTTGCCCACCAAATTTTCCGTAGCAACCAGGCCGGCCTCCTCCAGCTTCTGAATATGCTTGGTTATGATGGCCGAGGAGAAGCCAAGGGCTTCCGCCAGTTCTCCGATATTGTAGGCTTTATCATTCAATAGCTCTATGATGCGGACTCGGGTTTCCGAAGAAAAGCATTCCAGAATCCGCATGTTGGCCGTAGTCACATCCAGCTTCATGGTTTCACACTCCTGACTGCTCCAATTATATAACTTGAAAGTTAAGTAATCAACTTAAATGTTGACATAGAGAAGCTGCGTGCTTATTATAATAACCGTGAAGTAATTAAGTTAATTTTTATATTACATAAAAGAAGGGAATGTGAGCCATGACTTCATCCATCCTGCGGACAGAATATCCCCGTCCTCAATTCGTAAGACCAGACTGGCAGCATTTGAATGGAACATGGGAGTTTGCATTTGATGACGAACGTGTTGGCGATACCGGGCAATGGAGCAGCGGCCAGCAAGCCTTCAATCGTCAGATTCAGGTCCCCTTCACTTACCAAAGCAAATTGAGCGGCATTGGAGAAACGGCATTCCATGATCTGGTGTGGTACAAGCGCAGCTTCACGATTCCGGCGGAATGGGCGGGGCAGCGGGTTATCCTGCACTTCGGCGCAGTGGATTATCAGGCTACAGTCTGGGTAAACGGCAGGCAAGCAGCCTATCATGAAGGCGGCCATACGCCGTTCCAGGCGGATATCACGTTCGCTCTGCTGGATGGAGAGAATACTGTGGTGGTGCGGGCCGAGGATTTCAGCAGGGATGTGACCTTGCCACGGGGGAAGCAATATTGGAAGGAGGATTCGGCTTCCATCTTCTATACCCGAACAACGGGAATCTGGCAGACCGTATGGCTGGAGCTTGTTGCGGAGCTTCATATCGAGAAGCTGAAGTTCAAGCCGGACATTGACCGCAATGAAATCCAAATCCGCACGTTTCTTAATCAAGCTCCGGTTGGCTGCAAGGCGGAAGTCCACATCGACATCCGCTTCAAGGACGAATATCTGGCTACTACCAGCTTCTCGATGGATCATGCGGAAGAAGCCCGCACCATCGGACTCCATGATTTTAACGATCACGGATTAGGGCGCTGGTGGTCGCCGGAGCGTCCTAATCTGTACGACGTAACCGTTACGCTCTTCGTGGACGGCATTCAGGCCGACCAAGCGGAAAGCTACTTCGGTATGCGCAAAATAGCGGTGGAAGCCGGCAAGCTGATGCTGAACAATCGGGTCTATTTTATGCGGCTGGTGCTGGATCAGGGGTACTTCCCGGACGGGATTCTGACGGCTCCCAGTGATGAGGCATTGAAGCAGGACATTGAATTGGCTAAACAAATGGGCTTTAACGGCGCACGCAAGCACCAGAAGATAGAGGACCCCCGCTTCTTGTATTGGGCGGATCGGCTCGGTTATCTGGTATGGGGGGAGATGGCCAATGCCTATGCGTATTCGGAGGAATATGTGCGCAAGGTAACGGCGGAATGGCAGGAGGCGGTGGAGCGGGACTACAACCATCCGTCTCTGGTGGTGTGGGTTCCCCTTAACGAAAGCTGGGGGGTGCCCAACATCTTAATCGATAAGCGGCAGCAGCGTCATGCCATGGCGATGTATGATCTGACCAAATCCGTGGATGACAGCAGGCTGGTTATCTCCAATGATGGTTGGGAGCAGATGACCACGGATCTGGTCACCATCCATGACTATGAATGGAGGCGGGAGGACTTGACGGAGCGCTACAGCACCTTGGAGCGGACGTTGGAAGGAAAGCCGCACCGCAGGGAACTGTTTGTAGGGGGAACCGCATATGCGGGCCAACCGGTTCTGGTGACGGAGTTCGGGGGTATTGCCTATAAGAAAAGCGATTGGGAGGGCTGGGGCTATTCCGGTGCAGACAACGATGAGGATTTCCTGGTTAAGCTGGCCGACGTGATAGAGCCGTTGCTGCAATCGCCTCATGTCCAAGGCATTTGTTATACCCAACTGACCGATGTGGAACAGGAGATCAACGGCTTGTTGACCTATGACCGGGCCCTCAAGGTTCCGTTGGAAAAAATAAGACAAATCGTTGCCGGGAGGGTGAGATAGAGAAATAGATCGCACAATCGGAATTTTTAAGGAAGCCGCTATTCTCGGTGAAGGAAGTCGGCTATGAAAAGCTTGGATTCTCTCTTCGCTACAAAGGAATCCACTTACGAGATTCATGGCTTATCGATTGGGACTAACTCGGGCTGGGTAAAGGATTTGGACGGCAATCCCAACAGGTGCGGTTCAGCATCCACCGGCCTTCCTTGGCCTGCTTCATCCCGTCGCCGACGAGTACGACGCTCTTGGACGTAAATGAGCGGAGCCGTTTGTACAAAAAAAAGCCCCGCATTCCGCGGGGCTTTCGCTTATCCTTCATCTACATCATAGAACGTGTGGCAGATGTCCTCGATCATTTTCTCATTATATTGGGTATAATTCCGGTTTTCTCGATAGTTCAGCGCATAGACAAACGAGAAGAGACAATCCAGAATATAATGAACGGCTACCTGGGAGGAGTAGGTGGTCAGCTTGTCCATCAGCCGCTCTTTTTCGGCTACTCCTGTGAATATCCGCCATGTGCCCATTTCCGCCAATGTTGAAAACGGTTCCGAGGTAATCACGATGATCGGAACCTGTTGCAGCTTTAGCAGCTTCGCAATGGCTATCGGATTTCGCTTCCGGCCGGAATGGGAGATGATAACGGCGCAATGGGCGGAAGCGGCGTTCATGGCCTGATGGGCCTGCGCGGCAAAATCGGTCTCGAATTCAATGCGCTTGTTAATCCGCATCATCTTGCTTTTGAAGTCATATACGCTTAAAAGAGAATCTCCCTCCCCAAAGCAATGAATGACAGGCGCTTTGGAGATAACGGTGGAAATGTGTTCTAGTATTTGGAAATCCAGGGCCTTGCGGCTGTTCTGAATGCTATCGATGCTGATCCGCTCGATCTTCCTGGCGATTTGCTCCATAGTATCATTTTCGCTGTAAGGAATATCCACGCTGGGAACAGGATCTTTGTATTCCCGCTCCTGCAGGTCAGCCCATAATTTCATTTTGAAGTCTGCAAAGCTCCCGGTTCCAATCTTCTTGCAAAACCGGGTGATCGTGGCTGTCGAGGTAAAGGAGGCGCTAGCCAGCTCCCTTATGTTCATCCTCATAACTTCATGGCTATGCTCCACAATATAGGCGGCAAGGCTTTTTTCGGAATTGGTCAACATACTTCCCTTCATCAGATGTTCCAGCATCCTATACAACTCCATTTATCATTCGTGACATTTTTTCATTTCGTTTGTTCCCACGCCCCAAGACCGATAATATGTAACATAATACATATCCTGGTTGACTTGATTTATCACGCCTCCCTATAATGAAGATGAGCAAAACGACCGGTGCGCACCGAGTATACAGCAGAAAGGTAGAATGCGGATGGCCGTTTACTTTTTCAAGGCAATCCCCAAGTATGCCATTTGGGGAGGAAAGGCGTGCAATACCTATTTCAATTTTAAGGACGACTTTAACGATGGCGTGGGACAGGTCTGGGCCTTCAGCGCCCAGGCAGGAGAGAGCACCGTCTGTCTGACTCCCCCGTATGAAGGCTTGACTCTGCTTCAGATGTGGCAGGAGCACCCTGAATTATTCGCGTATCCCGCAGGTTCGTTTCCCGTGATCGTATCTTTGGTTGCTCCTGAGGACGATTTAAGCATCCAGGTCCATCCCAACGCGGGCAAGGCGCAGGAGTTGGGTTTTCCCATGGGCAAGAATGAAGCGTGGTATTTCATCAGATGCCAGCCTCATGCCAGCATCGTATACGGACAGCACGCCCAGAATGAAGAGGAAGTCCTCCGCTTCATCCAGGACAACCGGTGGAACGAATTGGTGAAGACCCGTCCGGTACACCAGCAGGACTTCGTCTATATTCCCGCCGGGCTGCTCCATGCTCTCGGCAAAGGCAACATCGTATACGAGGTGCAGCAATCCACGGATATCACCTACCGCTTCTACGATTACGGCCGCGTGGATGCTAATGGCAATAAAAGGCCGCTTCACCTGCAGGAAGCCATCTCCTGCCTCGATTATAGTATATCCCTAGAGGAAAATACAGCACCGGTCCGCCAGACGAATGGGCATTATACGGAAACCACGTTTATCCGCAATGAATCCTTCACCATCAGCGGGTTGGAGGTGGATGGCAAGTCCAGCTACCATACAGCGCCCTACCGGCTGGCCACTGTCGTTGCCGGTAGCGGCTATGCCGACGGCTATGCGGTGCGGCCGGGGAGCAGCTTCCTGATCCCGGCGAATCAGGAGGTTCTTTTCGAGGGGAACATGACGGTGATGATGACCACAAAAGAATCAAGGGGTGAGTGCAATGAATAAGAAGGATTTTCCCCAAGGCTTCTTGTGGGGAGCGGCGGTCAGCAATGTTCAGGCTGAGGGCGGATATCTGGAGGACGGAAAAGGCCTGAATGTTTATGATACGCATCAGATGGGCGCGCTTGATGCGGACCGTATTCTTTCCGCCGCCAGCTCTACCGCAGTGGCCTCCGACCATTACCACCGCTATGTGGAAGATATCGCATTGATGAAGGAAATGGGCTTCAAAGCTTACCGTTTTACTATCGTATGGTCCCGCACCCATCCCAAGGGAGATGACGGAATGGTGAACGAAGCGGGGATGGCGTTTTACGAGAAGCTGATCGACGAGCTGCTTGAGGCGGGCATTGAGCCGGTGGTTTCCCTGCATCACTTTGACATGCCGGATCACCTGTTCCAGACATACAACGGCTTCTATGACCGCAGGGTTGTGGATTATTATGTCGCACATGTGAAGGATATTGTATTGCGGCTTCATCACAAGGTGAGATATTGGATCACCTACAACGAGCTCAACTATTCCTACCACCATCCGGTTTCCTGCGGCGCCGCATGTCCGGAAGGGGTCAGCCAGGCGGAGTTCGCCCACCGGGTTATGCATCATGCGCTTTTGGCTCATGCCAAGGCTGTAGTTGCTATCAAATCCATCAGCGAGAATGCGGTAGTGGGAGGCATGGAAGCGTATTCGCCGGTTTATCCCTATTCCTGCCACCCCAGCGATGTTTATGCGGCGGACCTGCACCAGAAGCTGCAGTATTGGATGCCCTTTGATTGCATGTGCTCCGGCGACTATCCCCATTATTACAAGACCTTCCTGACAAACAGGGGGATTGCGGCGGAATGGGCTGAAGACGAGCGGGCGGTTATGCTGGAAGCCGCGCAGAAGCTGGATTATCTGGCGCTTAGCTATTACCAGCCCACCTGTATCCGGGCAAGCGGACTGGATGACGCTCCCATTCCTCTCCAGGACGAGATTGTCTACGGTCATAAAGCGCTAGCTGAAAATCCCCATCTGGATAAAACCGATTGGAACTGGGCCATTGACCCCCTTGGCTTGCGTATGGCGCTGAATACGCTGTACGAGCGTTACCAAAAGCCGCTGTTTATTGTGGAAAACGGTTTGGCCCTTCAAGAAACGGTTGTGGACGGAAAAATATACGACGATAGACGGATCGACTTCTACCGGAATCATATTCAAGCGATAAAAGATGCAATTGTGATTGACGATATCCCTGTGATCGGCTATCTGGCATGGTCGACCTTTGACTTTTTAAGCTCCCGCAAGGAGGTCAAGAAGCGGTACGGATTCGTGTATGTGAACCGGACCGGCGAGGAACTGCTGGATCTCCGCAGAATTCCCAAGAAATCATTTTATTGGTACCAACGGGCGATTGCCACCAATGGGGAGCAATTGGAGCAGGATGTAGAGTATTAGGAGGTGATAGACCCAGATGGACAATTATCTTGGCATCGATGTGGGCGGCACTTATATCAAATACGGTGTGATGGATGAACAGTACCGGATCATGAGCAAGGGTGAAATTCCCACGCCCAAGGAATCCATGGAGCAGCTTCTGGACAGCTTCGCGTCCATATACCGGAACTGCTCCGAACCTATTGCCGGAGTGGGCGTCAGCTTTACGGCTACCATGGATGCTCTCGATGACGGCTACTGCTTCGGAGGAGCGCTGGGCCATTATACTGCCGGGGAAAAAGTGCTGCCCCTCTTCCGGTCTCTGTTTGCCCTGCCCACGGCTGTGGATAATGACGGCAATTGCTTCGCCATGGGGGAATTGGCAAGTGGGGAACTGAAGGACTGCGATCACGGGGTGGCAGTCGGGCTGGGAACCGGCATCGCCGGGGGAATCGTCGTCAACCGAAGAATTTATCGGGGAAAATGGTCTTGCGCCGCCGAGTTCAGCTATATGTTCTCGAACATGGACCAGACGGAGACCTGGGCTGACAGGAACGGCGCTAAGGGGCTGCTTCGGGAAATGCGCCAGCTGAAGCAGCAGCCTGATCTGGACGGCAAAGGTTTTTTTGCGTATGCCCACCAAGGGGATGCTGACGCTTTGCGCATCCTGGATGCGTATACCTCCCTGCTGATCGTGCAGCTTTATAATCTTCAGTGTATTCTGGCGCCAGATAAGATTGTCATCGGCGGGGGCATCAGCAGAGATCCGCTTCTGATGGAATCGCTGTACAGGAATCTCCATGAGTTCTATGAAACCCATCGTGGGCTGCCTCAGGCCAACGTGGTGAAAAGCAGCCTGGGCAATGACGCCAATCTGATTGGAGCCGTATATAATTTAAGGGAAAATACTTAGGAAATACAAAGGAGGGCAAAACCGCTATGGATCGTCATGTGATTATTTCTCCCTCTATCATGTGCGTCAACCCGTGGGACTATCCGGCCCATGTGGAGGCCTTCAAGAAGGCGGGCGTGGACCTGATCCACTTTGATGTGATGGACGGCCACTTTGTCCCCAATGTCATGCTGGGCACAAGGGACTATGCCGCATTGAAGAGCATTACCGATATCCCCCTGGACCTTCACCTGATGTGCGAGAAGCCGGAACGGATATTGGCCTATTTTCCGATAACGGCGGGAGATTGGGTCAGCTTCCATCCGGAAACCAGTCGATGCCCCTACCGCACCTTGTCCCATATCCGATCCTTCGGTTGTAAAGCGGGCATTGCCTTAAGCCCCGGCACATCGGTGGAGGTAATTCGTGAATTTAAAAGCGTCATTGACTTTATTCTGGTGATGGCGGTGGAACCCGGTTTCGCCGGTCAGAAAATGGTTCCAGACCATCTGGACAAGCTTCGGGCCGTTCGCAAAATTACAGAAGAGTACAAGCTCGCTGTGGATATTCTGGTAGACGGCAATACATCGGCGGCCAATTCGCGGGCCATGCTGGAGGCAGGCGCAACGGGATTCGTGGCAGGCACCTCCTCCATGATGAAGAACGGTCCCGAAAGCTTCATTCCCAATTACAACCTCTATCTGAAAGAAATTCTGGAGCCTGCCCAATAGCGGCCAATGCATAAACATAAAAAGCCTCGTTCACGAAAAAGGTGGATGAGGCTTTTTCATCTCAGCAGTGGATTCCGTCAGCCCCGGGTTCGAGCTGCGGGGGGGCTGCCGTAATTTTGCGGCTTATCCCGCTTTGAATGAACTCTTGCCGCAAAAGCTCAAAGCGGGTAACGGTCCGCCCGGTAAATATCCCTGACCACGCGATACGCCAGCTTGGGCTTGCGGTATTCGTTCAGTAGCCCTTTGTTGTTGAAGCTTCTGGCCCGGTCCCGGAAGAAGCCGCGCTCGCTTCGGAGATCGCCGCGGATGTCGGCGAACTGCCACACGTAGGTGCCGCAGATTTGCGGATCATTGCGGAAGATGCGAAGGGCGACGGCCAGCACTTCGGCCTGGTAATCTTCGCTAAACAACCGCGGCTCCCAGCCCGTATCGCCATAAATCCCGGCGCCGCCGAATTCGGTCATCAGCACCGGCTTATCCCCGCAGCCCAGGCTCCCGGCATAGTCGTGGAAGGCGCGGAGCATACCCGCGAATTCCTCGGCCTTGCCCTGGTACCAGCCGTGATAATAGTTGATGCCGACGACATCGAAGAGTGGCATGGCAATGTCCTCCAGCGGATGCATGGTGGCATAGGCGACCAGCCTGCTGCTATCGAGGCTCCGCACCAGCCCCGTCAAGGACTCGCTAAGCCTGTAAGCCTCTTGGCTGCGGGTGTCAATCTCATTGTGAACCGACCAGAACATAATGCAGGGATGATGGTAGTCCCGGCGGATCATCTCGCCGATCATGGTCAAGGCCCGCCGCTCTACCACCGGATCGCCGATAACCGGCACGGGCAAATGGGCGCCCCATATGGGGATTTCACTCCAGTACACCAAACCGTTCTCGTCAAGCAGGTCCAGCCAATATTTCGACTGGGGATAATGGGAGCCTCGAACGGAGTTGCAACCCATATCCTTCAAAATGCCGATCTCCTTGGGCATCAGCTTGGGCGGAAAGGCAAAGCCCCATTCCGGATGCTCCTCATGGCGGTTTACTCCCTGCAGCCGGATCTCCTTCCCGTTCAGCAGAATCCGTCCGTTGGATGCGGTAATGAAGCGGAAACCGATCCGGTCCGTCAGATCATCGGTCTCCGTCCGGACATGCACCATGTAGAGCTCCGGCTTGCCCATATCCCAGATGCGGGGCGATTCCAGCGTCTTCTCGAAGGTGATGGAGGTTTGACCGCCCGCTGCAACCTCCGCGGTTTCGGAGCCGATGATTTCGTTGTCAAGGGAGAGGCTTACCGGCACATGAGCGGCGGCGTCAAGGGAACGGAGATCCACCCGGTAGGTAGAATGGACATAGCCCTCAGCTGTTTGGGAATAGTCGATTCTGACTCCTTCAATAAACACATCAGGCAGCGCCTGCAGCTCCACCGACCGGATAATGCCGCCATAATGAAACCAGTCCACTACGTGATAGGGGATCGTCTGCTCATCCAGCCGGCTGTCCGTACGAACCACCAGCTCATGTACACCGGGGACGGCATGCTTTACAATAAACTCAAAGGGCGTATAGCCTCCGAAGTGGCCGGCCACATGGACACCATCCCAATAAACGTCCGCAAATCCCAGCACCGCATGGAAAATAACCTTCAGGTTTTGCGGCTCCGTTACGCTTATCCGCGTCCGGTACCAGGCTGTGCCGCGATAATCGTAGAGGCCCAACTCGTTGTTCCAGCATGCCGGCACATACATTTGGCCATGGGCAGCGGGAAACTGCCTGTTCCATTCCTCCCGCACGCCCTTGTCTTCGGGATCAGCGGCAAAATCCCACAGCCCGTCCAAGCTGCGGGTCTGTCTGAGCACATGCTCAGCAAAGGTACGATTCATCAGAGTTGCCCTCCTTCATTCGATAAGGGAAGCGTACCATTCTTCCGAACAGGATATCCATGTAAAAAAAGGGCGCAGCCGCATGTACAAAAATCGTTCGCAGGTGATAGTCATGTCGTACAAACTATCCGAGCTCGTCCTGAAAATCGAGCTGGTTTATGATAAACCTCCGCTTCCGGGTTGGCAGGACCACCGGCGCACCATTCATCTCCATAGCCTGTATTGGGTGCATGAGGGGACCGGAGTGTTTACCCTGGATGGCCATGAGTTTCCCGTCCGGGCCGGAAGCCTACTGTACCTGAAGCCAGGCCGAAAATTATGGATGGCATCCGCAACGGACAATCCTCTTCACATGACCATGATTCTGTTTCATGCCGCTGCTGCCGTCCACAGCCGGGGCCAATGGCAGGCAAAGGCTCTGGATTCCCTGGACATGGGGGAGGTGCAGGTCTTCGAGGCGGTGGAGCAGGAGGAATGCGAGAGCCGCATCAAGGCTTTGCGGACCGCCTGGGTTCCCGGAGATGAATGGCGGGAGGCGGCTTCCCAATATCAACTGCTGAAGCTTTTGAAGCAGGTGGGGCGGAGGAAGCAGACTCGTTTGGCTCTTGAGCGTGGAAACGACGATGCCTTCAGGCAGGGCAAAGCTTATATCGACAGCCATTATTTTACGGACGTCCGTCTGACGGAGGTGGCCGCATTATGCAGAACCAATCTGAAGTCGCTGAGGAAGCGCTTCCTGCAGGAATTGGCGCTTTCGCCGAAGGAATACCTGGACAGGGTCCGCAATGAGCACGCCATGCGGCTCCTTGAACATACGGACGAACCGTTAAAGCGGATTGCCGCAGCATGCGGGTATTATGATGAATTCCACTTCAGCAAGAGCTTCAAGAAGCGCAACGGGCTTTCACCGTCCGCTTTTCGCAGCAGCGGCGCAGCCCGTTGCCAGATTAGCCATCAATAGTCCGCCGCGAAAGGTTAAGGGCACGTTTGGGCGGGAGAAACGAACTGAAATTGCAAACAAAGGGTTTCAGTCATTGGGCTGAAGCCCTTTGTTTGCAACTGCGAATGCTGTTCATCCATGAGGATGAGCGGATATTGGGGCTATCCGGCTGTTGAAAGCGCATTTTTTTAAACTAAAAATCGATATTAGAAATTGAAGAGCAAATGATGCGGATGCTATCATGCAGGTACTGGTTGGACGCGACCACGTGTAAACGGTTACGCAATTATTTATTCAACAGAAGGAAGTGGTGCAATTGAGTAATCATCCTGTTGCTGTCGGCAAAGCATTGACGAAAAACAAAAAAATCAGGAAAACAAGCTATTTCAAAAATAACTATGACCTGTATTTGATGCTGATACCGGCAGCCGTCTTTTATCTGGTATTCAAATACGGACCTATGTATGGGATATTGATTGCCTTTCAGGACTACAATCTGTTCGCGGGTGTGCTGCACAGCAAATGGGTAGGGCTTGACGTATTTAAGCAGGTGCTGGGGGAAAGAACCTTCTGGAGATCATTTGCGTCAACTCTTGAGCTGAACTTTCTTACGCTGCTTGCCGGATTCCCTGCGCCGATCATCGTTGCCCTGATGCTGAATGAAATAACCGGCAAAAAGTTCAAAAGAATCGTGCAATCCATATCCTACATGCCGCATTTTATCTCCTGGGTAGTGGTGTACGGGATGATTGTCACGTTCGTCATGCCAGAAACGGGATTTGTGAATGTAATGCTGAAAAACATGGGCTTGGAGCAAATCCATTTCTTAACCGAGATGCCATGGTGGATTACGCTGTTTGTCGGGGCCGGCATATGGAAGGATGTAGGGTGGGGCTCGATCATTTATCTGGGTGCGCTGGCATCCATAGATCCTTCTCTATATGAATCAGCCGAAATGGACGGCGCCGGGCGCTTTCGCAAGATATGGCATGTTACGCTGCCGGGAATCAAGAGCACGGTGGTCATTATGATGATCTTAAACATTGGCCGGATGATGTCCATCGGCTTTGAGCAGCCCTACCTGATGGGCAATGCCATGGTCAGCGACATATCCAATGTACTAAGCGTGTACATCTATAAAAACGGCATCGAACAATCCCAGTGGAGCTTCACAACAGCCATAGGCTTGTGCTTATCGGTAGTGAATTTTGCCATGCTGTTGTTTGCCAACTTTGTTGCAACGAGGCTTGGGGAAGACGGTTTGTTTGGAGGGAAAAGCAAATGAAACGAAAAAGCAAGCAAGTAAGTCCTTTTCATATCACCAATTACACTCTAATGACTCTGTTCAGCATCGCCTTTTTGTACCCGTTCGTATACACGGCGGCCATGTCCTTCAGCAGTCCCGAGGCGATTCTTGGAGGGCGGGTGTTCGTCTGGCCGATAGGCTTCAATACAGCGGCTTATCAGGCTTTGTTCAAGGATGCAACGATGGTTCAATCTCTGTTATTTACCGCGAGACTAACCATTTTTGGCGTAATTGCCAGTATATCGGCAACTGTTCTGACAGCATATCCCCTCTCTAGGAAAGAATTCAAAGGAAAGAATGTATTCCTCAATCTGATTATTTTCACGATGTATTTCGGCGGCGGTTTGATTCCCAACTATTTGCTGATCAAAAATTTAGGGCTGATGAATCAAATGGGCTCGCTCATATTCCCGGGTCTCATCGATACCTTCCTGCTGATCATCATGCTGAATTATTTTCGGGAGCTGCCGGTTGAATTGGAGGAGGCGGCCAAGGTGGAAGGCGCCAACAACTTCAAGGTGTTCCTGAAAATCTTTCTTCCGCTCTCGGTGCCCGTGATCGCAACGCTGGTCATCTTTTATGCAGTCGGCTATTGGAATACTTTCTTTAATGCGCTGCTGTACATCCAATCGTCGGCCAAATATACGCTTCAGATCAAGCTGTATCTTGTCCTGAACGCAATTGATTCGTATAGCAACAATCAGGCCGAGTCCTACTCCAGTCTGATCCTTCCCGAGAATCTCAAGGCGGCTACGGTTCTTATAGCAACCTTGCCGATACTCGTAGTCTACCCCTTTTTGCAAAAGTATTTCATTAAGGGTGTGACCATAGGAGCCATTAAAGGCTGACCAAGGCGTAATGGCACGAAATCATGTGCTGTTATAATTAAACGAGAAGAAAAGGGAGGATTTTCAGATGGTCCAAGTTAAGAAGCCCGGCATATTGGTGCTGGCGGCGGGGATTTTTGCAAGCGCTCTTTCAGGTTGCGGCGGTGCCGCAAGCAGTTCTTCGCCAAGCGCGGCCGCCACTGCCACCGCTACCCCCAAGCAAATTGTTGATGTTTCCTTGCTGGTGTTCGACCGGGGACAGATTCCTTCCTCCGAGGGCACACTGGAGGACAATTGGTTTACGAAGGAGTTGAACAAGAGAACCCAGGAGAAGCTGGGCATCCGGGTCAAATTTGTTCCTGTTCCCAATGCGCAGAGAGAGCAGAAGCTGGCTACCTTGCTGGCAGCAAGCGAAGCTCCCGATATTAGCTACACCTATGACCAGACGATGCTGCAAAATTACTCCAGAAATGGCGGGCTAACGGATCTGGGACCGCTTGTCGACAAATACGGCCCGGATATCAAGAAGACCATTGGCGACAGCAGGCTGGAAGCTTCCAAAATTGACGGCAAGCTTACCAGGGTGTTTTCCGCCGCCAATCTGTCTGCGGATTATACATGGATTCGAACGGATTGGCTCGACAAACTGGGGATGAGCATGCCGACCAATGTGGATGAATTCTACAATTATTTGAAAGCGGTAAAAGAGAAGGACCCGGGAAAGGTAGGCGATAAGCTTGTTCCCTTCATGATCCCTGCGCAGGGAGATACGCCTTTCCAAAAAGTGGAGACCAGCATTCTTCAAGGGTTCATGAAGGAGCCGCCGACAGCGGAGCGAATTGGCAGCGTTCCCTTCCAGCTCTGGCCGGAGACCAAGGAAACCTTCCGTTTTCTGAACAAGCTGTACAACGAGAAGCTGATGGGAGAGCTGATCATTGACAAGGATCAATCCCAATATAAGCAGATGCTGATTAAAGGGCAGATCGGGGCCACTCTGAATTTTTCCCATTATATGTACAATGCTCAATACGGCAATCTCCTTGAACTTCTGCAAAAGAATGTGCCGGGCAGCAACATGGTAGGCAGCTTCCCATGGAAGGACCCCGCCAGCAAAGAGACCATACATGAATTGTTTCTGAATGGCGCCGGGAGTGCTATGACCTTCTTCGTTCCCAAGTCGGCCAAAAATCCGGAAGCCGCAGTGAAGCTGCTCAATTATATGGCATCGGATGAATATATTGCACTTCTGTGCTCCGGCATCGAAGGGACGGATTATACGGTCGTGGATGGAATCAACACTCCTGTCGATCATGAGAAATTTAAAACCCGCGTCGCCTGGTTATGGGGCGCATACAACGCATTGGCGCCGCTCTATGTAACCGATACGGAAAAATATAAAAAGAATCAATCGCTCAATTTCAACAAAGAGTTCAGGGCTGACTGGATGAAATACAGTGTTTTTGGCGAGCCGGCAACCAAATATGCCTCTCCTGTCATCAATGTGCCGACGCCGGTAACGGATAAGAATAAAAAGAATTTGGATACCAAATGGAATAATGCAACAGCCAAATTCATTATGTGTAAACCAGACGAATTTGACAAAACTTACGACGATGGCTTGAAGACCTGGAGAACGGAAGGCGGAGACGATATGGCCAAGGAATGGGCGGACGCCTACAAAAAGCAGTACGGTAAATAAGCAGCCGGAATCTTGCGTGAGAAGCTCCTGCACAGTCTTACAAGCCGGGAGCTTCTCTTACCGCTATATGATAAAATCATGGCAGGCTTGCTTATTCGATCGGAGAGAATAAATATGGGGAAATTGGCAAGACGGCTGACGATGTTCATTCATTCCTCCAGAACGCAGGCAAAATTTTTTGCCTATTTTATCATGGTAAACCTGTTCGTTGCCGGTATGGTAGGCTCCTTACTGTATTGGCGTTCTTCCAACGCATTGGAGAAGGAAACGATCCAGTCCGAACAAAATGTACTGCTTGAGCTGAACAAATCAACAGAAATCATGATGAACCAGATAGAGAGTTTTATGGCTCAGGTCGCAATAGCACCCGACATTACGAAGGTCGTGAAGTACTTCGACTCCAATAATATAGATAAAATCGTGGCGGTTAATGATGATCTGAACAGAATGAAGGTGCTGATCAACTATATTTACAACATCGCCATTTACTACATGGATGAGGGCAAGGTCTATGAGGTGAACAACGGGATTTATAACCTGGATGATTATCTTATACGATCCGTCTGCGAATATCCGGCTTCCTCCAAGAAAGCGCCTTCATCCAGAATCCGGGATTTGATTAACAATGACCGGTTATTGAATGTGGTATCCATCGTCAAGCCTATTCCTATGGACGGTTCCACACCGGAGGCATGTGCGGTAGTTAATATCGAAGAGGGTTATTTCAGGAGCATCATCAATTCCCTTGTCGAAACAGACGGCATGGAAATTTATATTGCGAACAAGGATGGGGATATCATTGCCAACAACAGCCCATCCAGGAAGTATGCGAAGCTCATTAATGGCCCTTATTTGGATACCTTTGACCGGGAGAAGCCGGGCAGCCGGATTGACACCTTTAACGGAGAGAAGGTTCTCCTGTCGGTTGTGACCTCAAACGAGTATGAATGGAAGTATGTGAGCATCGTCCCTTACAGCAGTGTAGTAAGCAAGGTGCAATTCATCAGAAGCTATTCGCTCGCCGTATTTTTGTTTGCGGTCATTATCGGGGTGGCGCTGTCCTTATTGCTGTCCAGCCGGATATCCAGTCCCATCAACGCCATTGCAAAGCTTTTGAAGAACAGCGGCAGCAAGGGCGACGACAGGGATGTGTTCGGCTATATCGAAAGGAACATCAACAGTCTTGTCGAGAAGAACGCGGCTTTCGAAAAAAATCTTGCCGACCATATGCCGGTTCTAAGAAACAATTATGTGACGAATATTCTCATGGGGAGCTTAACGGAGCCGGAGGAGATAAAAAGCAGACTGGAGTATTATGGCGTTCATTTCAATTACAGCGCCTTGCACATTGTTTGCATCATACCGCTCGATAACTACCGGAAATTGTCCGGCCGGTATTCCGAGCAGCAAATGAACATGCTTACCGTCTATCTGATGGAGGTGCTGGATCAATTCGTAAGCAGCGGCAACAGGGGGCTGGTGATCAACACGAAGCCGGGTGAAATAGCGGTTATCCTGGAGCTGCCGGGTGATGAGGATATTCATGGGGTCAGAAGAATGATGGAGATTCTTGCCATGGAGATGCAAAAGACCATTCTGCAAAATATCAAGCATACTCCGGCAGTGGGGATAGGGGGGATTTGTGCCGATTTTTCCAGAATATCCGATTCTTATGATGAGGCCTTGCATGCTTTGAATTACAAGATTCTTATGGCAGACAGCAGCATTATCTTCTATGAAGATATTCGAAATGCGCAGGATGAAAATTTCAATTACCCGTTCAAGCTGGAAAAGAAGCTCTTGGAAGCGTTGTCAAATGGAGAAGAAACGGCGGTTATAGAAAAGAACAAGGATATTTTCAAGTATTTTATCTGCAGCAGGAGTGAAATAGGAGATATTTTTTACTACTACATGCAATTGTTGAACTCTACGGTCAGATGCTCCTTTGAACTGGGGATTAATGTGGAGACGGTTTCACATGAAAACAATCTGTATAAGGAGCTCCTCCATTGCAGCGACGTCTCCCAGGTTCAGCAATGGTTCGAGAGGATATTCATCAGCATATGCAGGGTGATTGAAAGCCGCAAAGGTACAAAAACCTACAGTATGGTGCAGGATTTGGAGGAATATATCAAAACGAACTATGAGAAGGACCTGAGCCTGACTGCTCTTGCGGCGCAAGTGCATATGAGCATTGCTTATATGCGAAAGCTGTTCAAGGAGGGTACGGGGAAATCAATCAAGCAATATATCAATGAAGTCAGACTGGAGAAGGCAAAAGAGTTTCTTAAAGATCCGCAATATCAGATTTCTGAAGTCGCCGAAAGGGTCGGATATGATAAGATTCATGCATTTATTTATTTTTTCAAGGAGAACACCGGCATGACGCCTGGGGATTACAGGGTGAAGGCCAGGCAAGAAAACTCTTAGGAGGATGCTTATGAAAAGGAGCAAGAAGTCATACTTCAAGTCCGTATATAGTATGATCCTGTTCATATGTCTGTTAACGTCTCAAGTGAGCCTGCCGGCAAATGCGGCGGTGAGCAATTCTGATCAAGTAGGACGGCCATCCCATGTTGCCGCATCGGCGACCTCTTCAAAAGCTGATTTGAGCTGGTCGGCTCCTGATGGAGGCGCTGTGCCTGATGGGTACTTCATTTATAGGAACAATGAACTGGTCGGGAATATAACTTCAGGTACACAATTTGCAGATTCCGGATTGGCTGCGGGAACCTCTTATGTTTACAAGCTTCAAGCCTACAAAGCAAGCAGCTTATCGGAAGCGGTCATTGTGCCGGTAGAAACAGGGACGATAGCAGGCAAGCAGCCACCCAGAATTGAAAGCGTTTATCCTGCAGATGGGGATGCTGCTTATGCGGCCAAGTCTACCATTTATTTCATGGCCTCAACAAGCGACAGCGACGGCACGGTAGCTACCGTGAAGTATTACAATAATGGCGTCCTGCTTGGCCAAAGTCCCGATGGTAAAGGCATAAAATCCTGGTATGGCGTACCTCAGGGAAATTATTCCATTGCCGCAGTTGCAGTGGACAATTCCGGCAACACGGCAACCAAGGTATTCAATATCAGTGTAGGTGTGGGCGGCAATGTGCTGAGGCAGCTGTACAACGATGCATTTATTAATACTTGGGGTTCGGGAACTACTTCAAGCTACAATATGATTGCAAGCAGTACGGAAAAGGTTAAAGAAGGCACAAATTCATTAAAAGTGAAAAATCTAGCTGGAAATGCTAGCATCAATGCAAGAATCATTTCCACGAGTTTAACCCTCAATATTCCGAGCAAGGATAATGTGGCGCTTCAGTTTTGGCTGTACCTTGATAGTACGGCAGAGGCTTTCCGACAAAATTTCTATGTGGCTCTCATTTCCCAAAATGGCTCTGATACAACAGAATGCAGGCTCCCGCTTTCAAGCTACTATTCAGCTAACGATACTCAGCAATGGAAGCTGATCACCATACCTCTATCTGAATTTAACAATAATGGCGCGTATTACAAAGGAACCAATGGTGCCAATCCTGCTGCTGCATCGGATTTCAACTGGAGCAATTTTATCGGCGCAGGATTCGTATCATCGACAACAGGGCTTCCGGAAACGGTTTATTATCTCGATGATGTAAAGTATATAACCTATACGGCACCGACACCTCTGGCAATCACGACCGATAGTCTTGCCGGCGGAATTACAGGGCTGGGCTACAGCAGCATTCTTAATGCAATCGGGGGAGTGGCTCCGTATACGTGGAGCGCGGCTGATCTTCCCGCAGGGCTGAGCGTTGACCCGGTGACAGGCGAGCTGTCCGGTACGCCTAATGAGGCGGGGACGTTTACAACACGCCTAACGGTGACAGACAGCGCCTACAAGAGTATGGCCAGGGACCTCGTATTGGCGGTAGAGCCGCATGAAGCTCTTGATTCTCTTCCTGCCTATGATGCAACAGTGCTGCCGGATGCTTATCAGACAGTTAAGGGATGGGGAATATTCCCTGGAAGCTCTTCCCAGGGCTTTGATTTTCCTCACAAATATGCTGCACAGAAGGCTATTTTTCAGGAATTGGGCATTACCATGTTTCGGCAAGAGCTCAGGGGAACTTCCGGAGACGCTGACGGGAACCTTGTAACAAGTGAAATCGACAACATTGTCGCGAATATTAAAGCAGGCGTCGATAACGGGATCACCTCATATACCCTCCATGTGTGGTCGCCCCCTGCAGGAATGAAGAGCAATAACAATATATCGGGGAAGAATGCGGATGGAACGCCGGCAACGCTGCTTCCGGAAAAAGAAGAAGCATTTGCTCAATACATTGTGAAAGCGCTTGATTATATCCAATCGAAGGGTTTGCCGGTGCCCGTAGCCTTCAGTTTGCAAAATGAGCCGGATGCTGTAGTGGACTACCAGGGTGCTTATTATGGTCTGGAACAATACAAGCGGGTGACCATCCTGCTCAGACATACGCTTGACGCGTCCGGATACTCGAATGTTCTCCTTTTGGCGCCTGAGACCGGGAGCTATAACAGCGCAAAATATTATTTCGGCAACGATTTTTCTGAATTGGTGGCTGATGATGATTTCGCCAATGCGGTGGGGGCATTCACTTCCCACTCCTACACGCGCAAGACGGATCCCAGTTCGCAAGTACAGGAATATTTGAATAATACAAGTAAATTTCCGCAAAAGGATAAATGGATGACGGAATTCAGCACTGCTATCCAATTGCAGTCGCCTACCCAAATTGACCGGGCCATTGACGCCATGCAGGTGTTTTCCTCAGATTTGGCCTGGGTGGGGAATAACTACTGGTTTTGGTGGCTTGGCTGGGATTCCAGATACTCCATAAATGACGCCGTCCAGGAAACGCTCATTGAGGGAGATGGCATCCATACCGCTGTTAAAGGCAAATTGTATGAGGCATTATCAGCGGTATTTCATCATGTGCCTGTCGGTTCCGTTGTGAAGAGGCTGTCGACCACAGACTCTTCCGCAGCGAATGCGCTTGCCCATCAAAGCGACATGGTGGCATTTCGGAACGGGGAAAGCACGGTGGCTTTATTGATTAATACCTCCGCAGAAGATAAGCTCTACAATTTGAACGGATTAACCGGTTCAAGCGCCAAGGTTTACAGCATAGCGCAGTCAGACGTGCAGCAAACGAAAAATGTAATCGGCGGTACATTAGCAAAGGTGCTGATTCCTGCGCGGAGCATCAATATTGTGGCGACATCATCGGCCGATGCTGCGCCGCCTGCAATCCATTTTAACAAGCCGGCCAGTCTTGTATATGATGGCTCTAAATATATAAGCAGGGGCAGCAGCGTCATCATAAGCGGCAATGTGGATGAGCCTGCCGAGGTAAAGGTCAATGGGAGCGCCGTTGCGGTAAATTCCGGCTACAGCTTTTCGAAGGAGGTCGAGTTATCGGCGGGGATGAATGCCATTCGGATTGAAGCTACGGATGCGGCCGGCAATTCCTCCACTTTACTAGTAAATGTGGCATTCGATCCCGATTATCTGGCGCTTGAAATGGATAAAACCTCCGACCAGACCAATAACCCAACGTATATCATCAGAGGCAAGGTGAATACTCCTTCAACGATTGCCATCAACGCCGATACGGTTGCGGCCAATGACGATCTGACGTTCGAGTATCCGGTTACGCTATCAGAGGGTCAGAACCATTTTGTTTTAAGCGCAACGGACAGCATGGGAAATTCCTCGGAGCCGGTTTCATTTGAGGTGTATTGCGACTCGCGGGAGCCGGAAATTGCGATATGGAATACGGAGAATGCAACAGAGGATTCGGAGTACATTCTATCCGGCCAAATGAATGAAAATGTAAAAAGCTTTCAAATATACGGCACGGATTATCACCTCCGTCCCGATTTATCCTTTGTAGAAAAACTTTCGCTGGCCGAAGGCGAGAATACGCTGATCATCCGGGCGGAGGATTTATTCAACAATATCAGCACCAAAGAATATAAAGTGACCTTTCATCGGACAGCGTCAACCCCCGGCCAGGCAAGTGACCTTATCTACACGCCTAAAGCAGCCAAAACGGTGCGGATTGACGGGGATATCAGCGATGAGGGTTGGGTGATGAATAAGGCAAGCAAGGTCATATCCTCTAAAATAGCAGATTCCAATAACATCGTGAATTTTGGCACGCTGTGGGATGAGAATAACCTATATATCGCTGCAAAGGTATATGATGACAGATTGGCGTTCGGCTCCAAGAATGTCTGGAATAATGACTGCATCGAGGTGTTTCTGAACCCGACCAATAAAAAAGCGGGAGCATACAGCGGCTATGACAAGCAGCTCTTTATCGGCTTTACGCTGAACAGTGACAGCATGTATCCGAATTCCGGCGCAGCGTATCAGACGGCATGGAAGGATTTTGCCGGCGGTTATGTGGCGGAAATTGCGATTCCGTGGAGCAGTCTGGGATTAAGTCCGGCTGCAGGGCTGGAGGTAGGGTTTGATCTTGCCAATGACGATAAGGATATAACCGAAAATCGGGAGAATGTCATAGTCTGGGCAGGAACACAAGACAACTACAGAGATACCAGCCGCTTCGGCACACTGGTTCTTGCGGATGCCGGTCAAACCTTAAGGGAAGGCGCTGCATTGACCGGACCGTCATCAGCAGTACCCGGGCAATCGCTGGATTTGACTTACAGCCTGGTGAACGTAACGTCAAGCGTATACGCGAAATCGGTCACCGTTAACTACGATCCTGCGGTGCTCCAATATATCGGGGCCGATTCATTAGTTGACAATTTCACGGTAGTGGGATCCACCTATGGCGTGGGAAAAATTCAAATTGTGGAAGCAGGCTTGAAATTCCCTGTCTCCGGATCGGTGGACCTGCTCAAGCTGCACTTCCAGACATTGAGCAATATTCCAACGGTGACAACTGCCGTTTATCTGACCGATGTCATCGTCGCCGACCAGTATGGGAATGAAGCGGCATTGAACATAGGGCCCGCAGTTGAGATACGGCTTGCCGTTGACAAAACGGCGTTGAATGACAAGCTTGCGGAAGCCGATTCTGCGTTGAGGGCAGTGGAGCAAGCCGGGAGGATCGGGCCGCGGTGGGGTCAGTATCCGCAAGCTTCCGTCGATACTTTTGCCGCCTTCATCGCAGCCGTCAAAGCGGTGCAGTCGGACGGAGCTGCCGCTCAGAGCGATGTCAATCAGGCTGCGGAGAGCTTGGCCGCTGCAGGGGAAGCCTTCCGCGCATCAATCAATACGAAGGCCGGTATCGGTGATTTGGCCATCATGGCAGCACATTACGGAGAAACATCCGCAGGCAGCGGAAGCAACTGGGTAAAGATCTCCATGTACGACATGGATCAAAACGGAGAGCTGGGAATAGTCGATCTGGCGGCTTTGGCGAGAATGATCATGGAGTAAATGGTATTGGCCGGATTGGAAAGGGCGGTGGCAGCGCCTTCTTCCAACCCGAATTTTCCAATAGAAAGGGAGTAGCCGCGTGGCACGTAAACGGTTAATCTATTGCCTCATTCTAATAATTCTGTGTACCCTCTTGCTTCCCGCTGCTTCATTCGCGGAGGAAGCCGACAGGTTCATTCTCAATCCGAACCAAAGTTCGCTTCATGTGGACGATACGCTGATCCTGACAATCGAAGGGCAAAATCTGACCGATTTGTATGCAAGCGAAATTCATTTAACGTTTGATTCCGGCATTCTTCAATATGAAGGTGTGGCCAAAGGCGCTCCCACTGCTGAACTAACTCAGGGGAATACCATTCGGCTGGCGAAGACATTAACGGGCGCAGTTGCCGGAATAACAGGAAATGCGGAACTCTACCAGTTGAAATTTAAAGCAATCGCTGCGGGAACCGCCTCCGTTAAGCTGACAAGTGTAGAGATGGTCAAATCTGCCGATATCGGTCAACTGAAAAGTCAGCCGGGAAATTTCGGAGGCCAGAGCGCAGCCTGTGCGGTAACCGTCACTGCTGCCGCTCAATCTCCCGATGACGGTACGCCGACACCGACGCCGACACCGACATCAACGCCGACACCGACACCGACATCAACACAGACGCCGACACCGACGTCTGCACCGAGGCCTTCCACTCCGACGGTGAAAGTGGAAGCTCCTGTAGACGCCGATGGCGTCGCATCTGCGACCGTCAATGCGGAGGAGCTTCAGGCGGCGATTGACAGCGCCAAGGGGCAGTCGGTCAACATTGTGATCAAGCCTGCCGATGGAGCCAGAGAGGTTAAAGTGCAGATTCCGATCAAGCAGATCCAATCGGCCCAAGCCAAGCGGATCAAAACGATCGCAGTCGATACCGGACTGGCGATCGTCTCGATCAGCCCGGATCTGCTGAAGAAGAATGACGGTGCAGCATCCGGCAATCTGGAGCTGTCCGTCGCCAAGGTGGAGGTATCCGCACTGCCGGCAGAGATACAAACGAAGCTGGGCGGCAGCCAGGCCGTTTACGACTTCAACCTGAATGTGGACGGTCAGAAGATCAGCGATTTTGACGGCAACGATGTGAAAGTTGAAGTTCCTTATACGCTGAAGTCCGAGGAAAACCCGAATAAAGTAGTCATCTACTATATTTCCGACGACGGCAGGCTGGAGGTGGTCAAAAACGGCAGATACAACTCCACAACAGGCAAGGTGGAGTTTAAGCCGAAGCATTTCAGCAAATATTCAGCCGCTTACGCCAATGTCGCCTTCACGGATCTTGCCGGTGCGGATTGGGCTTTGGCTGCCATCGAAGGCTTGGCGGCAAGAGAAGCAATCAACGGCGTCGGCCACGCAAGCTTTCATCCGGAGGGCGATGTGACCCGTGCGGAATTCATTGCCATGCTGATGCGTACATTCGATCTTGCCGACGCAAAAGCGGTAGCAACGTTCGGGGATGTGGAGCGGAACGCTTGGTATTACAGCGCCGTCGCTTCGGCACAGCAGCTAGGCATCGTGAACGGCAAGGATGATGGAAGTTTCGGCGTGTACGATAAGATCAGCAGGCAGGACATGGCGGTTATGATATACAGAGCTGCAAAGGCGCTGAATGCCGAGCTGGTGCAATCTGCGGAGACGGTTCCATTTGCGGACCGGGCGGAGATTTCAGACTATGCGTCAGAAGCGGTAACCGCTATCCGGCAATCCGGCATCATCAATGGCATGAGCGAAAGCATCTTCGCGCCGAAAGCGTCATCCACCAGGGCGCAAGCGGCCGCGGTCATTTACCGGTTGTACCTTGCCGTGGAATAATGGGGCGCATTTTGACATAAAAAACGCTTTTTGAAATTGTGGGCAGGCAGGCGGAGTGCTAAGATTTGACTCGTCTAGATGGCAACCTTTTATTCGGGAGTGAGACACATTGCAAACCATTAATGCACACTTTAAACCCATTGATTATTGGAAACAAAATAGGTGCTTCTCGTTAGAGGATGTGCTTGATTTTGCAAGATGCCTGGAGAATATCGGATTTAAGGTCATGCCTGAATGGCATGTTCTGGGGAATAGCGAGGATAGGCCCAAGCCGGATCAGGCGACCATGCTCCAATGTGAGGAATACAATCTGAGCGCCGAACATTCAGCTCTAACGGATAAGACCGGCTGGATTGCCGCGCGGATGCCCGTTCCGTTAATTGCCGAAATGCTGGCGCCGGAATTATGGGGAAGCTGGCATTTTGAATTCAGCGGCCATTACGATCCTGATCTCTATTGTGACGATCAGCTGATTGAGGAATGCTTCTTCATCAATTCAAGCATTGATGTAAGCGAGTCCAGAGGTTATGAATATCAGCCGCTGATATACCTGAGAATCCCTTCTCCGCAAAACCAGCCCATCGGGAATATTATCGCAAGAAGCAGTCTTAGCGGATTGGCGAAGTATAACGAATTGATCCGGGATATGGCCCGTTCGCTCCGCGCAAGCTGTCAGCTGCTAAGTACGGTCAATAACCGGAAAAACCTATATCTTCAGGGAGATATTGATATTAATCGTTCCAAGCTGACCGCCGATGAGCGCAATAAGCTTTGTGATGTGCTCTATCATGCTGCCAAGGCGGTTAATCTTGAGGCTGCCTCGAACAAGGAGCTGGAAGGATTTATCCATTCCCTTGAGCGGTGCAAGGAGCTTCTTGCGCCTTTGGCCGAATACGCCAAGCGCTTTACGGTCCACTTGATCGGGCATTCCCATATCGATCTGGCATGGAAATGGAGATGGGGAGAATCTGTTGAGTGCATGAAGGGAACGCTGGAAACCCAATTGGATTTAATGAAGAGGGACAAGGATTTCGTATTTGTAGAAAGCTCGCCTGCCGTATGGAAAGCGCTTGACGAAACGTACCCTGAGCTGTGGGAGGAATGCAGGCAGGCTGCGGAACGGGGGCAGCTGGAGCCGATAGGAGGCATGTGGTGCGAGCCGGACGGACAATGTCTTGGCCCGGAAAGCTGGGTCAGGCAGATTCTGCAAGGCCAGAAGGCGGCTCGGGAATATTGCGGCAGGGAGTCCGGAAGCGGCTTTAATATCGATGCCTTTGGCTTCAATGCAGCTCTTCCCAAAATCTATAAGGATGCAGGCATCGACAGCTTTGTCACACAGAAGCTCCGCTATAATGAATATACCATTTTTCCATATATCCACTTCTGGTGGGAATCGGACGACGGAAGCAGAATACTTGGCTTGCATGCTTATCCGGATCATTACCATCAGATTGACCCGGATGGAATTCCGGCCTTTGCGCGAATCTTTCACTTAACCGATGGGGTGTATAACCTTCCGATCATGTTCGGGTACGGCAACCACGGCGGCGGCCCCCTGCAGCAAATGATGGACAGAGTGGATCGTTTGAAATCGCTTACGGTTTATCCGAACTTAAGATACAGCAGCTTCGGAGATTATTTTGAACGGATCAGGAAGGAAGAGGCGGACGCGCTTCGGCAATTGCCCGTCATTAAGGATGAATTATTCCTGGAAACGCACCACAAGACCTATACCGTGCAGGGGAAGGTCAAGGAGGCGGACAGGGAATGCGAAAGGCAATTGCTTGCGGCTGAGGCGCTGGCTTCTGTTGCGATGGAGAATGGGTTGGACTATGACGGGACGATGCTCCAGGATCCGTGGCAAAAGCAGCTTTTTAACCAGTTCCATGACATTTTGACAGGCACGAGCTTCCCCAGTGTGTATCAGGATGTGTTTGACGATTACGGCAAGGCTTTCAGGCAAATCGATGCGGCAAGAAGCTTCATCAGCAGCAAGCTTCTGGGCGAGGGCGGCACAACGTATGTATTTAATCCGCTGCCATGGGTGCGCAGCGCAGTTGTTAAGCTTCCGGCAGATCCATTCAGTAGCGAAAGCGGGGTGCTGGTTGATTCCCGGGGCAATTCGTCGCCTTATCAGAAAACCTCCGATCAAGCTGAAATCGTGTTTGTCGCCAAGCAATTGCCGGGTTTGGGCTTTGAAACGTACAAGATCGGGCATGGGAAGGATTGTGGCGCCAGCCGGTTGAAGTCAGGCGCAGACTGGGCTGAGAATGAATATTTGAAGGTTCATTTTGATGGACCAAAAGGTGTGATCCGTTCCTTGGCAATCGATGGAATGGAAATGGATCATGCCGAAATCGGAAGGCTGGATTTGCTGGAGGATACCATGTCCCGCTATTACGAGACCTGGAACATGGGACTTACGGGTCGGGAATTTCATCCCGAATGCACATCCTTTGAGAAGATCGAAGACGGCCCGGTACGGGTTGTGTTCCGCGCCCGTTACTCCTTTGGCTTATGGGAGAAGAAGAAGCCTTATTATTCTCTGATCCTGTGGCATACTCCCGGCACCGATTATCCGACAAGCTTCTTTACCCAGGATTTCATCCTTTATTCCGTGAGCAACCGTGTCGAATGTGTTTTGCAAGCGGATTGGTGGGAAGACCAGATGGTATTGAAGGTTGCTGCCGAAACGCCATTGCAGGAAACACGCGCATTCTATAATATCCCCTTCGGAGCCATTGAAAGACCGACTAAGCGGGAGACAGCCTGGGAAAAAGGGCGTTTTGAGGTTCCCGCCAATCTTTGGGCGGATTTGGAGGGAGAGGTTTCGGGTCTGGCCATCTTGAACCGCAGCAGGCACGGCTATGATGCATTGGGCGGCAGACTGAGGCTGACCTTGCTTGCTTCTCCATGGGGCGAAAACCGTTCATCCGTTTCCGACCCGCTGGCAGACAGGGGAAGACATCGGATCGAGTATGCTTTCTACCCTCACAGGAATGATTACAAAGCTGCGGAAATGCATAAGAACGCTTTTGAATATGAATATCCTGCAGTTGTGCTCAAGGGGAATGACCAGCCGGCGGTTGGGCTTGGGAAGAGCTTTCTGGAGGTCAATCCGGCGGATTTCATTGTTGCGGCGGTAAAGCCTGCAGAGGATGGAAACGGCGTTATCGTCAGAGGCTTCGAGCCTTACGGAAATGAGGTTCATGTCGAATTTGGCGGACAGCTTGCGGGGAGGAGCAGCAGCCGGACGGATCTATTGGAACGCGATTTGCCCGGGGAACGGCAAGCTACAGGTCCGCATCAGATCATGACGGTAAGGTTTAAATAGAGTGACATAAACAGGAAAAAGGTGAAACGAGCTTATGGAGAAGAGCCTTCAGGCCGCGCAAATATTCACGGACCACATGGTGCTGCAGCGCAATGGCGATATTCCAATCTGGGGAACTGCGCAAGACGGCGATAGAATAGAAATTGAATTTTGCGGTCATACGGGAATTGCAGAAGCAGTCAACGGGAAATGGCGCGTCACCCTGCCGCCCATGAGCGCCGGCGGTCCCTTCGAGATGATCATCAGGAGCCGGTCCGCGGAGATTGTGTTAAAAGATATTCTCATCGGCGACGTCTGGCTGGCCGGCGGACAATCCAACATGGAGCTGTCCCTGGCAGAGAGCCTGGGCGGACAGGAGGAAGTTTCCCTGGCGAATGATGCCGGCCTCCGCTATTATCATGTGCCGAAGGTAGAATATGAAGAGGAAGGGGAGCAGGAGGATAAGGAGCCCAAGCCGGACTGGGACATTTGCAGTCCGGAAAGCGCCGGAGCTTTCTCGGCGGTGGCCTATCACTTTGCCAAAAATCTGCGTCAGGACCTTCAGGTGCCGATCGGCATAATCGACTGTTGTCGGGGAGGAACCTCCGCATCGTGCTGGATGAGCAGGGAGTGTTTGGCGGCGGATGACCAGATCAAGGTGTACCTGGATGAATTTCATGACACCGTCAAAACGATCAGCGATGAAGAATTTGCCATCCAGCTGCGTTTTTACGACCGGCAGGTAGAAGATTATTTAAGCAGACAGAAGGAGTTCAGACTTGCTTGTCCCGATGCGGCCGTCAGTCTGATGGACAAAAGCATCGGCGTCTATCCGTGGCCGCCTCCAATGGGAAGGAAAGCCCGGCTGCGCCCGGCCGGCTTATACTATACCATGCTCCAAAAAATCGTTCCCTATGGCATAAAAGGGGTTATCTATTATCAGGGAGAAGGCGACAGCAGCAAAGCCGGACTCTACCGGAGGCTGTTCAGCACGCTGATTCAAAATTGGCGAGAGGATTGGGGGATGGCGAGCCTGCCCTTTCTCTTCGTGCAGCTTCCCATGTTTGGCTGCGACGGCAATCCGGATGGGGAAGACTGGGCTATTATAAGGGAGCAGCAGCTGTTGGTGGCGAACAGCGTGGAGCACACGGCAATGGCGGTCATTACGGATTGCGGAGAATTCGACAATATTCATCCCGTCAACAAAAAGCCCGTTGGCGAGCGGCTTGCGCTTCTGGCAAGGGCCAGAATCTACGGTGATGATATTGAATATTCCGGACCTGTTTACCGGAGCATGAGAATCGAGGGCAACAAAATCATTTTAGCCTTCGATCATGCGGAAGGCGGTCTTGCTGCCGGGAACGGCGCATTAAGAGGCTTCCGTATTTGCGGAGAAGACCGGCATTTTGTTGAAGCGAAAGCGGATGTGAAAGGCAATATGATCGAGGTATGTGCGGAGGAAGTGAAACTCCCGGTAGCCGTACGTTACGGCTGGGCCAACGATGCGGATGTGAATCTCTATAACCGGGCGGGGCTGCCGGCCAGTCCATTCCGGACCGATCTTTTTTGAGCAACAGATGCATAACGCAGAATCTAAACAGCCTTGGTCCGAGATCGCTCGAACCAAGGCTGTTTCATTAGCAGAGAATACGGGCGGCTTGGCTGCGCAAGCTTGAACGCCAAGCTGATTTTCGCTTACTCGCCCGCTTTGCCCTGATTGGCGACCTCGTTCGCTCTCTCCGCGACCTTCTCCTCATTTCCCAGGTAATACCGCCGGATCGGCTTCACTTCTTCGTCAAGCTCATAGACGAGCGGAATGCCAGTGGGAATGTTAAGGTTCATCAGATCGGGTTCGGGCAGATTCTCCAAGTATTTGACCAGGGCGCGCAGCGTGTTGCCGTGGGCGGAGATGAGCACCTGCTCTTTCTTCACGATGAGGGGAACAATCCGCTCCCGCCAAAATTCGCCCACCCGGTGAACGGTGTCTTTCAGGCTCTCGCCCTGTGGAATGTTCTCCGGCGGTATATCTTTGTAGCGCCTGTCGTGCAGCGTGAAGCGCGGATCGTCCGGCGTGAGCTGCGGCGGGCGCACGGACAGGCTGCGGCGCCAGAGCTTCAGCTGTTCCTCGCCGTATTTGACCGCCGTATCAGACTTGCTGAGTCCCTGGAGCGCTCCGTAATGGCGCTCATTCAGTTTCCAGGACTTCTCGACGGGAAGCCACAGCAGATCCAGGTCCTCCAGAACGATGTTGAGCGTCTTGATGGAACGCTTCAGGACCGACGCGAAGGCAAGGTCGAAGGTATATCCCGCTTCTTTAAGGAGGCGGGCAGCCTCATGAGCTTCCTGGAAGCCCTTGTCCGTAAGGTCCGGATCGCTCCAGCCGGTGAACAGATTCTTCCGGTTGTATTCGCTCTCTCCGTGGCGGATCAGCACCATTTTGTACATCGTTTCTCTGCCTCCTTATCCGGGTATGGGAGCTTCTCTTTCATTCTGATCCTTTTTGGCGGGGAAGGCAAGTGAAAGGAAGGATGAATAGATGAATTGACTGTAAAAATCGTTGACAGAAGCGGGAGAGGATACTATACTTTAATGAATTAATCCGACATAATAGGTATGAATACTCTGAACTTAGAAAAAAAGGAGAAGAAGTCATGCCGCAGCTCAGCAATCGACTGGATGGATTTACCGAATCGATCATTCGCAAGATGACCCGGGTGGCCAGGCAATATGGGGCGATCAACCTGTCCCAAGGTTTTCCTGACTTCGACCCTCCCCGGGAGCTGACCGAGGAACTGGCCCGGGCGGCGGCGGAAGGACCTCATCAGTATGAAATCACCTGGGGGTCCGCTTTGTTCCGCGAGAAGCTGGCCGCCAAGCAAAGCAGATGGATGGGAGTGCCGATTGATCCCGAGACGAACATCGTGGTCACCTGCGGCAGCACGGAAGCGATGATGGCGGCGATGATGACGGTGTGCAACCCGGGGGACAAGGTCATCGTGTTCTCTCCGTTCTATGAGAATTACACCGCCGACGCCATCCTCACCGGAGTGATTCCGATCTATGTTCCGCTCGTCCCGCCGGATTTTCGCTTTGACAGCGGAGAGCTGCGCCGCGCCTTCGAGCAAGGGGTCAAAGCGCTCGTGCTCTGCAACCCTTCCAATCCGACGGGCAAGGTGTTCACGAGAGACGAGCTTGAGGAGATCGCGCGGCTCGCCGTCGAGTTCGACGCGTTCGTGATCACGGACGAAGTCTATGAACATATCGTTTACGCTCCTCACGAGCACATCTATCTGGCATCGCTTCCCAGCATGTTCGAGCGGACGCTGTCCTGCAGCTCGCTATCGAAAACGTACTCCATCACCGGCTGGAGGCTCGGGTATATCATCGGACCGGCGGAGATCATCGAAGTGAGCCGCAAGGTCCATGATTTTCTCACGGTGGGAGCCGCCGCTCCGCTGCAGCGGGCTGCCATCAAGGGGCTCGAAATGGACGATGCCTACTATCGCGGCCTCACCCAGCTCTATGAGAGCAAGCGCGCGCTGTTCCTGGACGGGCTGGACCGGCTCGGCTTGAAGTATTACCGGCCCCAGGGAGCCTATTACGTGCTGGTGGACATCAGCGAATTCGGCGAGCCGGACGATTACAAATTCTGCGAATGGCTGGCCCGGGAGATCGGCGTCGCGGCGGTGCCGGGATCGAGCTTTTTCCGGGAAGATGTCCGCCGGTACATCCGGTTTCATTTTGCCAAGAAGGAAGAGACGCTGATCGAGGCGCTGCGGCGGCTGGAGAAGCTGAACCTCTATCGCCAGACAGGCATTGCTCATCATTAACAACATCAAAGGGGTGCGGGAGATGAAACAGAAGAACGAAGACAAGACGAACAAGACGAACAAGACGAACAAGACGAACAAGATGAACAAGACGAACAAGATGAACAAGACGAACAAGACGAACAAGACGGCGAAGACGGTGAAAACAGGGCTGATCCTCGCGCTGGCGCTCGGCCTCATTGCGGTTGCGTTGGCAGCTTGCGGCGGCAAAAGCGCCGGAGGAAGCGGAGCGTCGCCGGACACGAACAAGAATATCAAGGTCGGCGTCGCGCCCGGTCCCTACGGCGATATGATCAAGCTGGCGATCACGCCTTATATGGAAAAGCAAGGGTACAAGATCGAAGTCGTCCAGTTCTCGGATTACGTCCAGCCCGACAAGGCGCTGGGAAGCGGCGAGATCGACGCCAACCTGATGCAGCACACGGTCTATCTGGAGAAGTTCGCCAAGGACAACAAGCTGGACATCGGCAAGGTGATTTCCGTTCCCACCGCGGGCATGGGCGTCTACTCCAACAAGCTGAAGGATCTGAAGGAGCTGCCTGAGGGCTCGAAGGTCGCCATCGCCGCAGACGCATCCAACCTGGCGCGCTCCCTGCGCTTCCTGAAGGCACTCGGCCTCATCGACTTGAAGGCGGATATCGACGCGACCAAAGCCACCGTACACGATGTGTCCGACAATCCGCATAAGCTGGAATTCGTCACGCTGGATGCCGCCCAGATCTCGCGCAGCCTGGATAGTGTGGCGATTGGGCTCATTCCCGGCAACTTCGCCATCGCGGCCAAGCTGAACCTGGCGGATGCGCTCGCCGTCGAGAAGCTGACGGAAGATTACAAGAATGTGGTCGCGGTGCGGACGCTGGACATCGCCGGACAGCTTGGCAAGGATCTCAAGGCTGCCGTGGAGTCCGAAGAGTTCCACCAGGCGATCGAGAATCCGGGCGGAATTTTCAAGGCGTTCGACAAGCCGGAGTGGTATACAACGAAGTACAGCAAGTAAGCCGAAAATGGGTCAATCAACCGGATAACCGGAGGGAGAGCTTAGGGTGATTGTTCTCGATAAAGTCAGCGTGAGCTTTAAACATAAGGGCCGGCTAATCCGGGCCGTGAAGGACGCTTCCATCACCGTCGGCAAGGGCGAGATCTTCGGGATCGTCGGGCCGAGCGGAGCGGGCAAAAGCACCCTCGTGCGCGTGATCAACCTGCTGCAGCCGCCCGTATCCGGCAAAGTGACGGTTGGCGGCGAAGATATCACTTCGCTGAAGGGCGCGGCGCTGCGCCGGGTGAGGCTGAAGATGGGGATGATCTTTCAGCATTTCAATCTGATCAGCGGCGCTACGGTATTTGACAATATCGCCTTCGCGCTCAAGGCCAACCGCTGCCGGGAAGCCTCCATTCCCGGCAAGGTGCGGGAGCTGCTCGAACAGGTGGGCTTGACCGACAAAGCCGCGGTCTATCCGGCCAATCTGAGCGGCGGCCAGAAGCAGCGGGTGGCCATCGCCCGGGCGTTGGCCAACGATCCGGAGATTCTGCTATGCGATGAAGCGACCTCGGCGCTCGATCTGGAGAACACCGAGGAGATCGTCAAGATTCTCAAGCGGATCAACCGCGAGCGGGCGATCACGATCGTGTTCATCACCCACGAGATGGACGTTGCCAAGAAGCTGTTCGACCGCATCGCGGTGATGGCGGACGGCGAGATCGTGGAGACGGGGGATACGTACCGGATCTTTACGGACCCCGTGCATTCGCTGAGCCGCGCGCTTGTCTCGCGGGTACTGAGCATCGAGGTGCCGGAGCATCTGCGGCTGGAGCCGGGTGAAGAGCTGCTCAAGATCACCTATTCCGGCGAAAAAGCCTATGAGCCGCTCATCAGCAAGGTGTCCAAGGATTTCGATGTTCTCGTCGATATTCTCCACGGCAAGATCGAGTATATCCAGGGCAAGCCGCTCGGCATCCTGCTGATCAAGCTGAGCGGGTCCCGGGAGGAGATTGCTCGGGCGCGGAGCCACATCCAGGGACAGGTGTTCCGGATGGAACGGGTCGCGGCTTGGGGAGAGGGGGAAGCGCAGAATGGATAGCACGCAGGACATTCTCCGCCTTGAGCTCGGACCGGCCGTCTGGGAGACCTTCCAGATGGTCGCCATCGCCATGGGCGCTTCGCTCGTGGTTGGACTGCTGATCGGCCTGATTCTCTACCTGACGGCCAGCCCGCTGTTCTTCCCTAACCGGATTGTGAACACCGTCATGGGTGTGCTTGTGAACATCATCCGCTCCGTTCCGTTCGTCATCCTCCTCGTGCTGCTCATTCCCGTGACGGATTTCATCGTCGGAACGAACATCGGACCTGTCGCCGCTTCCGTGCCGCTGGCGTTCGCTTCCACCGCTTTTTTCGCGAGGCTGGTGGAAGGGGCGTTCAGCGAGGTGGACAAAGGGGTGCTTGAGGCGGCGATCGCCACCGGCGCCGGACTTGGCCTCATTCTGCGAAAGGTCCTGTTCGTGGAAGCACGGCCGGGACTCATCCGGGCGATGACGGTGACCGTCATCAGCCTCATCGGCTATTCCGCCATGGCGGGCCTCGTCGGCGGCGGCGGGATCGGCGACCTGGCCATCCAGTACGGTTATTATCGGTACGAAACCGGCGTCATGATCACGACCGTCCTGCTCCTGATCGTCATCGTTCAGGGGGCGCAGTTCCTGGGTGATTCGCTGGCGCGGCGGTTTACGAGAAAGTAGGGAAGGCAGCATGGAGGAGTTGCTACGCTTGATCGGCGATCCCGGCCGCGTGATGTATGATGCGATCGAGGACAAATACGTGACGGATCATCTGGGACGCCTGATGGGAAGCTGCGACGCAGTGGTATTCCCTGTCACCACGGAAGAGGTCAGCGCGGTCATGAAGTGGGCTTACGCGAACTCCGTCCCCGTCACTCCGCGCGGAGCGGGGACGAATCTCGTCGGCTCCACCGTTCCGGAGCACGGCGGAATCGTGCTTGATCTGTCCCGGATGAACCGCATCCTGGACTTCGATCCGCAGACGCTGACCGTTACGGTCGAGCCGGGAGTCATTCTGGCCGATCTTCAGGCTTATGTCGAAGAGCGGGGGTTGTTCTATCCGCCCGATCCCGGCGAGAAGCAGGCGACGATCGGCGGCAACATCAGCACCAACGCCGGCGGCATGCGGGCGGTAAAATATGGCGTCACGCGCGATTATGTGCGCGGTTTGACGGCCGTTCTGCCGGGCGGTGAGGTGATCCGCACCGGCGGCAAGGTGGTCAAAGACAGCTCGGGGCTGTCGCTCAAGCACCTGCTGATCGGCTCGGAAGGGACGCTCGGCGTCATCACCGAATGCGTGCTGAAGCTGATCCCGAAGCCGGCCTTCGGCCTCGGGGCGCTCGTGCCCTTCGCGGACCTGAAGACCGGAATCGCTGCGGTCATCCGACTCATTCACGAGAATACGGCTCCGACCGCCATCGAGTTCATGGAGCGCAAGGTGGTGGCTCTGGGCGAGCGATTCATGGAAGCCCACTTTCCGTATCCTGAGGCGGCGGCCTATATCCTGCTGTCGTTCGACGGGAACTCCGAGGGCGAGGTCCGGGCGAATGCGGAACGTGCCCGCTCGGCCGCCCTGGAGAGCGACGCGCTGGATTTTGTGCCGCTGGAAGACCCGACGGCGCTGGACGAAGTCTGGAAGGTGCGCGGCGCATTGGTGAAGGCGGTCGAAGCCGTATCCGAGCAGGAGCCGGTCGACATCGTCGTGCCGATCGACAAAACGGCGGAGTTCATCGCTTACGCCAATCGGGTAGAGCGGGAATCCGGCGTCGAGCTGATCAGCTTTGGCCACGCCGGCGACGGCAAAGTGCACCTGTGCGTGGTGCGCGGGCAGCGCGACGCCGAGACATGGGCGCGCGATCTAAAAGCGGTGATGAGCCGCATTTACGGCAAGAGCAGGGAGCTCGGCGGCTTGCCTTCCGGCGAGCACGGGATCGGGCTCACCAAGAAGCCCTATTTCGCCGGCTCGGCCGATCCGGCCGCCGTCGCCCTGATGAAGCGCGTGAAAGCGGCCTTCGACGAGCGAAACCTGCTGAATGCGGGCAAAATATTCGATTAGCCGGTATTAGAGCGAGCGGACTCAGGAGGCTTAAGCCGGACCGCTCGGCGGAGCGAGCCTCTTTTTTCGCCGAACGATTCTCGGACCAACCGCGCATGAAACGCAGGGCAATCGCTTGCGAAAACAGGTGCAGCAAGTTACACAAGTGCAGCATGTTAAACAGTGCAGCAAGTTAAACAAGTGCAGCAAGTTAAAGGAAGCAAAACGGCGCAACCGCAAGCAACGTTATCCGGGGACGGAGACATCGGCCTGGCCGGGAAGCTGACGGATCGGGAGCGTGAACGATAGGCCCGCGGGCGGAATCATGCAGCAACGGACATGAGCGACCGTTAGAGACGGAAATTGACGCTGCGGGCGATGTAACGGACTTCAGCGACGCTTAGCTTCCGATTTTCTCCTTCTACCGGCAACACTCTGCTTCTAAGCGTCTCGCATGTCCGTTATACGCAGAATGAGTTGGTTCTGGCCGGCTAAGCGTCGCTCATGTCCGTTGCCGATTGCGCCTTAGCTCCCGGATCGCTTACTTCCTCCCCGGAACACGTACGTCCGCTCCCGGAACACTCACGTCCGCTCCCCGGAACACGCACGTCTGCTCCCCGGAACACGTACGTCCGCTCCCCGGAACACGCACGTCTGCTCCCCGGAACACGTACGTCCGCTCCCCGGAACACGTACGTCCGCTCCCCGGATGGCATGGTCTGCTTTTCTACGCGCTTGGTTTTTCTCCTTTTCGCCGGCCAGGGGCTTTTCAGCTTGCAAGTCTCGAGCAAATCCGAAAGCGATGGCCCTGACAGGAAACCGCGTGTTTCTTGACTTTTTTCGGTGGATGGGGTAAGCTGTCAAGGAGATTTGGACTCACTTGGTGCCATACATACGTCAAAGCGCCCCAGCGGGGTGCTTTCTTACTATTGGACGACCGAAAGGAAGAAACGACCGATGATGCGTTACAAGCAACTGGTGAGCAGCCTGGTGGCTGACGAGATTGAAGGGCTGGACGAGAACGCCGTCCTGGAGCTCATCGAATACCCGCCGAACCCGGAGATGGGCGATCTTTCGCTGCCCTGCTTCAAGCTGAGCAAAGCCCTGCGCAAATCGCCGCAGGCCATCGCCGACAGCCTGAAGGACGCCCTACGGCATGAGGCGCTGGAACGGGTGGATTCGGTGTCCGGCTACTTGAATATTTTTCTCGACAAATCGCGGTTTGCCGCCGACCAGATCACCGAGATTCTGGCGGCGGGCCCCGCTTATGGCTCGCGCGACATCGGCAAGGGCGGCACGGTCGTCATCGACTACTCCTCCCCGAACATCGCCAAGCCTTTTCACATCGGGCATCTCCGCTCGACCGTGATCGGCAACGCGCTGAAGAAGATTCATCGCTTCCTGGGCTACAAGGTGGTGGGTGTCAATCACCTGGGCGACTGGGGGACGCAGTTCGGCAAGCTGATCGTCGCGTTCAACCGCTGGGGAGACGAAGCGAAGGTCGAGTCGGACGGCATCGACGAGCTGCTGCGCCTCTATGTGAAATTCCATGACGAGGCGGAGAAGGAGCCTTCGCTGGATGAGGAAGCTCGAGCGTGGTTCGTGCGCATCGAGCACGGCGACGTGGAAGCGATCCGGTTGTGGAAATGGTTTGTGTCCATCAGCCTGAAGGAGTTCAAGAAGATTTACGACCTCCTGGGCGTCGAATTCGAATCCTACGCCGGCGAAAGCTTCTACAACGACAAGATGGAAGTCGTCGTGAACGAACTGAAGGAGAAGAATCTGCTGGAGGAAGACGACGGAGCGATGCTCGTCCGCCTGGACGACTACAACATGTCTCCGGCCCTCATCCTCAAGAAAGACGGCAGCTCGCTCTACCACACGCGCGACGTGGCTGCGGCGCTGTACCGCAAGAAGACTTACGATTTCGTGAAATGCCTCATCGTGACGGACTATGCGCAGAATCTCCACTTCCAGCAGCTGTTCAAGATCGTCGAGCTGATGGGGTATGACTGGGCGACGCAGATGGGACATGTGCCGTTCGGCCGCGTCAGCCTGGAAGGCATGAGCCTGTCCACGCGCAAGGGCAACGTCATCAAGCTGGAGGATTTGCTCCTCCAGGCGATCGACAAGACGCGCGAGATCATCGAGAGCAAGAACCCGAACATGCCGAACAAGGACGAGGTGGCGCGGCAAGTCGGCGTCGGCGCGATCATCTTCAACGATCTGTACGCCAACAGGATCAAGGACGTCGTCTTCTCCTGGGAAGAGGCGCTGAACTTCGAAGGCGAATCCGGCCCCTACGTGCAGTACACCCACGCCCGCGTCTGCAGCGTGCTGCGCAAGGCGAACGGCAGCGACTCGATTGAACTGCCCGAGGGCGTCGGTTCCGCGTCCGTCGACCCGGCGAAGCTGGTGAACGCCGAAGCGATCGGCGTCCTCCGCGAGCTGTCCCGCTTCGGCGAGCGGGTCGAGCAGGCGATGGTCAAGCTGGAGCCGTCGATGATCAGCCGCTATCTGATCGATGTCGCGCAGAGCTTCAACCGTTTCTATCACGAGTGCCCGATCCTCGTGGACGATCCGGCGGTGCGCGCCTCCCGGCTGGCGCTGGTGAAATGCGTGCAGATCACCCTGGCGAACGGCCTCGGTCTGATCGGTCTGGAGACGCCGGAGAAGATTTAACCGCCGGAAGAACAGCGCAACGCACCTGCAATTTTATCATCGGACGAGCGATACGATAAGCGATACGGCCTGCCTCGAGCGGATCCTTCCGTTCCCGGCAGGTTTTTTTGTGCTGAAGTTGGGTGGGCAATCGGCGAAAAAAGTTCGGGACGTTTTTGAGGCGCAGCTCCAACCGGGCAGTCGGCGAGAAAGTTGAGGACGTTTTTGAGGCGCAGCTCCAACCGGGCAGTCGGCGAGAAGGCGCAGATCCTTGGCGGATAGCGGAATGTTCTGTCCATATGGGATGGACAAAAGCAGTGAATTTGTTTTTTAGAAGGTGGACACTGCCCCATATAGAGTTGCAGCCGGCGGAAGGAGAGAATTTATCTATATATTGAGGAGCCGGTGCTGAAGACGTCTATCCATTGATTTTTTCGATTTGCGGAGATGCTGCCTCTTCGGAAAAGGGGTGTCCACCTTATGAAAGACAAAAAGCTGAAATTGTCCACTGCAAAGGACAAGATGGAGAGAGGCGAGAAGCCAGAATCTCCCATTGGAACAGGACATGGTGGAGGAGAAAGGCGAGAAGCCGGAATCGTCCATTGGAACAGGACATGGTGGAGGAGAGAGCCGAGAAGCCAGAATCGCCCATTGGAACAGGAAAAGGTGGAAGGGGTAAGAAGCCGGTGGACTTTGGCCATCAGTCGAGTCGAATAAGGGGCTTAGTTCGTTGCCGCATTTGCAGGCAGGAATAGAATCGGACCTATGAGGGAATGCTGGTAACAAAAGAGGAGGTGAGCGAGTGGCGTCTAAACGCGATGATCTGGTGAAGTACATTACGGAAAGGGTAGTCACGTACATCGGCACCCCGAGAGAGAAGCGGAAGGCCCGTCATTCGGTGAAGGCCAAGGAACCCTGGACTGTGCGCTGGTTCGGCATGGTTCCGGATTCGCTCCGGCTGTTTTTCGGCAGCAAAAAAAGATAAAGCGTCCGCCTAGTGAGCGGACGCTTTTTCGTGCCTGAGCTTCGTATCCGGTGCCAGAGGCGATTCAACGGGATTGGACGGGATAGAAAATCCCGCGTTCCGCCAACGTCCAGGGGATGTACCGGCTGCCGTATTGGTCGACGGCGACATAAGCGGTTCCGTCGGACCACAGGTGCAGGCCGCTTACGGCGAAGGGGTAAAGGCACTGCCCGTTGTAAAGCGAGATGGCGAAGCCGATCGGCTGCTTCCGCAGAATCGGCAGGAGATCGGCGGCTGCCGGGACCAGGAGGGCATGGGCGGCGGGCCTCATCCATTCAGTACCCTGCAGCGGATCGATAGGCGCCTGGGAGGTGCGCCACTCGGTTTTCAAGGTTGCCTGCGCCTCATCTTCGTTCGGGAGCGGCGCGGTGCCGTCTGTGGAAACCGATGGAGTGGCTGGAGCAATCTCCTCCCCGATTACCGGCAGCCGCTCTCCTGATTTGGCATCCAGATACAAGGTTTCCTCGCCGGTATTCACGATCCAGTAGCTTTCCAGCGGCCCGAGGTACATTAAGCGCACGGCATCGGAAGAATCGGGCGAATCGGATAAAAGAACGAGTCCGCGCTGCGCCAGGATGCGGTGCAGCGTTGTCAGGCTGAACAGAGGATAGGGACCGCTGCCATATTCGGCAAGTCCCAGCTCACCGTCGGGAGCATAGGTGACCACGAGATAGCCAGCGTCTTTGCCGTCCTTGACGACCGTCACCAGCCAGGAATGCGTGCCTGGACCGAGAATGTCGGTCCGGTGGGAGGCATTCGCCCAGCCTGCAAATTCGGCTTGCCGGGACAGCTCGGATATCCAGGCGGTGATTCGGGCTTCCCGAGCCTGATCCGACGGGGAGGCGGGGGAGGACGAAGCCCCGGCAATAGCTTGTCCGGTGGCAGCGTCAGAGGCAGACGGGGCCGGAGATTCGGCGGCCGCTGCCGTCACGGAGCGGTTCGTACTGTCCGGTGCGCGCGAAGGGTCGGCGAGCGGGATGGGAGCCTCCACGCCGGGCCGGGACTGCTCCGGCGCCGCGGCGCCGGTTGCGGCAGAGGCAAGAGAGCAGGCTGCGAAGAGGAGCGCGGTGCGGAGCACCGTCGTTGGGATTCGTTTCAAGCGTTCACCGCCATTTCTGAAGGTTCCGGTATATGCTGTCATTGTACAAGCTATGCCGGGAAAAGTTTGTTTATTCGTGGGAGGTGACAGGCCGCTTTATTTCCGGAACCTTGCCGGGGATTAGCGGCTTTCGTCGCCTCAGTCGGGAATGTCCTCCAAGAGATGCAGCATGGCGCAGTTTACGGCGGATACGCGGATGCGGGGCGAATATTGCCACTTAGCTTCATCCCGCCTCAGGGCGTGCTGTTCCTGGCCGCGGGTCAGTTCCTCTTCCTCCAGCCCTTTGAGAGAATCCTCGTAGAAGCCGTCGATTCTCGCCAGCTCTTCGGTCAACCTGTCGCGCGCCTCGTCCGCCCAGCGGTGATCGTAGGTCTTCAGCTTCTTTTCCAGATGCGCTTCCAGCATGGCTGCCGCTCGGCTCAAAGTGAATTTCGCCGGGAACAGGTGGATGCCGGCCGGGATGCGGGTGGTCAGCTTGCGCTTGCGGATTTTGTCCCAGAACTGCTCGATCAGCTGCCCGGTTCCGAGGTGCAGCCCGAGGGAATGCAGCTCCTCGCGCTTCATGTCCGAGATCAGCTCGATGCGGTAATTCACGCAGAGCCAGGGATGAGCCGATACAGGCGGCATTGCGGGCGTTTTGCCTATGTCTTCAAATAACCGGATACAGCTCCCCTTTTGCTGAACGGTCTGAAAAATCTGGTTCAGGCGCCGGCTGCCGAATGTGACGGAATCGGTCGGCACCCGGCTGATGGGCGGCAGATTGATCCCAAAATACCGTCCCAGGATGGAATCCGGGGGGGATGATGGGGGCGAAGCAGAACCCGACGGCGAACTGGTAGTTGAGGCAGAACCCGACGGCGAACCGGCGGTTGAAGAGGGAGTGGATGGCGAGCCGGGAGATGCCAGTGCTCCCGGTGCCGCTACCCCCGGCGGAGCCGCCATCGGCGGCAGTCCGCTCGAGCCGGGCGCGGCCACCGTCCCGATCCGAGCTTCCGCCGCCGGATCGAAGACGAAGCGCATCGTCATCGTCTCGGCCGGAACGCCGGTCTTCTCGACGAAGCTCCAGTAATAGGAGCGGCCGGTCAGTTCCTTGTCCGCCTCCAGAGAGAGCTTGACCAGAATGGAGGAGGAGGTCTTCTCCAAAATGTCGCAGTTCATGGCTTCGAGGAAACGAAGCATGTAGCGCTCCACCTGCTTGCTGTTCATGGTTCGTCCTCCTCGGTCGATTTGGCGGCAGCGGCGCCTTCAAAGGCGGCGGCAGCCACCGTCCCGCTGTCCGGCAGAAACCCATAGGAATTCAGCCCGCTCTTGCCCGAAGCGGGGCGACTTGTCGGAAATCGTTCAAAGACCGCATCCGCTCTGCGGTTGCCTGCCGCATCAACATCCGCGCCATCTTGCGCCTGCGCCCGCCCTCCCGGAGCAGCGGCGGCGGCAGCTCTTCCTCCAAATGCATGGCCGGCGGAACGGGCGGCGGCAGCGGTTCCTGCTCTGCCGGCGATTTCCCCGCCGATAGCGGTTCTCCCTCCGGCAGCAGCCCGCCCCTTTTGCTGACCCGGCTCTCCTCCCGGCCCGTTTCCGGCCAGCAGTCCGTCTCCGAACCGGTTCAACCGGCTCTTCAATTCCTGCTCGCCGTCCGCTTCCATCACGAGCTTCATCAGGTCGTTTTCGAGCGCGGCTTTCTTTTCCATCGTTTCGAGAATCTGATCGAGACCTCCGATGACGAGCTCGAACATGTTGATTTTTTCATGGAGGAGGTGGAGAATATGCTCTTCAATCGTCCCTTGCGTGGACAGGTTGTAGATGCTGACGTCATGCTCCTGCCCGAGCCGGTGGACGCGCCCGATTCGCTGCTCCAGCCGCATCGGGTTCCACGGCAGATCGAAATTGATCATGTGATGGCAGAACTGCAGGTTAATGCCCTCGCCTCCCGCCTCGGTAGCGACGAGGATCTGGGCGCGGCCGCGGAACAAGTCCATCATCCAGTCCTTTTTGCCCCGATTCATCCCGCCCCGATAGGGGACGGCCGTTAGCCCGTGATCCTTGAGGAACTTGAGCAGGTATTCCTGGGAGGCGCGGTATTCGGTGAAAATGATCACCTTGTCCTTGATCGACTGAACGAGCTCCATGACCTTTTCGGCTTTGCTGTTCGACTGGATGCCCCGGATCAGCTCGACCAGCTCCCACACCTTGGGTCGCATGGGAGAGTCCTCCGGCAGCTTCTTGAACAGATTGACGAGCGTGACGAATACGGCGTCCCGGCTGCTGCACACTTCCCGCTGCAAGGTCACCAGCGTGAACGCGCTGGCGGTTTGCCGACCCATCTCGTCGTACCGCTCCTTGACGAAACGGGTGACGCCGTCATACAGCGCCTGCTCGTCGGCAGACAGCGAGAGCGGAATGTTCCGCACTTGCCGCTTGGTAAAATCAACCCCGCCGTCGCTGCGGCGATTGCGGATCATCACCTTGGACAGCTCGCTCTGGAGCAGTCCTTCGTTCTTGGGCGTGCGTTTTTCCACCACGAACTTGTCCTGGAAGCTGCCTTGGCCGCCGAGCTGGCCGGGCTTCAGCACATTGATCAGGTTGTACAGCTCATCCATATCGTTCTGCACCGGCGTAGCCGTCAGGAGCAGGCAATATTTGCGCCGAAGACCGTTCACGAACTGATAGTTGGTCGTCTTTTTATTCTTCAGCTTATGCGCCTCGTCGATGATCAGCATGTCGTAGTCGAGACCGAGCACGATGTCTCGGTGGGGGGAACGCTTGGCCGTGTCGATGGAAGCGACGATGACATCCGTTGTGGCCCACATGTATTCTTTCTTTTGCGCGCTCGCCGAGATGCCGAATTTCTGGTTGAGCTCCCGCACCCATTGCAGGACGAGAGAAGCGGGAACGAGAATGAGCGCCTTTTTGACGAGGCCGCGGATCATGTATTCTTTCAGCACGAGACCGGCCTCAATGGTTTTGCCGAGTCCGACTTCATCTGCGAGAATGGCTCTGCCGCGCATGCCGAGAAGCACCTTGCGGGCCGTCTCGATCTGATGCGGCAGGGGAGTAAAGCCCTGCAGATGGGAGAGGCACTGCAGCTCGTCGAACGATTTCACGAGACGGGCCGCTTCGGATTCCAGGGCGAGCTGAAAAAGCGTAGAGTTGTCCCACGGGCCGTTGTGGTCTATCCGGTTTTGCAGATCGCCGAGCCAGCCGCGTTCGAAATGGATCGTAAGCCCGCCGCCCGAGGTCTTGACGATGTCGCTTGAGTCCGGTTGGCGCATCGGGGTTCCTCCGTTTCGCTAAGTGAGATTAGTATGGTCGAAGGAAACGATTTTCATAACCCGATGGCCTGCGGTGATAGAAGATATGCAGAGATAGAAGAAATTGGGTTGACTTCGAGTGCACTCGAAGGTGTAAGATGAAGACGCATAAGTCCGGAAGCGGAAAAGGAGGAAGCGCCAATGGCCTATACCATCAAGGAAGCTGCCGAGCAGAGCGGGCTTACGGTTCATACCCTGCGCTATTATGAGCAGGAAGGGCTGCTGCCCGTGCTGAAAAGGGACGAGCGGGGCAACCGGGTGTTTGATCTGGGCGATATGGAGTGGCTGCATTTTATCTGCTGCCTGCGCGATACCGGAATGCCGGTCGCCCGCGTGAAGCATTTTGCCGAGCTGGCCCATCAAGGCGAGCACACGATGAGGGAACGGCTGCAAATTCTTCAGGAACACAAGCTTAATACGGAGCGAAAGGTCGAGGAAATGAGCGGCTTTCTGGAGAAGATCACGCATAAGACGGCGTGGTACGAAAGTCTGGTGCGTGAAAAGGAAGGCGCCGCAGCGGCAAAAAGGGGCTAACGGTGGCGGGAATGTCAACCGCCGGGCCGATGTCAGCCAACGTTAATAAATGTGAAAAATATCACACTTGCTATAGGAGGAATTATCCATGTTATACCGCAAATATGGCAAGACCAATGAAAGGGTATCCGTTCTCGGCTTCGGCTGCATGCGCCTGCCGGTCATCGACGGCAACGCCCGCAACATCGACGACGAGAAAGCAATCGCCATGCTCCGCCATGCCATCGACAATGGCGTCAACTATGTGGACACCGCTTATCCGTATCATGGAGACGGCATGGGAGGAGGCGGAGCCAGCGAGCCTTTTGTCGCCCGGGCACTGAAGGATGGCTACCGCGATAAGGTGTTCATCGCCACCAAGCTGCCCTCCTGGCTGATCAAGACGCGCGAGGATATGGACCGCTATCTGAACGAACAATTGGAGCGGCTGGAAACCGGCCATATCGATTTCTACCTCGTGCACTCCCTGAACGCCGGCACCTGGAAGACCGTGAAAGAGCTTGGAATCGGCGAGTTCCTCGATTCCGCCATCAAGGACGGCCGCATCCGGCACGCCGGCTTCTCCTTCCATGACGAGCTGCCGCTGTTCAAGGAAATCGTCGATGCTTATGACTGGTCGTTCTGTCAGGTGCAATACAATTACCTGGATGAATATTTTCAGGCGGGAATTGAAGGCCTCGAATATGCCGCCGAGCGCGGGATCGGCATTGCCGTCATGGAGCCGCTGAGAGGCGGCAAGCTCACCCGCGACATTCCTGCCGGAGTTCAGGCCGCGTTCGATAAGGCCGGCACGAAGCGGACTCCCGCAGAATGGGCTCTGCGCTGGGTGTGGAACAACCCGCATGTGGCGGTAACCTTGAGCGGCATGAGCACGATGGAGCAAGTGGTGGAGAACCTGAAGATCGCAAGCGCCGCCGAGCCGAACTCCCTTACGGAACAGGAGCTGCAGGTGATGGACGAAGCGAGAACCGCCTTCCGCCGCATCAAGGTCGGCTGCACCGCCTGCGCCTATTGCATGCCTTGTCCGGCCGGAGTGGACATTCCCGGCAACTTTACCTTCGTGAACGAGCATTATTTCCTCGATAACGACAGACAGAGGAACGCTCTTAAGGAAACGTACACAGCCAAAATGGACGAGGAACACCGCGCGACCCAGTGCGTGGAATGCGGCACCTGCGAAGAGCACTGCCCGCAGAACCTGTCTATCATCGAAGAACTGAAGCACGTGGCTGAGGTGTTCGCCTAAACCGGCGAGCGGAGATATCAGAGATGCACATTCCCGATAAACGGGACTTGCGCGGCGAGCATCCCTGGAACTTGAGCGGTGGGGAGAAGAAACGGGTAGCCATCGCCGCCGTCCTGGCGATGAACCCGGAGGTGCTGCTGCTCGACGAGCCGATGAACGGCATCGACCCGAAGGGCAAGGCCTTTCTCCGCGAGCTTTTCATCCGCTTAAACGTCGGGGGGAAGACGATCCTGGCGGCCACCCATGATTTTGCCTATGTGGACGGGGTGTTTCGGCGGGCGGTCGTCTTCTCCGAGGAGCACCGGCTGGTGCGGGACGACGACTGCGGTCGGGTTATGGCCGACCGGCCATTCCTCGCCGGGCACAACATCATTTGAATGATGGTAATGGGAGAAGATCGATGAAAATACTCTATTATGACTGCTTTGCCGGCATCAGTGGCGATATGAACCTGGGCGCTCTGCTGGACGCCGGGGTCGATCTCGATTATTTCCGCGGCGAGATCGCCAAGCTCGGTCTGAACGGCGAGTTTGAGATCCGCATCGCCAAAGGGTGGAAGAACGGCATCAGCGGCACGAAGGTCGATGTGCTGCTGACGGGCGAAGAGGGCGGGCATGAGCATTTGCATGAACTCGCGCAGGTGCGCTCGCCCGCGGTGAAGCCGCCGCAGGCAGGAGCGCGCTTCAAGGTGATCGCCGCGTCGCAGGCTCATCATGGACATGACCATGGGCACGAACATGCTCATGACGGCGACACGCACATCCATAACCATGGGCACGAACATGCGCATGGCGGCGACTCGCACGCCCATGGGCACGAACATGCCCATGAGCACGACCACGCTCATCCGCATTCGCCCGGCCACGGGCATCCGCACGATCACGATCACCATCACCGCAACGTCCGCGACATCGAAGCGATCATCTCCGCCAGCGCCCTCCCGGATCGCGTCAAGGAGCTGAGCATGAAGATCTTCATGCAGGTGGCGCTCGCCGAAGCGAAAGTGCATGGCAAGCCGCTGGACGAGGTTCACTTCCACGAGGTGGGCGCGATCGACTCGATCGTCGACATCGTCGGCGCGGCGATCTGCCTCGACTCCCTGCAGGTGGACAAAGTACTGGCTTCGCCCGTGCAGGTCGGCGGCGGCTTCGTCCGCTGCGCGCACGGCCTGATCCCGGTGCCGGCGCCCGCGACCATGGAGATCCTGAAGGGCGCCCCGGTCAAGTCCGGACTCGTGCCCTTCGAGACGACCACCCCGACCGGAGCGGCCATTCTCGCCGCCGCCGTCGATGAGTTCACGGACAAGACGGATTTCGTCATCGACACGATCGGCTACGGACTCGGCACCCGCGATCTGGAGATTCCGAACGCGCTGCGCGTCTATATCGGCCACACCGGGGAGAAGCCGCAGGCGGCGGTCGGCCCGATCCTGCTGGAGACTAACATCGACGACATGAATCCGGAGCTGTATGGGTACGTGGAAGAGCAGCTTTTTGCGAACGGGGCTTCCGACGTGTTCAAGACGCCGATCATCATGAAAAAAGGCCGCCCCGCCGTCAAGCTGAGCGTCCTCGTGAGCCCGCAGCGGGAGCAGCAGGTGCTCGCGGTCATTTTCCGCGAGACGACCTCGCTCGGCGTGCGCAAAATCCCGGTCGGCAAAGCGATGCTGGAGCGGACCTTCGTCAAGCACAGCACCCGTTACGGAGAGGTCACGATCAAGAATTCCTATTATGAAGGCGAGCTCGTGAAATACAAGCCGGAATATGAAGACTGCAAGCGGCTGGCTCAGGAGAACGGCGTGCCGATCTCCAGGATTTACCGGGAAATTACATCCACATACGAGGTGAGCTTGAATGAATCCAAATCCGAAGTATGACGCATTGCTTGACGATCTGAGGAGCCTCGGACGTGTTGTGCTGGCTTTTTCCGGCGGAGTGGACAGCACCTTCCTGCTGCGGGCGACCCAGGAAGCGCTTGGCGATAACCTGAAGGCGGTGACGATCCTGTCGCCCTACATCCCGAAGTGGGAGATCGAGGAGGCAAAGGAACTCGTCGCCAAGCTGGGCGTCGCCTATGAGATCATCGAGGCGCCGCTGATCGATTCCATCCGCTTCAATCCCGAGGACCGCTGCTATCTGTGCAAGACCGCCGTCTTCACCCTGATCAAGGAAAATGCCGCCCGCGGCGGCTACGACTACGTCATTGACGGCACCAATTTCGACGACATTCAGGACTACCGGCCGGGGCTCAGGGCGCTCAGCGAACTGGGTGTGAAGAGCCCGCTGCGCGACGCGGGCCTGACCAAGGCGGAGATTCGCGCGCTGTCCAAGGAGCTCGGCCTGCCCACCTGGGACAAGCCGCCGTATGCCTGCCTCTTGACGCGCATTCCCTACGGAAACGAACTGAAGGTCGAAGACTTTGAGAAGATCGAACGCGCCGAAAAATACATGATGGACCTCGGCTTCCGCGCCATCCGCGTCCGCTGCCACGATGATCTCGCCCGCATCGAGGTGGGCCGGAGCGACCGCAGCCGCCTGTTCGACGAGGCGCTGATGGATCAAATCTCCGCGAAGCTGAAGGAGTTCGGCTTCCGCTACGTCTCTCTGGACCTGGCCGGGTACCGGACCGGCAGCCTCAATGACGCCATCGGCGTCGGAACCGCGGCGGGGTGAAGCGGCATGGATAAGGAAGCGCTGCGCAGGCTGCTGACCTCTGTAAGCGCCGGTGAGGTACCGGTGGAAGCCGCCCTCGCCGATCTGGAAGACCTGCCGTTCAAGGACCTCGGCATGGCGCTCGTCGACAATCACCGGGAGGTTCGCACCGGCGCTCCGGAGGTGATCTACGGCGCGGGCAAAACGTTCGGCCAGGTGCGGGAGATCGTCGGGTACATGCTCACCCGGGACTACAACATCCTGGTCACCCGCGCCACCGAAGAGATGTACGGCGCGGTGCGCGAGCTCTGTCCGGAAGCGGAGTACAATCCGCTCGGCAGAACGATTTCCGTCCGGCGCAAGCCGCTCGCGCCGCCCGACAGCTACATCGCCGTCGTCTCGGCCGGCACATCCGACCTGCCGGTCGTGGAGGAGGCTGTAGAGACGGCGCGCATGCTCGGCAACCGCGTCGAGAAGATCACCGACGTCGGGGTAGCGGGCATCCACCGGCTGTTCGCCCGGCTGGATGTCATCCGCGGCGCCAAGGTCGTCGTCGTTGTCGCCGGCATGGAGGGCGCGCTCGCCAGCGTCCTTGCCGGGCTCGTCGACAAGCCGGTGATCGCCGTTCCGACGAGCGTCGGCTACGGCGCCAACTTCGGCGGCCTCGCCGCGCTCCTGGCGATGCTGAACAGCTGCGCCAGCGGCGTGAGCGTCGTCAACATCGACAACGGCTACGGCGCCGCCTGTTGCGCCAGCATGATCAACAAGCTGTAGCCGAACGGGCGGAAGAAGAAGAAACTCATGAAGATGAGCGACCGGAAAGATTGGCTCCACCGAGACAATTGGCAGTTCGACTTACTCATAGATAAAGCCCGGCCCCACAAGGGGGCGGGCTTCTGCTCGAGCAACGTGATATAATCAGAAAAGGGAACAGAGGATAGCGGTAATTGCGCCTGCTATTTTCATGTGCTACCCACTGAGGCTGGAAATTACGTGTGTTTTTCCCGCTAATTCTCGAAAATCTACCCTCATGGGAAGAATACATGAGAATAGCGGGCATCGCAAGAAAATCCCGATTGCCCTCTCGGTCAGCGCCGGAACTTCACCATGCCGGAGGCCCGTCCGGTCTTTTCACGGCCATGCCGCCTCCTTAGCTTCGCGCTCATTCGGCAGCCGCAAAGGCCGCCCGAATCTGCTCCATATGATGATGGTCATGCGAGGCGAAGTCCACGATATACTCCTCAATATCGAAGCGATGCCCGGCTCCGTCCAGGTAAGCTTGCTCCGGCTGGAAAAGCCTCTCCGGCAGCCGATCCAGGAGGGATACAATCTCCTCGCGGGCGGCAATGGCGTCTTCCAGCAGCTTCTGCGGCGTGATCGAAGCGCCGTAGGCGGCGGCCTGTTTATTGAAGGCGTTAGAGTCGGTATCCTCCAAGGTGATAAGTCCCTGTTCGGCAGTTGGACGAACGCCATGTTCAAGGAAATACTCATCCCATTTGAAAAGATGGGCGACCGCCTCAAGAGCGGACCATTTTCCAGGCCCTAGCGGCTTCTTCCATTTCTCTTCGTTAACTTGCTTCCATTCTTCGGCTTGTCGGGGCCATTCTCTCATGGCTTCGATCAACTCTTGCTTGGATTTGCTCATCGTCCCCGGTTACCTCCCTTATGGCTGCTTGAATGCTCTTTCCAAATTATTCGCCCTGCATCGGGTATTTCCTTTTTGGCCCGGGATGGAAATCCTTTCGCCGGATGCGGAAAAAGTGAGAGTGGAGGAGAAAAGGAACATGCCGGAGCTGTTTCCTGCGGATTTTCTCGAAAAAAAGCTTCACCAACCACTCGTAACACAAAATATTGTGATGTATAATGATTTTTGTCACTAAATCTTGTAGGGCCGTATCGGTTTTCACAATTGCGTTCCCGGTGGGTCAAGTGGCGTTTTTTGCGGAATTCAGAGGCTGCCTCTGTTCTTGGACAAGCAGCGGACGTATAGGAGGAGAAGACGGATGAGTACTCTGGCCCCAAATCGATTGGAAGGCTTGAGCGAGAAGATTTTCCTGGACCGCTATGCCCGCAAGGATGCGGATACGAACAACACTAAGGTCGGTGATGTCGTCCTGGTTCTGACTAAGGATGACCCCAAATTCCCGGCAAAAGAAGTGGGAGAAGTCACCGAACGGAGCGGCCGCGAAGTGACGGTACGCCTGCGCAGCGGTGAAGTGGTCCATTCGAATATCGACAAGCTGACGCTCACGATTGAGAAGACCCCGGATGAAATGTGGGATCGCCTGGCCTCCGCCATGGCCTCCGTCGAAGCTCCGGGCAAGAAGAAGGAATGGACCGAGAAGTTCCGCTACATCCTCGACGACTGGAAGCTGGTTCCGGGCGGCCGGATCGCCGCCGGCGCCGGCGCGAGCGACGAGCTGACGCTGTTCAACTGCTACGTTATTCCGTCTCCGGCGGACAGCCGCGGCGGCATCATGGCTACCCTCTCCGAGATGACCGAGATCATGTCGCGCGGCGGCGGCGTGGGCATCAACCTGTCCTCGCTGCGTCCCCGCCGGGCCATCGTCAAGGGAGTCAACGGCTCGTCCTCCGGTGCGGTTTCCTGGGGCGGCCTGTTCAGCTACACCACCGGCCTGATCGAGCAGGGCGGCAGCCGTCGCGGAGCGCTCATGCTGATGCTGAACGACTGGCATCCCGATCTGCTCGATTTCATCACTGTCAAGCAGACGATGGGCCAGGTGACCAACGCCAACCTGTCGGTGTGCGTCAGCAACGGCTTCATGAAGGCCGTGAAGGAAGACCTGGATTGGGATCTCGTCTTCCCGGACACGACGGTCGAGGGCTACAACGACATCTGGGACGGCGATCTGGACAAGTGGAAAAAGGCCGGCCACCCGGTCAAGGTGTTCCGCACGGTCAAGGCCCGCGAGGTTTGGCACACGATCATTGAGTCGGCCTGGAAATCCGCCGAGCCGGGCGTCGTGTTCATGGAATATTACAACCAGATGTCCAACAGCTGGTACTTCAACCCGATCATCTGCACGAATCCTTGCGGCGAGCAAGGGCTTCCGGCCTGGGGCGTCTGCAATCTGTCCGCGATCAACCTCGCTAAGTTCTATGACGCAGGCAAAAAGGACGTCGCCTGGGACGAGCTGGGCAAGGTCGTCCGCTGGTCCACGCGCTTTTTGGACAACGTCATCGACAAGACTCCGTATCATTTCGAGGAAAACCGCATCAACCAGCAGGGCGAACGCCGCGTCGGCCTCGGCACGATGGGGCTGGCCGAGCTGATGATCAAGCTGGAAATCCGCTACGGGAGCCCGAAGTCGCTGGAATTCCTCGACAAGCTGTACGGCTTCATGGCGAAGGAAGCTTACCTGTCCTCTGCGGAAATCGCCGGAGAGAAAGGCTCGTTCCAGCATTTCGACACCGACCCTTACCTGCAGAGCGGCTTCATGAAAAACCTGATCGAGGTCTATCCGGAAGTGGCGAAATCGATCCGCAAGCACGGCATGCGCAACGTCACCGTCCTGACCCAGGCTCCGACCGGCAGCACCGGCACGATGGTCGGCACTTCGACGGGGATCGAACCGTATTTCGCCTTTGAATATTTCCGCCAGAGCCGCCTCGGCTACGACAAGCAGTACGTCCCGATCGCCCAGGAATGGCTGGAGCAGCATCCCGGAGCGGAGCTGCCGGAGCATTTCGTCACCGCCATGACGCTGTCCGCCGAGGATCACATCCGCGTGCAGGCCGCCATCCAGCGCTGGGTCGACAGCTCGATCTCGAAGACGGCTAACGCTCCGCACGACTTTACCGTCGAAGACACGAAGAAGCTCTACGAGCTCGCCTTCGACCTCGGCTGCAAGGGCGTGACGATCTATCGCGACGGTAGCAGGAACGAACAGGTCCTGTCCACGGAGAAGAAAGACGAGAAGAAAGACGAGCCGAAGAGCGAGGTTAAGGTTGAGGTTGAGGTTGGGGCAGCGGCTGCAGCTACGGTTGCGGCGAACGAAACCGCCGCGAATGCCGCCGGCGTGCCTGCCGCTCCGGCCATTCCGGCCCCGGCATCGAAGGTCATCGACAAGGAGTACAAGCGCCGCCCGCAGATTCTGAAGGGCGCCACCTATAAGATCAACACGCCGTTCGGGATGGCTTACATCACGATCAACGACCTGAACGGCGCGCCGAGCGAGATCTTCCTGAACGTCGGCAAGGCCGGCTCGGACGTCTTCGCCATGGCGGAAGCGCTCGGCCGCGTCTGCTCGCTGTTCCTCCGCTACGGCGACCACGGCAACAAGGTCAACCTGCTGATCAAGCATCTGAAGGGCATCGGCGGCTCGGGCGCCATCGGCTTCGGCGCCAACCGCGTCGAATCCATCGCCGACGCCATCGCGAAGGCGCTGGAGATCCACATCAGCGACACGGACGCCTATCCGGCTCCGTTCGCTGCGCATTCGCCACACGGCAGCGGCCCCGCCGTCGCCGCTCCGCCTGATCCACCCGCACCTGCGGCAGCCGCCTCGGCGGTTCCGGCCACAGACAATATCCATGACGGCCACAGCCACGACGATGGCGACAAGGACATCTGCCCCGCCTGCGGCTCGATCTCACTGATCAACACCGAAGGCTGCAAGACCTGCGTCAACTGCGGCTACAGCAAGTGCAGCTGAAGATATAGCGGGGACGAACTATCTTATGGCTTGCCATATTTATGTATGAGAATCAATAAATATACACTAAATGCCTAGGCTGATATATTTAGTCTAGGCATTATTTTATCGTTGGTGTTGTTCACGAAGACTCCTGCAAAAGCAGCCCCGTTTCGCAAATCTCTAGGCATGGGCCTCTCGGGCTGAAACAGGTCGAAGCCAGGTGAAGCTAGGTGAAATAGAGGTAATAATTACCGCAATTCCGAGACCGACAAGCTGCTCCGGCCAAACAAGGGGAGAAACTCCCGCTAATTTCCCATGGCGATAGAGATTTGCCAGGATTTTCAATAATAACGGTAAAAATCTCCTCTATTTTGCGCCCAACGGGCTGTCGGCCCAAATAGCGGGAGAAATTCCTTCTATTTCAACCGGGTGGTAACGAATTTCCACCAGATGGTCACAAATGGGCCGGAATTCCGGTATTATTCTAGCAGCAAACCTTGCGCAGGGTCTGGCAATCCCGAAAACCTTATTGTGTGCCGCATCAGGACCGTTGTGAGAGTGCCCGAGAGTCTGTCACGAGGCTGGGACAGAACGAATTCTGGGGTGCCTGCGTGTCTGGCTTTTCTATTTTCAGGTTGGGACATCGGACGCGATCTCAGGGATTCACTTGACATGTCAAATCTTGAATGCTAAAATAATGAATGAATAAAATATTTATTCATTTCAAGTGGAGGTCAATGAAATGCTTGATAAAAAAGCTGTCATATTTGAAGCTGGCAGAGAATTGTTCCTATTAAAAGGCTTTAAGGACATAAATGTTTCAGACATAACGAAGCAAGCCAAAGTAAGTGTTGGGACTTTCTATAACTACTATACCTCGAAAGAGAAGCTTTTCGCAGAGATCTACTTCAGGGAAAACGAAGAGGCAAAGAGAGCAATTATCGATTCTGTAAATGTGGAGGATACCCCTCATGCCATAGCTACAAAGATTATTTCGAAGATTCTGGATACCTTAAACTCGAATTTGGTCTTAAAAGAATGGTATAACCAGGATGTTGCAGGCGATTTGGAAAAGACATACCGTGAGGAAGAAAACAAAAATGATTATTTTATATTTGATTTTTTCAAAGAACTGTTAGAAAAGTGGAGGGCTGAGGGAAGAATCCGCAGCGATATTGATGATTTGCATATCCTTGCACTCCTTGATTCATTAATCTATCTCGATACTCATAAAGAAGAAGCTGGGATAAACAAATATCCTCGAACCATGCAGCTTCTTGTGGAGTTTATTATTACAGGCATAACTGATCTTCAAAAAGCATAAGCAAAATAATAAAGCAAATAGAAAGGATGGTAAGCACTATGTCTGGATTAACAATATTTGGGTATGTTCTTGTAGTTCTCGGCTTGATTGTAGGTATTGGAGGAGGAACGCTTAAACCAATCGATTTGATGAACAGTGAATTTATGTCATTTCTAACGGGTGGCCTTGTGTTAATTACAATTGGGCTTCCTTTGATAAAAAATGTTCCTCATTGGCTGCTGTTCAGCTGCTTATGGATAACGGCTGCTTCTTTAATTATTTATCTATATGGATTTCATATGCCAATTTGGGTATTTTCTTCCGGGTTAGTGGTTGTTCTTGGTATTGGGTATTGGTTAACTGTTTTATTTTCAAAAAAGTAGAATATTTTACTATGTAGAGTGACATGCGAATCGTTCCAACGGCGTTCTCAATTCAACTTAATGAAACACATAACCAAGCCCCCGCAAAAGATTCATTTCGGGGGCTTGTTCCGTTTATGATATTCATCCTGCGTGTTCTGGATTTATAAATGTTTTGCCGATATAGTGAGGGTCCTCCAGAAGCGGTCGGCCTACGGCGATAAAGTCGGCCAGCCCTTCGGAAAGGATAAAATCCGCCAGTGCCTTAGTATGGATATTGCCGACAGCAATAACGGGAATGTTGACGGTTTGCTTGATAATGGCTGCGTATGGAACCTGATAAGCATCGGGCGCAGCAAGCGGACTTAGCGGCAACAGGCCGCCGGACGATACGTCCACGGCATCGATCTGATTTTCCAGTCGGGACAACATCGTTGCGACTTCAAAAGGAGTTAAGCCATCTTCGGCATAATCGGAGGCAGACACGCGAATCGCAATCGGGTAGTTGCTTCCCGTCTCCGAACGTACAATCTCCAGCACTTTGCGAAGAAAACGAATCCGGTTTGCCAATGGACCGCCGTATTCATCCGTCCTGTGATTGGATAACGGGGACAGAAACTGGTGAACCAGATGTCCGTGAGCGGCATGGATCTCAATGCCGTCAAAGCCGGCTTGCAGGCTTCTTCTTGCAGAGAGCCGATAGTTTTCCAGCTCTTGCTGAATATCGCCGATCCCCATTTCTTGGGGCAATCCGTGCTCTTCGTCGTAAGCAATTGGGCTAGGCGCAAGCAACCGGGAGGCGGAATTGCGCCAAGATTTTCTTCCTCCGTGGGTGAGCTGAATGAAAATTGGAGTCTGTTTGGCATGGACGGCGTCTACGATTTTCTTCAATGGCTCGATATGCGCGTCGGAGAAGAGACCTATATCGTTGGAAAATAGGCGGCCGTTTGGAGAAACCCCGGTCGATTCCAACATGACGAGCCCAGCGCCGCTTGCCAGTCTGCTATAATGGTTTACATGGTAATCCGTCGCAAAAGATTCGGCTGTTCCTTTAAATTGCTGCATTGGAGCGACGATCAGGCGGTTTTTTAACGAAAGCCTGCCGATTTGCAGGGGGCTGAGCATTTTCGTCGTCATTCGCGATTCCTCCTGTTTATAGTTAAATTATATCTATAGTTTAAAGAGGAATGAGCAATCATTACAGGCAAGAACCAAGTTTGTGCTGCTATAAAGCTTTAAAAATTAAGGCAATGATAAGCTTCATCTATGTAAATCGAAAGCAGTGGAAGGAGTCGGGAATTTGGACCAAGTAAAAAGGCTCGAGGAAAAAGACGTAATTCGATCGTTTCACCGGCAAAGATGGGGAAAGCCGTTACGGCTTTTATTCTCATCCAAGTCGATAACTGCGAAACATTTTCGGAATTTTGCCGCCAATCTTCCGAAGTGACGGAGCTGCACCAAATTAGCGGGCAGTACAATTCTTTAATAAAGGTTGTTACCGAATCGATGGAAACGCTTGAGCGCTTCCGGACAACCTGCAGCAAATATGGATTTACAGTAACGCTAACGGTACTATCGACTTCTTTTGATGCAAAGAAATTCGATTTTGGAAAAGTATAACGCTATCGAAATACTTTCAGAAAACCTTTTACGAGTGCATAATGATTCGTACCTCGCATTGGATGTAACAAAGCAGGCTTCTCCGAGATGCAAAAAGGCAGCGGCAAGTGGATGCCGGACGCTGCCTTTTTTGCTTTTTTATTGTTTAGCTCCGGATTACATATTCTCGGATATCTTACACCTTATGCTAGACTATCGGAGCAGAGCTTCACTCTCGCCATCTAGCGGATAGCCTTTGGCTTCCTGCTGACAAACTTTCGGATGTCCCGAACATTCGGGATTCTCTTGTGATAAGCCAGCAGGGCTTTGTCGCTGATGACCCATGTGTGCTTGAACGAATTTTTCCTGCGCATGGCAACGAAATTGTACTTCCCGGCCGAATAGATTTTGAGCCCGCGCTTCTTGCCGTTCATGCAAAAAAGATCGTCTTCGCCGACACTTTGATTGGGAAAACGCACTTTGCGGAAGACACTGCGCTTAAAGACGAGGGTGGCGCCGGGAAGCACGGCAACGTATCGCCTTTCATCCTCCGGAAAACGAAGAATGAGAGCCTTGGGCCCCTGCAAGTACATGTAGTGGGCTCTTTTTCCGATAATATCGGCGTTTGTTCTCTTAAATGCCTGCAAGCTGTCCGTCAAATAGTAGGGAGCGTAATAGTCGTCATCATCGAACTTGGCAATGTAATGATGCTTGGCTTTTTTTACGGCGAAGTTTAAGCATGCGCCTAGCGTGTAACGCTCCGACAGGCGAAAGACTCGTACGTTTGGAAGCTTTTTGGCTGCTTGTTGATAAGAGGATAGCGGAATTTTACTGCTGTTGACGACAATGATAAGCTCCTTCTTTGCGTAGCGCTGCCTTTGGTAATTCCGCAGCAGATGGTTCAAGTAGTTCGAACGATTGGTGCAGGTTATTACGGAAACGCCGTTCCCCGGGTTCGCTTTCATCAAATCGGCCCTCCTTATCCCGTTTGGAAGCTAAGAAACTATCGCATAATACAATATGTTCCTAGCACCGGGAAGTAACGGCGATTCTACCAAACAGGGAGGAAAGGCATGCACATTCCCCCAGGTTTGATTGGACTTTGGCCCTTACGAGATTCGCGATGAGGATGCCAACCGCGCAGTCGTTGATTTTTGTGCTGAAACTTGCGCCGCCGCAGGTTAAAATAAAACTATGCCAAAGGGGGGGTTCTATGAAATCCAAAAAATACGTCGCCATCTTCCAGGCAGTGCTCGCAGCCCTGTTGTTCGGGATCAGCTCGCCCATCTCCAAATTGTTGCTCACGGAAATCCCGCCCACATGGATGGCTGCCTTGCTCTATCTGGGAGCGGGCCTGGGGATGGCTCTCATCGGCTTGGCCAAACGCGCCAAGATCAAGGAGCAGAAGGAAGCGGGGATCACAAGAAAAGAACTTCCCTTCGTTCTGGGAATGATCGCTTTGGACATCGCCGCCCCCATATTATTAATGGTAGGTCTGTCCATGACTACGGCCGCCGATGCCTCGCTGCTCAGCAATTTTGAAATTGTCGCCACCTCTCTCATCGCCCTGGTCTTTTTCAAGGAATCCGTAGGCAGACGGCTGTGGGTGGCGATTGGCCTCATAACCGTCGCGAGCATGATTTTATCGGTGGAGGATTTGGGCAGTTTTTCCTTCTCGCTCGGTTCCGTGTTTATTCTGCTCGGTTCCGTCTGCTGGGGGTTGGAGAACAATTGCACCCGAGTCCTGTCCATCAAGAACCCGATGGAAGTCGTAATCATCAAGGGGCTCGGCGCGGGGTTTGGTTCCATGCTCATCGCCCTGTCGCTCAACGAACAAGTGAACAGCGGCGGCTACATCGCAGCGGCTCTCGTGCTGGGCTTTTTTGCGTACGGTCTCAGCATCTTCTTCTATGTGTCCGCTCAAAGAGAGCTTGGCGCGGCGAGAACAAGCGCTTATTATGCGATCGCTCCGTTTATCGGCGTCGGCTTGTCTTTTCTGGTTTTCCGAGAGACTCCTACGGTTTCTTTTGCGGTCGCTCTGCTGATTATGATGGCAGGCGCCTACTTCGCTTCGGTTGAAAAGCATGCGCATGAGCACAAGCATATGGCGATCACTCATGAGCACCGGCATAGCCACGAGGACGGTCACCACAATCACACGCACGGTGATCCCGTCACGGGAGAACACAGTCACATGCACACCCATGAAGAGCTGCTTCATGCCCATAGCCACACACCCGATCTTCATCATTCTCATGCTCATTAGCGCCGTTGCGAGCAAGCTCCCCGTGAAACGGGCGGGCAAAGCGGAAGACGTTGCTTAAAGCGTACTCTGTCTAATCCAAAACGGTTTCGTGAGTCCTGGCTCGCCATTTCCCGCCGATTGTAGTATGATTAAGCTATCGTAGATGAGGCGTGAAACGCCGCATTGGAGAAAGGGTTGCGATGCTTCCTTTTCGCCGTGCGGCTTTTTTTCATCCGTCGGGAACAGGCATACGAAAATTTTGGAGGTGGGAATCGTTTTGTATTACTCCCGTAAAAGGCAACAAGAGGATTTGCCAGCAGAGCCAACAGACGTTTGGGTTTGTAAAGAGGATGGCTGCAACGGATGGATGCGGAAAAATTTCTCCTTTGAAAAAAATCCGGTCTGTCCGCTTTGCGGATCTCCGATGATAACCGGAATTCGAGAGCTCCCGACCCTGGAGGACACAAGCGGAGCTTATCCCTATGGGGATGCGAAGCGGAAGAAGGGATCGAGTTCGCAGCAGGAGATGTGAAATACGACGGGGTGCAAAAAGGCACGGACCTCAAGGGTCCGTGCCTTTTTGCGCCGGTGCCGCCATTTGCACGCTTGCTCGAAGTGACGCGGAAAAATAAAAATCGGGCTGCCGGCGATCTTCTCTTGCACTTTTTATCCTTATATCTTAATATTACGATATAACGATTATTATGAAACGGAGTGAGACCATGAGCGAGCATGACTTTGCTGCCTATTCGTCCACCGCCGAGCTGTTGAAAGCGCTCGGACATCCGGTGCGGCTGTGCATCGTCCGGGGGCTATTGCAAAAGGAGCATTGCAACGTCACTTACATGCAAGATTGTCTCGATCTGCCGCAATCGACCGTATCGCAGCATCTGCAGAAGCTGCGCAGCGCGGGCATTGTCAAGGCGGAGCGGAAGGGCTTGGAGATCTATTACACCATTGCGGATGAACGGGTGAAGCGTTTGGTCACCCTTTTGCTGCCGGAGGAGGATAAGATTTATGGCTAAAAAGGTGCTGATTGTCGGCGGTGTCGCGGGAGGAGCTTCCGCCGCCGCTCGGCTGCGGCGGCTCGATGAGTCGGCCGAGATCGTCCTGTTCGAGCGTGACCCATATATTTCGTTTGCCAATTGCGGCCTGCCATATTATATCGGAGATACCATCCAGGACCGCTCCAAGCTGCTCGTCCAGACGCCGGAGGCGATGCGCAGCCGGTTCCGCCTGGACGTGCGGACCGAGAGCGAGGTGATCGCGCTTGACCCTGTTCGCAAGACCGTGCGGGTGCGGAGCAGGGAGCGGGGGGATTATGAGGAGAGCTACGACGCCCTTATCCTGTCTCCCGGGGCCAAACCGCTGAGACCGGAGCTGCCCGGGATCGATTCCCCGCTCGTGCTCACCCTACGCAACCTTCCCGATACCGATCGCATCAAGCAAAAAGTGCGGGAGGAGCACGTCAGGTCGGCCGTAGTGATAGGCGGCGGCTTCATCGGGGTGGAGATGGCGGAGAACTTGCGGGAGCTCGGCCTTGCGGTGACGCTCGTGGAAGGCGCTCCGCAGATCCTTGCTCCCTTTGACGGGGAGATGGCCGGCGCGCTGGCCAAAGAATTGGAAGAGCACGGCGTTCGGCTGCTGCTGTCCCGGAAAATCACCGGCTTTTCCGAGCAGGCCGCGGGGGGCATTGAGGTCCGGCTGGAGGGCGGAACTAACCTGGTTTGCGATTTGGTCATTCTGGCTGCCGGCGTCAAGCCGGATACGGCCTTCCTTCAGGGCAGCGGCATCGCTTTGGGATCGCGCGGGCATATCCTGGTCGATGAATTCCTGAAGACCAGCCTGGAGGATGTGTACGCCGTGGGCGATGCTGTGGAGATCACCGATTTCGTGAACGGGAACAAGACGGCGATCCCGCTCGCCGGCCCCGCAAACAAACAGGGCCGCATCGCTGCCGACAACGTATGCGGGCTGCGCACAGCCTATCGGGGAGCCCTCGGAACTTCGATCATCAAGGTTTTTTCCTTGACGGGCGCGTCCACGGGCCATAACGAAAAGACGCTCCGGCGCCTTGGTATCCCGTACCGGGCGACGGTCATCCATCCGAATTCCCACGCCTCCTATTATCCCGGCGCCGTTCCGCTCACCTTGAAGCTGCTGTTCGGTGGCGATGGCCGAATTCTCGGCGCTCAGGCCGTCGGCGCCAAAGGGGTAGACAAGCGCATCGACGATATCGCGACGGCGATCCGCTTTCGGGGCACGGTCGCGGATCTTGCCGAGCTTGATCTCACCTACGCTCCGCCCTTCTCGTCGGCGAAGGACCCGGTCAACATGGCGGGATACACCGCCGAGAATATTTTGAGCGGCCGAACGGCGGTCTACCTGCCGGATGAACTGGCCGACCGCGATCTGCAGACGACGGTGCTGGTTGACGTCAGGACCGAGCCGGAGCACGCGAACAGCAGCATTCCCGGCTCGGTGAACATCCCGGTGGATGAGCTGCGCGGCCGACTGAACGAACTGGACTTGCGGAAGGAAATCTGGGTGTATTGCCAGGTTGGCTTGCGGGGCTATACCGCCTCCCGCATCCTCCAGCAAAAGGGCTTTCGGGTCCGCAATCTCACCGGCGGCTACAAAACGTATCTGATGGCGCGCTATGAACCGAAAGCGTTCAGTCCGGAGGACGGAACAGCGGCGGAAGCCGGGAATGGAAGCGCGGCTTCCGCCGCTGCCGGTGCGGTGCGGGCCGTCCCGGCACCGTTCCGGGAAACTGCGGCTGCGTTGGAGCTGTCGGAGACGGGCGCAGGAGAGCGGCCGGATAAGAGCCGGCTTGTCGCGACCCAACCGGCTGTGGAGGATCGGCAGTCTTCGTCCACAGCTCCCCTGATCGCCGATGCGGAGCTGGATGCTTGCGGGCTCTCCTGTCCGGGACCGCTCGTGCAGGTCAAGCGGAAGATGGAAGCGTTGGAAGCGGGCCAGGTGCTGCATGTGACCGCATCCGATCCCGGCTTCTACCGGGACATCGAAGCTTGGGCGGGAATGACCCGGCAGGAGCTGCTTTCGGTGAGCAAGACGGGCGAAGGCATCATTGAGGCTTACCTTCGCAAGCAGGAGGACGCCTTTCAGGCCAACCCTCCGGCGGACCAGCCTATGGTCCCCGGCGCCGGATCGGCTGTCCCCGCCGCCGTACCCGAAGGCAGCACCATGGTGGTCTTCAGCGGCGATCTGGACAAGGCGATCGCCTCCTTCATCATTGCGAACGGCGCGGCGGCAAGCGGCAAGAAGGTGACGTTGTTCTTCACCTTCTGGGGGCTGAACATCATTCGCCGGCGGGAAAAGGTCCGCGTCGAGAAGAGCTTCATCGGCCGCATGTTCGGCCTGATGATGCCTCGGGGCAGCCGCAAGCTCGGCCTATCGCGAATGAATATGCTGGGTGTGGGCCCAAGAATGATTCGCGAGGTCATGAAGAGCCACAACATCCTTTCCCTGGAAGAGCTCATTCAAACGGCGATCCGGCAAGGGGTCGAAATCGTGGCCTGCCAGATGTCGATGGATGTCATGGGCATCAAGCAAGAGGAACTGATCGACGGAGTTCAGATCGCCGGCGTAGGCTATTATCTCGGCAAAACGGAAAGAGCCTCCGCCAACCTGTTTATTTGACCGTCCGCTAGCAGAGATAAATGCCGGGTTCATGCGTAAGCATGGGCCTTTTTTTCGTTTGGGTGAGATATAATGAGAGAAGCGATGCGGCAAGGAGGAAACGCGAGGGCGTATGAGCGCAATCTGAAGGAGGGCGAGAAGGGTGAGGTTTAACGGAATCTGCCTGATCACTCGGGATGTGCGGAAGCTTGCGCACTTTTACAAGGAGGTTCTGCAAGCGGAGGCGGAGGGAGACGAAACGACGGCGCGCATCTATGTCGAAGGAGGAGCGGTGCTTGATCTCTGTGCTTGGGAAGGCGTCGAAGGCTTGGCTCCAGGCAGCATGAAGGGAGCCGGATACGGCGGCATCTCCATCGATATGGAAACTGCCGACGTCGACGCGGAATACGAACGGCTGAAGGACAGGGTTGCCATTGCAAAGCTGCCGGAGACCTATCCTTGGGGCAGACGGTCCTTCTGGTTCCGCGATCCTGACGGCAATCTGCTCAATTTCTACGAGACAGTGGGGAATCGCCGTTCTTAAGCCCGCCCTTGGAGCAGAAAAAGACCTGGGATAATCCAAATCTTGAGAGAACTGCGAACGGCCGTCTACCAGGGGCTGCAAAAATAATCACTTCCGAAGGAGGCTTCGCGATGTCTCTCACAACCATCTACCTCATCCGCCACGCCAGGTCCGATCACTCTGTCCGGGAGGACGCGGTCCGGCCGCTCAACCCCGAAGGCCGGGCGGCGGCCGCGAGATTGACGGAAGCGATGAGCGGCCTTCATCTTGATGCCGTATATTCCAGCCCTTACCGGCGAACTGTCGATACGGTGCGCGGGTTGGCCGATCGGCGGGGCCTCAGCCTTCGGCTAGCCGATGACCTGCGCGAGCGCACGGTCGGCTGCCGGCAGGAGGATTTCCTCGGATTCGCCAGGAAGCAATGGGCGGATTTCGACTACCGGCTGGAGGGCGGCGAGTGCTTGCGGGAGGTGCAGGAGCGGAATTTGGCCGCTCTCGCCCGAATCCTCCGGGAGCATCCAGGCGAAGCAGTAGCGGTAGGCACTCACGGGACGGCACTCGGCACGCTGATCCATCACTATAATCCCGGCTTCGGTTGGGAAGGCTTCTGCCGCATCATGGATCGGATGCCTTACGTGCTGCGGATGGAGTTTGCAGAAGAAGCTTTTCGAGCAATGGATGAAATGGATGAATGGGTAATTCCCCCGGCTCCGTAACATTTTGCGGGTTCGAGAGGTCTTTTTATTATCGGGGAGGAGGTTCCATCATAGGAATTCTTGAGATCGTCACGTTCATTCTGGTAACCGGCCGTTTGGGAAAGCCCGGAGCCGGGTCGCGGGGAACGAAGAGACATGGAGAACTCCGTCGAGCAGCCATTCTCTGCCCAAGAATCAGAGAGCATGCGAGAGCTTAACCGGGAGATCGAGCAGGAATTGGCGGAGTACGGCCGACAGGAGGAGGAGGGGCACAAGAAAGGGCTGAAAACGGAGGATTAGCGGATTGACAGCGGGATCGTCCGGTTAATAAGATAGATGAAGTCGTTTCGCGCACTTTTTTGAGACCGATCGGCTTTCTCCTATCCTACCTATAGAAAGAAGAATAGGGATCATGAACACCATCAACAAGCTGCTGAACCGGAGGTTTGTCCTCTTTACCTTGGTCCTCCTGCTGAAGAGCAGCCTGGCTTGGCTGGTCGTCTTCGGAGGCGGGGTCAATCTCAGAATCGTGCTGACGGAATTTCCTTTCTTTTGCGCGGTATTTTGCCTGATTGAGATTTTTGCCAAAAAACGTCAGCACATCTACTACATGATCGCGAATCTCCTGTTCACGGCGCTCTATTTCACCGTTCTGATGTATTACAAGTATTACGGAATCATTGTGACGTATCACGCCATCAGTCAAGCCGACAAGATCGCCAAGGTCAAGGAGAGCACCTATTCGCTCCTGCAGCCGCAGTATCTGCTGATGTTCGTAGATATCGTGCTGCTCCTTGGATTGTATCTCGTCTTTCGCAGCAAAAAATCCCGCCTGCCGCAAATCCGGCTGAAGCCTTACCGCAAGACGGCCCTCCAGACTCTTCTCGCCGTGTCGATCACTGTGTGCCTGCTTAACATCTGGCCGAACCGCGCCAGCATGAACGAAACGGAGCAAGCCGAAGAGATGGGAATCGTGAACTATGAGGTCTTCACTCTCCTCAGCGAC
>Ga0255334_1000128_pt1 | contig 79800 bp, 89 predicted proteins | sample EtOH5_35cm_T3_12_FD_202080 | JGI IMG/M metagenome (GOLD analysis project Ga0255334, IMG submission 202080) | Sandy soil microbial communities from University of British Columbia, Vancouver, Canada - EtOH5_35cm_T3_129 | ecosystem: Engineered > Artificial ecosystem > Sand microcosm > Unclassified ...
TGCGACGCATCCTGCACGCGTCATCCGCCGATGTTGACGCCACCAAGCGCCCATCGCCTGCTGACCCGCGCCCGTGCTGGCGCTACGGCAATCTGGTCAAAAGAATACAGAACAGATCCGTTCTGACTCGGAACAGACTTAGGTCTTGACGATTCACTTCTTGATCACTGCTGCGCCGGGTTTCCCGGCGCAGCAGTGCATTCTTCTCGGCCGCTCGGCCAATCTCTCCTTCGCCTCCCACGCCATGCTGAAATGACCTTCTGGCTGCCGCCGGGATGTGGTTTGAGCAAGCGTTCCCTCGCCTGTCTCAGGCACCGACCAACCTCTCCAATCGGAGCGCATCTCATGCAAAAACTGAGTGACATCTTGAAGTCCTGGACGCCCGCTCAATGGGACGCCCTGCTCCAGCAGTATCTGCCGGCGGCCGTTCTTACGGACAGCTTCTGGCGCGGGCGTCCTGGCCCTTGCCCCATGTGCGGTGGCAATGACCGCTTTACATTCGATAACAAGAACGGCCGCGGCGACTGGGTCTGCCGACAATGCAACGACGGCAGCCCGATGGCCGGCGACGGCATCCAGCTTGTTTGCCGCGTCAATCGCATCAGCTATCGCGACCTGGTTGCGCAGCTGCTTGGTAATGCGGCGCCACTGGTTCCACGGGCGCGGCCGGCTACGGCTCAGCCCGCGAGTGGCCGGATGTCGCCCGAGGCGAAGATGGCTCGCGTGACAAGACAGTGGTCAGGTGCAAGGCCGCTGCAGTCCGGCGACCATGCAATGCGATACCTCGCAGCGCGTGTGCCGGGTCTGCGTGCCCCGCGCCCGCTTGCTTTGCGCCTCGCCACGCAGGACTATTGGCACGAGAGCACGTTGATCGGAAAGTTCCCGACGATCGTTGCGCAGTTCTCGTTGCCGGATGGTCGGATGGCCACGGTCCATCGCACTTCACTGGACCCAGTTGTTCCTTCCAAGGCGACGATCGTCACCGCCGACGGGGAGATCCTGGATGCCAAGCGTAATGACGTCTCGGCGTTGCCTCTCGCCGGCGGCGCCGTGCGTCTCATGCCCTCCCGCGATGGCCTGCTTGGAGTCGCTGAAGGCTTGGAAACCGCTTACGCGGCGCACATGCTGTTCGGTGTCCCCACGTGGTACTGCCTCAATCGCGTCTTGCTCAGCCAGTTTGTTGTGCCGGACGGCTTCGGTATTCACACCGTGCACATCTTCGCTGACTTTGACCAGGTCGACCCCAAGACGAGAAAGTCCCCGGGAATGGCCGATGCGCTAGCGCTCGAGAAGCGCCTGCGTGCCTCGGGTTTCAAGGTGGTTGTCCACCGCCCGAAGGTGCGCGGAACGGATTTCTGCGATGAGTGGAAAACCAGCCGTTAACTGAGCTCGATGGCGCCGGCAACCTTGCCGGCCTGACACACCTCGCCCGCAAGGGCGATCCTCTTAACCGCTGCCCCGTGGGTCCATCCCACGGGGGGGACGGTCGCCCGTGGCAGATTTCTCGATGGAGAAATGCAATGCTGCAGAATGGATTTGTTGTGCTGGTCGGCCGCATGGAGATTCGTGCCATGCGCTCGACATCGACGGGCATGGTGCAAGCCGGTCAGTCGGATGCCGATGCCTACCAGGTCTTCCAGCGCCACACGGATCGGGCTGCCGAGCTGCGGCGCACCGAGGCCAGCTTCGATTCCGCTTTCTTCTATGCCATTCGGCGTGCAAGCCTGCACTGAACCGCCATCCCTTAACGACAAAGCCCGGCATCCGCCGGGCTTTTTTCGTTTCTGCGCGCTCGCTATTCCTCGTGCTCTTGCGTCTGACGAAATGCTTGGAGTGCATAGTCGCCAGCTTGGAAGAGTGCGGCAGCGGAACCACAAAGGAATACAAGGCGGGCAATGGCTTCGAAGTCGAGCATGTGGGCTCCGGGGGTTCAGTTTGATTGATCTTATCGCAAGCGAGGTCGTGTCAAGGTGCCAGGATCAGCCTCCATACTCTCCGACAGCAGCACCCAGCGCATCGATGTCGAGCCCGGCCAGGCTGGGGTGGAGACCATCGGTTGCGTTGGAGTTATGCAGGTCGGCGCCAGCGTTCGCCGGCAAAGACACCGGGGCCATCGCAGCCGACGTGCGAGGGCCAGCAGCAGTTGGCTCTGGATTGGCGTGGGCGGCCCGATCCCGTCCGAGATCGGGATATCGGTCGCGTGTGGTCGACAGAGGTGAGGCCCGACCGAGGCCGGCCTCTGCCCACACCCGCAACATCGCTGTGCGGGTGCGCGGATCGCTGATGGCGATCAAGCTGGCATAGAGCTCGGGGCTATGCTGTGGCGAGACGGCTAGCTTTACAACGAGTGATTTCGTCATGAGCTTCATTTCGACTTGCGGGCCTGGTGTGCTGCGCCGAGCGACAGGAAGCCTCGTGCGTTGGCGAAGCATGGCGTGTCCATCAGATGGATGCGTGAACGCGGAAACGCCTCTCTGATAGCCGGCGCGTAAAGTGCGGCGCCTCCACCGGTCAGCACGATCGTGCTCAAGTCCTGCGGGCGCCCCACTTTGCTCTGCAGCGTCTTGATTGCAGTGTGACACTTCGCGCGGGCTACCTCGAGGTAGTCGTCCAGTTCGATTTGCTTGTTGTAGAACCAGAGGGGAGTGGATTCACGGATGGCGAGGTCCACCCGTTCGATCTCGGTGAATGGCTCGCCTTCGGCTTCCGCGATCTGATCGGCAATGGCCCCGTAGACGTGGGAGGCGCCACCCGGAACGCCGCCGCTGCGTGCCTCATCAATGACGAACCCACGGGTGACGACCCAATCGGTCGTGAAGTAGCCGACGTCGATGATCAGGTGCGGCGCGCGTGAGTCAAAGTCCTTGCCGCGCTGCTGGACGTAATGGACCAGCGTGCCGAGCGGCTGAGGTACGCACATCACCGACTTGATCAGGATGCTTCCCCATCCGAAGTCATGCTCGCCGGAGAAGCGCTCCTTGAGCGTATCCGCATACTTCCCCAAAGTCTGTACCGGTAGTCCAAGGACCAGCAGGTCAGTCTCCGTGATCTTGGTGAAATGGAAGGCGCCGGCGAGAAGTGCCGCGTAGTTTGCGGTGGTGCAGTAGTCCTCGGCGAGCGTGCGGCCGGCGTCGCCGTTGCCACCGCTGATGGGGACATCTGGGCCGACCAGGTACTTTCCGCCGTCAACGGTTACGCGTACGACATCGCCAGTGCGCAGCATACCGCCCGAGTGACTGCCGATCAGGGATGGTGGCGCCGGCGGGGCGAGCGACGGGAACATATGGGTGCCGATATCCGTGCCCATGCTGAATGCGGTCTTGGTGTTTCCGTATCCGACGTCCGTCGCAACGATTGCGTTCATGCGTTCTCTCTCAGGTAGTTTGTTGCTGGGTAATGTTTGGTCGACCGAATCGGCTCTCGGCCAACTTGGTACTGCCCCATCGGGCCCCGGCAGGCGCCGATGGGTCCCGATGGGCCTCGTCGGGGCCCATCGGGACCGGCCCTGTTGGTGCCCATCGGTGCCCGATGGCGCCCATCGGGGCCTGATGGGCACCATCGTGAGGTCGCCGACGTGCGGCCTCTTACGGCCCCAATGGGTCCCGTCAGGCACCAATGGCGCCCGACGGGACCTGTTGAATTTATCAACGTAATGGGCAAGTCAAGCTGGGCAAAGCGCGCTTATTCCGCGAGCTTTCGATCCAGTTGATCTCTCGCTTTCAATGCATTAACCTCGGGTCACCACTCGCGTCCCTGACGCATCGACTCGCTGCCATGGCGCAGCAAACACACGCCGACATCCGTTTTGAATGGAATGTCGCGCCTCCTGACCGCGCCGGAAATTGCTCCGGCATTTTTTTCAATCAGATCAATCTGATAGGGGCCCATAGTGAGGACCCCGGACACCGCGATACCAAGCCGATTGGCGGGATGTTTTTCGAAGTGGACCGTAGTGCGGACGATTTATCGCCGGACACTCGGACACGTCATGACACCCATGGAGAGATCACACGCACCCTTACAGCCGGACGGCTGGGCGCGGTCTACGAAGCCCGATACACCGCGGCGGAGATGGGCTGGCTTTGGGGTGGGGAGCATGAGGCGAGTCGATACCCGACCACGCACGTTCCTGTAGATGACGACCCGGTAGGCGCAGCCGGAACCAGAAATGCGCAACAGGTATTACCCAACACACCGTAAGCGACGGACGCCTGGACCAAAGATCCTGGCGAGCGTTCGCGTGGAGTCGTGAGACTCCGGGTTGTTGAGTGGCCGCGCAGCGACAGAACTCAGCGAGAGCTGGTCTGCCGCGCAGCGGACAGTCGGAATGCAGCACTCCCTGTATCTGGCTGATCGGATGGAATCGCTAAAGGCACGGAGGGTGGACCGCCTCGGGACGGAATCTCGGAATCGGCTTGGTACGCCGGCGCAACGCAAAAACACGCACGTGGGAATCAGGGACCGACGCGCGATTCACCCCGGGGATGTCCTCCGGGGCGCACACCTTCACGCGAAGGAATGGAGAGCCATGGCTGGCGTCAACCTAAGACCGATCCTTGCGGCATATGCATTGCCGGAGGGCTTCAAGAGCGAATTCGCAAAACTGGCGGACAAGAACCTGGCGGCGCCGCTGAGCCGCACGCGCGCCAGTGGTCGATCGCTTTCGCAAATTACGCAACGGCAGCGGGCGCAGGCGCTGCTCGCCATGTTCGTCGAGTTGCGGGAAGGGGGATTCAAGCTGCAGTCCCCTCACAATCTGAAGCAGAAACACATTGCGTGGCTGGTGAGCCATTGGATTACGACCTGTGGCCATAGCGTGGGCACCGTGGAACTGCGGCTAACGCATCTTCGGGCGCTCTGCGATTGGCTGGGCAAGTCAGCGATGGTTGGGAAGATCGAGGACTACGTGGTCCGCCCGGAGGGGTACAAGCGCAGCTATGTTGCGACGGACGACAAGTCGTGGGTTGGAACGGAGGTCAATGCATCCGCAGTGATCCAGGCGATCGAACGGGACGATCCGTATGTTGCGATGCAACTGCGGCTCGAGGCCGGGTTCGGATTACGTGCGCAGGAGAGCTGGCGGCTGCGTCCAGCGCGAGACATCTTGCCGGCAGGCTATTTGGACGTGCGCGACGGGACGAAAGGCGGGCGACCGCGGCAGGTGAAGATCGAGTTCGCGTGGCAGTACGAGCTGCTCGAAGCGGCGGCGCGGCTTGCTGCTGCAGGAAATCCGGAAAAGGGCTCGTTAATTCCGAGCGCCTATAGCCAGGAGAAGTGGCGAGGACGGTTCTACAGCGTGCTCCGCCGGCACGGCGTCACCAAGGCGGGGATTGGCGTCACGGCCCACGGACTACGGCATCAGTACCTGCAGGAACTGTATGCGCGGGTGAGCGGGCAACCGGCGGCGATCAAGGGAGCCGGTGAGGTGCGCGATGTCGCTGCTCACCATGAAGCCATGCGCAAGGTAGTTGAGGCGGCGGGGCATAGCCGAGCGACAAAAGCGAATGCGTACCTGTCGACCTACTCCACGCAGATGTCCTCGAAGCGACGCGAGCCGACTCTGGCTGAAGTGAAAGCCGCCATTGTCGCCTGTGATGGCAATAGGGCCGCTGCGGCGCGGGCACTCGGTATCTCCCGCGCCAAGCTTTATCGGCTGCTCGGGCAAGGGGAGAGCTGATGGGACTGCTCGTTATGCCGGACTCGGACCCGCACGTTACGTCCAGAGTGTCCGGGGCAGGCGGCGTGCGCCGGCTGCAGGATATCGGCGGCTCGATGGCCTTTCACGCGCTGCATCCCACCGAGCGGCGGCAGATCGCTGGCTTCCTGCCACCGGAAGACTACCTGGTGGAGAACTGCCGGCGGCGTCGAGGACTCGGGCGCACCTTGCCTCCGGCCTTCCCCGATGGGGACTGGCACTGGATGCAGATGGTCGAGCCGCAGCTCAACATTCCGCTGCGCAGCGCCTTCATGCTCGAATTCGCCGTGGGGCGGGCGAAGCGGCTCGGCGTGGAGGAAATCTCCCTCTTCGTCGGCGAGGTCCACAACTCGGACAGGCAGTGGCTTGCGACGTGGGATGCTGAGACTGCCGAGGATATCGTGCGGGCCACTGTTGACGGGGTCCGGCGCCGTGCGCGCGCCTTGGCTTGCATCACCAAGCGTCCATCGCGAATCAGCTTTGTCCTGGCCTCGTTGGCGGGCGCGTTGGCCGCCTTGCTGGCCTATGCAGCAGTGGGCACTTGGATTCTACGCTGACGCCAGGAACTGATGAGGTGGCGCTGATTTCGGTGGCGAGGCAGCGTTTGCCCCGGTGATTTAGCTCGAAGTGCTGTCCATCCGTGCTGTGCAATGCGTCAGAACTCGACGGTGTGAGAGCCGACCAGGTACATGCAGTACAAGACAATTCCGACACACGCGATCCCGTCGACGACCCTCGGATGACTTTCGGCAAAACGGATGAAGTTTTGGTAAAAACGCATGCTGTTCTCCTAGTTGCTGGCGATTGCCCGCAGGAGCGCGGCCCGGAGGCGATCCTGCAGCTGATTGAGAGAGGTGGCCCCGGGCGTGTCGATGGCCGATGCCATGAGCTCGGCCTCCGAGACCAGCCGACCTGTCTTCTCGCCAGGGTGCGGAACTGGTCCGGGAAGGGCGATTGGCGATTGGCGTTGGCGCTTGGTTAGGTTCGGGAACGCCTCCACGCCGGTGAGTTCGGCGAGTCGCGCGACGCTCACGACGGTGTATTTCAGCGTCGCGTCATTGCGAGCAATGTAAGCGGCCGCGCCCGTCCCTGGCAAATAGATAGCCTTCCAGAGATATTGCGGAATCGCGATCCTACCGTTGAGCAAGGTAGGGTGGTCGGCCTCGAATATCGGGCCGGTGACCACCCACGCTTCGCCCTGGCTGCGGACGAGCCGTCGAGTAGCCGTCTCGATATGGCTCCACAGCAGACGATTGCTTTCGCGTCGTTGGGGTACCACGTTCGCCAGGCTGAAGCTATCCGCCTGAGCCGCCGCGTCGGCAAAGTCGCCGGACGGAGCCAAATGGCCGCGGTCATAGCCGGTTCCGTGGCCATAGTCCGAGAGCCGGGCGCGCTTGGATGCGGGCAACTGCGGCTCTTCGAAGAAGTCGCTGTCGCGAGGGACGCTGCGCGCCGCGAGCAGGTTGGCTGCCGACAGGCGCTCGGCCGACCAGATGGCGGTACGAGTCTGTTCGGAAAACAGAACGGCGTAGGCGCGGTAGCAGAGGAGATGGGTTTTTCCGGTCGGGTGGGAGACGACTGGCGGCGCGATCTTGCCCAAGACCTGCGGGCAGGCTGGGGCCTCGGCGTACGCGGAGCCATGCGCGATGCCCAGCAGGGCGGCGATGATGAGGCAGCGGATGAGCATTGGGTTTCTCCGGTGGTGATAACCCATCGTGACATCCGCCGCGCGATGTCAAGCCCGTTGTCTAACTCCCGGAAGAGGGGAGAGCGTCAACGGCCTTGGCAATGAATTCTTCAAGCACGCCGAAGGCTTCCTTGTCTTCGTCGGAGATTTGAGCGCCCAAGGCGTCGACGGACGGGAAGCGGACCCACGGGCGGCCATCAACCTGGATGATTTTTGCCAACGCGGCCAGTTTTCGGTACCGGCCTGCGTCGGCCAGGCACGTGGCCGGCGGAACCGTGCGATCCACGGCCGAATCCGGCTCGACCAAGCGCGCGGCCATGGCTGCAAACATCGGTCCATTGGTGGGCCAGTCGCTGTTTGTCGTGGCCAGAAGGTTCAGGAAGTACGGCAGATCAACCGACGATAGTTCGCGGCGGGCCAGCGCCGCGATCTTATGGATGTCAGCGGGGCGGGGCTCTGCGCGTGTGTTCCAGATGGCGGTCAATCGTGTGAGCGTGTCTTCCCTGCTTGTCGTGATCGGGCAGGCCGGTGTCGAGATCCCGCATTCCTCACAGACGATTACGGCTTCCAGGCGTCCCGCGATGTACTGAGGTGCGCCTTCGCAGTGGGCGCAAGGCAGGAGGCCGCGAGACATGGCAGGTATCCAGAAGGGGTGGAAAGGCAGAATTATGCCTCGGCAGGGTTCGGCTACGGCCGGAATCTGGCCCTGCGATGGGAGGGGGGCACGCCTCGCAGCGCTTGATTAAGTCCATCTTTTGGGGCCTGCAAGCATCTGCTCAGTGACTGGGTGTGTCGGCCCCCCTTTAAATAGAGCCCTCAAGTTCCGACAGAGCCGCACCGATAGAAAGTGGTTCGGCTATTTCAAGCTCTCGGAGAAAAAGTATGACGATCAGGCCTATCCCGCCCAAGGACGATCCCCTCTGGCAACACGCCCGCGCGTTTCAAGAGCAGGTTGAAGCACGCTGGCGCGAGGCCGGAAAGGCGTTGCCATCGGACTTTCCACTTGATTCGCCCGAGTTCCTCGCAGCAGAAGAGGCGCTCCTGGACGAGTTGATCAGGGCATTGGGCGGCGACCCTGAGCATCCCGAGCTAGACCTCGGCTCTTTGGGGCACACGGAGCAATAAACTCCTAGTTAGCTGGCTTGCTGGCCGCTGTCCGTTTCGATGCGATGGCGGCGTCAGCGGCAGCGTCCAGCTCAGCTTTCGTGGCAGATTGCTTGCCAGTGCGCCGCTTCCAGGGACAGGAGGGTAGCTTGCCGGGTGCGTATGCACCACTGTTCACCAACGCCATGTACCGATCAGCGTTCGCCTGCAGTTCGGCTAGGGAAAAACCGAGCTCCTGAGCGGTGTTCAACGTCTCGCATACCCAGCGCAGCAGATCTTCGTTCACCGGCTGCGAGGGATAGGAGTCAAAATCCTCGCTGAACATACGGACGGAGCCGCAGACGATCACCCCGCTTTCGACACGCCAGCGCCCTGAGATCGGTGTCGCGGCAGCATCTTGCGCAGCGACGAACGCGCTGGCGCCCGGGTCGAGGCCGAGCGCCTGCCCGATTGCCGCCCTGATTGCGTCAGGAGGCATCGCGTGGCCAGCTACGGCAGCCAATACCGCGCCGTTGATGATCTCGAATAGCCTGGAGATGGCGAGCTCGTGGCCCGGGTCCGTTGTTGACATACTGATCCTCGCTGTTGGGTTGATCGAGACCGCCGCTACGTTGTTTTGCGGTCCACTTTCCCAAACCTAAAGGCCCAGAAGGAAAGTCAAGGTACGGGCCCCTTCGGCAGCGCTATCATTAGCGCCTGTACCAATGCGGGCCGCGTTGCAGTACGGGCGTCAGGTTCATTCAACATCCAAACGCCGAACGGTGTCGTACAGCGCATCAGCCATCGCCATTGTTCGCTGGTGCAGCGGGCCGATGGATATGGCTACCACTTTCGTTCCAAAGATAGCCTCTACAAAGGAGAAGCGGGAGAAGGGCGTGCTGCGCACGCCGCGCTATCCATCCCCGGCCTCAAGGCCGAGGTCGCCCGCGCAGCATGATGAGGGAAGTGTCACTGGGAGCGCGGCCCCGCGACGAACGCGAGATGATCGCGCCGGGGGCAGAGCATTACCAAGCGATCACCATGATCGACGCGTTTGCGTTCAAGCGCATGCTGGATCGCGTCTTTTGGTACCCCGAGCCAGAGGTGTTGTGTTTCGAGGTTCGGGCTATGCCGACTCATACGGGGAGCGTGTACGACGTGGTCGCGCTGATTTCCGAGAGCGGCGAACCGTGGTTCGCCGCGGATGCTATCCCGGAGCGATGGGACTATGTGGCGTTCTCGGAGATTGGCTGGGGCCTGGCGAAATGGCAGCGCGAGAGGCTGATCGGTGAGGGGAGGGTCTCAGCGGATGAGCCGTCGATGGTGGGAGCTGGCGTGATGCCAGACTTCTCCGCGCTGCAGGACCCAACTGAGAAAGCGAGGTACCGGGAAGCGGTGATCAAGCGTGTTCGGATGCACCGGCTGGCGCAGAAGGGCGGCGATACCTGTTGACAGGCTGCCCCCCTTCTTCAGTTTGCGGCCGACGTCCGCCTGCGTTGGGCCGCGGGTCCCCAGTTCGGCGCGGTGCCCCCGCCGAAGCGCGCGTTGCGCGTCTCAGCGTAGCAGTTGTCGCAGCCCGGCCCCACTTTTTGGCAGCCTTCCCACGGTGAGAAGGTGTGGTCCGTCTATTCGATCTTCGAGTTCTCGCTCATTTCCTCTTCTGCTCCAGTGCGTGCGCGAGATGTCGCGCGTAGGTTGCAACGGCGCGCCAGTAGGCGGCCATCGGCCCTTTCCGCCGGCGCCATGCTTCCTCGGCTTGCGTGTTGGCCCTGGTGACGGAACTGGCGAAGGATCCGCGCGATCGCGCGCCGTTCCTCCAACGACAGGCTGAGCAGATCGGCGCTGGCCGGGAGCGCAAGGAGCGGGTTGATGTAGCCCATCACGTCGCCTCCGTGGCTGGCACAGCGGACCGTGAGTGCGAGGCGCCGGCGGCGTCAGGGGCCTCGCCACGCGCCAAGACCTCGAGAAGGCAGCGACCGCAAAATTCGCAGCGACCTTTGCCCCACGCGCCGCCGTCCCAACGATGACGCGACCACACACGCCGTCCCGTCTTGGGGCTGCGGCCGCCAAATGCGCTGCACGGTATGACGGTTGGGCGGGTCATTCGTAGGCTCCAGAATCCTCGAAGGGCGTTGCGGCGCTGCCGAGCCGCAGCAGTCGAGGCCGCGGCAGGTACGCGGCCGAAATGTCGTGGTTATCCATGGCTTGGTGGGGGTGATTGGTACTAGTTCAAGCCTACCGAGCGCCGCGAGAAGTCAAGGTTGCTGCGCCGTCGGTGCCGCGCTGACGCCTCATGCGGCGCGACGCTGGCCGGTGTCGTCGCGCTCGAGCTGCTCGTGGGTGGCCAGGCCGGACGAGACAGCGCGATCGCGCAGTTCAGCGAGATCGACGGTTCCTGCCCTGATTGCCGCCAGCACGGCATCCGCGAGGCCGCGAAGCGCACGCAGTTCGCCGGCGAGCGAGTCAGGCAGATAGAGATACAGGCCGCTGTCGAGTTGCTCGACCTCGGGCGTTTCTCGCGCGATTTGAGCCATCAGTGCATCGGCGCGGCTCTGGTCGACACCGAGCCTGCGTTCGAGGAGCGCTGCCGATGCAACTTTATGCTGGTGCACCAACGCCAATGCCTGGTCGTAGAGGAAATCTCCGCTGCCAGTCACAGGTCGAGCTCGCGTCGACCATTTGCCGGCGGGATCCGGACGAGCCGCAAGTCATCGACACGTGCGTCCCACTCGATGTACGGCGTAACGGTCGCGGCGTAGTGCCGGCGCTTCTCCGCGATGCGGGCATCGTAGTCCGGGTCGCCGCTCAGTCCAAGAACCTCGATGACGGTCTCTGGGGCTGTATCGGTGAGCACGAAGTCCGGGTGCACCGCGGCCCGGCCGACGTGCCGGACGGGCTTGCGAAACACGCGCCGCAGGCCGATGAGGAAATCGGCCATCGCAACTTCGTGGCCGGAATCGCACGGAAGAAACTGCCGGTTCGTCAGCATTGCAGCGGCGTCCACGATCGTGAGGTAGTTGGACCTGGAGCGCTCGATGGCCAGAATGGCGACGCACCGCTGATCTGGCTTGCCCAGGCCGGACAGGGGCAGGGCGTAGGATCGCAGCAGGCGTTCGTACAGCGCGGCCGACATGAAGTAGGCCTGTTTGCTCTGGCGCAGGACCACCTTGCCGCCGTACTGGGTAGGTCCGTGTTCTTCGATCTCCCCGATGACCAGGCCACGCGGGCTGGTATCGGCAGTCGGCTTGAGGCGGACTTGGAACGCCTCAATCTCGGCAAGGATTTCGGTCTTTCGTGTGGGGTCCCATCGCTCCATCACGTGCAGGAAAGTGTCGCCCCTCTTACCGTTGATCCTGCAGTCGGCAAGCTCCGTGGTCAGCTGCGACCAGCAGACGTTCCAGCCACGGCCGCCGTGGCCGGGCCAGACATTCAGGCCGGCAGCCTCCCATGTATATTCGAGAAACGCAAGCAGACCGGCGGAGCGCCGCTGTGCCCGAGACGACGTTGAGGGCGTCTTGGTCACAGCTGGCTTGGCCGGCGATCTGGTACTCACCGACAGCGACAAGTCGAGCCGGACGTCGTGATGGCCATTGCGTTGGCGGAAAGCATCGAGCTCGGTGCCTTTTTTCTCGGGGCCGCCCGTGGTTTGATGGAAGCGGCAGCCCGCGGCATGCAGATGGGCTTGCTCGGGCCAGCGCGCGAGCAGGAAGGTCCCGCTGTAGCGCCGGATGACGAGCTTTGGCCTGGGGCTTCGCATGATGCAGCCGCATTCGGCGAAGCCTTGGGTTGTCTTTGCGCGCTCCAGGTAGCGGGCGTACCGTCCCGGATTCTCCTGAACGTCGTCGAGCGGGTGTTCGGTGGCGCCAATGCGCACAGTGGTCATGAGGGGTCCTCCTAGACGCCGGCATCCCGGAACATGGTGTAGAGGTCAGTGCGAATCTCGGAGATATCGAGTTCACGTTTGGCCCGCGTCATGGCCACGTAGAGCAAACGCATTTCCTCGGGGGACATCGTCTTGTCGCCCCCATCGTCGGTCTTGAAGCGAAAATCTCCGGCCAGTCGGACGCCGTCCCATTCGAGGCCCTTGGCGCGGTGCACCGTGGAGATGACGTAATCGGCTTCCGACTCGGGCGAGACACGGCTCAGAATCAGGCGCAGGTAGTCGACGCCTTCGTTGTCGATGAGCCTGACCAGTGGTTGCAAGTCACGGCCGGCGAACGATTCCGCGTATTCCTGCACGTCCTCCCATGTCTCGAACAACGCGAGCGAGGCAGGAAAGCTAATGCGTTCACCGCGCATTAGCCGCTCGGCGCCGTCGGCAAATGCCTTAAGCTCTTCGATGTTCGCGCGCACCGCCACGCGATCGCCGCGGCCGATGCCCTGAGCCAGGTGGGACAGCACGGTGGAATTCTTGCGACAGAGGACTGCATTGACGCGGAGTAGATCAGGGTCCGACTGCTGATGCACTCGGGATGCAATCGCGTCCTGGCCGCGAACCGGGGTTTCCTCATCCAGCAGGCGCAACACGCGGCTGGCCAGTTGCGCGATCGCGGGGCCAAAGCGGAAGGATTCGGTGAGGGCACATTCCGGGGCTCGGATGTGGTCCATCGCGTTGACCGCGCCGCGCCACTCGTAGATTTGCTGGTAGGGATCGCCCACGTAGACGACCTGCGATTGCTGGGCGCGAAGCACCGACAACATGAGACCGTCCGCGTCCTGGGCTTCATCGAAGAGGATGAAGTCAGCCCCGATCGTTGGGCGGCTGGATTCCCAGAGCTTCATGTAAATGTCGTGCGTGATCGAGGCTTGCACGGAAGGGTCGATGCACTCGGCCCACAGTCGGTTGACGAACGGGAGGAGCTGCTCTCGTAGCGCTGCGGCCGCGATGTCGGTGATGATGGGTTCGACCGGGATATGCCATGCCTGGGGCTCGGCTTGGGCCGATCGACAGAACCTTGCGACGCCGTCTTTGACAATCCGGGCGACATGGCTGGCGGAGAGTTCAAGATTCTTGCCGATCGTGGTCGGCAGGCGCATGCCACTGAGGCCATAGCGCACGGCCAGATGATGCGGTGGCTCAACAGGGAAGCGCAGCTTCTGGGTGATCTCAGGGCGGGTCGCCGCAAAGGCGACCGAGTTGAATGTTCTGCAACGGGTGTTGGATGGGAATTTGCGTGCGGCCTCGTTGGCAATCTCTCGGTTGAAAGCCAGGTAGAGGCCCGTCGCACGGCCGCGCGCTTGCGCTGCAAGACCCAACGTGGAGGTTTTCCCGGCACCCGCTAGGGCTTTGACCTTGACCGGGCCGCCTGCTTTCACTGCTTCAACGACGGCCTGCTGCTCGATGGTGGGGGTCACTGGGACATCTCCAGCGCGCACTGCTCGCCGAGGCCGGCCAGCACGTGCCGGCGGACTTCTGCCGCCCGCCGCCTCATTTCGACGCGGCGCTCTTCGTCTAAGCCGCTCTGAAGGTCGACGACGTACGAGAAGTACTTGCACGTCGTCGGCCCAGTCCACGCCGCCCAGGCGTCCCGAATCTTCGCCTTGATGTCTTCCGGCTGGGAGTGGAACCGGGCTCGGGCTTCGCGCCAGATGCGCGCGTACAGGCTCCGCATGGTCTGCTCGGAGCGCTCCGACCGGCGCTGGCGCCGCTCGATCTCGTCGGCTGCCGAATGCTGCTCGCCGGCAACGTGCTCCGCAAAGAGCGGGTAGCGCTCGCGTTCGCGCTGCTGCTTTCGGGCGAATGCTGCCCGCTTCCGGTCGGTGAGGGTCAGGGGTTGATAGCGCTCGGTACGCGTGAATCTCATGATGGGCGGCAATGTCGAATGGTCTAAGACCACGATACCGGCGCCACGGTGAAGTCAAGGACGCCGGCGCGAAGTAGGCCGACGACCATTCTGCTTCTGTATTGATGGTTACTACGGGCCGAAAGCTATACGATTTAGGGTCTCTTTCGAGTAAGAGGCGGGGAATTCATTAGTGGAAAGCACGGAATAGCGTCAGCAGTGCCGCCGCAGGATCAAGCACGCGCGGTAACGGCCATGTATGCCAGACAGAGCTTCGGGCGCCAGATGGGGACTTGTCGTTGGCGATGTCTTCGCGGTAACATCCCCCCCACTTTCTCGCGCTTCTGCGCATCGACTCCGCCGGCGTGCCGGCCATCTGCTTTTTCCACCCATTGGGGCTATGCTCCCGATGGGACATGGCTCCAATTTCTTGTGAGCCATCATGGAGCATTCCCACGCATCTGCCATTGCCGCTCTGGCCATGGTCACCAACCTCTTTGCTGCGCTGTTCTTCACCGTCACTACGGTGAACTTCGAACTTCTCTGCATTCAGTTGGCAACCTGCGCAGCGATCGGCGGATTGATCGTGATCGCTTGGCTCGCCATCGCGGTCTTTCGACCGCGCGTCGCGCCGGTGTCGCGCTGACTGTCTTGGTAGTATCCGCGGCAATCTGACCGATCAGCCTTTTTTGGTAGTAACCAATCCTCTTTCACCCCCACGGGAAACGTTCCCGTGGGGCGTTTCCCAACGCAGGGCCGGTTGATCTTCCACTAACGTACCCAGTTCTTCTTTCCCGGCGGGAGCCATCCCGCCAGGGGTGTCTCACGTCGTCATTCATCGAGACATCCATCATGTACAACGAAATTCTCCGACAGTTCGTCGAAGCTCAACAGGCAGCACATGCCGCGTACGCGGCGGCCGCCGCCTTCGAGCGCGAGACGCTTGCTAGCGTTCTCGGGCACCAGACGGCCATCGGAATCCGTAGCGAGTACGGCACCGATACCGAGCTGCGCAATTTCTGCAGCCACCTCGCCGACAACATCATCGCGCGCGCGCGGCGGGAGTTCGCGCCTGCCGGCGCTCGCCTTGATATCGACGATCAACAAGTGAAGCAGGAAGCCGGCATTGACCGGTACGAGATGCGCCACGGGAAGCTTCCCGACATGGACGCGCTCTGGCGTTCCCTGACGGATCGCTTTGGTGGTGACAACGGCAAGGCGCTCGCGTACAAGCAGGCAGCCAAGCGCATCATCGACGGCTTCGGCCTGGCCAGGAATCGCGAGATTCGCCGGACCGCCGCGGCGATTGTCCTTCGGACCCCTGCAATGTCGGAAAGCCGGTTCCAGACGTCCCAGCGCAAGCTCAGTTACTACTCGGCCCAGCGGGTGAAAGAGACTCTCGATGGCTTCTCACTCTTCGCTGCCACGACTGGCCACCACGAGCTTGCTGCGCAAATCCGCAGCATCAACACGTGGGAGCTCCACTTCGACATGGGCAGCAAGCAGGCCTTCACAGGTGCGGACATCGTGTTCCGCAAGGAAGCGTGGGAGTTCAAGCTCTCTCACCGGGTCGGCAACGAGCTAGCCATCTTCGTTGCGGAGCACGGTCAGGACTTCCTCAAGACCGCACAACACTGACCAGACTGTCCATCTATGCCCCGCTTCGCGCGGGGCATCTTCTTTTCATAGGAGCCTTCATGGCGCATTGGTACGACGCGCTTCGCGGTGTAGTGAGCCTTGGCTCGCAGGCCGAGAAGATTGCACATATGGGCGAGTTGCACGCGGCACGGCAGCGGCATCTCGCGCAGTTTTTCACCCCGGATGCGATCGCTCGCCTGATGTGGGGCGTGGTCGAGCAGATCTCGGCTGCGCGTAAGCTCTCCATCCTGGATAACTCGGTTGGCTCGGCACGGCTGCTTCAGTTCGCGGACCCGGAGCGGCACTGCCTGTACGGCGTAGACGTGCACGAGCCAGCCATCGATGCGGTCAAGTCCGCGATCGAGGCGGCTGGCTTCGAGGGAGCGTTCCTGCATGCCGGCATGCAGGACATTCACCCGGAACGCATGGATGTTTGCCTGCTGAACCCGCCATTCTCGATTCACCTCGAGTCACCCCACCTGAAACCGTACGGCGGGACGACCTGGGGCCGGTTCGGTCCGAACACCAGCGCGCTCAGTCATGAGTACGCGCTGGAGCAAGCGCTCGACGCCGCGCAGGTGGTGGTTGCGTTGCTGCCTCTCACGTTTGCCCAGGGTCTGTTGGAGACGCCTACTTCGTGGACAGCGTCCGGAGTATCGGCAAGCCGCCGGCTGCTCGGGCTATTCGAACTGCCGGCATCGGCCTTCCGGGGGGAAGGCGCCGAGGTGCGCACGGCGATCACGGTCTTTGGCCGGTACCGGTCTGGCAAGCGTGTCGTGGTGGAGAAGCTCACCGCGCTTGACAATCCGTTACCGCCCATGGAGACGAACTGGGACCCGCGCATCTTCGGTGAGCCCCGGCTTCGCCATCAACTGCTCGAGACCGATAAGCCCACGATTACCCGGCCGGTCACCTCGCAGAAACGGGTACGCGTTGCCCACGACGGCCGCAGGATCGTGCTGGGCTTCGACTGCGGCTTCATCGAGGCGATGGTGCTGAATCGGGTGCTCGATCGCCGCATCGTGTCCCCAGACGGCCAGCGGCTGCCCAAGGGCTTCTACTATGCTGGCACCGGTCGGCTGGATCTCGAGACCTACCTGATGCAGGACGATCCCGTGGCGGCTCTGGGAAAGCTGCTGCAACTGATCGCTGCTGCCGGCGGCGAGCCGGTGTTGGCGCCGGGCTTCCTGGCGCATTTTGGGAGGCGTGTCCGGCGCAGCCGACGCCAGGCCATGCCGCTGCGCCACGTCGCGTATGTCAGCGGCGCGGCCTCCGCAAGTACCTTGGCTGGCATTGCGCGGTGCACGTTTGCGCTGGACCCGACGCGCTGGGGCAGCCCGCTTGTGAAAGCCGGCGAGGCGGTGATACTTGATCGCGATGCCGGTGGCCGTTACCGCTTCTGCAAAGACGGCGCGGAGTTCGTCATGTCGTTGGACGAGGTGATGGTTCATTTCGACCTGGCGGACACCGGACGCGGCTGGGAAGCCGTGCACGAGGGGATGCTCACCCAATACCCTGACGAGGCGGCATTGCTCAGGGCGCGGATGACCGCCTTGGGCATTGATCGGTGGCTGGATTGGGGATTCCAACAGGACGACCTCGTAGAGCTGCTGCTCAAGCCACAAGGCGCGGTCGTCGCGTGGGAGCAGGGATGCGGTAAATCCCGGCTGGCGGTCGCGCTGATCCTGCTGTCGGGGGTCAAGCACGGTCTGCTGGTCGTCGATGCGCGCCTCATCGAGGAGATGCGTGCGGAGCTCGCCAAGCTGCCGATTCCTGCCGAAGCCGTCAACGTCATCGAGTCCCCGGTGCAACTGGCCACGCTTGCCCAGGTCAACCTGATCTCCTATGAGCGGCTGCGCGGCGTGGTGAGCCCGTCCACTGGGCGCGCGACCTATGCTAAGCGCTTGCGCCGGCGGATCGGCCTGCTGCTGGCTGACGAAGGTGAGCGACTGGCCAACCCGACGAGTGATCAAAGCCGCGCGCTCTGGCAGCTGTCGGCACGGCGCCGCTACGTGCTGACAGGCAGCCCGATCGCCAACTATCCACGGGACGCGTTTGGTCTGGTGGCATTCACGGGCGGCGATGGTACCGCGGCACAACCGTATGGCTACCGGCGCGGGTATCTGGAACAGAACTGGATCGCCTCGGTCGAGTTCGCCATGCGGGGTATCGATCGGTTCCGAGACGATTTCGTTGTTCTGGAATGGGTGACGTGGCAGTTCGCGGAGAGCATGCAGGACGGTGCGAAACGGGAAGTGCCCAAGATTGCCAATCTGCCGCGGTACCGGCAACTACTGGCCCCGCATGTCAAACGAAGGTTGGTGTGTGAGCCAGACGTTGCGCACCATATCCAGATCGATCCGCCAGACAGCGAAGTCATCACCATCGAATGGGAACCGGCGCACCTCGCGCTGTATCTGAAGGCGGCAGACGACTTCGCAGGCTGGTATCGGGACCTTCGCAGCCGGGATGGCAATGCGAACAACCTGGTCACGATTCTCGCGCGTATCCGCGCCGTGCATTTCGCGGCGAACTATCCGCAGCACGGGGTCGACGGCATTGGCGGCTACGCCGGGATCACGAGCAAGCAGCAAGCCGTGATCGACCGGCTGGCTGCCATCGCCGAGGAGGGCAAGCAGGCGATTCTATTCGCGGAGAACCCGGGGATCGTCAATCTGATTCAGCGCGTGCTGGCCACGCGCGGCGTCGAGACGGTTCCGTTTCACGGCGGGATCCCGATCAAGCGACGAGTGGCGGACAAGGACAAGCGGTTCGTGCACGGCAAAGCCACTGCCCTGCTTTGCACGAAGGCGTCGGGCAGGGCGGGGTACAACCTGCCCAACGCCGACTACGTGCTGTTCTATGACCGTTCGTGGACTTGGCGCATCGAGTACCAGGCGATGCGTCGTGCGCTCCGGTGGAATCGGAATGGGACATTAAAGATCCTCTATTTCCACCTGCCGGGCGGCATTGATGTCTACCAAGACCAGATGGTGGCGCACAAGCGGGACGCGACCCAGGCCGGCTTGGACTGGGCAACGCCCGAGCTCGAGGACGAGACGTTCCTGCACATGGACACGTTAATCGACCGTTTCGTTGAAGATCTCGCGACGTTGCGTGGCAGAAAGGCCACCGACATGCGCGAATTGCTAAAGGAGGCCGCATGAAGGTCACCGATTGCGCCGTATCGATCGGCGATGGGGTTGTGACGGTGAAACGTCGTGGCACGCGCAAGCTGATCCTGGCGAAGATCCTAGGCACCGTCGTCGTCGACGGTCTCGAGGTGATCTGCCTGGACCGGTTGGTGCACGAGCGGATTGAGTCGGAGATGGGGGGATGGCACGTATCCGGTGCCATCTCGACGTTGCTAACTCGACCAATCGGCCCGCTGCCGGCTCAGGCCTAGCGTACCCACGGCGAAAAAATTCGAAAGCTACTCGAAAACAGTGAGCTTTCGAGAGCCTTAGACGCGTTCGGCGGACTTACGATAGATCCCGGTAGCTTCTCCGCTACCGGGTCTCTCTTTCACGACGACTCAGGCCCTCTAACGAGGGCCATTTTTTTGGAAAACCGATGGGCATGTGGTTCAAGAAAAACAAGCGTGTGGTGCACGTGTCGAGCGGCAGCGCCTTTCTAGGTGGCCCGGTTGCCGTCGGCGTGAGCTATGGCGGGAGGTGCCTTGGGTTGACCGACACCGTCGCTTTCGTGACGGGGTGCGCCGCAGGTCTGGCGGTCATGGCGCTGATGAACGTCATGGTCGCGCGGCGGTACCGAAAACGCGGCTACGAAGAGGCATAAGCGGCATCAGCTGCTGATGCCCTGGCCCATCAACTCAACCGTTCGCGTGGAGACATCGGTGATGTACAGGATCTGGCTGGTTGAGGCGAACGGGGTCCGCACCCTTGTTCGCGGCGATGTTGCAGACATCGGATTGGCGCGTGCGCTGGTCAGGGCGGGGAATCACGGCGCGGCAATCCGCCACATGCCGCACCACTACGAACTGTCCACCGACACGGTGGAACGATACGGACGGGAGGTTCCTGAAGCGCCAATGCGCGCTCGGCCTGTGACCGCCGATACCGGCACAAAGGCCTGAAAAATGTCAGACGCCCGAAACCCCGCCGCAGATGCGGCCACCGCGCTGGCTCGCCGGTTTAATCTCTGCGGTCGAGGAAGTCTCGCGGTCATGGCAGCGTTCACCCGCGCCGACGTCGAATATTCTACGGCGCCTGCCGAGCTTCTGGCCACGCAGATGACGGACTGGTTGATCCACGAGCGCCTGTTGCCGCCCGCCGTTGCCGCGTTCGATTTTCGGGAGGCGGTTCGACTGCTCATGATCGATCAGCGGAAAGCCAGCGCGATCTAGCCGCCTGGCCTTGCCTTCCATGGCAGGGGCTTGCGATATAGCCGCATGATCAGCTTGGCACGTGGCGCGCGTTGGGTTAATCTACGCGCTCTTACCGCGTCTTAGACGCATCGACCCCGCACCTTCGGTGCCAGACTTTGCAGTACCACACCGCCAGCGTCGCTGAGCGGTGGCGTCTTTTCTTCATCCCATCGGGAACCATGTTCCCGGTGCGGCGACGGGTTCCCATTTCCTCGCGAGAACCCATAAATGCAAAATCCCACGGTTGTTTTGGGCAAGATCCGCCCTGGTCGTAACCCGCGGAAGTATTTCGACGAAGCGGAGATGGCCGAGCTGATCTGCTCGGTCCGCGAGAACGGCGTCATTCAGCCGATCCTCGTTCGCCCGATTGACGACGGCTTCTACGAGGTCGTCGCCGGCGAACGTCGGTATCGTGCGGCGCTGCATGCCCATGGCCCGCATTACGACATGCCGGTCGTCGTCAAGGAGTTGACTGACGAGGAGGCGGATGGCCTTGCGCTGATCGAGAACATCCAGCGCGCAGACATGGCACCCTCCGAGGAAGCCGTGGCGGCCGCCAGGATCGTCGGCCAGGCCAAGGGCGACCGTGACGAGGCAGCGCGGCGTCTCGGCTGGTCACGTTCCACGCTCGACAAGCGCTTGGCCCTGATGAACTGTTGTGAGGTGGTTCTGGGCGCGCTCAATACACGGCAGATCCAGTTGGGTCACGCCGAGCTGCTGGCCACGTTGGCAAAGGACAAGCAGAGCGTGCTCCTGCCGGTCATCATCAACGAGAAAAAGTCGGTCGCCGAGCTCAAGAAGACGATCGAGGCCGCGGCATGCAACCTGTCCGCTGCGATCTTCGACAGGGTGGACTGCACGGCCTGCCCGCACAACTCTTCGCTCCAGTCGGAGATGTTCGGCGAGGCCATCGCCACGGGGAGCTGTACCAACCGGGCCTGCTTCAATCAGAAGACCGAGAAGCAGCTTGATTCGGTGGCTTACGGGCTCAAGGACGAGTATCCGGTGATCCGCATCATCCGCGCGGGTGACAACCACACCCGCATCCAGCTGGTGGCGGAGGGTCCGACTGGCGTCGGCGAAGAGCAGGCCAAGGCGTGCCACGCATGCGAGAACTTCGGCGTGGCCGTTAGCGGTCTGCCGGATAGCCTCGGTAAGGTGTTCCGCGGCCAGTGCTTTGACACTTCGTGCAACCAGAAGAAGGTTGCCGCCAGGCTCAAGGCCGAGCGCGACGCGAAATCGTCGTCGGCCAAGCCGTCGGCAGGTGCCAAGTCGGTGCCGGCGACCAAGGGAGAGGCGAAAGCCACTCCCAGGGAAGTCGAGGCGACGAAGATCAGCGAGTCCGAGAAGGTGAAAACCTATCGACATGCGCTCTGGCGCAAAGCCCTCCGCCGTGAGGTGGGCGGCATGCCGGATCTCGCAAATCACTATCTGCTTTCGATTGCGCTCAGTGGCCTGGCCCGCAACATTACCGGGGACCACTACGGCAAGCTGTTCGAGAAGGTCCTCGACGACAAACCGTCGACGGACCTGGCCAAGAACCTCGCCGCGATCACCGACGTCGAAGCCGACAAGCGCAAGATGCTGACGGTTGCATTGACGGTGGCCGCGATCGACGGCATGGAGGTCTCGAGCCTCACAAGTCTCTGCAAGTTTCACCAGCTTGATCTCCGGCCTTACTGGAATCTGCAGAAGTCGAAAGACTTCCTGGAGATGCTCACGAAGTCGGAGATGAAGGTGCTGGCCGACGAACTGGGCATCCGTAAGGCGCTCGGTGACGGCTTTGGCAAACTCTTCAATAAGCCCAAACCTGAGGTCATCGACGGCCTCCTGGCGGTTGACGGCTTCGACTACCACGGCAAGATCCCCAAGGTCCTCTGCTTCTGATCCAACCGGGGCTCGTTCTGCGCCCCGGCGTTCCCTTTCTCATTTCCCCAAAAGGATTCACCTATGTTCCAAGAACTGGTTCCGCTCGTTCGCGCGTGCGACAAGTTGGTTCTCACGCTGACGATGGTTGGTGACGAGATGTCGGTCATCGTGGCACCTGTTGCAAAGAAGGCGCTAGACGGCGCGCTTACCACGCCACTGGCGTTGAAGGCGACCCCGGCGGATCTCGACGAAGGCTTCGCAGCTGCCGTTCAGGCAGTGACCGAGTCGCATCGGTCGTTGGCTGAGCAAGCCGAGGCCACCAGCCTGATTCTCGATGCCGCTAAGGCCTCGCAGTCCTCCAAGGCGACCAAGTCCCTCTCAAAGCCCAAAGCATCGGCCAATGCTGACAAGTCGTCGACGACTGGTGACAGCGACGCCGACGATGATGATTCGGATGAAGCCGAAGGCCGCGACAGCGATGCCGCGGTGACGCCGGCCCCAGTCCAACCCAGTTCGTCAGGCACCGACCTGGCGAGCCTGCTGTAGGAGGCATGTCATGGCAATCGAAGTCAAGAAGCTCACGCGCGAGTTCGTCTACAACGGAGTGAGGCTGCCCGATCCCGGTTCGGATTTCACACCTGACCAGGTGCGCGATATGTACACGGCTCAGTATCCCGAGCTCAACACCGCCGTTGTCGAGGGCGTGGTAGTCGAAGGCGATATTGGCCGTTACGAGTTCGTCCGCGCTGCTGGCGCAAAGGGGTGAGCATGCGTCACCGTGACCTGATGAAGGTGTTGGCGGGTCCCGCCGATTCCATCACCAGCAATGAGCCGCCCGAAAGGGCGGCTTTTTCTTCCGACAAGGAGATGGAAGTATGCTGTTCGATCCTCGACCGGTTGATTCGGAATTCGCTACCCAAGGGGCAGGGTGGTCGTCACGCCGAACCTCTGCCCATGCCGAACGCCGCGCTGCCCATGCTGTTCTGACCCTGCCTTCGCTACAAGGGGCAGTGCCATCTGCAGGAACCGTCTTATTTCCCGACGATGCTGACTACTCTGCGCTCGCACGCCTGCATTTCGAGTGCGGCCCACTTCGTGCGGCTGACGTCAAAAGCGCGGGCAACGCGGGCGATGCCCTTGCACAGGCACTCTTCGCATGGTTCAACCGACGCAGGCCGGTCTGTCGGCGAGTGACCTTCAATATCGATTTGTTCGATCGCAAAAGCGCTAGCGACTTCCTTTCGTATCGAGATCAAGCGGACGATTTCACCGACGCACTCTATCTCGCGATCGAGTTGCCGGAGGAAAACCACTTCGAGATCGGAAGGGGGCGTTCTGAGGTCCTGCGCACAGTGCACAGGGATCTTCTGCCGACCGCGATGTCAGCCATCGCAGAGGCTTCTAGGAAGACGCTCTATCTGCGCACGCCCGACGACCTCCTCGACATGTACGCACGCTGGTGGTGGGAGTATGACCCCACTGCCGACGATGAGACGGCGCGCGAGTACTTGGCATCCCACTATGGAGATGACGCTGACACGATCGCTCGGCACCTGCCGTCAGCGGTTAGGGCGAGCATGGCGCCGGATGAGGTGTTGCCACGCTGGCTTCGTCAGAAGCCGTCCAAGCGCTGGCGACCTCTGAGCGACGCAATGCTTCGATTCCTGGCCGCGAAGTCCAAGGGCGAAGCGAGAAAGGTCTGCAATGCGATCGTCGCTCTCCGGGCGTCGATGCGCGGAGCACCGGAAGGCTGCTTGTTCGGTCCTGGTATCTGGGCGGACCCTGTCTATAGCGCCGCGACCATCATCTACACCGGTGACGACGACTACGTGGGTGAGCTTCTGGACGACCACTTCGAGATGGCTGGTCAGTCCGGAGAGGTCACGACCTACCAGGCCTATGTGGCTATCGCTACCAGTGCGAATGCGATCGACGCGCAGTACCGGCGTTGGTCCCAAGCACTGGAGGTCGTCGGAAAGCTGGATTGTCTACTAACCGTGATATCTGATTAGGAGCCCTATCTTGAGCACCTTTGTTTCTGCGTCACGATCCCACGAAGTGGCTCCGAAAGGAGCCATCGTGCTTTATGGGCCCCAGCAGGGGACCTTCACCTATGCGACGGCGCACGCCGTCAAGACGGATCCTGCAACGGGCCGGCCGATGCTGGATGTCGCGGTACCGCTCAACCGTCGTGCTTTGCTTCATGCCTTGAAGCAGGTTGCCGAAAACGCGTTGCCGAAGGGGGAGTTCCTGCCGCCGACAATTCTTTCCGTCGGCCAGGACGCTATCACGTGGTGGTGCGCGCCGGCGAACCGGCGAGTGTTCATGGATTGCTCGGAGTTGGGCAAGCGGACCGCGATTGTGCCGCATCCCGGGCTCGTTTTCCGCGCGGCGTCGAATGGCTTCTCCGTGTTCGCGGTGCTCGAGGAGACCCGGCCCAAACCGGAGACAGCACTGTATGAGCCTCCGTATTTCAACACGTGGGACAACGGGAAGATCTGCATCGGAACTGCCCATGTACCGAAGCAGATCGATGTCGCGTCTGTCGAGGGATGGGAAGAGGCTTTCTTCAGCTCGGCATTCACCCATCCCAATCACGGCCGCCAGCGCGTCACGTATGAGAACGGTGTCTATGCCTTCTGGCGGGACATGCTCGACGGCCGATTCCTGGCCTACCCGAAGGAAGTCCTCGTTTCAATGAACTGCACGCTGGGGCAACTGCTCACAGGTGCGACTGGAGATTGACATATGCATCCGATGGATCGCACCTTGCAGCAATCGCTGCCGACGGTAATGGCGCCGCGCTTTAGCGAGCTGGCACCACTGGAAACCAACGGCGAGCGGCTGATTGCCGCAACCAACGGCATGTTCCTGGAAGCACGTAGGCCGTGGATCCGGATTGTGCGGCGCATTGCGGAGTTTCGCGTGGCCACAGCGATCCCGTATGGCGCCGTCGAAGAGGCGACAGACCTGCTTTGCGGGCGTATCCCGCCTGACCTGATAGGGGCATTCGCGAGGCTCGCTGCCCAATCAATGCCCAATGAAGTTGGAGCATGGATCGTCTGGGATTGCGACAGCGCACGCTTTAGCCTGGCCCCGGTGAAGATACTGAGCCATGGTCCTGGGCACCTCGACTACGAACGGCCGAAGCTTGCTGTCACGGAATCGCTCGTGATGGACCTGCACTCGCACGGGCGTCTTCCGGCATTCTTCTCGGCCACGGACAATGCAGACGATCGGTTCGATGTGAAGTTCGCGCTCGTCGTCGGCAACTGCGGTGCAGCGACACCCTCGATGGTGCTGCGGCTGTGCGCCAAAGGCATTCTTGAGGACGTGGACCGGGTTCCGAGTGATTGGTATTGTGCGGCCCGCCGCGAGGAGTCACCAGTATGACGGTCACGCATACGATTCCGGAGCAGATGACGGTGCGCGCATGGAAGGTCGCCGTGGTCGGCGCGGGCGGGACGGGGAGTGCATTGCTGCCCAATCTCGCTCGGCTGCACCACGCGATGCTCGCGCTTGGCCATCCTGGGGGAATCGACTGCACGGTTTTCGATGATGATACGGTCAGCGAGACCAACATCGGTCGGCAAGCCTTCTATCCGTGCGATGTCGGGCAGTATAAGGCGACACTTCTGGTGAGCAGGCTCAACATGCTCATGGGAACGCGCTGGGAAGCGCAAACCTGTCGGGTCGATAGTCGCACCAGGTTCCATCACGATCTGGTGATCGGGTGCGTCGATACCCGTCGGGCGCGCAAAGCAATTCTCAGCGGCCTCGTGAACGGACGGAACGGCTATTTCCTCGACTGCGGGAATGAGACGGACCGCGGCCAGGTGTTGCTTGGGCAGGTCGGCAAGAATATCGCCTTCCGGTTGCCGCACGTCGGCGATCTGTTTCCCGAACTGATCGACCCGGCCGGGGACAAAGCCGACATGGCACCGTCCTGTTCGATGGCTGAGGCATTGGAGAAGCAATCGTTGGTGATCAATCAAGCGATCGCTGTTCAAGCCTACAACCTTCTTTGGACGCTCTTCCGCACGGGTACTCTCAGCTACTCTGGCGTGTTTGTGAATCTTCAGACAGGTCGCACGAGTCCGCTCCCGATTGACCCTGCAGCATGGGCCCGATTTGGATATTTCCCGAGAGGGCCTAAGAAGTCCAAAAAACAAGCCAAATCCGCATGAGCTTTCGGAAAGCGCCGTCCCCCATCAAGCGGGGGCGGCGCTATTTTTTTGGTTCTTCGCCGATCTGCGGGATGGCTGGGCGTCGCAAAACGACCCGTTGCTGACCTTCAGATTGACGCCTGCTGAATGGCAGCTAACAAAGAGCAACCGCCATTTCAGCCGGCTGGTCACCGACAAGTTCGCAGCCTCTGCGGCTGTTGGCAGCCGCTTCGCGCCCAGCACCTGGATTGCTCAATGGCTACCGGGCGTCTGCGCAGAGCACCAAGCCCGTCACGTTATCGGCATGCCCAAAAATGAAGACGGGATCCTTCGTATCCAACTGATCCCATTTGTAGTATTGAATGCCATAGCGGTTGGCGAATTTCACAATCGCATTCAGGTTGTGAATCAAAATCCACTTGTCACCATAGCCATAACGAGCTAAACGCGTTGGATCATACGCGGGTGATTTTGATGAGGCAAAGATGACGCCCACCAGCAGCGCGTGGTAATCCAGAACTGGCGACCCTGAGGCACCCGGCAACGTGTCCATTCGCAGAATATTGACGTATGGGGGCGCGTGTGGACTTCCGCCGGGTTGGATCTGCCCCCACCTGTATTGTTTCTCGAAGTTGTGCTTGGCAGGGTCCGAAAACCCTGACGAAAAAACGTCCTCGACGTCATCCGTGACAAATACTGAGCGTGATCCGGGTACGGTCCTCACTGAGGCGAAGGCTGACACCGGCGAGTCAATCGTGATGGCGGCCAGATCGAATTCCGTGTCGATAGCAAGAAGCCGGGCGCGATGGACAACCTTGTCGCTGGTTTTGACGAGAATGCTACCCACCTTACACGACTGGACCACGTGCCGGTTGGTCAGCATTTCACCTTTCTTGTTGAGGAAGAACGCCGTCCCGGCTATGAAATCGGCGCAGGCCGAATGAATCCAGAGCAGCATTACCAAGAATACAGTGACTCTAGCCAATTGCGCACCCTTCGCGACTGTGAAAACAAGGCCGCAGCAGATCCTGCGGCAGGTGAGATTATGCCAAAAAGAGACAGCAACCATGCCACTCCAGCAAGCGCCTAATCACAGAGCGAATCGCCCCCTTACTGTCAATACCTTGTCATCGGCGGCACTTCATCTTCCCCCTGTTGGACTAGACAACCCTAGACGGCCCCAATGGCCGAATTGCTCGCTTATCTGGTAGGTCGGTTCCAGAGCACAGCAGCCATTCAAATGGCTGGTATTCGGAATTGGTGTGCGGCAGGAATTGGCCCGGTCGCTGCCATTGTAGCGGCGTGCCCGCCGCCCCCCCCTGCTCGCGCTGCTCAGAATTCCCTGACAGGTCCAGTCCATCGGCGGCGGTCAGGCTGCGGATATCTACAGAACCGCCAGTTGCCAGCATGCCGGCGCGGGCCAGCTGCGCGACCGACTGCCGGCACGCACACCAGCGGGATAACGCAAGACGCCAGAGCCGGCCAGCTGGCCCCCCAACCGGCACCACCGACGGCCGGTGGTACGCCGCTCCGACCTTGAGGCTGGTACCGCCTTGACGCGCGCGTTCGCCGGCGGCGCTGGCCGGGAACTTCAGGGTCTCGACTTGCCGGCAGGCCCGCGCCGACCGCGCATGTTCAACCTGGCCAACGCCGATCCAACTCCGAACAACACTGACGCGCGTAGCAGCGAGGATCGACCGAACTCTGCAGGGCAACCAGCGATCGGTTGACTGGCATGTGGCGCGCACGACGCCATTGGCGCCAGCCGCGGCTGGCCAGTCACAGACATGCCTACGCTCCCTTCACGCACGCGAACTGGTCACCAGCGCATGCCTGCGCCTCGCGGGCGCTCTTGCTGCGTCGCCAGACCAGGCCACCCGCACCAGACCATGCTCAAATTGAGCGCGTTAGCCTGACGAGCAGTGGTGTTGTGCCCTGCCTGGTGACAACATTCAACCTGACTCGAATTGCTCGGGCTCCCCTAGCATGGGCATTGGGACAGCACGGCTGCTCGGCGAAAAAACCACAAGAGGAATCCGCCGGCGCAAGCTGGGAGACTGTTCTAAACCTTGCCCAAGGAGCCTCTGCCCATGCCGCTACTCAAGACTCTGCTCATCGCCGCGACCCGCCAGGCGGTCCACACCCTGTTGCTATTGATCTGGTTGCAACTCGATCCCGGCACCGTCGCTCAGCTCGGCCAGATCTGCTAGCCCTCGCTTTCGGACACTGTGTCAAGACAGTCGTCTGGAGCAAACAGCAGCTACGCGCTGGACTGGGGTCGCGTTGACGCGGACCGGGCACTTCCAGTCGCGTCGACGCCGGTCTGGCTCGCCGCGGTCAACAAGACCTCCTGCCACTGGCACGCCGGCAGGCGCCGGACACAACCTAGCCAGTTGCCACGCAACAGCTCCTCACAAGGCCGAAAGCCTGCCCCTCCAATGCAAGGTGATCTCGAACCAAATCAGACGGCGCCCCCAAGCTTAAGTGACGCACCGCGTCACGCCGATTTGGATGAAGCCCCCCCCGCGCCAGAAAATAGGCGCCCTCGGGGAGGGAACAAAAGAGTACCGACTAGCCGATCACTACCCGCCGCTCGCCGATCAGCGCCAGCTTGCGCGAGCCGGCGAAGATGTCGCTCGGCTTGAGCCCGTAGACCTGCCGGATCGAATGGCTGAAATGGGTGGAATCGGGGTAGCCGGTATCCAGCGCCACGTGCGCCAGGTTGGAATCCTGCGTGACGTAGTGCAGCAGGCTGCGCGCGCGCTTCCAGGTGCGGAAACTGCGGAACGGCGCGCCCACCTCTTCCTTGAACAGGTGCAGGAAGCGCGAGAACGACAAATGCGCCGACGCCGCGCAGGACTGCGCCGTGGCCGTGGCCGACGGCGCGCCGCGGATGCGCTCCACCACCGCCTCGATGCGCGGGTCCAGCCGGCGCCGCGCCAGCGCCTGAAGTTGTGGAGCCAGGCGATCGTTCGCTCGACGACCCAGCGGGTTTTGCCCAGCCCGCTGCCGTGCGGCTCGCCGCGACGAGCGATCTCGGTAGCTATGCCAGCGGCATGCAGTGGCTTGCGATACTTATCGTGGTCGTATCCCCGATCGCCCTGGACGATGCGCGGCTTGAACAGCGGGCGACCGCGCTTGCTGCGGATTGGTGGAATTGCCTCGACCAGTGGCAGCAGTTGGGTGATGTCGTTACGGTTGGCGCCAGTCAGTATCAGCGACAGTGGAATGCCTTGGGCGTCGGTCAGGAGGTGGTGCTTTGACCCTGGTCGCGCGCGATCGGTGGGTTGGGTCCTGTTTTTGACCCGACCCCACGGCACGAATGGAAGAGGAATCTACGATGACACGAGACCAATCGATGCGGTCCGCCGCACGCAGGTTGGCCAGAAGTACGGCGTGCAGACGGTCCCAGACGCCAGCCTGCTGCCAGGCACGCAGCCGTCGCCAGCAACTCATGCCAGAGCCACAGCCCATTTCCTGCGGCAGCATTTCCCAAGGGATGCCAGATTGCAGAACGAACAAAATGCCCGTAAGCACCGCCCGGTCGTCCAATGGCTTGCGCCCGGGATAGCGAGAGCGCCGAGCTTTCGGTGGCGGCAGGAGTGGCTGGATGAGGGCCCACAGTTCGTCGTCGAGTATTGGTTTGGCCATGTCCTTTACGCGAGTGACAACGCAAAGGTTAACAAAAGTCACTTGAAGTTAACAGCCCCAACAGCTCATTTTGTTAGAGCTTCTAAGTCCAGTGACCGTCAGGTAGCCCTCGCTTTCGTCGCGGTAACAAGACCCAGAACCTTGTCAACACGTTGTCGGATGCCGCATGCACTTCACCGCCATGTGCCTCGACGATCGATTTGACGATTGCCAGTCCCAGCCCGGCGCCTTCTCCTTTGCGTTGCCGCGAGGGATCGATACGGTAGAAGCGATCGAACAGCCGGGGCAGATCCTCCTCGGGGATCTTCCTGCCCGGGTTCTCTACACTCACCGTGGTGCCCGCGTCATCCTGGGTCAATCTGACGGTTACTGTCGCACCGTGCGGCGTATGGCGAATGGCGTTGGACAGGAGATTGCTCAGGGCCCGGCGCAGCATTTCCCGGTCTGCCCGGATCGATCCGGCTCGCCCATGCAGACGTAGTGCGACATTCCGGTCCTCGGCCAGCGCCTCAAAATAGTCGAAGAGTCCCTTGACCGTTTCCTCCAGGTCCACGTCCGCACGATGGAGGTTGTCTGGATCGTTCTCGGTCTGCGCGAGAAACAGCATGTCGCCGATCATTCGGCTCATGCGTTCGAACTCCTCCAGGTTGGAATACAGGACTTCCCGGTACTCGTCGGCGGAACGGGACTGCCCGAGCGCGACCTCCGTCTGCGTGGTCAGGTTGGTGACAGGGGTGCGCAATTCGTGTGCGATATCGGCCGAGAAATTCGACAGTTGCGCGAATCCGTCTTCGATGCGCGCGAGCATGTCGTTGAACGAGGCTACCAGTTCCTCCAGTTCGAGAGGTACTTCCCTGGGATTGAGCCGCACGTCGAGTCGCGATGAGCGGATCGCACGAATCCTCGCATTGACCTTGCGGATGGGCAGGTGCCCCCATTGAACGGCAAGCCAGGCGACCAGAAGCTCGATGCAAAGCACGATGCATGTGGCCCACCACAGCATGCGCTGGAAATCCTTAAGGAAGGACAAATGGAGGTTGATGTCCATCGCGACGGCAACTGTGTAGGGTCCGGAGTCCACGCCATCCACACGAAGCACGGCGCCACGGTAGAACGTCCCGTGCTCCTGCCAGGTCGCCAACTCGCGCGCATCGATATTTCCGACGGGCCTTCTGTTGGCGGCGAGGGAAGCCAGATTGGGACCTTGGCGCGCATAGACCGTGTGCCCGGTGGCATCGGCGACGTAATAGAACACCCCGTGATGACCCGTCACAGCGACCGCGAGCCGGTGCAACAACGCGGCGTCAGCGCTATTGCTGGCTTCGCGCAGCGGCTTGATGACGGCATCGGCCACCGCCCTCAGTTCACCGGCATCCTGCTCGGCGAAGTGATGTTCCAACGCGCGGACGATGAGCCAACTGAAGGCCAGGAACACCAGCGTCGTTGCAACGCCTACCAGGGCCGTGACCCGCAGCGCGAGCGATGCCGGGCGACGGGTTCGCAGCGGTCTATTCGGCATCCGAGGCATCCAGCGTATAGCCCATGCCCCGCACGGTGTGGATGAGCTTGGGTTCGAAGGCGTCGTCGATTTTTGCTCGCAGCCGGCGAATGGCGACATCGATCACGTTGCTGTCGCTGTCGAAGTTCATGTCCCAGACCTGCGAGGCAATCAGCGACCGGGGCAGAACCTCGCCCTGACGGCGCGCCAGCAGCTCGAGCAACGCGAATTCCTTGCTGGTCAGATTGACGCGTTGTCCCGCCCGGGTCGCGCGCCGCCGGGGCAGATCGAGCACCAGATCCGCGATCTGGATGCGGTCGGGATGGTTGGGCGCACTGCCGCGGCGCAGCAGCGTGCGCACGCGCGCGAGCAGTTCGGAGAAGGCAAAGGGCTTGACCAGATAGTCGTCGGCGCCGAGTTCCAGGCCCTTGACCCGATCATCGACACCACCGCGGGCGGTCAGGAAAAGCACCGGAACCTGCTTGCCGGCTTCGCGCAGCGCCTGCAGGATGCGCCAGCCATCCACGTCGGGCAGCATGACATCCAGGATGACCAGGTCGTACGGTTCACTCATGGCCAGATGGTGGCCGTCGAGGCCGTTGCGCGCCACGTCCACCACGAATCCTGCTTCCATGAGGCCTTGGCGCACATAGTCCGCCGTCTTGTTCTCGTCCTCGACCACCAACAGTTTCATCGCTCTTCCCAGGCTGATGCCATAAGACCCTCGCTCGCGCTGCGCGACTGACCTCCGGGTCAATTTACTCGGCCAAATCTTCCACGAAGATGACCGGAGCATTACATGAATGTAATGGACGGGTCATCCGGGCGAAAGTGGCGAGTCCCTAGCATGGTCATCAACGGTGCAAAGGCGAGTTCCTCTCGGGATTTCACGGGCTCGCCGGCGCCTTTCGATGTCTTTCCCGGAGAGTTTTTCGTCATGACGCGCAATCCACCCCATGTTCATCGACCTCTGATCCCGTCGCGGCGGCGATTCGTGCAAGGACTGGTGGCGGGAGGCGTCCTGTTGGGGCTGTCGACCACGGCGTTGAAGGCTCCAGCCCAGCAAGCGAGGACGACCGGCGGTGCCGCGCCGGTGCTGCACGGCCCGGAATTCGACCTGGTGATCGCCGAGTCACCCGTGAATTTCACCGGCCGGCCGGGTATGGCCACCACGATCAACGGCTCGCTTCCCGCGCCGACCCTGCGCTGGCGCGAAGGGGATACCGTCACCATCCGCGTCACTAACCGGCTACGCGAGGCCACCTCGATCCACTGGCACGGCATCATCCTTCCATACCAGATGGACGGTGTGCCGGGCATCAGCTTTGCGGGCATCGCGCCCGGGGAGACCTTTACCTACCGATTCAGGGTCAGCCAAAGCGGCACCTATTGGTACCACTCGCATTCAGGCTTCCAGGAACTGACCGGCATGTACGGAGCGATCATTATCGACCCGGCCGGCCCTCCGACCATCCGCGCCGACCGCGACCACGTCGTGTTGCTGTCGGACTGGACGGATGAAGACCCCATGCACGTCTTCATGAAGCTCAAGACCCAGAGCAACTACTACAACTACCACCAGCCGACGGCGGTGGACTTCTTTCGCGATGCCTCGCGCGAGGGCCTTTCGGCCGCGCTGGAGAAGCGCAAGATGTGGAACCAGATGCGCATGAGTCCGACCGACCTGGCGGACCTTTCGGCGCAGACCCTGACCTATCTGGCCAACGGCACCACGCCCGCAGGCAACTGGACCGGCCTGTTCCGCCCGGGCGAGCGCGTGCGGTTACGCTTTATCAACGGTGCCGGCAATACGTTCTATGACGTGCGCATTCCAGGCCTGAAACTGAAGGTCGTGCACGTCGATGGGGTGGACGTGGAGCCGGTCACGGTGGACGAGTTCCGCTTCGGTCCTGGCGAAACCTGCGACGTACTGGTCGAGCCGCGTGATGACGCTTACACGATCTTCGCGCAGTCCATGGATCGCACAGGCTATGCGCGGGGCACGCTGGCGGTGCGCGACGGGCTCGTCGCACCGGTGCCCGCGCTGGACGAAGTCCCATGGCTGTCGATGGCCGACATGATGGGATCGATGGACCATGGCGGCATGTCGGGCATGTCGGGCATGTCGGGCATGTCGGGCATGTCGGACGATACCATGTCGGGTATGGATCATGGCTCGATGGAGGGCATGACTGGCATGGCGGGGATGGATCACGGCCAGCACGCGCTGCAGGGCATGGAGGCCGCCAATCCATTAGCCGTGCCCAGCACCACGGTGCGGCATGCCCGCACCGAGTACGGGCCCGGCACGGACATGCGCGTGGACATGCCGCGCACCGCTCTCGATGACCCCGGCATCGGATTGCGCAACAACGGCCGCCGTGTGCTGACGCTGGCCGACCTGCATACGCCCGGGGGGCCGCTCGATCCGCGCGGTCCTGGTCGCGAGGTCGAACTGCACCTCACCGGCAACATGGAGCGCTACACCTGGTCGATCGACGGCCTCGACTTCGCCCGGTCCAAACCGGTGCATTTCCACCACGGCGAGCGCCTGCGCGTCATCATGCACAACGACACGATGATGACGCATCCCATGCACCTGCACGGAATGTGGAGCGACCTGGAGAGCCCGGACGGACGCTTCCTGGCGCGCCGCCATACCCTGCCGGTACAGCCGGCCCAGCGCATCAGCTTCCTGGTCACTGCCGATGCGCTGGGGCGCTGGGCCTGGCACTGCCATCTGATGCTTCACATGGATGCCGGCATGTTCCGCGAGGTCGTGGTGTCTTGAGCGCCGCCTGAGAAGAGTGCACAAACGATGAAATCGACACATATCCACGCGCTCACGGTGGCACTGGCTGCCACGTTGGCGATCACCGCGCAGGCCCAGTCGCCGACAGACCAGGCCGAAGACCATGCGGCACACCATGGCGCTGCGGCGACGCCGCCTGCAGCACCAGCGACTTCGGCTGGCTCCGCCCAGGCAGATCCTCATGCCGGCCATGATGGTTCGCCAGCGCGCGCCGCAGATCCTGCGACACCGGCCGCCACGCCAGCCATGGACCATGGCGACATGCGCATGCAGGGTGGATCGGCCCCGGCGGATGCGCGCGATCCCAACGCCTACGCCGATGGGCAGGTTCGTGGCGCGGGTGCCTACGCCGTGCCCGGAGTTCCCGCACTGAGCCTGGCGGACGAGCATCGCTTCGGCGCGTTGCTGGTCGATCGCCTGGAGCGTACCTATGCGAGGCATGAGGGCAGCGGCACCACCTACGACCTTCAGGCCTGGTTCGGGCGTGACTTCGACAAGGCAGTCGTCAAGGCGGAAGGCGAGGCAGCCGGTGGCAAGCTCCGGGACGCCCGCACGGAAGTGCTGTGGGGACACGCCGTCAGCCCATACTGGGATACCCAGTTGGGCGTGCGTTACGACGCGGGCACAGGCCCCGATCGCGGCTGGCTGGCCTTCGGTGTCCAGGGGCTGGCGCCGTACTGGTTCGATGTCGAAGCGACGGGGTACGTCGGAGATGGCGGCAGGACCGCGCTGCGACTGGCGGCGAGCTACGACCTGTTTTTGACGCAGAGGCTCGTGTTGCAACCCCGTGGCGAGGCGCAGATCTACGGCAAGAGCGACCCCGAGCGGGACATCGGCAGTGGCCTGTCGCACGCCGCCGTCGGGCTGCGCCTGCGCTATGAGTTCAGCCGCCAGTTCGCGCCTTACATCGGCGTGGAATACAGCGGCAAATTCGGCAAGACCGCCGACCTGGTTCGCACTTCGGGCGAACGCACGCAGCAGACGCGTTGGGTCGCGGGCGTGCACTTCTGGTTCTGAAAATTGCGCCCCGGCAGCCCGCCGAACCGAACACCGCTCAGGTATCCGACCGCTTTTTATTTTTGGTTTCCCATCTCCGTCAACCCAGCAAAGCATGAACATGCTCCCGAGCCGCAAACTACTCCTCCCCGTTGCCACGGCTACCAGCTTTCTGTTGTTCAGCGCCGTCGCGCAGGCCCATCCCCAACTGATCAGTTCCGATCCGAAAGCCAACGCCGAAGTAGCGGCTCTCGCCAGGATCGAATTGCATTTCTCCGAGACCCTGATCCCCCAGTTCTCCGGGGCCAAGCTGGTCATGTCCGGCATGCCGGGCATGACCCATGGCGCGATGCCGATGGAGGTCAGGGTCGCCGGCGGCGAGGATGGGAAGACCATGGTGATCACGCCTGCCAGACCGCTGACGGCGGGCGACTATCGCGTCGAGTGGCGTGCCGTATCGGCCGATACCCACCCGATCACGGGCGACTTGTCCTTCAAGGTGAAATGAGCCATGGAGGGCTGGGGCAATATCGTTGTCCGCTTCGCAAGCTACGGCGACCTCATGCTGCTGTTCGGCTTGTCGCTGTTCGGCCTGTACGGCGTCAAGGGCGAGGCAGCCAGAGCCCATGCAGCCTTCGGCTTTCCACGGCTGCTTTCGGGGTTGGCGGGGCTCGGCATCCTCCTTGCGGTGGCCGGCATGGTACTGCTGGCGGAAGCCATGAGCGGCGTGACCGGGATAGCCAAACTTGAACCCCATGTGTTCGGCATGATCATCACCGGCACCCAAGTCGGCATCGCCTGGATGGTCAGGATTGCCTCGCTGCTCGGCATCTTCTCGTGTGCCTGGTTCTACGGACACTCCCCGGCACGGAGCCTGGTGCTCGCCTCGCTGCTCGCAGCAGTTGCGCTGTCTACCCTGGTCTGGTCCGGACATGGCGCGATGGACAGCGGTATGCGCGGCGGTATCCATTTGGTCGCCGACACCTTCCATCTGCTTGCCGCGGGTGCGTGGGTGGGGGCGCTTGCCGCGTTCCTGATGTTGCTACGGCGCCCCGGCCGTGCCGACGCTTACGAGCATCTGCTGCGCCTGCGCCGTGCGGTGACCGGGTTTTCCGCAGCCGGCACGCTCATCGTCGCGACGCTGATTGTCACGGGCGTGGTGAACTATCTGCTCATCGTCGGGCCCAGCCTTCGAGGCATCGCATCCGGCCCTTATGGCGTCCTGCTTCTTGTGAAGCTGGTCCTGTTCGCCGCCATGCTGGCGCTGGCTGCAGCGAATCGCTTTCGGTTGGCGCCAATGCTTGAGCGAGCTCGGGCGCACACCGAGATTGCTTCGGCAAAGAAGGCCCTGTTGAAGAGCCTGGCATTTGAAACGGCAGCCGTGACCTTGATCTTGCTGCTGGTTGCCTGGCTGGGCACCTTGAGTCCTTCGGCCGGCACGAGACCGCACTAAATCCAACAGGCGCGGGTCGCTCCCCATGCCACCCCATGAAGGAGATGTCATCATGAACCACGATCACGGCGACAACGCATCTACCCCGCGCTTCTGGCGCTCGCGCTACGGAGTCGGCCTGCTCGTCCTCGGTGCGATCGCGGCCTACTTCCTGCTCAAGGAACACAGGGCCCACATGTTCGGATTGTTGCCTTTCCTGCTGTTCGCGGCCTGCCCGTTGATGCACCTATTCATGCACCACGGTCATGGCCACGGCGACCATGGCCATTCCTCCCATGCGCCGCCCCCGACCCCGAATCCGGACATCGGTGGCGACGCGAGAATACGGGATCAATCCGGAGACCAGCCATGACCCACGATCAACCCGCCTACGGCTTGTGGCTGCTGGTGTTCATTAACTCCGCCATCTTCATTCTGTTCGCCTTCAGCTTCTTCAAGCCCGCGACCGCGCGTGACTGGCGGACGTTCGGCGCGTTTTCCGCTTTCATCGTCGCGCTGTTTGTCGAAATGTATGGGTTTCCGTTGACCATCTACCTGCTCTCTGGCTGGCTGCAGACCCGCTATCCCGGACTCGACCTTCTCTCGCACGACGCTGGCCATCTGTGGTCGACTTTGCTCGGCGAGAAAGGCGACCCGCATTTTGGCGCGCTGCACATCGCGAGCTACGTGTTTCTGGGATATGGCTTCTATCTCCTTTCCAAGGCTTGGCACGTGTTGTATCACGCACAGCGCCGCGGCACCTTGGCCACGACAGGCCCCTATGCCCGAATCCGCCATCCCCAGTACGTCGCGTTCGTTCTCATCCTGCTGGGGTTCCTGCTGCAGTGGCCGACCCTGCTTACGCTGCTGATGTTCCCGATGCTGCTGGTCATGTATGGCCGTCTGGCCGTGAAGGAAGAAGCCGAGATGCATGCCGAGTTTGGAGAGGCTTTCGAGCACTATGCGCAAGCCACGCCCAGGTTCATTCCCCGCTGGCGGTCGTCCGCCGCGGCCTAGATCCGTCCTGTCCCGGTCTGCTCGGACGCCCACGCCCCAAAGGAGGCGCCACGACTGCAAATGCCATCCATCTCGACGTCGGGGACGAAGACGCAGAGCCGGAGTAGATCGAAATGCATTTCCTAACCAATTGAACTTGGAGAAGTCGTCATGAGCCAGCCGCCGGATCAAACACCCGAACGGAACCATCCCGAAAAGGGGGCGCTGGCGTCGGGCATGCCGGCTCCCGATATACGAGGCCATCACGGCGACGCCATCGCACAGGCAGCGCAGGATGGGCCCGGCCCAGCCGGGAAGGACGCGGTCTACACGTGTCCGATGCACCCCGAGGTACGCCAGGACCACCCCGGCGCCTGCCCGAAGTGTGGCATGACCCTCCAGCTCGTTCCGGCAGGGCAGATGCCCGGTGACGCATCGGAGCCAGCCGGCAGCGCATCCAGCCATAGCCATCATGGCCACAGTCATGCGCACCCGGCGTCCGCAGCGGCAGCGAGCCCGGCGCAGCCACCGCATGTTTCCCCGCCCGGAACGATCTACACCTGCCCGATGCATCCGGAAATCCGTCAGGATCACCCGGGCAGTTGCCCTATCTGCGGCATGACCCTGGAGCCGCTGCTGCCGGACCTGGACGACGACAATCCCGAACTGCGCGATTTCTCACGACGCTTTTGGTGGACCCTGCCGCTGACCTTGATTGTGCTGATGCTGGCGATGTTCGGCGAGCGCCTGCACCTGATGGACATGGCCACGCAGAGCTGGCTGGAGCTGGCGCTGTCGCTGCCGATCGTCCTGTGGGCGGGCTGGCCGTTCTTCTCGCGGGGCTGGCTGTCGGTGATCCACCGCAGCCCCAATATGTGGACGCTGATCGGACTGGGCACCGGCGCGGCCTTCGTCTACAGCGTTGTGGCCACGGTCGCGCCGGAGATTTTTCCGGCGTCGTTCATCTCGATGGGCCGGGTCGGCGTTTATTTCGAGGCCGCGGCGGTCATCATCTCGTTGACCCTGCTCGGGCAAGTGCTGGAACTCAAGGCGCGCTCGCAAACCTCGGCAGCGATCAAGTCGCTACTGGGTTTGGCGCCCAAAACCGCGCGCCGCATCGGCGCCGACGGCAGCGAGGAAGACGTGCCGCTGACCCATGTGCACGTGGGCGACCTTCTGCGCGTGCGGCCCGGCGAGAAAGTGCCGGTCGATGGCGTGGTAGTTGAGGGCGCAAGCTCTGTGGACGAATCCATGCTGACCGGAGAACCGCTGCCGGTGAGCAAGCGCGAGGGTGACAAGGTCATCGGTGCCACGCTCAACACCAGCGGGGCGCTGGTCATCCGCTCGGAGCGTATCGGCTCGGAGACCGTGCTCTCGCAGATCGTGCAGATGGTGGCCCAGGCCCAGCGCTCCAAGGCGCCCATGCAGCGCATGGCCGACGTGGTCGCCGGCTATTTCGTGCTGGTCGTCGTCGCCATCGCGATCACCACGTTTTTCGTCTGGGGCGTTTTCGGCCCGCAGCCGTCCTGGGTGTTCGGGCTGATCAACGCCGTATCGGTGCTGATCATTGCCTGCCCGTGTGCGCTGGGGCTGGCCACGCCGATGTCGATCATGGTCGCCACCGGCCGCGGTGCGACCCAGGGTGTGCTGTTCCGCGACGCGGCCGCGATCGAGAACCTGCGCAAGGTCGATACCCTCGTCATCGACAAGACCGGCACGCTGACCGAAGGCCGTCCGGCCTTCGATCGAGTGGTGCCGGCGGATGGCTTCACGTCCGATCAGGTGCTGCGCCTGGCGGCCAGCCTGGACCAGGGCAGCGAGCACCCGCTGGCCGATGCCATCGTGCAGGCCGCACGCGCCCAGGGCCTCGCACTGAGCAAGCCGGAGAACTTCGAGTCCGGTTCCGGCATCGGCGTGCGCGGACAGGTGGAAGGCCAGCCGCTGGCGCTCGGCAACACGGTGCTCATGGAACAGGTCGGCGTCGCCGTCGATTCACTGATGTCGCAGGCGGAATCCCTGCGCGGCGAGGGGGCCAGCGTGATGTACCTGGCAGTGGGCGGACGCCTTGCCGGCCTGCTGGCGGTCTCCGACCCGGTGAAGGCGAGTACGCCCGAGGCGCTGGCGACCCTCAAGGCGGCCGGCCTGCGGGTCATCATGGCGACCGGCGACGGTCTGACCACCGCGAAGTCGGTGGGCGCGCGCCTGGGCATCGACGAGGTCTACGGCGAAGTCAAGCCGGCCGACAAGCTGACGCTGGTCGAGCGACTGCAGAACGAAGGCCGCGTGGTCGCGATGGCTGGCGACGGCATCAACGATGCCCCGGCGTTGGCCAAGGCCGATGTCGGCGTCGCCATGGGCACCGGCACCGACGTGGCCATGAACAGCGCGCAGATCACGCTGGTCAAGGGCGACCTGCGCGGCATCGCTACCGCACGGGGGCTATCGGTGGGTACGGTGCGCAACATGAAGCAGAACCTTATGTTCGCCTTCCTCTACAACGGCCTGGGAATTCCGGTCGCCGCCGGGGTTCTGTACCCGATAACCGGCTGGCTGCTTTCGCCGCTGATCGCCGCGCTGGCGATGAGCCTGAGCTCGGCCTCGGTGGTGGGCAATGCGCTGCGCTTGCGGCGCACCCGGGTCTGAAATCCGGTCGGCTTCACGCTGCAACCTGGTTGCAACCGCGGGATAGAGCACGGTGTCAATTGCACTCTTGGTCTTATCGACCCCCATGCAAGATGGAGGTGAACAGCAACTTGCGCGCAGACCATGCGAAGGCGTAGATCTCAGGTTGCATGCGATCTGAAAGGGGATCGGCATGCGACCAACTCTGCAGGTCATTCGAGCCAGTCTTGCCACCCCCATAGGGTGTGGCGGAAAGCTCGGACCTGCCGGGCGAATTCCATCGGCGGGTCTTTGATCGGCTCTCAGTCCTTGAACCGTCCGCGGATGGCGTCGAGGTCGCGGACGACCGTATCGGGCTCTTTGGCCAGTGGCAAGTTGTCCCGGTCTTGGATACCGTCGTAGCCGTTCACGGAGTCAAGTTGTAGCGCCGAAAGAAGCGGCTCCAGTTCGGATTGCGGGGCGCCTTTTTCGGCGACCAGCTCAAAGGTTTTGCCATTCGCGGCTGGCGAGGTCAGCGAGGCCACAAGCACCCGGGCGATTTGAACCCGGGCAACCACACCGTCGGATGGCGATCCTGCCCAGTGTGTGTCGCCTTGTCGCATGATCAACTGCTGCTGATCGGGAGCGTTATAGTCGAACCATCCGGGCCGCACGATGGTGTAAGGCAGTCCGCTGGCACGCACGAGCCGTTCCCCACGACGCTTCCAATCGTGCCCGATGGTGGGCTTCGTGACACCGACAGTGGTCATCAGGGCGATTCGTGCCGGGGCTTTCAGAACGCTCAGGACGTTGCGTACCGCGCCGTAGTTCACCTGCTCGGCCCCCTTGGGATCATTCCCGCCGATGCCGTGGGTGAAGATGACACCGGTGACACCATTGACTGCATCGTGCAGCGTTTCAGGGCGGGTCAGGTCGCCGACGACGACCTGCACACCCTCGGGATACAACTTGGCCTGGCCCGAATCGCGCACCAACGCTCTGGTAGCGTATCCCATCCTGAACGCTTCCGCGACGGCTGGCCTGCCAATGCTCCCGCTGGCGCCGACGACCAGGACAATAGGCTTATCTGTATTCATGGTTTTGTCCTTTTCTGGATCGTGCCCGGCATTCTTTGATTGCACTGCCGCCCGCAACGATTGCGATCCGGCAAGGACAGTACCCGGCAGTAGTGAAGGGACAAACAGGATCGCAAAAAGTACACTACGTACGAACAGTTGGGCGATCTGCTGGTGCCAGACCGCCCACGCCGGACCGAATCGCATCTCGATCACAGGGTTCGAGCGTAGAAGGGCTTCAGTTGATCGAGTGCGGCCTCCACATACTTTGGAACCCAGTAGGTTTCGATATGGGTCGCACCCTCGATTTTGAACAGTTGCTTGTCCTTGGCCCCGGTGGCCTTGAGGAAGGCATCCTCGGTCATGTAAAGGCTGTCGGCCTTGCTGCCGGCGATCATCAGAAGCGGTTGGTCGATCAACTCGATCTGATCGGTGGCATCCCAACGCATCAGGTCCAGCAAGCTGCTGGTGGTGTACTTGAAGGTCGAGCCGGGATGCGCGTGCGTCCTCCAGTAGTACTCGTAGCCCTGCCGGTACATCTCGAACGGTAGCGCCGCGATCTGCGCATCCGTCATATCGGCATCGCCGGAATACAGGATCTTTCCGCCTGCCTTTTCCTGGGCACGCGCCTCGGAAGCCTGCCGCATCCGCTCCTGGATGGATGCCAGTTGCGAGTCTGCGAAGCCATTGCGACGAACACGTCCGGAGTTGAACATGCTCAGCGTCGCAATCGACTTGAAGCGCTTGTCGGATTTCGCCGCGGACAACGAGTAGCCGCCGCCACCGCAAATGCCGAGCAATCCCAGGCGCGCGGCGTCGACACCCGGATAGCGTGTGATGAAGTCCGCCGCGCCATGGATGTCTTCGATGCGGAATTGCGGCTTGTCCGTGCTGCGAGGCTCACCGCCGCTGCCGCCCTGATACGCGGCATCCATGGCGATCGTGATGTAGCCCAGTTCGGCGAGGTGCTGCGCATACAAGCCAGCGACCTGCTCCTTCACCCCGCCGTTCGGGTGCGCCACCACGATCGCAGGATATTTCTTCTGCGCATCGTAGTTGGCCGGGGTATAGACGTTGGCAACGATATCCAGGCCGTTGAGCTGATACTTGACCGGATGAATATTCACCTTGCCCTGTTCATTCTTCGTGATGGCACCGGCATACACCAGCGTAAAGGGATTCTTCTTGTCGTCGGCTGCCACAGCATTATGGGTCATTGCTGGTACTCCTATGATTGCACACGAGAAAGCGAGCGCGGACGCTCCCAGGAACTCGCGTCGGGTTTTGAAAATTTCATCACTCATCTGAACTCCGTTCTTGTCTTTGCGCCGATGTCCCGCGTTTCGTTGCCGCGAGAGGGTCTTTCGTCAGTCCAGATTCTTCTCTGCCAGAAACTTCGACACCAGATCGGCGATTTGAACGTTGTTGAGGTCTGACATCAGGAAGTGCGTGTTGCCGCGAATGCCAATCTCCGGCAGATGCACGAGTTGCGCGTCGCCGCCATGTTTATTGATGGCATCGACCCAGAGCCGGGCCATGGTCAAGCGAACCCGCCAGTTGTCCTGTCCGCGTTCCGTGGTCGGTTCAGTGGGGAAGTTGTCGCCGTAATAGATGATGATCGGAATGCGAGTGAGCTTCTCGAAGTCCGCAAGCGGCACCGCCTCTGGAGCCAGCGTCCCGGCCGCGCTCGGCATCGCTTGGGGAAGCTCGCCCTCGGGAAAAATGAACCCGCTGCCAGGTTCGAACGCCACGATTCCCTTGACGTTCTTGCTCTTGATCGCGGTCAGCCACCCCGGACCGCCGGCCTGCGAATGCGAGAACAGAATGCCGGGACCCGTCTTGTCGAACAGCGCCGCCATGGCATCCGAGATGACTCCGGCATCGTAAGACCCGGTGTTCGGCGTGACCGAACGGAAGAACTGATTCAGCGTCTCAGGCTTGCGGTCGAACTGGACGTGGTCGAAGTAGTTCGGCCACTTGCCGATCCGGAATTGATCGAAGAATAGTTGATCGAACGGCGTGGGCTCGATCGTCGCCGCTACAGTGCTATTGCCCGCACGGCCGCGACGTGGCTGATCGACGAGATAGACCGGGAAGCCTCGGCGCAGGAAGATGGTCTGGAAGCCTTCACGACCATCCGACGTGGTTTCCCAACTGCGCGCGGACTGGTACGCGCCATGCAACATGACGATGGGCAGCGGCTTGGGGCTCTCCGGAACCTGGTAGAACGCGTAGAGGTGATCGCCGTGGAAGGTCTGTCCTGCGGAGGTCGGGTTGTTATTGTTGTACGTGCCTGGCGTGCTCACCACTTTTCCGCCGACGGCGAAGCTGCCTTGTTCCTGGATCACCAAGGGGCCAGTCGAACCAGTTGAACCGGCCGGAAGGGCTGTGCAGGCGGTAAGCGACGTCAGCGTCATGATGGTCAGCAGAGCCTTTGCAAGGTTCATGTTCAGCCTCCCGCCGCTGGGGCAAGTGCCTGTGTCAGGGCTTCATGCGCGCGGGCGGCCGCCTGCTTGTCCCCGCGCTCGGCCAGAACCCGGGTCAACTCACGCAACTGCCCGGCTGTCAGGCCAACCCGCATGCTGGCTCGCATGTGGGAGCGCAACTGCGCCTCCACTCCTGGCGTCGCGGCCAGCGCTCCGACGGTGGCAAGTTCGCGACTCTGCCAGTCGAGGTTGTCGCGCTCGAAGATGTCACCGAACAGATGGGCCTGCAGGAACTTGTTGATGACCGGCGCAAACTCCATCACGGGGCCCGTGACCGGCGCACCAGAGATTCGGGTTTGATTGGCCGTACCCTTCGCAACCAGTTCATCGCCGGTAGGACTGGCGCGGCTGGGCTCGCGTCCCGGCACGTCCTGGATGCCACGCTGCTTGCGCGCTTCCACGACCTTCAGCAATTCACCGAGCGCATTCAGGCTTCTCGGGAAGCCGACATACGCATAGAGCTGCACCAGGATCTCCTTGGCCTCACTGACGGTCAGGCCCGCGTCCAGCCCTTGGTTCAACGCGCCGTTGAGCTTGGGCATGTCGCTCGTGGCCATGAAGGCCGCGATCAGGGGAATAGTTTGCTGCTGGGCGGACAGCGCGTCCGCCGTGGCTTGTGTGGTCATGGCTTGCGATGCATCCGTGTTCTGCGCAGCGTGGCTCGGCGTGAGCATCAGCGCGTGGCTCAAGGCCAAGACGGCGCTCAGCGCGCTGATCCTGCGGTTCTTTGCGGCCTTCTTATGGGTCATCGGCTAACAACTCCAGCAGGGATATCGGGTGACGGTCTTGCGGCATGGCGCCAGCGGAAGGCACCGGGGGGAGGGCGAACGACGGCTTCTGTTGCCCCGCTACCGGAAATGCTACGGGACACAGAACATCCGATTAAGCCCAAAACTCTGCATTCACTGCTGAGCTGAACTCATAAATGGAGCCGGACGCGTCCAGACGATTGGGACCCGACTACGTTCGATATCGCAAGGCTTCGACAATGACGGCCATTGCCCCCGATGATTGGCGTCGGCTCGGATAGTAAAGGTGGTATCCCGGATAAGGACTACACCAGTCGTCCAGCACACGGATCAGGCGCCCAGCGGCGATGTCCCCCAGTGCCATGTCTTCGGGAACATAGGCCAGACCACAGCCGGCAAGAGCCGCCCGAACAATGGAGGAGCTGTTGTTAAACACCCATTGGCCGGTCACCGCGACCTTGGGTTCCTGGCCATCCTTGTCAAGGTCCCATGGAAGGAAGCCACCATGCGTCGGTAGTCGCAGCCGGATGCAACTGTGCTCGATCAATTCATGCGGCGAGTGGGGAAGGGGGTGCCTGGCAAAATACTCGGGCGCGCCGACGACGGCCATACGCAGGTCCGGACTGATGCGCACAGCGATCATGTCCTTGGCTACCTGGTCTCCCACGCGGACGCCGGCGTCAAAGCGCTGGGAAACGATGTCCGCCATCGTGTAATCGATGCTGATTTCCACATTGATGTCAGGATAGTCCCGCATGACCTCGGACAGCTTGGGCCAGAGGACGCTGGTTGCGGCGTGCTCGGCTGACGTGATGCGAATGGTTCCCACCGGCTTGTCGCGCAGTTCCTTGACCGCCGCCACTTCAGCGTCGATGTCGTCGAACCTCGGCGCCACACTGTTAAAAAGGCGTTCGCCAGCTTCGGTGGTGGCGATGCTTCGTGTGGTACGTGTCAACAATCGGATGCCCAGGCGGGCTTCCAGGCCACGGACGGCATGGCTCAACGCGGACGGCGACACCCCAAGCAGCGCGGAGGCTCGCGTAAAGCTGCCCTCACGCACCACATGGACAAAGGCAAGCACGTCATTGAAAGTCTCCAGGGCCATGGATCACTTCTCCTTCCCCGGGTGACGCAACGCGTCAATCAGCACGGTCATCGCGCGAGGTAGCTCCCGGCGGCTAGGATAGTAGAGGTGGTATCCCGGAAGCGTCGGGCACCAATCCTGCAGAACAGTTTGAAGCCGCCCCTTGGCAATGTAAGGCCGTGCCATCTCCTCGGGAACATACCCAAGGCCGAAGCCGGCCAGCGCGGCCTGAAGGATGGGCTTGGTCCGGTTGAAGACCAACTGTCCCTCGACGCGCACACTGACGCGGTGCTTTCCCTTCTTGAATTCCCACGCGTAGAGATCCCCATGGCTCATCAGTCTCAGATTGATGCAATCGTGATCGGCCAGATCCTGCGGCTTCAAGGGAGGTGGGCGTTTCGCGAGGTAGCCCGGGGAGCCAACGATCGCGATGCGCATGTCCGGGCCAATGCGCACTGTGGTCATATCACGAGCCAGATCGTTACCGAGCCGAACGCCCATGTCGTATCGCTCGGCGACGAGGTCGACGAAGCGCGACTCCGCGGCGACTTCCACCTTGATCAGTGGAAACTTGGGAAGCAGCTTTGCAAGCTTCGGCCAAAGCACCGTCTCGGCGGCATTCTCGCTGGCCGTAATCCGGATGGTGCCCGCTGGCTTGTCGCGTAGTTCTCCCACGGCCATCAACTCTGCCTCGATTTCCTGGAAGCACGGGGCGATTCCGTGCATCAGTCGTTCCCCCGCTTCTGTAGCAGAAACACTGCGGGTCGTCCGGGTTAGCAACCGGACCCCCATCTTGACTTCGAGCGCACGGATCAGGTGACTCAGGGCTGATTGAGACACCCCCAGTTGCGCTGCTGCGCGGGTGAAACTCTGTTCGCGTGCGACAGTAATGAACGCTAGCAGGTCGTTGTAGGTATCTTTCGCCATATATGAGTTGATCTCACAAGTATTTGCGGATTTTACTGTCTAGTCGGGCGCCGGTGTGGTCGGTACATTGCAGCATGAAACAGTGCCCCACGACGAAGTCGTTCAGCCCCATGAGGCTTGGCCTTGTTCGCAAGCGTCGTGGCAAGGCGGCTTATTCGATCGTTATGAACGGCCTCCCATCCAATCTGCATCAAGCACGTACGGCTGAAGAGAGTCCGACTTCGCGTAAGGGGATATGAGATATGCAAAAGCGCAAACTTGGACATAGCACTCTGGAAGTCTCGGCTTTGGGCTTGGGCTGCATGGGCTTGAGTCATGGCTACGGTCCGGCTGCGGATACCGGGCAGGCTGTCTCCCTGATCCGGGCTGCCGTCGATCGCGGCGTGACATTTTTCGATACGGCGGAGGTGTACGGCCCCTACCTCAATGAGGAGGTCCTCGGCAAGGCACTCGCCACGGTGCGCGACCAGGTCGTGATCGCCACCAAGTTCGGCTTCACCTTTGGGCCCGACAACAAGCAGCAGATTCTGAACAGCCGTCCCGAGCACATCCGCCGGGCCGTCGAAGGCTCGCTCAAGCGCTTGAGGACCGATGTGATCGATTTGCTCTACCAGCATCGAGTCGATCCCGACGTGCCGATCGAGGACGTCGCCGGCACGGTCAGGGATCTGATCGCCGAAGGCAAGGTCAAGTACTTCGGCTTATCCGAAGCCAGTATCCAGACGGTCCGTCGCGCGCATGCCGTGCAGCCTGTCGCCGCCCTGCAGAGCGAATACTCGTTGTGGTGGCGCGAGCCAGAACACGAAGTTCTCCCTGCACTTGACGAGCTCGGCATCGGGTTCGTCCCCTTCAGTCCATTGGGCAAGGGCTTTCTGACGGGTGCTATCAAAGACGGAACGACGTTCGGGAGCGACGACTTTCGCAGCAAAGTGCCACGCTTCTCGCCGGAGGCGATCCGGGCGAACCGGGCCTTGGTGGATTTGCTCGGTCAGGTTGCCGAGGAAAAGGGCGTGACGGCTGCGCAGATCGCACTAGCATGGCTCCTGGCGCGGAAGCCATGGATCGTGCCGATTCCCGGAACGACGAAGCTGCACCGGCTGGAAGAGAACCTGGGCGCTGCATCCGTCGAACTGTCGCAAACTGATCTCGGCAAGATCGCGCAGGCCTTGGCAGACGTCAAGATTCAAGGTGACCGCTATCCCGCCGAGTTGAAGGCCCGCGTGGGGCGATGACTTCAAATACCCATGGCGAGATGCGATGCGTGGCTCGCGAGCACGGGCGGCTCGCTTCTCGCGGCCGTGCATTACGTTCGTCGCTGGCCTGATACACCACGCACGGGGCACTGATTTGATCGGCTCGCAAGCCCGCTATCCCTCTTGCGCGCGCGGGCATTCGTTGAAGTACCGGTCGGTTTCTCCAGACTACCACCACCAGATACAGGAACTCACCATGCAGCAATTTACTTTGAACAATGGGGTCGTGATGCCGGTCCTCGGCTACGGCGTTTTCCAGATTCCCGATCCGCAGGAATGCGAGCGGTGCGTTGCCGAAGCCATCGGTACCGGCTACCGGTTGATCGACGCCGCCGCTTCTTACCTCAACGAGGAAGCCGTGGGCAAGGGCATCAAGAAGGCCGGCCTCCCGCGCACCGACCTCTTCGTGACCACGAAGTTGTGGGTGCAAGACGCCGGCTACGAGCGGACTCAGCAAGCCATCGATAAATCACTGCGCCGTCTGCAACTGGAATATGTGGACCTCTATCTCATCCATCAGCCTTTCAGCGATGTACATGGATCATGGCGTGCCATGGAAGACGCCTTGAAGGCGGGCAAGGTGCGCGCCATCGGCGTCAGCAACTTCCACCCCGACAGGCTGATGGATATTATCGCCTTCAATGACGTTGTTCCGGCCGTGAACCAGGTAGAGGTCAACCCGTTCCACCAGCAAGAGGAAAGCGTGGTCTTCATGCGCGAGAACGGCGTACAGGCCGAAGCTTGGGCCCCCTTTGCCGAAGGCCGCAACAACCTGTTTCAGAACGACGTGCTGGTGGACATTGGCCGTAAGCACGGACGATCGGTGGGGCAGGTTGTACTGCGATGGGTGGTGCAGCGCGGCATCGTGGCACTCGCCAAGTCGGTGCGCAAGGAACGGATGGAAGAAAACCTCCGGGTCTCGGACTTCGAGCTGGATGACGCCGACATGGCCCGCATCGCCCTGCTCGAAACGGGCAAAAGCAGCTTCTTCTCGCACCGCGATCCGGCCATGGTCAAGTGGATGAGCGAGCGTAAGCTCGATATTTGACTGTGTTCGGAAATTGGTCCGAGGGATGATGCCAGTTCTTCTTGCATCGCCATGCAGCGACGCCAATGAAGTGAAGCCGGCGTCTGCCGATATCGAAGCGGTGCATGCCGCTCGGGAACGCGGTGTCAAACGCCATTTCCCTCGCCTGCGTCCGGAAGGTTGCCTCGGCGACCTGCTGAACCATGCCGCCTTCCGGGGCTTCAGCCGCCTGATGCTCCCTTGGGATGGCGGGGACTACGGCGAGGCGATGCCGCTCAAGGATATCGGCCAGCTCCTGCCATACCACAGCCATGTGGTGCCCGAAGTGGTGGTTGCAGCGCTCAACCGCATGGTGGACGACGCCAGCGCCGGGCGCACCGTGTTCTACAACTTCTACGCCGATGGCCAGCGCCGGGCGAACCCGACGCTGAAACATACTGGGTTGTTCTTTTTTCGCGGCAAGCCTGCCGCTCCCTTCGCCATCATTGCGCCGGGCGGCGGCTTCACCTATGTGGGTTCGGTGCATGAAGGCTTTCCCTATGCTGAGGAAATCAGCAGGTGGGGACTGAATGTCTTCGTACTGAAGTACCGCGCGGGACAAGGTGGCAGAGTGGCCACCGAGGATCTGGCTGCGGCGGTATCGTACATCTTCCAGAATGCCGGTGCGCTTCAGGTCGGCACGGACGGCTACTCGCTATGGGGTAGTTCCGCAGGTGCTCGCATGGTGGCGGCAATCGGCTCGCATGGCGTCGCCGCCTTTGGTGGTCTGCCGCTGCCTAAACCTTCCGTGGTGGTGATGGCCTACACAGCGCATTCAGAGGTTACCAGGGCCGAGCCGTCTACCTTTGTGGTGGTGGGCGATAGAGACTCCATTGCACCACCTGCCGCGATGGAGTCGAGAATTTCCGCCCTCCGGCGTCGTGAAACGTACGTCAAGTATTGCAAGTATCCGGGTGTGGGCCATGGCTTTGGTACTGGCCAAGGCACCAGTGCCGAGGGCTGGGTCGATCAAGCTATCCGGTTCTGGGAAAAAGAGATCGGAAGAACACCATGAATCAACTAGAGAAACATCAGAAGGAATGCACATGAAACTATCTGCGGCAGCAACCATTGCATTGTCTCTTGGCGTGTCAAATGCCTACGCGAGCGAGCTGGCGCCAATCGCCGTCTCACGGCTCGGTTCGCAACCTTCCAGTGCAGGCCCCGAGCAGAATTTCACCGGTTCGGTGATGGTGGACTCCCGCTTCCAGGCTACTGCACCCGCACGCGTGGGAGGCGGCATTGTGTCGTTCTCGCCTGGCGCACGAACCGCCTGGCATACACATCCACTCGGACAGACTCTCATCGTCACGTCTGGCGTGGGACGAGTCCAGAAATGGGGCGACGCCGTACAGGAGATCCGTCCCGGCGACGTGGTCTGGATTCCGCCCGGCGTCAAACATTGGCACGGCGCCAGTCCTACCGTGGGCATGAGCCATATCGCGATCGCCGAATCCCTGGATGGCAAATCGGTGGACTGGATGGAAAAGGTCAGCAAGGAACAGTATGGGCAGTGACCTGTAGCTGCCGACAGATGCGGAGATAACTCGAAGAAGGTCTTTCTTGGTCACTCCCCCTCGCTTGCGCGCGGAAAAAGAGCGCCGGCAAGGTCCATGTCCGCCGCCCGCGGGCCGATGCACGAACCAGAGCGCTTGAGGCAGATCAAGGACATCCCCGCCAGGTGCTCTATGAATGAATACTGCAGACCGGATTTGCGAAGACGTCTGCTTTCCTTGGCTGCTTCGCTTACACGGCATAGGCCGCTTCGGCATTCGGGATTGAATGCAACGGAAATCTGGAGGTGCCACGTGCGCAAACTATGGTTGGGGCTGGTGGCGTTGCTTGTACTCGGCCTGACGGGGTGTGGCTACAACAACATTCAATCCCAGGACGAGCAGGTCAAGGCGAGTTGGTCTGAGGTGGTGAACCAATACCAGCGCAGGGCCGACCTGGTGCCTAACCTCGTGAATACGGTCAAGGGCTATGCGAGCCATGAACGCGAAGTCCTGACGCAGGTGACCGAGGCGCGCGCGCGCGTCGGTGCGATTCAGGCTTCGCCGGCATTACTCAACGACCCTGAAGCGTTCGCGCGATTCCAATCCGCTCAAGGGCAACTGACGGGCTCGCTTTCCAGGCTCCTTGCCGTTTCGGAAAACTATCCGCAATTGAAGGCGGATGCCGGCTTTCGCGACCTTCAGGCGCAACTCGAAGGCACAGAAAACCGCATCGCCATCGCGCGAAACCGCTACATCCAGGCAGTGCAGGGTTACAACGTGACGGTGCGCTCATTTCCGTCGAATCTGACGGCGATGGCTTTCGGATACAAGGAAAAACCCAATTTCACCGTCTCCAATGAGGCAGCCATCGCCGCGCCGCCGCAAGTTGAGTTCGGCGGCCCCCCTCCCGCCGCCCCACGGAGCCCCAATTGAATCCGATCAAGGCGGCGCATGCCTTGCTCCTGGCCGTTGCGCTTTTCCTTCCGCTGGCGGCCCGCTCCGAGGTCGCGGTTCCCCCATTGACGGCGCGCGTTACGGACCTGACAGGCACACTCACGCGCGATCAACAGGAGGCTTTCGAGCAAAAGCTTGGAGCCTTTGAAGCCAGGAAAGGCAGTCAGGTTTCCGTCCTTATCGTCCCCACCACGCAGCCGGAAACGATTGAGCAGTACTCTCTGCGCGTCGTCGAGCAGTGGAAGCTTGGGCGCAAGCAGGTGGACGACGGTGCCTTACTGATTGTCGCCAAGGATGATCGTACGGTGCGGATTGAAGTAGGCTACGGACTGGAGGGCGTTCTGACTGACGCGACGAGCAGGCGCATTATTAGCGAGGACATCGTCCCCCGTTTCAAGCAAGGCGATTTCTATGGCGGCCTAACAGCGGGGGTTGACCGCATGATCCAGGTCATCAACGGGGAACCGCTGCCAGCGCCGACAGCCAAGGTGGCCGGCAAGAATGACCCCACCCAACAGTACATGCCGATCGTATTGATGCTCACGCTGGTGTTCGCGGGCATGCTGCGGAGCGCCCTTGGCAGAACCCTGGGTGCAGTTGCTGCCGGCGGCGCTATCGGTTTAGTCACCTGGTTGCTCTCTGGCACTGTCCTCGTTGCTCTTATGGCTGGTCTGATTGCATTGGCATTCACATTGCTCGGCGGTGGCATGGGTGCCCACGTGGGCGCATGGAGCAGTGGTAGGCGCTCAGGCAGATCCGGCGGTGGCTTCGGCGGTGGCGGGGGTGGCTTTGGTGGCGGCGGCGCTTCAGGAAAATGGTAATGACAAACGTCAATCGCATCGCGCGTCATTTGCTGACCACTCACTGGCAGGTCCATCGCGCGTTCCCACGAGAAACCCTGGATGCGATCGAGCAAACCATCAAGGCGTGCGAGTCCACGCATGATGGAGAAATTCGGTTCGCCTTGGAGGGAGCACTGCACAGTGCGGCGCTACTCAAAGGCCAGTCGGCCAGAGACCGTGCGATCGAGGTGTTTTCGCAACTGCACGTGTGGGACACGGAGGAGAACAATGGCGTGTTGCTCTATCTCCTGCTAGCGGACCATGAGGTTGAGATCGTGGCCGATCGGGGTCTGCATGCAAGAGTCTGCCCTGGCGACTGGGAACACATCTGCCGGGAAATGGAGGCGGCGTTCCGGCGCGGGGAGTATCGGGATGGCGTGACTGCCGGTATCCAGGCGATCGCCCGACATATGAAACAGCACTTTCCTGCGCGTGACCATGTTGAAAACGAGTTGCTCGACAAACCGGTGTTCCTATGACGAATAAAGGCGCCCCGTCCCGAGCATCGATTGCCTGGAGGCTCGGCTTGCTGCCCTGTAGACTTGACCGTACGCAGAGGAGCCTGACTGGCGACCAAGCCCTTGCAGTTGCCTGGCTCAGTGGTGTGCGCCACCACTGCCTGCCATCCCCGCCGGCGAAGGTTCGTGACTCGGTAGCGACCCACAGGACCGGCTCGATCTAAAGTAGATGTCGTTTCCCCTCGTGTTCCTCAGGCGAAACGACGCTGACTTCGGCGTCATGGCCATCGCTACTTGGCTTCGTCGTCATTGTTCCCATTGTTCCGGTTCTGTGAGTCCTGCGTTTCGGCTGTCTCTGCAGAATGCTTTACCGGCGTCAACGGCGTAACTTTGTCGGAGAGGAGCATGTCCAGCGCAGCTCGGTCTACGACCTCTTGCTCGAGCAGCAGCTTCGCCAGCGCGTCCAGTTTATTTCGGCTTGCCAGCAGCGTTTTCTTCACTCGCCCGTTCGAATCGGCCAAGATCTTCCTGACCTCGGTGTCAATCATCTGCGCCGTGCTCTCGCTGAATTCTTTCCGCTCCCGGGGCATCATGCCAGCACTCATAAACATGGGATCTCGCATTTCCTCATAGGTTGCGAGTCCAAGCTGTTCACTCATCCCAAACTGGGTAATCATCTGGCGCGCCATGTCTGTAGCACGCTGCAAATCATTCTGTGCACCGGTCGACACATCCCCGAAAGCAATTTGCTCGGCGACGCGGCCACCGAGCAGCACATCCAGCCGGTCAAGCAGCTCGCTTTGCTTTAGCAGGTAGCGGTCCTCCGTTGGTGTTTGCTGCGTATAACCAAGCGCGGCCACACCGCGCGGAATGATCGAGATTTTTGAAACGCGGTCGGCGCAGGGCCGCGACTCCGCCACGATGGCATGACCCGCTTCGTGGTAAGCAATGGTTTCCTTCTCTTGAGGATTCATCACACGATTCTTCTTTTCCAGGCCACCAACGATGCGGTCCAATGCCTCGTCAAAGTCGGTCATCTCCACAGCGTCCTTCCCCTTGCGAGCCGCCAGCAACGCGGCCTCGTTGACGAGGTTGGCGAGGTCGGCTCCGGCGAATCCAGGTGTGCGCGCCGCCAATTTTTTTAGCTCGACAGTGGGGGCGATGGCCACGTTCCTGACGTGCACCTTGAGAATCTGTTCGCGTCCTTTCAGGTCGGGACGGTCAAGTGCGACATGACGGTCAAACCGACCGGGCCGCAACAGGGCGGCGTCCAAAATTTCAGGACGGTTGGTGGCCGCCATGATGATGACCCCCTTATTGGTGTCGAAGCCGTCCATCTCTACCAATAGCTGGTTTAGCGTCTGTTCTCGCTCCTCGTTGCCGCCCATTGCGTTGAACGCACGAGTTTTGCCCAGCGCGTCAAGCTCGTCGATGAAGATAATGCAAGGCGCCTTGCTCTCCGCTTGGTTGAACAGGTCGCGCACCCGTGCAGCGCCAACGCCAACGAACATCTCGACGAAGCTGGAACCGCTTATGCTGTTGAGCACATGCAGGCGTTCTGCATCCAGGAGGGTGACGACGAAGTGTGGTGTCACTCGGTGCAGAGCATCGTCAATGGTCGTCCAATGGATTTGTATTTAATCGGCGATAGCTGGTGCTGGGAACTTGCGGAGGATTGCTAGATCTTGTCTGGTCAGGACGGTCCGCACTCCCTGCCCCAATCTGTCGACGCATGCAGTTCCGAGGTCTGGCGATTGAACAATGGCTCCACAAATTGGACGCCGGGTGTTAAGATTGCTGCATCTTCCGCGTCTTCGACGCATCGACCTCGCCGGTTTTTATCGGCACAGCTTTTCTCTCCCACCACGGGCCTTCCTGCCCGTGGGCATGTTGGCCCATTTTCATTTCGAGGCCATCATGTTCAAGCGTTTCTCTCTGCTGCTTCTCGCCTGCGCTCTCTTCTCCGGCTGCGCGGCGCAACAAACCTCCCCGAACGTCTATCGCGGTAACGAAGCATTGCGCACTGGTACCGTCGAGCAAGTCACCGTGATGCGTGTTCGCAGCGTCACGATCACCGGCAACGACGGTTTCGTCTCGACCAGTTCGGGCATGCCTGGCGCCATCGGCGCTGTCGTTGGCGCGCTTCTGGGCGGCAGTTCGATCGGCAGCGGCAATGGCCGCTACATCGCCGGTGCCCTCTCGGGGACGGTCTCCGCGGTCGTCGCACAAGTTGCTTCGGATCGCTTGAGCCGCCGTGATGGCGTGGAGGTCATTGTCCGCACGGACAGTGGTCGCCAGCTTGTGGTGACACAAGACGCCGATCAGCACTTCGTATCCGGTGAGCGCCTGTTCCTGGTCTCCGCCAGCAACGGCTATCGCCTGACGCGTTGATTCTCGGGGCCGGGTATCCGGCCCCCATCCCTTCGAGCCCGAGAGGGCTTGCCCAACGATACGTTGTTGGGCAAGCGCTTTTGATCGCGCTTCGGCGCATCGAAATCCAGCTGGACCGTCGAGTCCACTGCAACCCATCGCGGGACACTGTCCCGTTGGGGATTGGTGTCGCGCATTACCCATCGACACCTCATGAAAATCCCCAAATCCTTTTCCGTCCCGCACACGCCGGATAACTCGGGCGCCTGCGATACCTTCAAGCGTGATGCGTCACGTGTGCTGCGTCGTGTTGCCGGTGACTTGTCGCTGCGCCAACGTGACTATGCAATCCGCGGCCGCCGTCAACAGCGCCACCGCGCCGAGGTCGTTTCCCTCCACACGGATTCGCTCTATCTTCAGATCGAGCACTCGGTGGCACGCTCCACGGCACTGATGTCGTTTCGCACCTGCAACGGTCGGCACGACTGTAGTGGGGGCCGCGACAATGCTGTGAGCCTGGACAGCATCGACTCGCCAGAGGGCTATGCGCGCCTGTTGGGCTCGTTGCGCGTGATCGCCGGTCGTCGGAGTTAAATGATGACCACCCTGATCAAAATCACGTTTCAGTCCACGAGTGGTGAGGAGGTCAACGGCCTAGCCGCACTGCATCGGGACGGCACCGTGGTGCTCCCCGCGCGCATGCTGCAGTTCGTCGAAGCGGCGACGGCAGCGGGAGAGGGCTACGCGCTTACCGGCCACCGATCCGGCTACCTGCTACCGCTGATTCATCGGCTTGGTGCAAGCTATACGCTTGGCGAAGGCCATGCGGCTAGTGAAGCGTGGTCGAAGCGCCTGGCCGACGCCTTTCTCAAACCGAGCAAGGACCAGTTGCTGGCGTATGCGCGGTATTGCCATACGATGTCGGCGGCATGCATTGTCGGCCTCGCAGGTTACGTTGCCGGTCGGCCTGGATGGTCAACTACCAGCGTGGTTAATGCGGCGTGTCTGTTGGTGCTCGGTGCGGTATTATTTGCTGTCGGCGCCATCTACTCCAAAGGAGAAAAGTGATGTTTGGTCCATTTGTGCTGTTGCTTGGGTTGGGCATTGCTGGTTTCTTCCTCTGGGTCCTGCGCAACGCGGATCGCCAGCGTTTGCTGGAAGAGCAAGATCGCATCTCCCTCATGAAGGGCAACAAGTAGTCTTCGAACGCGGTCGGACCGCCCACAAGGACTGACCCCAAGGATGCACCGCTGGCGCATATGTGCCAGCAGCGTCCATGAACGCACCCTCGGGGTGCGTTTTTCATTTCCACATTCCCATTCGGGCGCCGTCCCGTTGGGGCGGCTCCTATCCAACCGGAGCTTTCCCCATGGACAAGACCATCTACGGCGCTGGCCTGGCCAGCTACCCGGCAGGCGTGTTTCTGCACGTCAGCCTCTACGCTTCGAACCTGCGCGCGGCGATCACGCTCACCTGTGCGGACGACGACACGCCCTACGGGTCGCTCACCGTGAACTTGCCGTCCGCCGACCTGGCGGATGACGAGATCCTGGTGGTGGCCGACTGGAATCTGCCAGCCGATCTCAAGCAGGCTTTGCTCGCGACCGGGAAGTTCTCCGACACCGGGCGCTGGACCGAGGTCGGTCACGGCCGCGGTGCACGCTGGCGCATCGATTGTCCGGATTTGCTGGCGTCTCTGGCCACCGCGCGCTCGTTCGCGCGGCAGCCACGTGGCGCACGCGGTCACGCGGCACACGCCTAACCCATTCATCCACACCCGTCCGGGGCACGTCCCCGGTGGGCGTGCTCCGTCTCTGGAGCACTTTATGTACCTGATCACCATTGGTGGACAACCCACCGAGCCGTGCGCAACGCTCGCCGGCGTGCTCGAGCAACTGAACCGGGACCGCGCCCCGCGCGCACCTGTCCAAATCGATGCCATTGCAGTCCGCCACATCGAGCGGGGCGATATCCCGGTTGTACAGTTGGATGCACGGCGCATCGGCGTTCGCCCGGCCGGAAGCGCCCGGTCGATTCTGGCAACGATCCTCGACGAGGTCGAGCAGTTCATCGTCCGTGTGGGCGGCAAGGTCTTGCGGCCGCACGAGATGAGCCGCGCCTCGTGGGGCGCCGTCGTTGCCGCAGGTCGCCTGGCTCACTATCCCGATGAGGCGCTTGACCTGACGGCTCCCGACACCTCACCGCTCTTCCAGCCACGAGATCTCTTCGAAGAGAAGGGCCCGTTCGACATCGAGGCATTCGTACATGCCGAGTTTAGCCGGCGATTCGGCTACGGCACCAACGGACCCGCCTACAGCCGTGATGGCAACATCAACCTTCGCCACGAGGTTCACGTGGCCTACGCGTTGATGCGGGGCGACAAGGTACGGGACTGCGTGGTGAATGCGTACCGCGACGATCCCGCTTTCGCCAAGAACGATCTGCTCTGGGCGCGGCCGCTGGTCGACGTACCTGCACTGCGCGGCGCGCTATCCGAGCCTCAGCTGCAGGCGCTGTGCATTGCCATGCGCAGCGAGCACCTGCAGATCACGTCGGCGAACGTCAGTAAGTTACTGGCGATCATGCGGCGTCTCCCCACGGCCTGCACGTACGTCCAGGCCGACGATGCGCTGTTCGAGGCAGGTGTACTGCCACCGCGGACCGAGCCGACCCTGCGAGCCCCACAAGCGGAGTCTGCAAAGCCGGTGACGGATCTTGCCGCCCACATCCGACACCTGACCACGCAGCACCGCTTCGAGACGACGTTGGCCAAAGCTCGAGAAGAGCGTGAGGCCCTGCAGATCTCCCAACGGGAGTTCGACCACCGCGCGCGCGCGGCGGTCGCGGAGCGCGTTTCCAGCAGCTACGATTGGGCCAACCGTATCGCCTTGGCCGTACTGGAACGCAATGTCGCCGTGTTGCTGAGCGTCCTAGATGGCCCAAAGGACGCAAACACCCAATCGAAACGGGCCATTCGTGACGTGATGGGCGTTGATCTGCTGCAATGCACGGCAGCACTGCGCCGGCGCCGGATCTTCGACATGTGCGGGTTCTCGGATGCAGAGCAACAGCACTGGGAAGCGCGGGAAGCGGCGACACGAGCCGCCCACCTGGCGAAGCGGGATTTCGAGAAGGTCTGCGAACAGGCTGAAAGCGCGAGCTGGCGCCTGGGTAACGGGAAAGTCCTGAACGGCCGCGAGTACGTGGATTTCTGCCTCGCGGAGGGCCTATCGGAAATCGTGGACATCGCACGCGGCAACGCGCGGGAGTATCGGCTGCGCAACGCAGAAACTGGCTGGTCTCGGCGCCTGCGTGCCAAGGATGGCACCTTGGCCTACGCCCGTGCACGTCTCGCGGAGATCGCACAACCCGAAGCGGTCGCCGCTTGATCCGTTTCATCCCCCGGCCTGTTGGCTTGGGGGAGTTTTTTCGAAAGAGGTACCGAATCCGCGAGCTTTCTAAAACACCACCGCGCACGCCGCGCGCTACGCTACATCGCTGAGATGTGTTCGCACTGGTCAGCACCAGTCCAAACACATTTTTACCCCGCGTCCTAGACGCATCGACCTCGCCGGCTCGCCGGCAATCTTTATTGACCTTCCCACAGGGACACCATCCCTGTTGGGGGACGTGTCTTTGTGGGCTTCCTTCAGGAACCCTCATGAAAGTCCGCCCCGCTCAACTGCTGTCGCTTCTGACAGCTTGCATTCCCGCCACGCTTCCGGTTCTGGTCGCCGGCCCCCCCGGCATTGGCAAGAGCGACATCGTCGCGCAAGCGGCATCCGCTGCCGGCCACGAGCTGCTTATCTCCCACCCGGTCGTCGAAGACCCGACCGATTCGAAAGGCCTGCCGTTCCCCGCAGCCGACGGCTCGGGGGCGCGCTTCCTACCCTTCGGGGATCTCGAGCACGTTCTGACCTGTAAGCGCCCGTTGGTCTGGTTCCTTGACGACCTGGGCCAGGCCAGCCCGGCCGTGCAGGCTGCCAAGATGCAACTGCTGCTCGCGCGCCGCATTGGCGAGCACGTCCTGCCGAAGCACGTCACGTTCGTGGCCGCCACCAATCGCCGGCAGGACAACGCCGGGGTATCGACCTTCCTCGACCCGCTGAAGTCGCGATTCGCGACGATTGTGGAACTGGAGGTGTCGATCGACGATTGGACGCGTTGGGCGGTGGTGAACAACACGCCGCCCGAGCTCATCGCGTTCCTGAGACTGAAGCCCGAACTCCTGCTGTCGAAGGAGCGGGCTTCGGATATCGCCAACACCTACAGCCCCCGGACGTGGAATGCGGTGGCCAAGCTGTCGACGGTCATCCCGGCCGATCTGCAGTTGGTCGCGTTCCAGGGCGCCGTCGGCGAAGCCGCAGCAGCCGAGTACTACGCGTTCAAGCGCGTGTTCTCCCGCATGCCGTCTCCCGACGCTGTCATCGCAGCGCCGGCGACCGCTCCGATCCCCACGGAGCTTGACGTACAGCACTGCCTGGTTGCGGCGCTGGCCAACTATGCGAACGAGTCGAACTTCGATCGCGTGATGACCTATGCCGAGCGGATGTATGACGCGAGCTTGGCGGAATTCGCCGTCATGCTCGTCTGCGACGCGGTACGTCGGGATCCCCGGATCGCCGCGACACCCGCGTTCATCCGCGCTCAGGGTCGTCCCATCGGCGAGCACATCCGCGGCGTTGCCTGACGCCTTTCCTTTTCTTGATTGTCCCATGCCGGCCGGGCGCGCAAGTCGCGCCCGGCCGCTCCTTTCTGCCCACGCGGCAATCTCATCGAGACCACACCATGAACATCACCGATATCTCTGCCCGCGTCATGTTGGCCACCCTCAACATCTCCGTCTGGCGCGCGCGTCGATTCGACACGCGTGCCACCGAAGACGTGGAGAAAAAGCACGAGGCCAAGGACATTGGTCGCTTCAACAAACGGCTGCTGACCGACGGCGCAATTTCTTACAAGGAGGTCTGCTCGATCGGCAACCGCGCGCGGTCGCTGTTCGACAACCACTCGCTCGACTACGACCAACTCGGTGTCCGGCTCCTGCCGACTGCTGTCTATATGGACGTTGCCGACGAACTTCGTGCGCTGCGCGACCAGTTCGACATGGCGACCGACCGATTCCTCACGGATTACCCGCGGCTCAAGGAGGAAGCGCGGACGGTCCTCAATGACCTGTTCGACGAAGCCGATTATCCGACCGAGGCGGAACTGCGCCGCAAGTTCGGCATGCGGTTCTCTGTGCTTCCGTTTCCTGACGCGAGCCAGTTTGGCATCGAGCTGCCGCCCGATGTGCTTGCCGGCATCCGGGAGGAAATGAACGGCCGGGTGATGACCGCCGTGAAAACGGCGAACGATGACCTGGTGGGCCGGCTGTTCGAGGCCGTCCAGCACTTCGCCAACCGTCTCTACGGCGAAGGCAACGTCCGCTTGGATGTCGCGGACAAGGTGCGGGAGCTGAGCGATCTGCTGCCCAAGCTGAACTTCTCCGATGACCCGGCGCTCACGGCCATTCTGGATCGCACCCGACAGCAGCTGGCCTGCCATTCGGGGGCGGACCTGAAGGACTCTCCCGAACTGCGCAAGCAGGTCGCGGACCAGGCGATGGAGATCGAAGCCCAGATGGCGGCATTCATGGGCGGCCCGGCGCGGACAGTGAGCGTCGAAGCGCCCGTGTCACCGATGTTCGCGATGCTGACGGCGTGAGGATCTCATGCTCGAACGCATCGTAAAACAGAGGACGGCACTCGTGCTCTCCCAACCCTTCTTCGGGGTGCTTTCGCTTCGACTGAAGCTGCTCGAGGACCCGACGTGCGAGACGGCGTGGGTCGACGGTGACAGCCTGGGCTACAACCCGGACTTCATCGCCACCCTCGATGATCTCGAGCTGCGCGGGCTGTTGGCCCACGAGGTCTTGCATGTGGCGAACGGCCATTGCTGGCGCAAGGGCGCGCGCGATCATGACCGGTGGAACGACGCGTGTGACTACGCGATCAATCCGCTGGTCCTGAGCGCGAGCCTGAAGCTGCCATCGGGTGGCCTGCTGGATGGGCGCTTTCTCGGCAAGTCCGCAGAGGCGATTTACGCGACGCTGCGTCAAGAGCGCGGTCAGGGCGCTCCGAGCCAGGGTGGGTCGCCTGGTGCGGATCAATCTGCGGCCGGCGGCAGCGGGGAAGGCGGGCCGCCGCCGGCGCAGCCGACGACGAGCCTTTCTGCATCGGAGTCTCCGACGCCCGCCACATCGACACCGACGCAGCCGAATCGTTGCGGCGAAGTGCGGCAGTATCGTGGGTCGGACAAGCCAACGAAAGAGAGCGATTGGAAGATCGCGGTCAATCTGGCGGCGAAGGCAGCCCGCATGCGCGGCACGATGACTGGGGGCATGGAGCAGATGGTCGAAGCGGCAACGCGACCTTCGGTAGACTGGCGTGCGGTGCTGCGGCGGTTTGCCTGTGAGACCGCGCAAGCGGACTACAGTTGGTCGATGCCGAACCGACGCTATCTGTCGTTGGGGCTGTACCTGCCCTCCTTGCACTCGACTGCAGTTGGCGATGCCGTCTATGTGCGGGACTCGAGCGGCTCGGTGTTCGATGAGACTCAGCGACAGTTCGCTGCGGAGATCATCGATGCGCATCACCAGATCAATCCGGCCAGGCTGATCGTTATTGACTGCGATACGCGTGTGACGCAGGTGCAGATCTTCGAGCGAGGCGAAGCGATTGATCTCGCCCCGCTGAAGGGCGGTGGTGGCACCAGCTTCAAGGCGCCGTTCGAATGGCTGGAGCGGGAAGGCGTTCAGCCCGCGTTCCTGGTCTACCTGACGGACATGGAGGGCAGCTTTCCGTCTGTCGCCCCGACCTACCCGACCCTCTGGGCGTCGGTAACGCCAAGCCATCGCATGCGCCCTGCGCCCTTCGGCGAGGTGGTCGAGGTGGTCGTCTGACTAGTCGCTACAGCGATCGTGACCAACTATGCAAAAAGCCCGGCAATTGCCGGGCTTTTTTTTTGACCGGGATGATCAGTCGCTCACGGCGTCCTTGAACTTCTGGCCCGCCTTGAACTTCACGGTCTTGGCGGCGGCCACCGTGATCTCCTCGCCAGTGCGCGGATTGCGCGCGACGCGCTCGGCGCGCTCGCCTTGGCTGAAAGTACCGAAGCCGACCAGCGTCAACGTGTCGCCCTTGCCTACAGCATCCATGACAGCTGTCAACGTCGCGTTGAGCGCTTGTTCCGCTTTCGCCTTGGTCAGACCTTCCACGCCGGCCGCAATCGCATCGATCAGTTCGGTTTTCGTCATTGCTGTGTTCCATCGCGTCGGCATCCGGCCGACATTCGGGGCGCGAGGCGGGCGCCGCATGATTGGCTCCGCTCGTGCCGGAAAGAGAGCGTTTTTCACTCGGCATATAGGGGTACCCTATCCATCCGGATGGATACCCCCTACCGATGCGGGGTGCAACGGTACCACGGTGCGCGGCCGTTCACGAAACCGATTCAGTGACCGTGGCCTCGTCGGTAGCTATGGAGACGGTGGCCGCGCCAGAGGGCGCGGCCACGCGCGTAACTTGGCCCTCAATGCTCGCCGCGTTCCCTAACTTCAACGTGCCGGCATAGTTGATGTCGCCCTTCGCGCGGCCGTTGATGCAGAGCACCCGACGCGCAGCGATACTGCCTTCCACCGTCCCGTCGATCACCACGTGTTCTCCCGACACGGTGCCACGCACCAAGCCACCAGGGCCGACATGTACGAGCCCGGAGGTCGATGTCACGTCGCCGTCCACATAGCCGAGGATTGTCACACCGTGGTCAACGACGATATCGCCGTGAATCACCAAGCCGGCCTGCAGCACACTGAATACGATAGACATTCTTCGGGTCCTCAAAACATTTTGACGTCGCTACCCGGCTTCGAACTCGAGGCCGGCTTTGCGACGGCAGGCTCGACCTTCACCGGTGGCTTGGGCGCGGGAGCCTGCACTGCAGCAACCGGCCGTGGCGCGATCGGGCGCGCGGGTTCCGACACGGCGGGTTGCGCATTCTGGGGCGCCGATGCAGAGATGGGGGCAGCAGACGTGGAGGCAGCAGCAGCTGCCAACGGAGCCTCGGGTGCGACGGCTGCTGGCGCCGTGGCGACCGGAGCCGATGTATCCGCGCTACGTTGCGCGGAAGCGGGTGCGTCGATGGCTGCCTCGGAGATCAGATCGGCCTGGGCTGCGCGATCGCGCTTCGCCGGCTCATTGTGGATGCTGCCCAGAAAGCTCCCGCCGAAGCCGGCCGCGATCACCAGGCACAAGCAGAGACCGATGCTGCGCCACGACCCTTTAATCCTCTGCCATACCGGGCTGACGGTGGCTTCGCCGGCTGGGCCGGAGAGCAGCTGGTGCGAGGTCTGGCCCTGTAGCTCAGCAGGCATCTCGATCACGAGGGTGGAGCGAGCGTAGTGCTCGTGAAGACGCGAAATTTCTTGGATGTTCATTGCAGGGTAAGCCAAAGGTTAGGGAAGGGTGGCGGGATTAGCTTTGCCGTTGGTCGGCATTGCGCGTGCCATCCGCTGCGAACTGGTCGTCGTCCGGGATGCAAAGACTGTGGACTAAGCGCACCCGCTTCGCCGCAATCTCCATCGTGGTCGCGCGCGCATCTGCGCTGATCTCACCTGCGCTTTGGCAGAAGAGCGTCTTGGCAAACAGGCGGTCGTGTTGATTCAGGAGACGGACCAGCCGCCCAGCCAGTGGGGCGGTGATGTCGAGATAATATTCGTCGTAATGCAAGGGCAAAGGCCGCATCGTGTGTCCTTCTGCCCATGCGAGCGCGCCGGCATACCAGGATTCGGCAGTGCGGAACCCCTCGTCAATCGCCCGAAGCTTGCCGGCGCGTGCGACGGCCACTTTGGCCGACACGAAGTTGAAATCGGAGCGAAGGAAGTTGCGGACGAACGTCGAGCAGTAGGCAAATCGGCTTCCCGATGTCGTTGTCGGGACGATCTTACTCAGGCGAGTATCGCTGCTAAGCCGTGCGATTGGCTTCAACCCGGAGTTGCGTGCTCGCAAATCGGCGGTGACGACGCGGGGTGCGTCGTCAGTAGGTTCGGGGATGGGTACGGGAGACGGACTGCCCTCCCGTATCACATCGGATGCTTCGGCCATGGCTGTGGTTTCAAGTCTCTCTCGGACTGAATTCTCCACCCGTAACGGTTCGTAACGATCGTCGAAAGCTATACGAAATTCGTGAGCTTTCCGACATTTTTTTCGTCGCGGAACGTGCCACAATGCTTTCACACCTCGCGTCATCGACGCATCGAATCTGACTCCTGGCGAGTCCATCCCTTTGTACTAAGCCGTGCCTTGCGCATGCTCCGACCAGTTGGCTACTGGTGTGGAATATCTTCTGATAAGTGTTTTCGCCGAGCACTTCCCATCGTTAGCTGTAAAACGCGTCTTGATCGCGCCGCCTCTGCGTGCGTGTCGGACACCGTTTGAGCTCGGGACCATGTGGCGTCTCTCTCCAGGCCCCTCCTGAGTAAAACGGCCGTCGTTGGCTGACCCGTGAACCTGCGGAGAACTTCGTGTTCGAAATGGGTTGTTGTGCAGCGTGACCATGCTGCACGGGACGACTTTACGTCCCAAGCATGAGCAGTGCGCATTCGCGCGCCGCTCCCTGTAAGCCACGCCCCCGGAAGGGGCGTGGCTGCAGGTTTCTCGAACAAAGCTCGCTACCGGCATTTCCGGAGCGAGCTTTTTTTGTTTGTGAGAAACCTCGATTCGGGAGATGCCATGCATGAACACGCCGAAATCTCCGCTGCGATCGCAGCAACGCTGATCCGCCGCCGGCCCGACTATGTCGAGATGCCCGAGGCGTGGCGAGATCTTTGTGAGGCGGCACACGTCGCCAGTCTTCCGGAAGCCGCTCGCGCGGCCTTCCTTTCCCAAGTAACGACCCAGCGCGGGGCCGATGCAGCCCTGCGCCTTCGGGAGCAAGCTGCGTCGATCCGTGCGAACGTCGTTCGATACCTCGACAGGAGAGCAGCATGCAAGCCCCTATCACCTACAACGACTTCGGCAGTGCCAGAAGCATCCTAGACGAGCGGCCCGCGCGGCCGCCGATCATCGGCAAGATCCGCCCTGGCATCAAGGTCCTGACACGCAAGGCCCGCGAAAACGCCAAGGCAGTTGCAATCCATGATGCGCTGCTCGCTCAGGGCAAGTCATTCGAGGCGATCGGGATCGAGATCGAACGGGTGACGTCGATCAAGAACCCCTTGGTCCCGAAGAACACGCCGTACTTCACGTGCCGTGGCTCGGATTTCTCCAACCCTGACGTCGCCGACGAGATCCTCAAGCTGTACGGCGAGGATAAAGGCGACGGGCGGCGGCTCTGGCGCTTTCCCGTCATCTTCGCGTTCGACGACTGGCTCCAGAACATGCCGAACCAGTTGGTCGCGTGGGGCGCGGCGGGTCGGAAGTACTTTTCCGAATACGGCTCCGATGGCGTTCGCTACTGCAAGACGTATGCGCCCGCGCAGAAGAGCGAGCGAGCCAGCCGCGCGAAGCGAAACTGGGGCGGGCGTCAGATCATCTTGCGGCAGGACAACGAGATCCAGGACGGCCGCTGCGATCCGCACGAGTGCCCGCAGTATCAGGCAGGTGCGTGCAGCCTTTCAGCGTCCTTCTTTTTTGCGGTCCTGAAGATCAAGGGCCTCGGCCTGATCGAGCTGCCCACGACCTCCATTTACGTGCTCCAGAAAGCCTACGCTGCCATGCAGACGGTCTCGCTCGCGCGCGGCCGTCTCGTCGGTGTGACGTTCTGGGTCTCGAAGATGGAAGTCGAGGTGAGCCGCATCGGCGAAGACGGCCAGCCCATGCGTCAAAAGCAATGGTTGATCACGCTCGATGCCGATATCGATCTCGGCGCCTTGCTTGACGGCACCGACCGGCCCCAGATCTCGCACGTGGAGAAAGCGGACGAAGCTGTTGCCATGCTGGAAGCCACGGGTCCCGATCGAGCGGTCGAGACCACCATCGCTGACTCGCCCGCTGACCTGCACGACCGAGTCTCGGTGCACACCGACGTTGGGGCAGGTGAAGCCGACCACGTCGATGACCTCGAAAGTCAGTTCGATGATCTTCTCACGCGTGTTGGGTTGAATAACCCGGAAGGGCGCGAGCAGATGAAGCGCTTCGCCAACGCAAGCTTTGGCCACGGTTGGCCGAGGCGACCGAACGACATTCGCCGACTCCTCGACGACATGCGCGTTGCGCTGGCCAATCCGCTCGCTTTCCGCGAGCAGGTCGCCGCAGTCTCTCGCGAACTCGCTCATTGACCGCCGGCCACGTGCCGGAATTCGTGAAAGGAAGCCTTCGGGCTTCCTTTTTCTTTTCTCTCTCCGGCTCGCCCGGTATCCATGATGGAGGCTTTCATGAAGTTTCAGGAACGCGATCAGCTTTGCGTCGGACACTTCTCCGACTTGCATTACTCGCCCGGCAACCTGGTTGAAGCCGATCGCTGCTTCGGCTTCGCTGTCGACGACGCGATCGCTGCGGGCTGCGATGCCTATGTGATCTCGGGGGACTCGACGGACCACCGGCTCGATGCGCACTCGCCGGCGTTCTCCGGCCTGGCGCGTCGTGTGCACCGGTTGGCTTGCGCTGCGCCCGTGCTTATGTTGCAAGGCACCTTCAGCCACGAGCCGCCGGGCACGCTGGATGTGTTTCGCTTCGTTGGGGGTGAGGTTTGCCCCGTGTACGTGGCGGACCGCATCCACCAGGTCGCGCTGAGCCGGGGCGAGTTCATCGCCTCTCACGGTTCCGTGTTCACGATCGAAGAGCTCGACGAGATCGCGGAAACCCATGGCGATCCCAAGGTCGTCTTCACCTGCGTGCCGACCGTGAACAAGGCGACACTTGCGGCCGCCGTAGGCGTGTCCAACGCAGCCACGGCTGTTGGTGATCATCTGGCGGCCTATCTCGCGGCGGCTGGGGCAATCAACCGGCTACTGCGTGAGCAGGGTATTCGTACCATTGGCGTGTCTCACGGCACGGTCAACGGCTGCCAGACAGAGCACGGTGTGCCGATGGCGGGGTTCGATCATGAGTTTACGATCGGCTCGCTGTTCGGCGCCGATTGCGACGCGTTCATGCTTGGCCACATCCACCGCGCCCAGCAATGGGAGCGCGAAGGTAGGGTGGTGGCGTATCCCGGCTCCATCGGGCGCTTCCATTACGGTGAGATCGGAGCGAAGGGCTATCTGCGCTGGAATATCGAGCTGGGTCAAGTCACCGCCACGCTGATGGAGACGCCCGCGCGAGAGACAGTCTGCGTGGACTTCGACGGCCCGCCGGACATGGCTCGACTTGCCGAAGTTGCCGCCGGCGCCGCAGACAAGTTCGTTCGCATTCGCTGGTCGATCAATGAGGAGCACCGGCAACTGGTCGACCGTGATGCCGTTCAGGCCCTGTTCCGCGACAGCGCCGAGGTGAAAATCGAAGCGCGTATCTTGCCGGCAGTGCGTAGCCGCGCGGAAGGCATCAGCCGGGCCGCCAGTCTGCCGGAGAAGCTGGGGCGCTGGGGCGAGCTTACCGGTGTCGATACTGGTCCGTTGGTCGATCGGCTGTCGCAGTTGCAGAACCTGGATGCACAGTCCATTGCCGACGGTGTGCTGGCCAACCTGGCCGATCTCGACATCCCACAGCCGGCGCCGTCAGCAGCTGAGATGCAGTCGGCCCTGCCTGCCTCTGTTCCACCGGTCGCGCCGGTGCAGAAGTCGGCCGCGTTGGATTGGCTGAACGATGACCTGTTCGCGGCCGAAGCCGCCTAACCCTAGAACGTGCGAAAGCCATGTTCCGACAGCCTTCGGGTTGTCGAAAATTGGTTCTACACCGCGTCCCCGACGCATCGATCCGCAGTATCCATTTCCTTTCTTCTACCCTGACGGGTGCTTCCCGTCCGGGGCGCACTCCGTCGTTCTCAGGAGTGCACCATGATTCTGTATCACGCTGGCCCCGCGTGGGCTCGTACATTTGAAGTCGAGATACCCCAATCGGAGCTCGCAAACCGCCTTTGTGCCGACCACGGCTTCTTGCGTGGCATGCTGTTTCAACCGTTCGGCATGAACCGCGGTGCGGTGATCGCCACGCGCGAGCACATGCTGGTCATGGCGCTCGGCACTGACGCGGGCGCGACCTGGATCTCCGTGGCGCCCGCCAAAGAGATCCAGGATTTGCTATGGTCGTTCTCGAACGGCTACGCCAGCCAGTGGAGTGCCTGGGAACTGAAGGCGCTCTCGGGCTGCGAAGACTGGCAGGCCCTGCAGTTGGCAGTCCGCGGGCAGTTTGTCGCGGCGGTCCGATCGGTTGAACGGGCGATCGCCGGCAAGCCGGAGCACGATCCGCAGCCGATCAGCGAGATGCCGGACGACGATGTCTTCGAACTCCCGTCCGACTACCTGCAGGCCATGCCGATGGAGGATGCACCATGCGTCCACTGAAACTCACGCTCGCAGGGTTCCATGGCGTGCGGGATGGCATGCATCGCGACAGCGTCACCGTCGATCTGACGGGCTTGCCCATGGGCCTGATTGCCCTCGTCGGTCCTAACGGCGCCGGCAAGACCACGATCATGGACAACCTGCATCCGTATCCGCTCATGCCGAGCCACGCGACCAAGATGACCGCTGACGGCTTCTCGTACTGGGACCATCTCTGTGCCCCGCGCGCAGAGAAGGATCTCGAATGGGAGCACGGTGGCAAGGTCTATCGGTCCGCTTTCACTTTCCGAAATCCGGGCAAGAGCCGCAAGGCAGAGTACTACTTGTTCGAGATGGATCGTGATGGCGCCTGGGCGCCTGTCGAACTGCCTGATGGTACGATCGCTGACGGCAAGGCGGAGACCTATGGCCGATGCCTGGAAGCGATTCTTGGGTCGCCCGAAGCGTTCTTCACCAGCGTGTTCTCCGCACAGAACCGGCGGCCGCTTGCCAGCTACCAGGCGGGCGAGATCAAGAAGCTGCTCGCAGAGCTGCTCGGGATCGATCACCTGCGCGAGATGTCCTCGAAGGCGAATGACGTGGCTAGGCTGTTGGGCCGCGCACTCGATGCCTTGCAACGCGACGTGCTGATCCTCACCGGCAAGCGCGACGCGACGCAGGCGATGGTCAAGGAGATCGGTGAGATCGACGAGGCATTGACGGGCAAGCGCAGCGCGCGAACTGGGGCGCTTGAGGATGGAGCGAAGCTTCAACAAGAGCGTGCCACGCTCGCAGCGAAGCATGCCGCGTCTGCTGCGACTGAGGCGCGGCTGCGCGAGCTGAAGCAACGTGAAGACGATCTGGTGGCGCAGGCTGCCCGGTTGGTCGGGGATGAAAAGCTTGCGAAAGCCCGTGCCGATGCGCGCCTGAAGGAACTGGACAAGGCGACTGCTTCTGCGAACGCTACGCTCGATCAGTCGGCGGTGATTCTTGCCGCCGACGGGGAACGTGATGCCTTGCAGATGGCTATCGGCCAGAAGCAGGCGGCGTGGGAAGCCGGCCAGGTCGAGCTTGCCAAGCTGGAGGCCGTCCAGGTTCGCCGCGCCACACTCACGGCGGAGCTTCATGGCCTTGAGCAGCGTGGGTCGGTCGCCGCACAGCTTGCCAAGTCGTTGAAATCGCAGGCTGACGTGATCGAGACGGTTCCCTGTCACGACCACGCCATGCATGCGACGTGCCCGTTGCTTGCGCAAGCGCGCGACGCTCGGCTCAAGCTCGGCGAGCAGACCGTGCAAGTGAGCGGCCTGCGGACTAGCTACCGGGAGAAGCAGGAGGCTCTCAAGGCAACGGACGCTGCGGTTGTCGGTCTTCCGGCGGCCCGCGCAGCCCAAGCCACGCTGCAACAGCGCATTGCCCGTGATCAGCAGGAGATCCAACGGCTGACGGCCCTGGCCGCGAGGAAGCCATTGCTCGTGGCGGCGAACGACACCCTTGCCAATGCGAAGCGCGACATGGTGGCACTAGGCATCGAGGATTCGGAGCGCCTAGCCCGCTATCAGCGCGATGTTGCGGACGTTGAGTTGCAAGTCACGGCGGCTCGCCGGGAGCTATCGGCACTGGCGACGGAGGATGTCACCGGCCTGCTTGCTGATCTCGACCGGCGCATCACTGCCGGCCGCGAGACTATTGTGGCGCTCGACGGTGCGATCGAAGCATTAATCCGCCGGCAGAGCACGTTGGCTGCGGATCGTGGTCGCATCGAGGCCGAGCTGGCCGGGCTGGCGGCATTGGAGGGTAGGGCTTCGGCCTTGTCCGACGAGATCGCGCAGTGGAAGCTGCTCGCCAAGGGCTTGGGCAACGATGGCGTGATCGCGTTGTCGATCGACGATGCTGGACCCGCGATCGCAAAGATCGCTAATGACCTGCTGCTTGCCTGCTATGGGCCGCGATTCACCATCGCGATCCAGACACAGACCGCACTGGCCAACGGGGAGAAGCGCGAAGGCTTTGAGATTGTCGTGTTCGATGCAGATAGCGACACGGAAAAGAACTTCGCGTTCATGTCCGGCGGTGAGAAGATCTGGGTCAACGAATGTTTGACTCGCGGTATTGCGCTCTACCGGGCGCAGGATTCGGGGCAGTTGTTTCACACCGTGTTCACCGACGAGTCGGATGGTCCGCTTGACCCCGAGCGCAAACGGGCTTTTATGCGGATGAAGCGTGAAGTGCTCCGCCACGGCGGGTACCAGCGTGAGTTCTTCATTTCGCACACCCCAGATTCAATCGGCGAAGCCGATGCTGTAATCGACGTCGGAGCCCTGGCGGCCCGTGTGAGCCCTCGCGGCCTGGCGTCTTGACCAACCCGATGGGGCATGCCCCATCGGGGCTGCTCCGTCTTCCTTCTTCCTGCCATGAAACTTCCTCTTATCCTGGTGCTCTTGCTCCTCGTCCTGCTTGGAGCGGCGGAGCTTTACCCTTCGCCGAGACCGCAACCGAACAAGGTGCCTAAAGCGGCCCAGACGCGGCTGGTCGTCGAATACCGCGCGAGCGTGCTGCCGACTGCCGGCACGCTATAGCGCACTCATCTTTAACCGCACGGCGCTCCCTTGGGAGCGCCGTTTTTCTTGCTATTCCGATGACCTGTCACCTAGTACAAACCGGACCTGCACTGCGGTGCCGACGGCCTCTCCTGGCGGCGGTAACGTGGCCGATCCTCGTGGCAGCGGCCGGGATGGATGACCTCGACGAAGCCCTGCGATTGCTCATGGGCGTCGCCGACATCGCTGCTGGCGACGTGGCTGGGGTTTTCTTCTCCGGCGAGCCGAACGAGAAGTGGCTTTCCTCACCGCTGGCCAGCCGGATAGCCCGGCTCGTTCAGTGGCTTTTGGCTGAGGATCGCGCGGCGGCCAAGTAGCCCCTTTTCCAGTAGCGGAGCACTCCTTTCCGTTGCTTTTTTGTTCAGTTTCGCCTGGGGCGGTCCAGCCCAGGGGCTGGCTTCCCTTACCTTTCAAGAGGCCAGCATGAACCAAACCATTGAGTTGTTTTCACAGGGCGTCTTCGAGCCCATTGATCGAAAGATTACCCGCGCTGTAGGAGTCGTTGTTGACCTGTTCCGAGCCGGGCATCCGATGTTCCTTGCCTTCAGCGGTGGCAAGGACAGCAGCGTCGTCGCGGCTATCGTTCTGCACGCGGCGCTACAGTACCGCCAATCCGGCGGTTGCCCCGTCGTATATGCCACCACCGCTGACACATTGGTGGAGTCGCCGGAGGTCACGCAGCACTATGCCCAGGAACTCAGCCGCATGCGGGCCTACGGGCGGGCGCATGGTTTTTCCGTTACCACGGGCATAGCCCGGCCGACGCTCAGCTCGACCTTTCAGGTAAAGGTGTTGTCGGGTCGCGCTCTGCCGAGTTTCCCTGGCGCACACGGAGACTGCTCGACGGATCTCAAGATCGCGCCACAGCGATCGTTGCGTCGGCGGTTGTCCCGGCAGGCGGCCGACCGCGGCATGGCCGAGCCGGTGACGTGCCTTGGTACGCGGTATGACGAAGGAGACCGGCGAGCCGCGCGGATGAAAGCGCGTGGGGAGTCGGATCGATCTCCGGTTCGCAATCACGATGGTGAACTGGTCCTCAGCCCGATTGCGCATTTTGGGTCCGACGATGTTTGGGAGGCCATTGCCCTCTATGGGGGCGGACACTTGCCGGGCTACTCCGATTTCGAAGAGACGAAACGGCTCTACGCGCATTCTGTCGGGACGTCATGTGCCGTGGTGGCTGATTCCATCCTCGCTGGGTCCGGCGGGAGGCGGCAGGGTAAATGTGGGGCCCGGCTTGGCTGCCATGTCTGCCAGATGGCCGAGGACAAGAGCCTGGCCAACATGATCGCGCATGACGAGCGCTATGCCTATGCTACGGGACTTCATCGGCTCAACCGGTTCATCCGCCACACGCGCTTTGACTGGTCGCGCCGGCACTGGATCGGGCGGACAATCAGGGGCGGGTACATCAAGATCCAACCCGACACCTATCATCCATCCATGGTCCGCGAACTATTTCGCTACATGCTCCAGTTGGACTTTGACGAGCAGACTCGGGCGGCGGCCAACGCCGAGCGACCACGGTTCGAGCTGCTGCCCCTGGAGATGATCGTGGCAATCGACGCGATGCAGTCGCTCAATGGTATTGCACGGCCGTTCGCATGTTGGGCTGACTGGCGCGACATCTTTGAGCGCGGCGTCCGCTACGACATTCCAGAAGTCAGGGTTGCGCCTGCGACGCCAATGCCTGCTCCGCAGTTTCTGTTCGTGGGGAATGACTGGGACGACTTAGCACCGTCGACCGCATGGACGGGGTTGCGCGATCCGTTTGTGGAGGCCATGACGGCCGAATCGGCTTGCTCCCCAAGCCTTGTCCGCACCCTGGCTGGCCGGGTGATCTGGGGGGTGCCAACCGAGCAGCAGTTCGCGGTTGACCTGGAGGCGGCGTCGCTCATCCAAGATTTCGAGTTGGATCGGCTACTGGAGACTCATGATCGCGGCGTGGAACCCGGGCAGGTCACTGCGGGATATCGCTGGTACTTGCAGTATGGCGTGCTGACGCTATCGCATGCGCAGCGTGCCGAGCATGACCAGGTTTGTCGGCGGACTGCTTTCAAGGATCGGCTCGGGCTGGGGATTGACTATGACATTGAGGACCTGAAGCGCCAGGCAGTATCTTTTTCTTCCCTGCCAACGGACGCTCAGGCTGCCTGGGGACATGCAGCAGCCTATCAGGAGGAAATGCACTTCGCCGCCTGAGCATGGCCATCCAGTGACGAAACGCCCCGAGGATCCTCTGATCCCCGGGGCGTTTTGGTTTCAGGGCTTGGTTTCGTACAAATTGGCCGCGCATAGTAGCCGCAGCACCTCCCGTCGCCGCGGCCGCAGTGGCGAGCCAGATCCGCGATGACACATTTTCGCGATACCCGAGCGATGAAGGGAAGCGGGCTGACCACGCGCGTCGAGCAATTACTGCCGCGGTGGCGGCAAGGATGCCGTGGTCGAAGTGCCTGTGACCGTGAGCGCGGTCCGGGATCTGGCGCGAGTCGCCGCTGTCGATAGCGACTGTAGGGAGATGTACTCTCGCGGTTGGTCGACCGAGAAGGGGAGGCCGTGTCGAAATTCCAAAGTCGCAGGCTGTTCGTCGCTGATCAACTGCGGCAAGTACAATCGCAAGGCCAAGTGCTACGAGTTGGAGGAAACATGCCTGAAAGCGGGTGGCAAGAAGACTCTCAATATGGATGGTCCCACCCGAGTGGGTGGTCTATTGCGCGCTATGTTGTAGGCGGCGTTTCGCGCTACATGCTCTGGAAAGGGCGCGAGAGCGAGGCTGTATTCGACAAACTGGAAGACGCGATATCGCAGCATGCCAAGACAGTCAAGGAATAGTGGAATTGCCGGTGGCTGGGCGCATTTCTACAGAGACGGCAGGGAGGTTTGGTCGTGCAATCCGTCATATGCCGCTGCGAATTTCGAGATCGAGAGGATCGTGAGCACGGACTGATGCTGATCTGTCATGGAGCTGCATCGATGTCGTTGGTCTGGAGGTTAGATGAGTCGTTCTGTTGACATGTCATCGGTGATCAAGCCACCGGAAGACGAAATCCATTCCCGCATACTACGGTGGCCCTTGCTGGCACAAGGGGCGAGCAGGCGCCGCATTTTTGAAGTCCTACTTCGGTCGTCTGCCGACGGTTACTTGGTGCGCCTCACGGAAATTCTGCCGCGGCAAGAAGGTGATGCCAATCCGCGGGAATACCTTGCACTGCTGGTGCCGCCAGAGGTTGACGATTGCTTCGGCGAGGCGTTTTACCGTCGGCGCGTGCAATTGCGCACCGAGATGATTGGCTGGATTAAGGGGCAATTGAAGGCGGGCGCCGTTGTTCTCACGCGGGAACTTCCTGTGCCGGGGGGAGTCTCGATAACGCGCGCTAGCGGAGATTACCGTATGGTGGCGTGGCGTGCTGGAGTAGGACAGCCTGGCGAAGTCGTAGCGTTGCCCGACGACTTGAAGGATCTCGATGGCTCCACGGCGTGGCGAAAGCCAACTGACGCGGATCGTTGGTGGACGGATTGAGACCTATCGTCGCACCGGAATTATTGCCCCGTTCTTGCTTGCTGCGGTCACAATCGTCCGGCCGAATTCGATATGACGGCTATGCGGGTATTGGCGATGGCAATGCCAGTGGCCGCTCGAGTGGTCGAGGACGCCAGCGCTTTGGTCTACGGCGGAGGTAGTTGAGTGGAGTGCCTCCAGTCTCGCCGGCTTCCCCTTGAAGCCTGCGAGGCCTTCAATCTTGCGTTGACGCCGTCGTGGCATTCGTCCCTTTATTGACCTCGGAGGCGATTTCAAGCAAGGCCTTGAGCAGCGATCCCTTGATGGGTAATGTGTAGTCGCGGGACTCATCCACCAGTGTTGGGTCGCCGGGAAGATCCGACAAGCTTTCCGACAGCACCGAAGGAAAGACCGCAAAGGTCTCGCGGATCTGGTTGGTGATGCGTTTGCCGAGCTTATGCGTGCCCGCCACCTTCGCCGTCACGCGGCTATGGCCCTGACCTTTGGCGCGGTCGATCAGGTTCTGGAGTGTCTGCGCGGCCCCTTCTCGATGTTCACGCAGGTGGTCCAAAACAACCTCGGTAGCGACCAGGTCCTGTTTCAGCATGTCCTGGACTACCCTCGGAGCGCGATCGAGAAGCAGGGCCGACTCAATGGTGGTCTCGGAACACTGCCACTCGGTCGCGATCTCCGACACAGAGAGCCCCATTGCGACGAGGCTGCCTGCCGCCATTCCTCGCTCGAATAGGGACAGCGGGCGACCTTCGCTCGAGCGCACCATGAAGTGAATTCGCGCGACGTCGTTGCCTTCAAATCGCATGACCCGCAGGCGGCGGATAGCGGCCCCTTGGGCGCGGGCCCGGAGGGCGCCCTCCAGACGGCAGTGGCCATCCACGACGACAAACTTGTCCTCACCATCCCAGTAGACTTGGAGTGGCGGAACCGGACGTCCCGCCTTGAAGGTGGTTGCCCAACGGTCGATGTATTCTTCGAGGCTCGCGTTTCGAATACGCTTGTTCCAGCCCGGGTTGACATGGAGCTGGTCAAGATCGACGTCGAAGGAATCCTGTTCCTTGACGGCCGGGTTGGAGCGAACGAATTCCCGGAAGCTGGAACGGGATTTCGGTTGAGTCTTGGTGTGCTGGTGGGACATGGCTCGCCGATTGGTGATGGAGATGCTTCTAGCCTATCGCTACCAGAGAGATGTCAAGGCACAGCGTCGACCTGCGCAAGGCCGCCGGCCAGGGGATTCGACCAAGATCGGGCCTCCGAGGCTAAGGGGAGATTGGCCATGTGGGCACGGCGGGCTGGGAAGGGATACTGTGCCGGTGGTCGCGACGTGGGATGGCGGAGGCGCGCAGTCAACGGGAAAAGGCAGACGGCCCTGGCTCTGCCCACAGCGAGTCGGACACGGGGCCGGCTGCAGCTGGCGCTCCGGCCGCGCCTGGAGATGCCGAGAGGGGCGGGCCAAAGTGATTCGCCTGCACGGCACCTCAGTTCGAGCCAGACGCATTCAACGCTTATTCTGTTGGCAATGTGGCGGCAATTCGATCGGCCGTGCGAGTGCTGGCCAGCCCGAGCAGTTCGCTTACCTCGACGCGATCGCGCCCTGCAAGCAACTGCCGGCGACAGAAGGTATTGCGGAGGATTCGCGGACTCATGTCGTCTGCCTCAAAGTCGATGGCCACCAGTGCCGAACGGACGATCCGGCCTAGACCCATGTCCGTAATTGGCTTGCCGAGGTTCGTGAGCGAAAAAAGTAGGTCACTGGCAATTGGCAGCGTAGCCCGGCGGGCCGACCAGGCTGTCAGGATGGGCACGGAAAACGGGGGCACCTGAACCGTCCTCGCGTCTCGCGCTCCATGGCCACGGACGTGCAAGTACGGCGGGCTAGCCGCGGTCTGGAGGTCCACTTGGGTGGCGCTGCGGCCCTCCGCCGCTGTGATGCCGGTGCCAAGAAACAATCCAACGATTGCTCGCGCCCGCAGACGGGCAAGATCGTCGTTGGGAGAGGGCTGTATCCAAGCCTGAAGGCATTCGTCTGCTTCCTGAGGCAAGTAGATGGGGGAGGGGTCTTCATCCGGCCACTGCGCTCGCCGCACGAGCTCCTCGGCCGGATTTCCGTCGCGCACGGCAATGGATACCAGATGTCGGCACAGCCGGTCCAGCAGCTTCAGATAGCGCATCCGTGTCGCAGCGCTGTATGTGGCTCCTGCCTTCGTTTGCCAGAGGGAGTGGATATGGTCGGCGCCGAAACTGGCCACGGTCACTCCGCTTTCGTGCAGATGCCGCTGAAAGTGCTCGAACATCGCTCGATGCTGAACCACCGACCGGGCCGAGAAGGGGCGGCGGTCAGCACCAACGGCTTCGTGCGTTTGCCATTCACCGAACGCAGCGGTCGGCGCGGTAAGCCAAAGAGACCGTTCAGTCATTGCGTGAGTTATGAGGCATTAAAGATGCTGGGCGACTCGTTGGGCGGCCAGCGTTGACCTCGGCCTGTGGAGTTTCATGTCCGTTCTTCCTGCGTAACACTGTAGTATTCGTTTGCAGGGGAAACATCCAAATATCAGAAGATGCGAAAAAAATTCGAACTCGTTCCGTTCGCCAGCACTGGAGGCAAGGCGATTTTCTCCACCAACAGGCTTTGGCTGGCCAAGGCTGCGAGATTCTACATTTTGGCTTTCACCGGCCGCCTCTATTATCTGCTCGACACGTCACAGCACCACTCGCTGCGTGAAGCCTATCTCGATTTCGGGCACAAGGACCGGATGCGAGGCGCCCCATCGGACGAATGACCGCACAGGCCTAGGTCTACTGCAAGGGCCTGCACTGGCGCAACGCGCCACAAAGATGGACGCTGTCGTCCAGGCGGAATTCCAGCCGCGCGGGACTACCAATGATGGCGTGAAATGTACCGGACACGAAAAATATTCCTGTCGACGTCTCCACTGCAGAAATGTCATCCCATCCGTGTTCGAGTCGAACCGATTTTATGACTCCCGCGCTCTCTGAGCGCTTCACCGTTTCGCGAGCCACGCCATAGGCAGTTGCTACGCCCAGGGCGACCGCTATTCCGACGAAGGTGAGCAACACCCTCGAGGGGCAACGTTGCAGCTTATCTTTGACGCGATGCATGGAGATTTTGAACTCCGTCATGACGGGGAATAATTGCCAGCGCATTGTTTTCGTTCTCTCTTATTTGGCGAAGTTGTTGCCACGACGTGCCGCCCTACGAATTCCTTGGATGGCGCCGGCTGCAGCATTCACAAGCGATATCTTCATGGCCTAGAGTTATATACTGAAATGCCAGTCTAGCATACCCATGCGCCGCTTCGCGGCGAAATAGCGACAGATAACTCGGGGTCAAGCGGGCTGAAGGTGGTGGAGACAGACCCAACGGCCGACAACTGTGATTCCACCACCCCGCGTCGGCTCCTCAACATCGGCTTCGGCTGTCAGGCCGCAGGGACCAGCGAAGATTCGGCGGATGGTTGCCAATTTATCCGGGACGCCGGGCAGATGCGAGTAGCTGAGCCGAACTCGGTCGCCAACAACGAACCTCCCGGCCCGCCGGTAGCAGGGTGTACCGTTGGGCAGCACCCCGATCCGCTCCGATGGTTCGAGGGCGATATTCCTCAGGAACTTGCCGAGCTGGGAGCGTTGCTCGCCGATGCCGCCGCGGGTTTCAATGAGGTCCGTGGGCTGTTGCGCCGAGCTTCGGTTGGTGACTGCCGCTCGCATCACGCGGCGATACTGCTCGCCGCCCGCCAGGAAGACTTGCCCGAAGCGGGCCGGCCACGTCGCGCTGGCCATCGCGACGTGGAGGTCCTCCAGCATGGAGGTAGCGCGACCATGCGTCATTCTGAGGTCATAGGGTGCAATGTGGGCGTCCGCGTCGATAAAGCCATGCAGCGCGGACAAGATAATGACGTGCAACTGCGAGTCCGGGCGGCGGTGGGCCCGGAAAGTCTCGTACATCACGCCGCGATACAACTCGATCGCGGGAGCGGCCTGATCGAGCTTTGTCGCGGAACAAGCCAGCAACAGCAACGGGGGAGGGGAGGCCGGCACGTCCGGCTCGAGGAGGGAGGGCTGCTGAACTCGCATAGGCGGGCACTGGAGATGGAAGGTGAGCTTCCAATCTACAGACCTCGCCCGCGAGTCAAGGGAGCAGGGCGGCCGCCCGGCGCCAGTCAGTCCTTGTTTGCCTCTTTTTTCCCGCGGGCCCGGGTCGGGGCGACGCCGGCGGCATCATCGTCTTGACCTGATCTAGCCGGGGCTGCCACGGTGTCTTGCCGTTGCTCAATCGCCTCGCGAAGCGCTTTCAGTTCCGCCTGAGCCGCAGCTGCTGCACCCACAGCGGAAGTCAATTGCTCCCGGGTAGCCTGGTGTGCGGTGTGCGCGGCGACCAGATCCGCATGAGCCTGTTCTTCCCGCTTCTCGACCGTGGCCAGTCTTGCCTCAGCCTGGGACTGCGCCGAAACCGCGGCCGCCCGCTGCGCATCCGCAACCGCAGCCGCCCGCTCCGCCGCCGCAATAGCAGTCGCGGCCGTCTTGTCGGCCGCCACCCGCGCGGCCTGTTCATTTGCCAGCAAGGCGCGGACCTCTGAGAGGTCGGTTTCGAGACGAGGCACCGCCTCGACTCGAAGCTCCGCCTGCACGAGTTGCCGACGGACGGCCGCGAGATCATTCCGCTGCCGCTCGATCTCTTGGTTCAACCTGGCCATCTCCGCCAGCTGCTCCTCGCCCTTGCCAGCGAGGACATCGCGCTCTTTGGTCACCTGCAGCAGCTGCTCAGCTAGGGCGTCGCGTTCAGCTTCCAGGGCCTCGCCGTTGGCGCTGAAGACCGCCAACTCCTTCATGGCCTGGGCCAAGTTCGCTTCTGCCTCGCTCGCGGCTTCTTCCGCGGCCTTCGATAGCTCTGTACCCAAGGCCTGCAGCAACCTGGTATTCGGTTCGTTGATTTTTCGGGGTGCCGGCTTGTGCTGACCGCTCCAAAGCGTCCAGTGTCGATGGATGGTGTTCATGCTGCCCGTGGCCAGCCGTTCTCGCACAGCACTCAAAGTGGGAAACCCGCAGAAATCGGAAAAAATCGTACGCTAAGGTTTTCCGGGCATTCGCAACGGTCGGAACTTCCCGTCCTCCAGCCTGCGGCTCTGCCGCCAGACGTAATCGCCGGTCAGGTTAATGTGC
>Ga0255334_1000129_pt1 | contig 79751 bp, 81 predicted proteins | sample EtOH5_35cm_T3_12_FD_202080 | JGI IMG/M metagenome (GOLD analysis project Ga0255334, IMG submission 202080) | Sandy soil microbial communities from University of British Columbia, Vancouver, Canada - EtOH5_35cm_T3_129 | ecosystem: Engineered > Artificial ecosystem > Sand microcosm > Unclassified ...
ACCATATGCTTACCGGTACCCGGGTAACCATCATCGGCGGGGATGCGAGACAGCTGGAAGTGATCCGGCGGCTGAGCGAGCTGGATGCGACCGTGCAGATTATTGGTTTTGACAATTGGGAGTGCCGCTTGAGCGGAGTGCGCAAAGCGGAGCTCACTCCCCAAGCCGTCGCTCAGTCCGACGCCATTTTGCTGCCTGCTGTGGGTACGGATGACGATGGCCGGATTGAGTCCGTCTTTACTGCTTCGACCCTCGTGTTTACAGAAGAGCTGGCGGCTGCCGCTCCGTCCCATGTTCACATTTTTACGGGCATGGCTAAGCCTTATCTGCGGAAATTGTGCGAGAAGAATTCGCTCAAACTCACCGAATTGTTCGATCGCGACGATGTGGCGATCCTGAACTCCATTCCGACGGCGGAAGGCGCCCTCATGATCACCGTCCAAAACACCGATTTTACCATTCACGGCTCCCGCAGCCTGGTGCTCGGCTTCGGGCGAACGGGCTTCACGATGGCGCGGGTGCTTCAGGGGCTGGGCTCCCGGGTGGCTGTGATGGTGCGCAAGCCCGAACATTACGCCCGCGCTTATGAGATGGGGTTCCATTCGATCTATCCCGACGAGCTTGCGGAGGAAGCGGCGGGCGTGGATCTCGTCTTCAATACGGTTCCCGCGCTCGTGCTGACTGCGAAGGTCATCGCCAAGCTGCCGGCCCACGCCTTCATCCTCGATCTGGCCAGCCGACCCGGCGGAACGGACTTCCGCTACGCCGAGAAGCGGGGGATAAAAGCGATTCTCGCCCCGGGCCTCCCCGGGATCGTCGCGCCGAAGACGGCGGGAAAGATCATCGGAGAAACCCTCAGTCAACTGTTGTCCCAGACGTCAGATAACGGGAGGAGCCCATCATGAATTTTGCGGGAATCACCATCGGCTTTGCCTTGTCTGCTTCCCACTGCACCTTCTCCGAAGTCGTGCCGCAGATCGACCGGCTGGTGGCGGCCGGAGCGAACCTCGTGCCGCTCGCATCGCCGTCGCTCCTATCGACCGATACGCGCTTTGGAACAAGTGATTTCTGGCAAAAGGAGTTGAAAGAACGTACCGGAAATGATATCATTTCTACAATTGTGGAGGCGGAGCCGCTCGGCCCCTCCAAGCGGTTTGACGTTCTCGTCATCGCTCCGTGCACAGGCAACACCACCAGCAAGCTCGCCAATGCGCTGACGGACAACGCGGTTCTGATGGCAGCCAAGGCTCAGATGCGCAACCAGCGTCCGCTGGTCATCGCAGTCTCCACGAACGACGGCCTCGGCTTGAACGCCGCGAATATCGCCAAGCTGCTCTCGGCCAAATCGCTCTACTTCGTACCGTTTGGCCAGGACGCTCCGTTCGCGAAGCCGAATTCCCTCGTAGCGAAGATGGAACTGATCCCTGAGACCTGCGAGGCGGCCCTCGCCGGCAAGCAGCTGCAGCCGCTCATCATCGAGCGCTTTCATTAACGAACTGCGCTGAACTAACATGCTTTTATGTCGGCTGAAGGAAGTCTGCCGGCTTCCGGGATCGCTCCGGGAGCCCGGCTCTTCCCGTTTATGAGTATATCGCGTCTTTAAGGAACGCAATCAGCCAGTACCGCAAGGCAGGAAAAGAGGGAGAAACGTGCGGATTCTCGTGCAGAAGTTCGGCGGCACATCCGTATCGAACGCGGAAGCAAGACAGCATGTCATCCGGCATATCCGGAAGGCGCTTCAGGACCAATACAAGCTCGTGGTAGTCGTGTCGGCCATGGGGCGCAAAGGCGAGCCCTATGCGACGGATACCCTGCTGGATCTCGTCGCCAGCTCTGGAAATAAGCTCCCCGAACGCGAGAAGGATATGCTGCTATACTGTGGAGAAACGATCTCTGCGGTTACGCTGTGCAGCCTGCTTCACGCCGAAGGCATTTCCGCCTCCGTGCTTAACGGGGGACAAGCGGGAATTCTGACCAACGATCACTTCGGCAATGCGCAGATTCTGTCCATCAACCCGGCGCGGGTAGTGGAACTGCTGGAGGACGATCAGGTCGTTATCGTCACCGGCTTCCAAGGCCGCACGGCAACCGACGACATCACCACGCTCGGGCGGGGAGGCAGCGACACGACGGCGACCGCCCTCGGGGTTGCGCTTCACGCCGAGATTGTGGATATTTTCACTGATGTGGACGGAATCCTCACCGCCGACCCCAAGATCGTCCACGATGCCCGGCAATTGCCGCAGATTTCGTTCACCGAGATCTGCAACATGGCGTACAACGGGGCTAAGGTCATTCATCCCCGCTCCGTCGAGATTGCGATGCAGGCCAACATGCCGGTCCGCGTCCGCTCCACCTTCGCGGAATCGGAGGGCACGCTGGTCACCGGACTGCCGGAAGCCCGCGAGATCGGCGGAAGAGTCGGCGACCGCACGGTGACGGCCATCGCCCATGTGGCCAATGTGACTCAGATTCAGATCGGCCAGGAGGAAGGCCAATACGACCTTCAGCTCAAGGTCTTCAAGACCTTGGCGCAGGAATCCATCAGCGTCGATTTCATCAATGTCTACCCGTCCGGTCTCGTCTTCACGGTGTCTGATCTGGTCGCGGAGCGGGCAACCACAACCTTGTGGCAGATGGGGTATGACCCGAAGGTTCTGACCGGCTGTGCCAAGGTCTCCGTCATCGGCGGAGGCATCAACGGCGTTCCCGGCATCATGGCGCGGATCGTGGAAGCCCTGACCGAACAGGATGTCGCCATCCTGCAGTCGGCGGACTCCAACATTACGATCTGGGTGCTCGTCCACGGGGAAGACATGATTCGGGCCGTGCAGGCGCTTCACTCCAAATTTCTGCTGAATGTTTAACATCGGGAGACTATTCCCGCTATCATTGTTGGCAAGTCCATGCGAGTCAGGAACGGAGGAACTGCTTTGGATTTCGGAAGATTGATTACAGCCATGGTAACCCCTTTTAATCAGGATCTTCAGATCGATTGGAAGCAGTTGGAACGGCTCGTCGAGTATCTGATTGTGGAGCAAAAGAGCGAAGCCCTCATCGTCAGCGGCACGACCGGGGAATCCGGTACGCTTACCGATGATGAGAAGGAGAGCCTGTTCCGCGAGACGGTACGGCTCGCCGCCGGACGCTGCAAGGTCATTGCCGGCGCCGGCAGCAACGACACGGCGCACAGCGTCGAGATGACCAAGAAGGCGAAGAAGGTAGGAGCGGACGGCATTCTGCTAGTGGCTCCCTATTACGTGCGCCCCACGCAGGAAGGGATTTATTCCCATTTCAAGGCGGTTGCGGAAGCCTCGGATCTGCCGGTCATGCTCTACAACATCCCCGGAAGAACCGGCGTGAACGTGGAGTTGAACACGGTGCTGCGGCTGATGGAGCTGCCGAATCTCGTCGCGACCAAGGAAGCGCATGAGGATCTGAACCACATCACGCAGCTGCTGCTGGCCGCGAAGCCAGGCTTCAAGGTATACTGCGGAGAGGACGCGCTGACGCTGCCCTATCTGTCCATCGGCGCGCACGGCGTAGTCAGTGTAGCCAGCCATGTCATTGGCGCCCGGATGAAGGACATGATCGACGCCTACCTGGCCGGCGATACCGCCGGAGCGGCCGAGCTGCACCGCAAGCTGTACCCGGTGTTCAAGGGCATGTTCTTCTGCCCGCACCGCGTGGCCAGCCCGGCTCCGGTTAAGTGCGCGCTCCAGCTGCACGGCTATGCGGTCGGCGGCGTGCGCTTGCCCCTCGTGCCTTGCACCGAGGAAGAAGCCCGTTATATCCGCGATCTGTTCCCCGAGCTTGCCGCGGTCTGATCGCTCGTCTCGTTCGCCTTATCCAACCGGCGCTTCGCGCCGGTTTTTTGCGCTTCACGCAGGGCATGCCGCCCGGAGGAATGGATACACTAAAGTTACTCTGGGACGAAGCGCATGATCGGATTTGACGACTGCCGTCCGGGCTTGGCAACCGGGCAATCACGGGCAATGAGGGCTCCGCTTGTAATTGCCATTTGCCATCCTGTATAATGGAAATCAAGTGACTGGTGCGGTTCATATTCGGTTTGGCATATAAAATCGTCGTCCAATTCAAGAAGGAGGAACTGTTTTGGCAAAAAAGAACACCGACAAGCTTCAGGTCTTTGCCCTAGGCGGCGTGGGCGAGATCGGCAAAAATATGTATTGCATTCAATACGGCAATGACATCGTCATCGTCGATTCGGGATTAAAATTTCCGGAAGAAGACATGCTCGGGGTAGACATCGTCATTCCGGACATCTCTTACCTCATTGAGAACAAAGACAAGGTCCGCGGCATTCTGCTCACCCATGGACACGAAGATCATATCGGCGGTCTCCCTTATGTGCTCCGGCAGCTGAACGTTCCCGTGTATGGCACGAAGCTGACGCTCGGACTGGTGGAAGGAAAGCTGAAGGAAGCCGGACTGCTCGGCGAGACCAAGCGGATTCTGATCGATGCGAGCTCGGAACTGACCCTCGGAGGGCTCAAGGTGAGCTTCTTCCGGACTAACCACAGCATTCCCGATTCGGTCGGGATCGTGCTGGAAACTCCGGAAGGCGTCGTCATCCATACCGGAGACTTCAAGTTCGATCAGACCCCGGTGAACGGGCAGTACGCCGATCTGCACCGCATGGCGGAGATCGGCAAGAAGGGCGTCCTGCTGCTGCTATCGGACAGCACCAATGCGGAACGTCCCGGATACACGGGCTCGGAGAAGAGCGTCGGAGCCGAGCTTGTCGATGTATTCCGCCGGGCTAAGCAGCGCGTGGTCGTGGCGACCTTCGCTTCGAATGTCCATCGGATTCAACAGGTCATCGATGCTGCCGAGATCAACCGCCGGAAAGTGACGGTGGTCGGACGCAGCATGGTGAATGTCGTGAACATTGCTTCCGAGCTCGGCTACCTGCGGGTGCCGGACGGGATGCTGATCGAACCGGAAGAGATCAACAAGATGGCGGCGGACCGCGTAGTCATCCTGTCCACCGGCAGCCAGGGAGAGCCGATGTCGGCGCTCACCCGGATGGCGCGCAGCACCCACCGTAAGGTGGAGATTCTTCCAGGAGACACGGTCATCATCTCGGCCACTCCGATACCGGGCAATGAGAAGTATGTCGGACGCACGGTGGATGAGCTGTTCCGCCTCGGCGCGAATGTCATCTATGGACCCGGCTCCGTATCCGGCGTTCACGTCTCGGGACACGGCAGCCAGGAAGAGCTCAAGCTGATGCTCAACCTGATGCGCCCCCGCTACTTCATGCCGATTCACGGGGAGTACCGGATGCTTCGCCAACACGGCAAGCTGGCCGAATCTGTCGGAATTGCTCCGGAAGATATCTTCCTCACCGATAACGGCGATATTCTGGAAGTTCAGAACGGAGTTGCCCGCAAGAGCGGCAAGGTGCAGGCCGGCAACATTCTCATCGACGGTCTGGGCATCGGAGATGTCGGGAATATCGTACTGCGCGACCGGAAGCTTCTGTCGCAGGACGGCATCCTGGTTGTGGTCGTCACCCTCAGCAAGCAGGAGGGCACGATTCTCTCCGGACCCGATATCATTTCCCGCGGTTTCGTGTACGTGCGGGAATCGGAAGGGCTGTTGGACGAATCCAGCCGGATCGTGACCAGCACCTTGAACAAATTGATGAGCGAGAACGTAAATGAATGGGCTTCCCTCAAAACTCATGTGAAAGAGGCCCTTGGACGCTTTTTATATGAACAAACCCGCAGAAGGCCGATGATTCTTCCGATCATCATGGAAGTCTGAAGCCGAACCCATCAGTCAGTCACTTGAACGTTACCTAATCGCTTGCTCCCCGGGATGCCATCCGGGGAGTTTTTTCGTTGCCGAGCGTAAAAACGAACTCCGGGCATACTAGGGTTATGGCTTGTCATTTTGCCCAAGGAGGGAACATAGTGGGATTTCGCAGCGAAGAGACACCCCCCGTACAGAATCCGGACGATCCCGGGCGCAATCCGACCCTGGACAACATCCAGCAGCTCGGCCAGACCAACGTCCCCGCAGTGGAGAGCAATATCTTCTGCATGTCCGTGATCGGACAGGTGGAGGGGCACATGATCCTGCCTCCGCAGAACAAGACGACGAAGTACGAGCATCTCATTCCGCAGCTGGTGGGGGCGGAGCAGAATCCGCGCATTGAAGGCGTGCTGATCATTCTCAACACGGTGGGCGGCGATGTCGAAGCAGGCCTGGCGATCGCGGAGATGATTGCCAGCCTGTCCAAGCCGACCGTCACTCTGGTGCTCGGAGGCGGGCACAGCATCGGCGTTCCCATCGCCGTTTCGGCCGATTATTCCATCATCGCCGAAACCGCCACCATGACCGTTCATCCGATCCGCATGACCGGGCTGGTCATCAGCGTACCGCAAACCTTTGAATACCTCGATAAGATGCAGGAGCGCGTCAATCGCTTTATCATCAGCCATTCCCGCATCTCCGAAGACAAGCTGAAGGAGCTGCTGTTCAAAACCGGCGAGGTTCCACGGGATATCGGCGCCACCGTCGGCGGTCCGGATGCGGTCCGGTTCGGGCTGATCAACCAGGTCGGCGGCATCGGCGAGGCCATCGCCGAGCTCAACCGCCGCATCGCCGAGCGCCGCGCCGGCCGGGGGCAGGCGGAGGTGCCGCTGCAATGATCCTCCATACCGTCCTTCCGCATGAGCTGGTGCTGGCCGGTTGGGACGAGGCGGCCTACGACTATCACGATGTCGTCATCGACGGCATCTCCATGCAAGTGGAGTATTTCGGCTCCGCCCGGGCGAAAATCATCCGGCTGTACAGCGGAAATCTGTCCGATTACCTGAATCCCTTGTACGCTCCCGGCTCGGTGATTCATTACCGGCCGACGCAGATTCGCGAGTAGCGGGCAGCGCCGGCAACCGCTCGAAGGCGAGAGACGAGCCTATCCGAACCTCCGTTCGTTATGCTATAATGGCAGTCGGAGGTGAAAATATTGGCAGCGAGTAGCAAGAAGCGCAGACGAGCCAAGACCCGGGCCAAATCCGTTCTCAAATATGAGTTATACGGCATCGGCATGCTGATATTTTCCCTGATCGCCCTGTTCCGGGCCGGATCGGTCGGGCGTTCGCTGACCATACTGTTCCGGTTTTTGGTCGGGGTGCTGGATTGGGTCATTCCGCTCATCGTAATTTATACGGCTTTCTACGTCATGATCAACCGCGGCTGGCCGCGCAAGTGGACGCCGAAGAAGACCGGCTTGCTCCTGCTGCTTGCCGGCTTTGTCCTGCTCATGGAAATGGCGATGATCCGCAAGCTGGTCGGCCATCCCGGCGATGTCACGCCCGCGTTCATCTGGAACCAGACCTGGCATACCCTGTCCGAAGGAATCCGCGCCTATCCTTCTGCAAGCGATATCCTGTACCGGCAGGTGGGCGGAGGAGTGCTCGGAGCGGGTCTTTATGCGGTGCTGGATTACCTTTTCGGCTACGATGGCACCGTTATCGTTGTGGTCGCTCTGTTCGCGGTGGCGATCATGCTGGTGACGGGAATCTCCTTCGTAGAGGTCGGCCGGCGGATTCAGGCCTTCTTCCTGGCGGCAAAACGCGGCATCAGCCGGAAGCTTGCGCTGCCCGGACGGGGAGGCAAGAGGACCGGCGGAACCGCGGTCAAGAAACCGGCCTTCCTGCGCGGCGCCGTGAGCGACGCTCCCTATGACGACGAGGACGAGGATGAGACGGCGGGCGGATCCGCTCCGCTTCCGGTGCTGAAACCGAAGGGAGGACGCCGGGGGAGAACCGTAGTCGATGTGACCCCCTTCGCGACGGCGGAATCGCAGCCGGCCCCCTTCGCGGGCGGAGCGGAAGCCGGCTCGCTTGACGAAACTCCTCTTGTTCGGGATTTTCTCGATCACGTGGAACCTTCCCCGGAAGACCCGGCGGAGTTTGCGCCGGGTCCGGTTCCTGTTCAAGCGCCTGTTCAAGCGCACGGCGCCATCAAGTCAAGCCCAGACGAGCTGCCTGCCGGAGAAGATGCCGGAGAAGTGATGCTCAACCTGCAGCAGATGCCCCCGGCCAAGCCTTATCAGATGCCGGGCATGAACCTGCTCAGCCGGCCGGCGAACGCCGGCAAGGGCTCGGAGCTGAGCGATTACAAAGCGAACGCCCGCAAGCTGGAAGCGACGCTGGAGAGCTTCGGCGTGCGCGCCAAGGTGCTGGAAGTCGTCCGCGGACCGGCTGTCACGCGGTACGAGGTGCAGCCGGATGTGGGCGTCAAGGTCAGCCGGATCGTCAGCCTCACCGACGACATTGCTCTGGCGCTCGCCGCCAAGGACATCCGCATGGAAGCGCCGATTCCCGGCAAGTCGGCGATCGGCATCGAGGTGCCGAACTCGGAGGTTTCCATCGTCACGTTGCGCGAGGTGATGGAAACCGCGCTCTTTCAGGATGCGGCGGCCAAGCTGACGGTCGTCCTCGGCCGGGATATCTCCGGCCAGCCGATCGTCGGCAACCTGGCCAAGATGCCCCACCTGCTGGTCGCCGGTGCGACCGGCTCCGGCAAATCGGTCTGCATCAATGGCATCATCACGAGCATTCTCTACAAGGCGAAGCCGGATGAAGTCAAGTTCCTGATGGTCGACCCAAAAATGGTCGAACTGAACGTTTACAATGGCGTCCCCCATCTGCTCGCGCCGGTGGTGACCGATCCGCGGCGCGCCTCGCTCGCCCTGAAGAAGATCGTGGTGGAGATGGAGAAACGCTATGAGCTGTTCTCGAAGACGGGAACGCGCAACATCGAAGGGTACAATTCTCATGTCACCGACCCGAACAACCCGACGCCGGAAGCGCCGCTGCCGCTGATCGTGGTCATCGTGGACGAGCTGGCCGACCTGATGATGGTGGCGGCGGGCGATGTCGAAGACGCCATCTGCCGCCTGGCCCAGATGGCGCGCGCAGCCGGCATTCACCTCATCATCGCCACCCAGCGGCCTTCCGTCGACGTCATCACGGGCGTCATCAAGGCGAACATCCCCTCGCGCGTCGCGTTCGGCGTCTCCTCCCAGGTGGATTCCCGCACGATTCTCGACATGGCCGGGGCCGAGAAGCTCCTCGGCCGGGGGGACATGCTGTACCTGCCGGTCGGCGCTTCGAAACCGGTCCGCGTGCAAGGCGCCTTCCTGTCGGATCAGGAGGTAGAAGCGGTCGTCAGCTTCGTCAGCCACCAGGAGAAGGCGCAGTACCAGGAGGATCTCGTCCCGCAGCTTGACGAGAATCCCGAACAGGGCGACCTGTTCGCGGACGAGCTCTATGATCAGGCCGTCCAGATCGTCGTCGAAGCGAAGCAGGCTTCGGTTTCGCTCTTGCAGCGCCGCATGCGTGTAGGCTATACCCGCGCGGCCCGGCTGATCGACGCCATGGAGGCCAAAGGGGTCGTCGGCCCTTATGAAGGAAGCAAGCCCCGCGAGGTGCTCGTCTCCATCGAGCAGTTCCAGCAGACCCAACAGGCGCGCGTCACTTCCTGACGCGCCGCGAAGGCAAGCCCTGCCGTCCTTTCGAAGGACCGGCAGGGCTTTTTTGCATGACACCTCCGCTCCGCATAGAAATCATCGGGAGTTGAATACTAAGGCAGACAAAGGAACCACGAACAGGAAGGAAGGGTATGCGCATGACCATGAAGAAATACCGTTATGTCGTCCTCTCCATGGCGCTGATTCTGGCTCTCATCGCCATCGTTCAGGTCAAGCACAACGGAGGACAGGGGATGCAGCCGGTCCAGGAGGTCTTCAGCAAGCAGGCCGTGCACTACGGGGCAACGGGTTCGGATGTCTATGAGCTGCAGGGAAGGCTGAAATACCTGGGCTTTTACACGGGCAAGATGGACGGAATCTACGGCTGGCGGACGCTGAAATCGGTCAAATGGTTTCAGAGCGAGTTCGGGCTGAAGGTGGACGGGGTGGTCGGCGGCAAAACCAAGCTCAAGCTGTGGCAGGCCACCAAGAATTGGAGACCGACGGGCACCTTCAAGGCGGAAGCCGTCGACAAGGCGCGGGCTGCCGATGTCGGCTCCACCGCAAGCTCACATCCGGGCATCAGCGAGAACGACCTCAAGATCATGGCGAACGCCGTCTTCGGCGAGTCGCGGGGCGAGCCTTACCGGGGGCAGGTTGCGGTTGCCGCCGTCATCCTGAACCGCGTCGGAGACGCCCACTTCCCCAACACGATATCCGGCGTCATCTTCCAGCCGGGCGCCTTCACCGCCGTGGCGGACGGGCAGATTTGGCTCTCGCCGAACGATACGGCCAAGCGGGCCGTGCAGGATGCCATTAACGGCGTCGATCCGACCAACGGCTGCACGTACTATTTCAACCCGGAGACCGCCACGTCCAAATGGATCTGGGGCCGTTCTCAGGTGATGAAGATCGGCAAACATATCTTTTGCAAATAACGCCTCTCGGTTTGGCCGGTTCGTCGGCACCGCAGGCAAGGGGAGAAGCGGCCGCTCGGTTGCTTCTTTTCTTGCGCAAGGAATATAATGGATAGACCAGAACCTAAACAAGGAGAGTGCTCAGATTTGACGGAACCTGGATTTCGCCGAACGACAGTCGGCAATGTCCGGCTGCATGTGCTGCCGACGGACCGTTTCAAGACGTTTGCCGTGGCCCTATACATTGGAAGTCCTCTGGACGAAGAGAAAGTCACGCTGAACGCGCTCGCTCCCTTCGTTCTGAGAAGGGGCACCCGGTCCTATCCGACCACTCAGCTTTTCCGCGAGAAACAGGCGGAAATGTACGGCGCCGGTTTCGGATTCGATGTTTACAAACGAGGCGACTCCCAGCTCGTTCAATTCCAGCTCGACATCGTCGACGATAAATTCGTCAGCGAGAAGGAATCGCTGCTCCGGCAAGGGCTGCGGTTTCTGGGAGAGGCGGTCACCAAGCCGGCGCTGGCGGACGGGCATTTTGTCCCCAAATATGTGGAGGATGAGAAAGAGACGGTGCGCAAGAAGCTGGACGCGCTCATCAACGACAAAGCCCGGTATGCAGCGGAGCGCTGTCTCGCCGAGATGTGCAAGAATGAGCCGTACCGGCTGCATCCTCTCGGAGCCGTAGCCGACATTCCCGGCATCACACCCGACTCGCTCTACCGCAATTACATGAGCTGGCTGTCCGACTCGCCGATGGACCTGTATATCGTCGGCAATACCTCCGAGGCGGAAGCGAAGGCGTTCGTAGAGGAAGCCTTTGAATTCCCGGCAAGGCCGTCCTCGCCCGGCTACGCGAGCTCGTTTGCGCCGGTGAAGGTCGACCGGGTCAACACGGTGGTCGAGCAGCTGGACGTGAGCCAGGGCAAGCTGAACATGGGGCTGCGCAGCGGAATCGGCTATGCCGACGACCGGTACGCCGCCGCTCTGATGTACAACGGAATTCTCGGCGCTTATCCCCATTCGAAGCTGTTCCTCAACGTTCGGGAAAAAGAAAGCCTCGCCTACTACGCCGCCTCCCGCTACGACGGCCACAAGGGAATCGTCACCATCCAGTCCGGCATCGAAGTGGGCAATTACGAGCGGGCCGTGCAGATCATCCGGGAGCAGCTGGCCGCCATGAAGGCAGGCGACTACAGCGAGACCGAGCTGAAGCAGACGAAAGCGATGATCACCAACCATCTCCGCGAGATCGGCGATTCCGCGTTCGAGATGATCGCTTACGATTTCAACACCGTGCTGTCCGGCAAGGAACGGACCGTTGAGCAGATCGCCGGGGAGATTCAAGCGTGCACCCCGGAAGCCATTCAAGGAGTGGCGGAGACTGTGGAGCTCGATACCATCTATTTTTTGCGCGACCGGAAGGGGGACTGAACCGATGGAAGTCATCACGATTGAACGGCTGCAGGAGAAGCTGTACAAGGAAGAGCTTGCGGGCGGACTCACGGTGTTTGTGCTTCCGAAGCCTGGCTTCAGCAAGACCTACGCCACCTTTACGACCGATTTCGGTTCCATCGACAACCATTTCCGGTTGGCCGGCGGCAAGGACATCCGCGTTCCCGACGGCATCGCCCATTTTCTCGAGCACAAGATGTTCGAGGAGCCGGAAGGCGACATTTTCGCGACCTTCGCTTCGCATGGGGCTTCCGCCAACGCCTTCACCGGCTTCGAGCGGACGACGTACCTGTTCTCAGCGACGGATCTCGTATACGAGAACCTGAAGACCTTGGTGGATTTCGTCCAGCATCCTTATTTCACCGACCAGAATGTGGAGAAGGAGAAGGGGATCATCGGCCAGGAGATCAAGATGTACGAAGACAACCCGGATTGGCGCTCATACTTCGGGCTCATCGCCGCCATGTACAAGGAGCATCCGGTGCGCATCGACATCGCCGGGACGGTGGAGACCATCGCGGGGATCGACAAGGAAACGTTGTACGAGTGCTACAATACCTTTTACCATCCGAGCAATATGATTCTGTTCGTGGTGGGCGGCGTCGATCCGGAAAAGGTGTTCGAGCTCGTTCGCGCCAATCAGGCCGCCAAGACGTTCAAGCCACAGGGGGAGATCGAGCGGCTGCAGCCGGAAGAGCCCGCGGAGGTGGGTGTGAAGGAGGTTGTCGTCCATCTGCCGGTGTCGCTGCCGAAGATGTACTTCGGCTTCAAGGAGCCGTCCGGCGTCCCGAAGGGAGAAGCTCTCGTCCGCCGCGAGCTGGCGGTGAAGCTGATGCTCGACGCCCTCATCGGACCGAGCACGCCGCTGTACCAGACCCTCTACGATGAGCACCTCATCTCCGATTCCTTCGGGCACGAATATAACATCGCGCCGGATTATGCCTTCTCGGTCATCGGCGGGGATACGCCGGACCCGGAACGTCTGCTCGCCCGCTTTCGCGAGCTGGCCGAACCGATGATTGCGGCGGGGATCAGCGCCGCGGATTTCGAGCGCACGCGCCGCAAGCGCATCGGCTCCTATCTGCGCATGCTCAACTCGCCGGAGGCGATTGCCAATGAGTTCACCCGCTACCGCTTCAGCGGCGGCGATCTGTTTGAACTCCTGCCGCTCTACGATTCGCTGACGCTGGCTGAGATCAACGGGCTGCTGCGCGAGCATTTCGACTGGCGGCGCCTCGCCGTCTGCACGGTCAGAAGCGGGGAAGCATGAGCAAAGCCTTCCCCGAGCAAACCGTGCTCATCACGGGCGCGAGCCGCGGCATCGGAGCGGCCATCGCCGAGCGGTTCGCTACCGCCCGCTTGGATATCATCCTGCATTACCTCAGCTCGCATGAAGCGGCCAACGAGGTGGCGAGGCGCTGCATGGAGCTCGGCTCCCGGGTGCTTACGGTGTCCTGCGACATCCGTTCCCGGGAGCAGCTGCAGCAGATGAAGGAGAAGATCGCGGCGCACGGATTCGCTTCTCCGGACATCCTCGTCAACAATGCCGGCATCTCCCATTACGGCCTGCTCGCTGACCTGACGGACGAGGAATGGGACCGCGTGATGGACATCAACCTGAAAGGCGCTTTCCTCGCCACCCAACTGTATATGGGAGAGATGGTGCGGCAAAAATACGGGCGCATCATCAATGTGTCCTCCATCTGGGGAATGACTGGCGCTTCCTGCGAGGTCGCCTACTCCGCGGCCAAGGGCGGACTCAACGCCTTCACGAAGGCGCTGGCCAAGGAATTGGCCCCGTCCGGCGTCACCGTGAACGCCGTCGCGCCCGGTCCGGTGGACACCGAGATGATGAAGGGCTTCAGCGCCGAGGAGAAGCAGGCGATCGAGCAGGAGATTCCCGCCGGCCGCTTCGCCCGTCCGGACGAGATCGCCTCGCTCGTGTACTACCTGTCGCTTCCCGAATCCGGTTATATCACCGGCCAGATCGTCAGCGCGAGCGGCGGCTGGGTAACCTGATTCCGCCTCGCGCAGCAGCCGCTTGCCCTGCCGCCTGATGACCGCCTGATGAATAAGCTCATTTTCCTCGGGAAATCCTAACGATTGTTTTCATCTTATCCGAGAGGAGCTGTTCGCGTTGGCAACGGTACTCAAGTCCTTCGAGAAATGGCAGCAGTTTCTGGGGGATCGCATCAAAGAGGCGGAGCGGGTCGGCATGAACGATCAGACGATCGTCACGCTCGCGACGGAGATCGGCAATTACCTGTCCGCCAAGATCGATCCGGAGAATCAGGAGGAGCGGCTGCTGAAGCAAATGTGGGAAGCAGCAGATGAGCAGGAACGCAAAAGCATCGCCTGCGTCATCTTCAAGCTGGCCAAGAACGCATCCAAATAAACCGCTCAGGCGGTCCGGCACGGTTGCCGGCACATCATGCGCAAGACCTCCCATGCGAAACCGGGGGGTCTTCTCCGTTGACGGGAAACAAATGGATTGCTTCGCGCTATTGAAGCTTGCTGTCTTATCCTGTAGAATAATGAACGAAACCATTCTCTTCTCAGGAACGGGTGTTTTGTTGTGGAAATGAAGCAGTGGTATATGGAATACAAAATTCATAAAAATCGTCCCGGCCTCTTGGGGGACATCGCCTCGCTCATGGGCATGCTGGAGATCAACATCATCACCATCAACGGGGTCGAAGACCGCACCCGCGGCATGCTGCTCCAGACTAATGACGAGGAGAAGATCGAACTTCTCGGCCGGCTGCTGCAGAAGGTGGATAACATTACCGTCAACGCCCTGCGGGCCACCAAGCTCGTGGATATCCTGGCAGTCCGCCACGGCCGCTACATAGAACGTGATTCCGACGACCGCAAAACCTTCCGCTTCACCCGGGAGGAGCTCGGGCTGCTCGTCGACTTCCTGGGCGAGATCTTCAAGAGAGACGGCAATCAGGTGATCGGTCTGCGCGGAATGCCCCGGGTGGGGAAGACGGAATCGATCATCGCCGGCAGCGTATGCGCGAACAAGCGATGGACCTTCGTCTCCTCGACCCTGCTCCGCCAAACCGTGCGCAGCCAGCTGTCCGACGACGAGTTGAACCCGAGCAACGTGTTCATCATCGACGGCATCGTCTCGACGATTCGCTCGAACGAGAAGCATTTCAGCTTGCTGCAGGACATCATGAAAGCTCCCTCCACGAAGGTGATCGAGCATCCGGACATCTTCGTGCGGGAATCCGCATACGACTACAGCGACTTCGACTATATCATTGAGCTGCGCAATTCGGTGGACGAAGTGATCTCCTACGATGCTTTTGCCGATCAATATGAAGGATTTTGAATCTTTTCGGCGATCCAGGCCGTCTACTCTATAATGAAGGAATTAACCCATAAAGGAGGTGACTATCGTGTTCGAACTTGGCCAGATGCTCAAGAAGGCGAGGCTCGACAAGGGCATTACGATGGACGATCTTCAAGAGACGACCAAGATCCGCAAACGGTACCTGGAAGCGATCGAAGAAGGCAATTTCAAAGTGCTGCCCGGAAATTTCTATGTCCGAGCGTTCATCAAAAGCTACGCGGAAGCGGTCGGACTGGATCCGAACGAAGTTCTGGGTTTATATAAGAACGTCATTCCTTCCCCCGTGCCGGATGAGGTGCAGGAGCCGCTGAGAAGAAGCCGTTCCAAGAGCAAGGTTTCCATCAAATGGGGAAGCTGGGTTACCGGTTTGTTGCTGTGGGCTTTTTTCATTCTGATCATCGGCGTGCTTTATTACTTTATCAGCATGGACACGAGCAATCCGGACAAGACGATCACCGACCGGGACCAGAACAAGATTACCGACAAAACGCCGTTGCCGACCTTGGGCAACAACGTGAGCGCTCTGCTTCCCAGCGAAACCCCGACGCCTGCCCCGAGCCCGACCCAGACTCCCACGCCCACGCCAGCATCAGCGGTGAAGCTGGTCAAGTCGGTTGGCTCCACGGATTACTATCTGATCAGCGGTTCGGCTTCCATGAAGCTTGATCTGGAGATCGTCGGCGACGCCTGCTGGTTCAGCCTAGAGGCGGTCACGGACGGCAAAAAAGAGCTGGTGGAACAAGCTTCTCTGAAGAATGGCGACAAGCGCAGCTGGGAATCGACGAAGCCGCTCTTCCTGAGGCTCGGCCGCGCCAACGCGGCGAAGGTGACGGCGAACGGGCAGGACCTGCCGGTCGGCCCGAATCCCAGCACGAAGAAGTTTCAGATCGAATTCGGAACGGCTTCCGCGTCGCCTGTTAGCGGCGCATCGGAATCGCCGTAAACGGGAACGTCCGCAAATGCCGGAACTACGGTGAACCAAGGGAGTGGAACAGGTGGCGAGTGAGAATTCGTTTGATGTCGTATCCAAGATCGACATGCAGGAGCTGAACAACGCGCTTAACCAGGCGAATCGAGAGATTGAAACCCGCTTCGATTTCAAGGGCAGCAAGAGCAGCATCACGCTGGAAAAGGAAGAGCTCACCATCGTCTCCGACGACGAATTCAAGCTGCAGAACGTGCTGGATATCCTCACCGCGAAGATGGCCAAACGGGGCATCTCGCTCAAGAACCTCGATTACGGCAAAGTGGAGTCGGCCTCCGGCAGTCTGGTGCGGCAGCGGATCAAGCTTCGGCAAGGAATCGATCAGGAGATCGCCAAGAAGATCAACATCATGATCCGCGATTCCAAGCGCAAGGTGACCAGCCAGATCCAGGGGGACCAAGTCCGCGTTTCCGGCAAAAGCCGGGATGATCTGCAGGCGATCATCCAACTGCTCAAGCAGGCGGATCTGCCGGTTGAACTGCAATTTCTGAACTTTCGATAGCGGCGTTTGCTCGGCGCGAGGCCGCCGGTTTACCATGTAAACCGGTGGCCTCGCTTGTTTTGACACGTTTATGGGCATATATTATACTTGTAACGATAGTTTAACGGACATCATTGGAGGCTCGCCATGACTGAAAAGATCAAGGTGGTTACGCTGGGGTGCGAGAAGAACCTCGTCGACTCGGAGATCATGTCCGGCCTCGTCCACGAGCGCGGTTTCGCGCTGACGGACAAGTCGGAGGAGGCGACCGTAATCATCGTCAACACCTGCGGATTCATTGATGCGGCCAAGGAGGAATCGGTAAACACCATCCTCGAAATGGCTGATCTCAAGGAAACCGCGGAGCTTAAGGCCCTCATTGTATCCGGCTGCCTGACGCAGCGGTACAAGCAAGAATTGCTTGAGGAGATGCCAGAGATCGACGGAATCGTCGGCACCGGCGATTTCGATAAGATCAATGAGATCATCGACAAGGCGCTCGCAGGCAAGAAACCGGCTTATGTCGGCAATCCCATCTTCGACTACGAACAGAGATTGCCCCGCAAGCTGTCCACTCCGCGGCACACCGCTTATGTGAAGATTGCCGAAGGCTGCGACAATGCCTGCACCTTCTGCAGCATTCCGCTCATGCGAGGCGCCTTCCGCAGCCGCTCGATGGAATCCATTCTGGAGGAAGTCCGCAGCCTCACGGCGCAGGGGGTGAAGGAGATCAGCCTCATCGCCCAGGATTCCACGAATTATGGCATGGATTTGTTCGGAGAACAACGGCTTCCGCAGCTCATCCGGCGGGTGAGCGAGGTGGAGGGAGTCCGCTGGGTGCGCCTGCACTACGCGTATCCGGGCTTTTTTAACGACGAGCTGATCGAAGAGATGGCGAGCAATCCGAAGGTTTGCGAGTACATCGATCTGCCGCTTCAGCACAGCGAGGATTCCATTCTGAGGCGTATGCGCAGGCCGGGAAGACAGCGCGACACCCGCGAGCTGATTGCCAGGATCCGGGAGCGCATGCCGAACGCATCGCTGCGAACTTCCCTGATTGTCGGTTTCCCCGGGGAAACGGAGGAAGATTACGAACGGCTGGTGGAGTTCGTCAAGGAGATAAAGTTTGACCGGCTCGGGGTCTTCACCTATTCCCAGGAAGAGGACACCCCCGCTTCGCGGCTGCCGAATCAGGTTCCGGAGGACGTGAAGGAGTACCGGGCCAACAAGCTGATGGAAGTCCAGCGCGAAATCGCCAAAGAGAAGAACGGCAGGATGATCGGCCAGGTGATCGACGTCCTGATTGAGAAATATGACGGCCGCAATGACATTTACGTTGGTCGCTCCCAATTCGACGCTCCGGAAATCGACGGAGAGGTGTTCGTTGCGGGCTGCCGGACCAGCATCGGGGAGATTGCCAAAGTGCGCATCACACATTCGTTCGAGTTTGATTTGTCCGGGGAGGAGATCGCATGAATCTTCCCAACAGGATCACTTTAGCGCGGATTTTTCTGGTGCCGTTGATTGTCGTCTTTCTTCTGATCAAAGCGGAATTTCCTTCGATCAAGATCACGAATTTCTCGATCACCTACAATGAGATTATCGGGACGCTCATCTTCATTGTGGCTGCGAGCACCGACAGCCTCGACGGCTACATCGCCCGCAAGAACAAGCTGGTCACCAATCTCGGCAAGCTGCTCGATCCGCTTGCAGATAAGCTGCTCATTACGGCAGTGCTCATCTGCCTCGTCTCTCTGGATAAATGCCCGGCCTGGATGGCGATCGTCATCATCAGCCGGGAGTGGGCCGTGACCATGCTGCGCCAGATAGCCGCTCTGGAAGGACAGGCGCTCGCGGCGAGCAGATGGGGCAAATGGAAGACGGCAACCCAGATTACCGCGATCATCGCACTCTTGATCAACAATTTCCCGTTTGCGCTCATTCACTTCCCTTTTGACCAGCTCGCCATGTGGCTGGCCGTCTTGATCACGATTTACTCCGGTATCGATTATTTTGTCAAGAACAAAGATCTTTTCAATCTCGATCAAACGTAACCTCTTGCGCTCCTTGCCGTGTCTCCTCAGGTCAATGTCCTGCTATCTGCTGTCGGACGGAGGGGGCGACGGAAAGGAGTTTTTGTTTCTCAAGAGACCACCGGGACGCCGATACTTAGGAACTGCGCTGAATGAATATGCCGGAAGAACACAAGAAGAACGTACACAAATCGGGCGGTCAGCGAGAACATCGAGAAACGTTAGTTAGGCGCAGTTCCTTAGTCTCGTGACCATAAGCCAGCACGAAAGGGGATTTGCCTCATGAAAGCGGAACTGATTGCCGTGGGAACCGAGCTTTTACTCGGCCAGATCGTCAACAGCAATGCGCAATACCTGTCCCAGCAATGCGCCGCCGTCGGAGTCGACGTTTACTTCCAGACGGTGGTCGGGGACAATCCGGAACGATTGCAGCAAGCGCTTGCCGCAGCCGAAGCGCGGGCCGATCTCATCATCTGCACTGGGGGGCTCGGACCGACCCAGGACGACCTCACCAAGGATGTGCTCGCCGAACGGCTCGGACTTCCGCTTGTCGTGGACCAGACTGCCATGGACCGGATCACCCGCTTCTTCGCCGAACGGAAGGCAGCGATGGTCGAGAGCAACACCCGGCAGGCCTTGACGATCGAGGGGAGCGCCGCTCTCGCGAACGATACCGGCCTCGCGGTCGGAACGGCGATTACCAAGGACGGCAAGCACTACATCCTGCTTCCCGGCCCCCCCAGGGAGATGAAGCCGATGTTCCGCGACTATGCCCTTCCCTGGATTCGCGGGCTGATGACCGAAGAGAAGCCGCTCTTCAGCGTGATGCTGAAGTTCGCCGGCATCGGCGAATCGAATCTGGAGCATGCGCTCTTGGATCTGATCGAGCGGCAGACCGACCCGACCATCGCCCCTTACGCCAAGGAAGGCGAAGTGACCATCCGGCTGACGAGCCGCGCCGCCACGGAGAGCGCTGCCCTCGCCAACATGCGGCAGGTGAAGGCGGAGATCGTCAAGCGCGTCGGAGAGTATCTGTACGCCGAGGAGGATGTCGCGATCGCAGCGGTCATCTACCGGCTTCTGAAGGAACGGGGGAAGACGCTGGCGGTCGCGGAGAGCTGTTCCGGCGGGCTGCTCTCCGATCTCTTGACCGCGATCCCGGGAAGCTCCGCCGTGTTCCGGGGCGGCGTCGTTTCTTATTCCAACGAGTTGAAATCGGCTTTTCTCGGCGTGCCGCCGGAGATGCTGGAAGGCCCCGGGGCTCCCGGCGCCGTGAGCCCTGAGACGGCCCGGGCGATGGCGGAGGGCTTGCTGCAGCGGGCGGGAACGGATTATGCCGTCTCGATCACCGGCGTAGCCGGACCGGAGCCGACCGAAGGAAAGCCGGTGGGGCTCGTCTTCTTCGGCGTGGCCGGAGCGGACGGGCGGACGGAGGTCATCGAAGCTCGCATGAACGGCAACCGCGAGACGATCAAGCTGAGGTCGGCCAAATCCGCTCTCTACCATCTTTGGAAGCGGCTGAATGTCACGGATGTCCGATAAAGCTCCGAAACAGGGCCGAAACAGGACCGAAACAGGACCGAAACAGACCGAAACAGCAAAAGCGATTGACGCCGCTAGCAAGCAGACGGTATAATAACGGCAATGACAGCGGAAGCACCGCGGCGGAAGAACGATCTTTCGCCGCGGTGCTTGTTGTTTGCAGTCGATTCAAGAAATGCGAATATATGTTCGAAAAATGCTTGGCAAACGTTTCGGAATCGGGTAAAATAAACCTATAAAGCGAGAGGGATGTGAGTCGATTGTCAGATCGTCGCGCGGCGTTGGAAATGGCACTTCGCAACATAGAGAAGCAGTTCGGCAAGGGGTCCATCATGAAGCTCGGGGAATCCACGCACATGCAAGTGGAAACCGTTCCGAGCGGCTCCCTGGCTCTTGATATAGCGCTCGGAATCGGCGGGTTCCCGCGAGGCAGAATCATCGAGATTTACGGGCCGGAATCCTCCGGCAAGACGACCATCGCCCTGCATGCGATCGCCGAGGTTCAGAAGATCGGCGGACAAGCCGCCTTCATCGACGCCGAGCATGCGCTCGATCCGCTCTATGCCCGGAAGCTGGGCATCAACATCGACGAGCTGCTCCTGTCCCAGCCGGACACCGGCGAGCAGGCGCTTGAGATCGCGGAAGCGCTGGTTCGCAGCGGCGCCGTCGATATCATCGTCATCGACTCCGTGGCGGCTCTTGTGCCGAAGGCGGAGATCGAGGGCGAGATGGGCGACTCCCATGTCGGCTTGCAGGCGCGGCTGATGTCCCAGGCTTTGCGGAAGCTGTCCGGCGCGATCAGCAAATCGAAGGTCATCGCGATCTTCATCAACCAGCTGCGCGAGAAGGTCGGCGTCATGTTCGGCAATCCGGAAGTAACGCCGGGCGGGCGAGCGCTCAAATTCTACTCGAGCGTGCGGCTTGACGTCCGCCGCGTCGAATCGATCAAGCAGGGGAACGACATGATCGGCAACCGCACCCGGATTAAGGTAGTCAAGAACAAGGTCGCTCCTCCATTCAAGCAGGCGGATGTGGACATGATGTACGGCGAAGGCATTTCCAAGGAAGGCAGCCTGGTGGATATCGGCACGGAGATGGATATCGTCGACAAGAGCGGCGCCTGGTACTCCTATGAAGGGGAGCGGCTCGGCCAGGGACGGGAGAATGCGAAGCAATACCTGAAGGACAATCTGAAGATCGCCGAGTCCATCGAGCGGAAGATCCGTGAGAACAGCAACCTGACGACGGCCGTCGCTTCGGCTCAGGACGATGACGTGGAAGAGGACGAGTTGACTATCGAATAATCGGAGAGCTCGCAGGCGCTGTCTGCGCGGGGAGCCGGGGCGTGAATTCTCGGTCCGTTGAACCCTTATGCCGCACCGGTGCGAGCCGGCTGCGGCATTCGCCCTATCATCGGGGCATTTAACCAGTGCACAAGGAGCGGAGCAAGCATGACGCTGCATGAGAAGCGACCGGCTGCAGTCATCACCCAGGTGGAGCAGCAGAAGAACAACCGCAGCCGATACAACCTGTATCTGGACGGCGAGTATGCTTTGTCCGTGCATGAAGATTTGCTCGTTCAATACCGCCTTTTGAAGGGCGAAAGCGTGGACAAGGCGAGGATTGAAGAGATTCTTCAAGCTGATGAGAAGCATCGGGCTTACCTGGACGCGATCCGCTTTATCAGCGTTCGGGCGCGCTCCGTGGATGAGGTCCGCAAGAAACTGGGCTCTCGCGGGTATGAACCGGAATTGATCCGCCAGGTGCTTTTCCAGCTGGGAGAGCAGGGATATTTGAACGACCGGGACTTCGCCGAGCTGTGGACCAAGGAGCGGATCACGCTTCAGAAGAAAGGGCGGAAGTGGGTCGAGCAGGAGCTTCGCCACAAAGGCGTAGAGAAGCGGATCGTCGCGGACGCCCTCTCGCGGATTGATCCGGAGGAAGAAAAGCAGCAGGCTCTGCAGGTGGCAGGAAAACGTTGGAAGTTGATGAGCGGAGAGCCGGCTGATAAGAAGCGGAAGCTTTATGCCTACCTGGCCCGCAGGGGATATTCGCCGCAGCTGATATCTGTCGTAATCAAGGAAACGACCGCTTCGGAGCCCTCCGAGGATGACTGGGAATGGGAGCTTTAGGCAGGCAGGCTGGATAAGGATCTGCGCCTTACTAACGTTTCTCGATTTTCTTGCTAACTACCCGATTTGTGTACGTTCTTCCTGTGTTCTTCCGGCATGTTAATTCAGCGCAGTTCCAAAGTCTGTCGGGAAACTTGACAAGAATCTGAACAAAAAGCTAAAATATTGATAACTCTTAATGACAAGAGGGAGATTCGCAAAGTAAAATCGCCAATTTTTACTTTTATCATTAATTCTGCGAATCGCGAGCGCCGGATGCGCTGCACGAACCGGCAACACCCATGGATATTTCAGCATTACCTGAAAATGGAATGGTTTGAAAACCGAACAAATCCCAAGCTAGTCTATAGGGGAGTAGCGAGGAGGTGAAACAGAATGACCATACCCATATGGGTAGCGGCATTGATCGCCCTCTTCGTTGGCCTAATTGGCGCTGGGATTGGATATTTTATCCGGAAATCTCTTGCTGAAGCGAAAATTTCAAGTGCCGAGCATGCGGCCGAATTGATTGTCGAGCAGGCGAAAAAGGACGCCGACGCCTTGAAAAAGGAAACGGTGCTGGAAGCCAAGGACGAAATCCACAAACTTCGTACCGAGGCCGAGAAGGAAATTCGCGAACGTCGGAACGAAACCGCTCGTCAGGAGCGGCGGTTGTTGCAAAAAGAGGAATCACTGGATAAAAAACACGAATCTCTGGAACGCAAAGAAGAGCAAATGGCCAACAAAGAGAAGCGGATCGATGAAACGCAGGCTCAAATCGATCAGCTCATGAAAAGTCAGGTTGCCGAGCTCGAACGGATCTCCGGGCTTACGATGGAAGATGCGAAGAACATCATCCTCACGAACGTCGAACAGGAGATTCGCCATGAGACGGCCCAGATGATCAAAGAGATTGAAACACAGGCCAAGGAAGAAGCAGACAAGAAGGCCCGGGAGATTATCTCCCTCGCGATTCAGCGCTGCGCGGCCGATCACGTGGCGGAAACCACGGTATCGGTTGTTACCTTGCCCAATGATGAGATGAAAGGCCGGATTATCGGTCGGGAAGGGCGCAACATCCGGGCTTTGGAGACATTGACCGGGATCGACCTGATCATCGACGATACACCGGAAGCAGTCATTCTGTCCGGATTCGATCCGATTCGCCGCGAAGTTGCCCGGAACGCTCTCGAAAAACTCGTTGCCGACGGCCGGATTCATCCCGCCCGCATCGAGGAAATGGTGGAGAAATCCCGCAAGGAAGTGGACGAACGGATTCGCGAGTACGGGGAGCAGGCTACCTTCGAGGTTGGCGTGCACGGACTCCATCCGGATCTGATCAAGATCCTGGGGCGGCTTCGTTTCCGCACCAGCTACGGACAGAACGTACTCAAGCATTCGATGGAAGTGGCCTACCTGGCTGGGCTTATGGCAGGAGAACTCGGGGAAGACGTGACTTTGGCGAAACGTTCCGGACTTCTGCACGATATCGGCAAGGCGCTTGATCATGAAGTGGAAGGCTCCCACGTGGAAATCGGCGTGGAAATCGCTCGCAAGTACAGGGAGCATCCAGTCGTGATCAACAGCATTGCCTCCCACCATGGAGACATGGAAGCGACGTCGGTGATCGCGATGCTCGTCGGGGCGGCAGACGCTTTATCTGCGGCCAGACCGGGAGCTCGCCGGGAAACGCTGGAGACGTACATCAAGCGGCTGGAACGGCTGGAGGAAATCTCCGAATCCTTCGAAGGAGTCGAGAAATCCTACGCCATTCAAGCGGGCCGCGAGATTCGCGTCATGGTTCAGCCCGAGAAGGTTGACGACACAGAGGCATTCCGTCTGGCCCGGGACATCACGAAGAAGATCGAGAACGAGCTCGATTATCCGGGACATATCAAGGTCACGGTCATACGCGAAACCCGCGCTGTGGAATACGCCAAATAAGCTAACATGCATGGAAAAGTGGCCGCGAACCGGCCACTTTTCAGCTTTACGAAGGAACGATAGAGAGATGCTCAATCAGGGGAAAGGGGCAGGGCAAGCGAATGAGAATTTTGTTTATCGGCGATGTGGTCGGCTCGGTCGGCCGGGAAGCGCTGCGCAAGCGGCTGCCGGGGCTTACGAGCAAGCATCGCCCGGATTTCATCGTGGTGAACGGCGAGAATGCCGCACAAGGCCGGGGCATCACGCGGTCGATCGCCACCAGCTTCTTTGAATGGGGCATCCATGGCATCACCATGGGCAACCACACCTGGGATCAGCGCGAGATCTATGAGTTCATCGACGACGAGCCCCGACTGATCCGACCAGCCAACTTCCCGGACAATAACCCGGGAGCGGGCTGGGCGATTCTGAAGGCGGGCGGCAAGGAACTGGCGATCATCAGCCTGCAGGGGAGAACATTCCTGCCGCCGATCGATTGCCCGTTCCGCAAAGCCGACGAAATTCTCGAACGGCTCGCCAGCCGGCGCATCCCGGTGCTTGTGGATTTTCACGCGGAGGCAACCTCGGAGAAGATCGCTATGGGCTGGTATCTCGACGGGCGGGTCTCGGCCGTCGTCGGGACCCATACGCATGTCCAGAGCCATGACGAACGGGTTCTGCTAAACGGCACCGCCTATGTGACCGATGCGGGAATGACCGGGCCGCTGAACGGCATTCTCGGAATGGAGAAGGAAGCGGTCCTGAGCAAATTCCTGAGCGGGATGCCGGTCCGGTTCGTCGTGGACGAAGGAAAGTGGCAGCTTCACGGCGTCCTGATTGAGACGGATGACAGCACCCGCCTGGCCAAATCCATTCAGTTGATCCGGATGGACGAAGACCGCACGATCATCGAATAGCGGCATCCTCGAGAGACATGAAGCCGGGCCTCCTCCATGGAGGCCCTTTGTCTGGCATGAACGGCCTTTTCGGCGAATAGGATGGATATTGGAAGCCATTCATCATTCCTGAGGAGGTACCTTTCATGGAAGTATTGAAAGTTTCAGCTAAATCCAACCCCAACTCTGTGGCCGGTGCACTCGCCGGTGTACTCCGGGAGCGCGGGACCGCTGAACTGCAAGCAATAGGAGCCGGTGCACTCAACCAAGCCGTCAAGGCTGTTGCCATTGCCCGGGGCTTTGTTGCTCCGAGCGGAGTTGACCTGATCTGCATTCCGGCCTTTACCGATATCGTCATCGACGGAGAAGACCGCACCGCCATCAAGCTGATCGTCGAGCCCCGTTAGGAGTCGCCAAACATTCCAGAAGCGGACGGGTCCTGTTTACTTTCGGGTAAACGGGCTTTTCCTATGTCTTTTCGAGCATGTCCGATTTGTCATTCTTATCGGAAGCTATGGTTCTTTTTATTTCGTTGTCATGAAAGCGATTTAATGTCGGGAAATAATCTCTTTTTGATATGTGTTCCATCGAATAATACTATGCCTTCCCGCAGGTCAATCCCCTTGCCTTTTGAGAGATTTTCTCATAAGCTTTGAGTAGATAATGTGACTAAATTGTTAACGTTTAAAATTATTCTTCACAATCTTGCGGGATCTCAAAGGGGATGGACGATCTGTGAAAAGGGAGTTGTCTTGGAAGATCGGCGGACAGCAAGGGGAGGGCGTGGAGAGTACAGACCGAATCTTTTCAACGGCTCTAAATCGGCTCGGGTATTATTTATACGGTTATCGGCAGTTTTCCTCCCGCATCAAGGGCGGGCACACCAGCAATAAAATTCGTATCAGCGTTGAACCGATCCGCGCCATCTCGGATGAGCTCGATATCTTGGTGGCATTTGATCAGGAGAGCATGGATTTGAACGCTCCGGAACTGACCGAAGAAGGCGTGATTGTCGCGGATGCGAAATTCGCTCCCGCTCAGCCGGAAGGTGCGGCGTCTCGGCTCTTTTCCGTCCCCATTACCCAGATTGCCGAAGAGTTGGGAACTTCCCTCATGAAAAACATGGTCGCCACCGGCGCGTCCTGGGCGCTGCTCGGGCTGCCCCTTGAGGTTTTGAACCGAGCGGTGGAAGAAGAGTTCAGCCGTAAAGGAGAAACCGTCGTTGCCAAAAATGTGGAGGCGGTGCGCCGCGGGGCCGATTATGTTCTGAGGCTTGCGGGCGGGCCGCTGGAAGCGTTTCGACTCGCTCCGGCAGACGGCAAGCAGAAGCTGTTCATGATCGGCAACGATGCCATCGGTCTGGGAGCGGTGGCGGCGGGCTGCCGGTTTATGTCCGCCTATCCGATCACTCCAGCCTCGGAGATCATGGAATATTTGATCAAAGTGTTGCCGAAGCTCGGCGGGACGGTCATTCAAACCGAAGATGAAATCGCAGCCATTACCATGGCAATCGGCGCCAATTACGCCGGCGCGCGCACCATGACCGCCTCGGCGGGACCGGGCTTGTCGCTGATGATGGAAGCCATCGGCCTGGCCGGGATGACCGAAACCCCGGTGGTGATTGTGGATACCCAGCGGGGAGGTCCTTCCACCGGGCTTCCGACCAAGCAGGAGCAGAGCGACATCAACGCCATGATCTACGGTACCCATGGCGAGATTCCCAAGATCGTCATCGCTCCGAGCACGGTGGAGGAATGCTTTTACGACACGGTGGAAGCCTTCAATCTGGCCGAGATCTATCAATGCCCGGTCATTCTGGTGACGGACCTGCAGCTCAGCCTCGGCAAGCAGTCGGCGGAACCGTTCGATTATAAGCGGATTCTGATCGAGCGCGGGAAGCTGGCGAAGGAGATCGAGGCGCGGGAGGACGGCGGCTTGTTTAAGCGCTATGAGCTGACCCGGGACGGGATATCGCCGCGTTCGCTGCCGGGGCAAAAGAACGGCATCCACCACGTGACCGGAGTGGAGCACGGGGAAGACGGCCGGCCGTCGGAAAGCTCGTCCAACCGGCACCAGATGATGAACAAGCGGCTGTCCAAGCTGACGCAGCTGCGCATGACCAACCCGATCCTGGCGGACTCGCTCCATGAGCAGCCTGATCTGCTCCTGATCGGCATGGGTTCTACAGGAGGAACGATCGATGAAGCCAGGCGGCGGTTGTTCGCGGAGGGAATTACCTCCAATCACGTGACAGTGCGGCTCTTGCATCCGTTCCCGGTGGAAGAGCTGCGGCCGCAGCTTGCGCGCTGCAAACGCATCGTCGTCGTGGAGAACAACGCCACCGCCCAGCTGGCCGGCCTGATCAAGATGCATTTGCCCGAATATGCCGGACTTCTTCACAGCGAGCTGAAATATAACGGCAATCCGTTCATGCCCTCCGAAATCTACAACGCCTGCAAGGAGATGTTCGCATGGCAACCATGAAGGATTTTCGCACTAACGTGAAGCCGAACTGGTGCCCGGGCTGCGGCGACTTCTCCGTTCAGGCCGCCATTCAAAAGGCTGCGGCGAACGCCGGGCTGGAGCCGGAAAATTTGGCGATCGTCTCCGGTATTGGCTGCTCCGGCCGGATTTCCGGCTACGTGAACGCCTACGGCTTCCATGGGATTCACGGCCGGTCTCTGCCCATCGCCCAAGGGCTGAAGATGGCGAACCGCGAGCTCACGGTCATCGCTTCCGGCGGCGACGGAGACGGCTTTGCCATCGGCATGGGGCATACGGTGCACGCGATTCGGCGGAACATCGACATCACCTACATCGTCATGGACAACCAGATTTACGGGCTCACGAAGGGGCAGACCTCGCCCCGCAGCGCGGCCGGCTTCAAGACCAAGAGCACGCCCCAAGGCTCGGTCGAGCAGGCGCTCTCGCCACTGGAGATCGCTCTCGCCTCGGGGGCTGCCTTCGTGGCGCAGTCCTTCTCCAGCAACATCAAGCAGCTCACCGAGCTGATCGAAGAAGCGATGAAGCACAAGGGCTTCTCGCTGGTGAACGTGTTCAGCCCGTGCGTGACCTTCAACAAAGTCAACACCTATGACTGGTTCAAGGAAAATCTGAAGGACGTCGATACGATACCAGGCTATGATCCCTCGAATCGAATTCTTGCGATGACGACCTTGATGGAATCGGGAGGATTATTGACCGGCCTGATCTACCAGGACAAAACCCGGAAGAGCTACGAGGAGCTCGTGCCGGGATTCCGGGAGGAGCCGCTCGCCCGCCAGAACCTTCAATTGACGGAAAGCCAGTTTGCCGAGCTCGCAGCCGAATTCCGCTGAGAACCAGTCGGATGGCGGCCGCCTCGCGAGAGAATGCATAAAAAAGCGCGAAAAATTGACGGGTGTGTGATGCATCTGTCTTTTCTTTTGGGCAAAAAAGAGTACAATATAAAGGGGATTTTGCGGGCTGCCCGTCCGCACCATCAACTTGTCATCCCAATACGAGCAAGCGGCAGGTCTTCCTGTCCGCATATGCTTTGGAAACCCAAGGAGTGAAGAGAAAATGAAGCAAGTTCCCGTAGGTGTATCCGCACGTCATATTCATGTTACGCAAAAGGATCTTGAGACGCTGTTCGGCGCCGGCGCCGAGCTCCACGTCATGAAGGAGCTCTCCCAACCGGGGCAATTCGCCGCGGAAGAGCAGGTTGCGGTCATCGGCCCCAAGGGCAAATTTGACAAGGTCCGCATTCTCGGACCGGTACGCAAAGCGACGCAGCTGGAAATCTCCCGCACCGACTCCTTCGCCATCGGCGTGAAGGCTCCGGTTCGCGAATCCGGCAACATCGCCGGGACTCCCGGCGTGAAGGTCGTCGGCCCCGCCGGTGAAGTTGAGCTCACCGAAGGCGCCATCGTGGCCGCCCGCCATATCCACTTCCATACGACCGATGCCGAAAAGTGGGGCATCAAGGACAAGCAGCTCTTGACCGTGCGCGTCAACACCGAGCGTCCGCTCGTTTTTGAGAATGTCATCGCCCGCGTATCGGACAGCTTCGCCCTCGATTTCCACATCGATACCGACGAAGCCAACGCCGCCGGCGCCAAAACCGGCGATTTGGCCGAGATCATCGGCTGAGTTTGATTCCATGCAAGAACAGACCCAGTACCGCACCGGTACTGGGTCTGTTGCTATGGGAAGACGAATGTTCCAAGCGGAATGCACTGCCATCAACAATGGGTTGGCATTTACCTATCGACTATTCAAGCTTGTTAGTGACTACAATGAGTTGCGTTTTATTGCCGCCCAGTTTATTTTCACCTTCGGTACGACCAATTGGGTTACCTGTAATTGTAACGGTTTGTCCGGTCTTGATTTGGTTACACAAACTTCTTGGCGCTACCACACTACCTCGCGAAAGCGATTTCCAAAGAATTAGCGGGAATAATTCCCATTGTTTCCATCCTAAAATAGCTTCGATAGAAAATAGCGGTCAAGATTTCCTCTATTCCCCACTAGCTATCAGACTGCATGTTGCGTCAAGCACTGACTTTCATCATGAGCCGCTTATTCAAGCACTGATTTCGATTATCAGCCATCTTTTAGGTAATTTAACCCAACCGAGCCAGCGAAAGGCTGGCTTTTTCCTGTCCGTAGATAAGGGCTGGAGCCCTATGATATAATGATCAGACGCAGAATGTTCTCAGGAGCTGCCTCAGCGCAGTTACTTAATGCATTTGTGAAGGATGTGACATCATCTTCATGAAAGACGAAAACCGCTCACCGGACTTAAAATCCGGCCCGGGCGCGAAAGCGAAAGACTACTCCAAATACTTCGATTTCTCCGACGCCAAGGTTCTGGCGGAAGAGGACGGCAAAACCACCTACCGCATCAAGGGACGCACGGTGCAGATCAATTCCCGGCCCGATTTCCGCGAGGGCAAGCGCCGTGGCAAGGAGACGGTCGAGGTTCATTATGACTTCCGGATTCCCGAAGATATGCGGGAGATCGGCGCCAGCAAGCTCTATCATCTGACCACCTACGGCTGCCAGATGAACGAGCATGATTCGGAGACGATGCGCGGCCTGCTGGAGCAGATGGGCTATATCGCCACGGAGGACCGCCGGGAAGCCGATATCATCCTGCTCAATACGTGCGCGATCCGCGAGAACGCCGAGGACAAGGTGTTCGGCGAGCTCGGCCATCTGAAGCACCTCAAGCTCGAGAAGCCGTCGCTGATCCTGGGCGTCTGCGGCTGCATGTCCCAGGAGGAGGCCGTCGTCGGCCGGATCATGAAAAAGCATCCGTTCGTCGACCTGATCTTCGGGACGCACAACATCCACCGGCTGCCGGAGCTCCTGCGCGAGGCGATGTTCAGCAAGGAGATGGTGATCGAGGTCTGGTCGAAGGAAGGGGACATCGTCGAGAACCTGCCCAAGAAGCGGGAAGGCATCAAGGCGTGGGTCGATATCATGTACGGCTGCGACAAGTTCTGCACCTACTGCATCGTTCCCTTCACCCGCGGCAAGGAGCGCAGCCGCCGGCCGGAGGACATCCTCGCCGAGGTGCGCGAGCTGGCCCGCCAGGGTTTCCAGGAGATCATGCTGCTCGGGCAGAATGTCAACGCTTATGGCAAAGACTTCGCGGATCTCGACTACCGCTTCGGCGATCTGATGGAGGATATCCGCAAGATCGACATTCCGCGGGTGAGGTTCACGACCTCGCATCCCCGCGATTTCGACGATCATCTGATCGAGGTGCTGGCGAAGAAAGGCAATCTGATGGAGCATATCCATCTGCCGGTGCAATCGGGCAGCTCCGAGATTCTGAAGAAGATGAGCCGCAAATATGACCGGGAGCAGTATCTGGAGCTCGTGCGCAAGATCCGGGCCGCCATTCCCGACGTCGTGCTGACCACCGATATCATCGTCGGCTTTCCCGGCGAAAAGGAGGAGCAGTTTGAGGAGACGCTGTCGCTCGTGCGGGCTGTCGGCTTCGACAGCGCCTTCACCTTCATTTATTCGCCCAGGGATGGGACGCCGGCGGCGGAGATGAAGGACGATATCCCGGAAGAGGTCAAGAAAAAGCGGCTGCAGCGCTTGAACGACGCCTTGAACGAATTTAGCCTGAGCGGCAATGAGAAGCTGAGAGGGCAGATCGTGGAGGTGCTGGTGGAGGGAGAAAGCAAGCAGAATCCGGATATTCTCTCCGCCCGCACGCGCACCAACAAGCTCGTTCACTTTGCCGGCCCGAAGGATCTGATCGGCCGCTTGGTCCAGGTACGGATCACCGAGCCGCAAACTTGGCTGCTGCGCGGGGAATGGCTCGAAGAGCCGGCCCTGCGGCATGCCTGAGGAGGGAATGCCGGTGGCTCCATCAACGAACCGTGAGGAAATTATTGAGAAGGCGCGCGAGCTGGCCGCTATCATCTCCCGTTCGGAGGAAGCGGAAATCTTCCGTAAGGCGGAAGAGAAGATCGGGAAGAGCGAGCATGTCCAGGGCTTAATTAAGGCCATTAAGAAAAAGCAAAAGGAAATCGTCGGCTTTGAAGCGCTGGGCAACAAGAAGATGGCCGCGAAGATCGAGCAGGAGATCGCCGTTCTCCAGGAAGAGCTGGACGGCATTCCGCTCGTTCGCGAATACCAGCAAATGCAGGTGGAGCTAAACGAGCTTCTACAGACGACCGTCGGCGCGGTGAAGGACACCGTGTCCGCGCGGATTGAGCTCGAGCGGGACAAGTAAGGAGCAGCAGGAAGCGGCTTACCCTCAAGAGAGAGGGAGAGCCGCTTCTTTTGCAATTGCAGGCAGGAAAGGGGAAGCCTATGGTACTGGGCAGGGAGCCGATCGGCAAACGCCGCAATCGGCACGAACCGCTGACAACCTTTTTGGCTATTCTGCTCGGCGCGCTGGGAGTGTGCTTGATCGGAGTCGGCCTCTACCGGGCTCTTCTCCAATGACCGTTGATCCCTATCCCCGCGCGCTTCTTTCGACGAGGTTTAAGATTTTTTTGGCGATGCGCGTGAACGAACGGCGAAGGCTGTTCGTCTAATTGCTGTCTGCAAGGAATCGGAACCGGGAGGTGCAAGGCGGAGTGGATTCGGAGGCAAGACTGGCTGAGCGCGCCCGCAGCGGCGATCTGAGCGCTCTGGCCGAGCTCGTCAAGGCGAACTATTCCTTTCTGTACAGCTACTTGCTCAAGATCACCTTGAATCCCGACCAGGCCGCCGATTTTACGCAGGATACCCTGCTTCGCGCCGTGGAGAAGATTCGCCAGTACGATGGGAAAGCGAAATTTTCCACCTGGCTGATCGCCGTCGCGACGCGGATCGTCATCGATTCGCAGCGGCGCAAGGGAACAGAGCGGAAGCTGTTGCGAGAGAAGGTGCGGGAGGAGGAGTCCGGACGGCTGCTCCGCTGGAAGCTGGAATCCTCCGGCGCCGAATGGCTGGACGTCTTGGACGCGCTCTCTCTCATGCCGCCGGAGATGCGTCTCGCGGTCGTGCTGAAGCATTATTACGGCTGCACCCAGCAGGAGATTGCGGCGCTTGCCGACATACCCGAGGGCACAGTGAAATCCCGCGTGCATTTGGGTTTGAAATGGCTGAGAAAGGAGCTGACGGAGCATGAAGCGACCGAGCAGGCAAAATCGGCGCCTTCGCGGCGTTGATCTGCTGGATTCGGCAGAGGGCGCGGGGGCGCAGCAGCCGGAAATCACCGATCCCGCCGATGAGGAGCTCGTCCGGCTGCTCAAGGTCGGCCTTGCTGCTCTCGACAAAGCGCTGCCGGCACAGGAGCCGGGCCTGCATGCGCTTGAAGCGGCGCTTGCCGCCTACCAAGCCTCGGTCCGCCGCCGCCTGCGGCTGGAGACGGCCGGTTTTCTCGGCGCCGCGGCGTTTATTTTCGCCATCTTCCTTGGCGTCATCGGCTGGGCTCCGCGGCTCTTCCTGCCGCTTCAGGCCGCTTGTCTGGCGATCCCCCTGCTGCTTTCCCTGCGACTAGGCAAGAACGGTAGAGAGAAGCGGGTGAAGCCATGAACGGGATTCTGGAGCTCATGCGAATCCGGCTCCCGGCGGACGCTCCGAGCGGCGAGAGCTTGCCGGTGTGGGCCTGGCTGCTGCTGGCGGCGCTGCTGCTCGCCCAGGGCATCTGGCTGTTTCGCGATGCGCGGAAGCGGGATGCGCGGCACTGGTTTTGGGGACTGTGGGGCTGCATTCAATTTCCCACCCCACTCGTCGTCTATTGGCTGCTGGTTCGCGGGGGAGCAAGGAGCATAAGGGAACGCTTGCGCAGATAATCTGGGCCGAACCGGGCGAAAGGAACGGACGAAACGATGGACTTGGCAGGAATAGACTGGAAGCTTCTGCTTCCTGTGATCGCGGTTCAATTGATCCTCATGATCGTGGCTTTGATCGATCTGGCGAGGAACGAGTCCTCTCGCGTCCGCGGCCCCAAATGGCTGTGGGCGATCCTGATCATTGCCGGCGAGCTTCTCGGGCCTGTCGCGTATTTTATTTTCGGCAGGAGGAACGACTGATGACGGAGATCCTAGCCGTTCAAGGGCTCACCAAGCGCTATGGCGGGATGACGGCCGTGGACGGAATCAGCTTCACCCTCGGCAAGAGCCGCGCGACGGCTCTTCTGGGTCCCAACGGAGCAGGCAAATCCACAACGCTGGCGATGCTCTGCGGGCTTCTGCAACCGACCGCCGGGCATGTGCGGATGGCGGCGGCGGAGCGGGAGGACCGCAGGAAGCGGATTGGCTATCTGCCGCAGCATCCGGTTTTCTTCAATTGGATGACGGGGCGGGAATATATGCGTTTCGCCGGGGAATTGTTCGGGCTGAAGGGAAAAAGATTGGAGAAGCGGGCGGACGAACTGCTCGCCAGGCTCGGTCTGGGAGATGCGGCAAAGCGGCGGATCATCGGCTACTCCGGCGGCATGAAGCAGCGCCTCGGAATCGCGCAGGCGATGATTCACGAGCCGGAGCTGCTCATCCTCGATGAACCCGTCTCCGCGCTCGATCCGGTCGGCCGCCGGGAATTAATCGACTTACTGCTGGCGCTCCGCAAGGAGACGAGTCTGCTGTTCTCCACCCATGTGCTTCCCGATGCAGAGGAATTGTGCCAGGATATCCTGATCATGAACAAAGGGCGGATTGCCCTCGCCGGCGACATCGAGGAGATCCGCCTCACCCACCGCAAGCCGCTCGTCACCATCGTGTCGGAACAGCCGCTGGCGGATTTCGCTTCGACTCTGGAAAAGCATCCGTTCATCCGCAGCTGGAAGCTCGCAGGCAGCGGGAAGGAGCTGCAGCTGGAAGTAGAGGAAAGTCAAGAGGCGCGTCCGCTTCTTCTCGCGGAGCTCGCCCGCCGGGCAATCCCGGTGGTCCGCTTCGAAGCTTCTTATTCGTCGCTGGAATCCTTGTTTCTGGAGGTGGTGGGAGCATGACGGCGTGGAGTGTCTTGTTCCGCAAGGAATGGCTGGAATTCCGGCGCAGCTATAAGGGAATCTGGATTCCCCTGGTGTTCCTGCTGCTCGGCATCTCCCAACCGGTATCCTTCTATCTGCTGCCGGATCTGCTGAAAACGGCGGGAAACCTGCCGCAAGGGAGCGTGATGCAGATTCCGATTCCTCAGCCGATGGAAGTGATGGCCGGCACATTGTCCCAATTCAGCTCACTGGGGCTTTTGGTTCTGGTGCTGGCCGCCATGGCCGCCATTGCCGGTGAGCGGAGAAGTGGGGCCGCTGAAATGATCATGGCCAAGCCGGTATCCCCATTGGCCTATATCGCGTCCAAGTGGCTCTCCTATCAGCTGCTATCCCTGGGAGCTTTGCTGCTCGGCTATCTGGGGGCATGGTATTACACGGACCTGCTGATCGGGCCGGTGAATCCCGGCAGAGCGCTTGCTGGCTTCGGGCTGTACGCTCTATGGTTCGCCTTCTGCCTGACGTTGACGCTGCTCCTCAGTACATGGCTCCGTTCGGGAGCCGCTGCAGCGGCCGGGACTCTGGTGACCGCTGCCGTCCTCTCCATTCTCTCGGGAACATTGCCGAAGTGGATGGGATGGTCTCCGGGAAGACTGACGGCGCACGCCCGGGAGTTCCTGCTGACCGGTGCGCCTTCTGCGCAATATGGACTCTGCCTGGGAGTCTCGACGCTTTTGCTGGTGCTCTTGGCAGTCGTTAATGTCATTAAATTCAAGCGCAGCTCGTACACATCCAGTGAGTGAATCGCGGGTGGAGCCGGAGAGCCGTCTGGAAATGATGATGGGAGAAGAGTTGCTGATCTGGACCCTGGTCCTTTCTAAGGTGCCGCCTATGTTGGCTATGGCGAGTTAGCCGTATACAGCGGCGAGAAGGAGCTCTATCTATCACATGAGCATGCGGATGGGCTGACCTGGCATGATTGACGATACTTTTTTGAAACCTGCGAGAGATGAAATCCGCTTTAATAAGGAATAGGAAGGTCTTTTCTTAAGTTTTTCATTATTTTTGAACCATAACAACGCGCTTTAAAAGTTCACAAAAAAACCATATTTATTGCAGCAACTTGTTTACTTTCATTATGTGGAAGGTATAATTAAGGTACATTAAGCAGGGGGAACTGCATATAATAAAGGAGCAGAAGGGAGGTCAACGGTATGGCTACGAGTAGCATTACTCAAAACATTGTCGTCAGAGATAAAAAAAGCAGCCGACAGTTGATTTCTGCGCTTGAAAATGCTGACAAGAAACGAAGCAAAGAGGTTTCTTATTCTAAGGCGCACAATGAAATCCGTGGAGAAAAAATCAAGGAGATCTTTCAGTCGCGCTCATGAAGGGTTATGTCGAAGTTCCCTTGCTTGAAATGATTCAACAGCTCGGAGAGGAGCATGTTAAAGAAATCCTCTCCGATTTTTCGTGCCCGAAAAGCAAAGATGTCGAATATTTCTTGAAGAATCGGGCAATAGAATTCGCCAAACAAAGGATAACGCAAACCCAATTGATTTTTGTACAATTTAAACAAGAAAACCGATTGGTCGCTTATTATTCACTTACAAATAAATCAATAACGGTCAAGAACTTGGGACTTTCGAATAGCCTAAGAAAAAAATATCTAAGTTTGGGACGAGGGACACAGTGAACAAAGGTTTCGTAATTCCTGCGCCACTTATTGCTCAACTTGGAAAAAACTTTACCGATGGTCTAAACACTGAACTTTCTGGGGACGAATTGCTAAAAATGGCTTTAGAGAAAGTTAGTGCTGCTCAGTTCATTCTTGGGGGAAAAATTGTTTATATTGAGTGTGAAGACGTTCCAAAGCTGTTAAAGTTTTATACCGATAACGGCTTCATAAGTTTTGCAAAAAGAGAAAAGGATTCAGAAGAGGAAGGCAGAATTTCAGGCACTCATTTAATTTAGTTGCTTAAAATTGTAAAGTAAATTGCATCGCGCGTTTCCAACAGCGATGGGCAGCCGGATGTTACGATCAGCCAATGGGCGGGCAACCTTCGCCAAGGGAAAACCCGTTCCCGCTCCGGACTAGGAGATCGCTGAATTGGCCGAGGCCAACTAAAGAGACAAGGGCAGGTCCTCGAGGAGCCTGCCCTTGTCTCTTATTATTGACCGCCCCGCTTCCGTTATCCGGAGACTGTGGCTTCGGTGGCTTCCATCGTTTCTTCCGGCGGCGGTACGGCGGCCGCTTCGCGCTCCTTGGAGCTGCCCCGCATGAACAGCCAGACGCCGGCCAGCAACAGGAGGCAGGCAACGCCCTGCAGCGGATTGACGGACTCCCCCAGCAGGTAATACGCCAGAATCGTCGAGCCCACCGGTTCTCCCACAATCGACATCGAGACGGTCGACGCCTTCAAGTACTTGAGCAGCCAGTTGAAGAGATAATGTCCGAACAGGGTGGGGACGACGGCCAGCAGCAGGAACAAGCCCCAATCGCGACCGGGATAATTAGTGAAGGAGGCACCGGCGGCCAGATTGTAGACAGCTAGAACACCCGCTCCCAGCAGGAAGACGAAGAAGCTGTACACGTAGGTGGTCATCGATTCCCGCAGCTTGGAGCCGAGCAGAACGTGGACGACGACCGAAATGGTTCCGATGAAGGACAGCAGGTCCCCGAACAGATTGCGCTGTGAGAGCCCGAAGTCTCCCCAGCCGATCAGCACCGCTCCGGCGATAGCGATCATCATACCGGCGATCGCAAGCGGGTGGTTGCGCACCCGGAACATCCAATAGGAGCCCAGCATGACCAGAACGGGCTCCAGAGCGATGATGGCCGTCGAGCTGGCGACTGAAGTATAGCGCAGCGAGTTCATCCAGAAGAGGAAATGCAGGCCGAGCGCAAGGCCGGACGAGCCGAGCAGCAGCCATTCCCTGCCGGCGATGCGGCGGATTTCCTCCCGGTGCCCGATCAGGAACGGGGAGAGAATCGCGCAGGTCATGAGCAGCCGGTACATGGCGATGACGGCTGCCGGAGCGGACGACCAGCGGATGAAGATCGAGGAGAACGAGATGGCGATGACACCGGCCAGCATGAGCAGGCCATAGAGCCCGTTGCTTTGCTTGGGACGGGTACGAAGGGGGGGCATGGCGGACGTTCCTTTCCGTTTCAGAGATGCTTGTTGATATTTCTCCATTATACATAACGGGACTCTTGCCCGCATCTTTCATTTCCCCGGCGTTATTTCCCAGGCAACCGCAAAAAGCGAGCGCATTCCGGCTTAATCGGCACATGCAGCTGCAAAGAGTATCAACCGTTGACAGAAGTCCCTCTCTTTTTCACAAATGGCCGTTGTTGTCCTCCTGTTTTCATGGTAAAACTAGGGTAGACGCTTTTATAGGAAAAGGAGAGATACTCTTGAAACTGGATTATAAAGATAAACTCGTGATGATCGGGGATTCCATCACCGACTGCGGCCGTAGCCGCCCCGTTGGGGAAGGATTGTTTGATGCCATCGGCAAAAGCTATGTCTCGCTGGTGGACGGGCTGCTCGGCTCGGCTTATCCGCAGCGCAACGTCCGGGTGGTCAACATGGGGACGAGCGGGGACACGGTTCGTCATCTGAAAGCCCGCTGGGAAACGGATGTGCTGGCGCTCGCTCCCGATTGGCTGTCCATCCTGATCGGCATCAACGATGTCTGGCGGCAGTTCGACACTCCGAACATCACCGAAGGCCATGTCTACATTGAAGAATACGAGTCTACCCTGGAGGAGCTTGTCGCCGAGACGCGCCCGACCGTCAAGGGTCTCGTGCTGATGACCCCTTTCTATCTGGAAAAGAACGGCTCCGATCCGATGCGCGCCACGATGGACCTCTATGGACAGACGGTCAAGAGGATCGCGGAAAAGCATGATTGCCTGTTCGTGGATTTGCAGGCGGCCTTTGACCGCATGCTCCGCCATATCTATCCGGCCACTCTCGCCTGGGACCGGGTCCATCCGAGTGTGCCGGGACAGATGTGCATCGCCCGCGCCTTCTTGAACACCGTCGGCTTTTCCTGGGAGGGAGAAGCGGAATAAGCGGAAGGCCGGCATTTTCCTCCTTCGCAAGCGAGCGCAATGATCAAAGGCCGCCATTCCGGGCTTTCCGGGAGGCGGCCTTCGGCGTTCGCGGCGGCAAGCCGGGTTGGAGCTCGGCTCAGGAGGCACCCAGCCCGCGCTTCCGGTCCTCCCGGTTGCCGGCGAGCAGGCGCAGCACTGCCGGAGCGAGGATCAACAGGAAGCATAGCGAGCCGAAAACGCGGCCGATCGTCGAGATGTACATGATCCCGCGGAAGGAAAGCCATTCATAGATTCGCATCCCGAGGATCGGCGCGAAGATGGCGGAAATTTGCGACAGGGTGATATAGAAAGCGATAGCCTTCTGCCGGGAAGGGGCGGGAAGGATTTCCAGCTGGCGGTTGAACAGGGACTGCGTGTAGCCGGCCGTTACGAAGGCTCCCAGGAGATCCATGACATAAACCGCCTTCATGGAAGAAGCGAAGAACCACATGATCGGATTGCAGGCCATTCCTAGGGTGGAGAGGAAGAGGGTGAACCCGTTCCCCTTGCGGTCGGCGACCTGCAGCCAGACGCGGAATCCGATCAGCGAGCCGATGGCGGAAGCGACCGTATCGATGCTGATCTCCATGTTGGTCGCATGAAGCAGATCCACCTTCACCTTGTTGAAGACGGGCCAGGCCATCATCCAGGCGAAGGTGAAAATCATGGCGGCGGTGCAGAACAGATAGAATTCCATGCCCGCCTGAAAGCGGAACGTGTTGGTGAAGGCCTTGAGCCGTTCGCGCGCGGATGCTTTCGGTTCGTCTGTTCCCGGCTCAGGAGACTCCCCGGCTGCCGCTGCCAGCGAAGCATCCTCGCTGGGGACGCGAAGGCGAAGGAAGCAATAGCATTCGACGAGGCCGCAGATCGCCCCGAGGGCATAGGCGGCTTGATAGCCTGCCGGAAACGAGTAATGGTCAATATACCAGCCGGCCAGCAGCACGATGCCCATGCCGATGAAGTTGGAATAGACATTGCGCTGAGCCATGACCTTGTTGCGGTATTGTATGGGGATGATCTCGCCCAGGATGGCCTGCCAGCTGACCGCGGAGACGGTGTTGGCTGCGGTATACAGCCCGACCAGCACGATGAGTGTTCGCACTTGCGCGAAGTGAAAGAACGGCAGCAGCGCCATGAGCACGAAGGACAGGCGGCTCGCGATCATGATGCCGGCGGCGATGCGCTTCTGGCTGTGGAAGCGGCCGATGATGGCGGCCGCAGGCAAGGTCGCCAGAATGGTCATGAGCGCGGGAACGGAATTCAGGAGTGCGTAATCCGTGTTCGTCGCGCCGAATTTGGCCGCGATGACCGCGAAGAAGGGGACTGTAAAGTTGATGCTTGCGGTAGAGGCGATGCCCATGCGCAAATTGCTGGTGATGTTCTTCCGGAGATACCGATACGCAAGGTCCATGACGCCCCTCCTCCTCCCGATAGAGATGCTCGTCGGGCACACAAGCTACATTGTACATTACCCGCATCTCTTAGGCACCCAAACCTTGTGAACAAATCGTGTCGTCCTATTTGCGGTTGTCGATGGCGTCCGACATCGTCTTGTCCGTCAGGTGCGCGTAGATCTGCGTCGTGTCAGGCGAGGCGTGACCGAGCTGCTCCTGCGTGCGGTACAGGTCGTTCTGGAGATAATAATCGGTGGCGAAGGAATGCCGCAGCTTGTGGACGGTCAGATAGGGCTTGCCGAAGCGCCGCGCGTATTTGATCACCATCTCCTGGATCGCCCGCCGCGTCATCCGCTTTCCTTCCTGTTGGCCGTTCGGAATGGTGAGGAAGAGCGCTTTTTCCTTTTTGGGCGGATGGTAATGGGCGGAGCGCTGCTCCAGATAGAGCGTGATATCCTCCAGGGCGTCCCCGCGGAAGTAGACGGGGGTTTTGAAGGTGTCGTCGTTCTTGCCTTTGCGGTAGACATGGGCAGTCTTCTTCTTCAGATCCAGGTCGTCCACGTTGAGGTTGACGACTTCGGACACGCGCAGCCCCGAGTTGAGGATCAGGCTGACGATGCAGGCGTCGCGGATTTTATTCAAATGGTAGCTGTACAAAGCTTGCTTGTTCTCGGCGATGTCCTCACCGAAGCCGCTGCGGATGTAGTCGATGAACTCGAGAATCTCCGCTTCCTGCAGCAGCTTGCCCTCCAGCTTGGCGGCCGTGTCCTTGGGGCGGTGCGTGCGCTTGATTTCCACCTTGGCCATGACATTGCGCTTCAGCAACGGATAGAAATCATCGTCTTCCGCGATCTGGCTCAGGTAATGGAACAGCGAGCGCAGCGAGGAAAGCTTGCGGGAGATCGTCGTCTTCGTGTTGGCTCCGTCCTTCTTGGAAGCGAGGAACATGCGGAAGTGATCGATGGTGTCCATGTGCAGCTTTTCCAATACCTCGATCGGGATATCCTGCATGCGGGTGGCATCCGTGATTCCTTCGGCCATCAGAAAATGGAAAAACTTCTCATAATCCCGCGTATACTCCAGAAGAGAGGACGGAGAGAGGTCGGGCAGCTTGTAGTTGATGAACTTTTCCACGTACCAGGGCATTTGGGGAATCCGTTTCTCCAATTCTTCCCGATCCCGGGCTTTGATGATGTTCATGGAAATCCTCCTATACCGGAACTGGCGATGAACCGCTGCTCTCATTGTACAGGAACAATCCGGCATGGAAAAGCGTGGAGCTTCGTTGCAAATCCGGCCAAAAGGGGTAATAATGAAGCTCGTGCTTGCGGAATGTCCGGAGGGGGAGAGAGATGAGAGAGAAAAAGGGGAAGCTTGCCGCGGCAGGCATGGCGCTCATCGTCCTGTTGATGGGAGCTGGCTGTTCCGGGCAGGCTGGGGAACGATCCGCCGGACCGTTAACCGCCGATGCCGGGACGCCAACTGCCGCCGGAATGCCGACCGCCACCGCGACGGCGGCTGCAGACGAGACGGTTCCGGCCGCGACACCTGCGGAAACCGTCGAGCCGCCGGCGGAACCGTCGTTGCCGGAAACGGTGAAGCGGGTGTCCCTCGCGGCTGTAGGGGATGTGCTGGTGCATTCCTCCGTTTGGAAGGACGCGAAAAAAGCGGACGGCTCCTTCGATTTCCGTCCGATGTTTAAGCAGGTTAAGGATCAGTTGGCCGATTCCGATATCACTTTTGCCAATTCGGAGAGCATCATCGGCGGAGAGAGCCTGGGCCTCTCCAGCTATCCGGTCTTCAACAGCCCGTTTGCGTTGGGCGACGCGCTGAAGGATGCGGGGATCGATGTGGTCTCCATGGCCAACAATCATTCCCTGGACTACCGGGAGAAGGGGATCCTCCAGGCAGCCGCGCACTGGAGCAAGCTGGGCATCCTCTACGCGGGGGCCAACCGCAGCGCCGCGGAGCGGGACCGAATCCGCATTCTGGAGCGGGACGGCGTGAAGATCGCCTTCCTGGCCTACACCTATGGCACGAACGGGATTCCCCTTCCTCGGGGGAAGGAATACCTCGTCAATCTGCTCGACAAGGACCGGCTGGCGGCGGATATCCGCCGGGCCAAGAGCGAGGCGGATGCCGTTGTCGTCAGCATCCATTGGGGAATCGAATACTCGCGGATGCCGAACGAGGAGCAAAAGGCGTGGGCTCAGCTCGCTGCCGACGAAGGAGCGACTGTCGTTCTCGGGCACCATCCGCATGTGCTGCAGCCGGTGGAATGGGTGACGGGGAGTCAGGGGAACCGGACGCTGGTCTTCTATTCACTGGGAAATTTCCTGGCCGCTCAGGAACAATCCGATCCTTACCGGCAGATCGGCGGGATCGCCCGGATGGATCTTGTCGTCAGGCGAACGGCCGCGGGAACGGTGGCGGAAGCGGAGAATCCGCAGCTCGCCCCGACCTATATTCAGTTCCGCAACTGGAAGGGGTACCGCATCGTTCCCCTCCGCGAGGCGCCGCTCAATCTTCTGCCGGAACGAAGCGGGTACGAGAAGGATACGGCTTCGCTGCTGAAGAAGTTTGCGCCGGACCTGCGTGTCAGCGAATAGATGACCGTTGCGAAGAACGCGCAGAAGCCGCCTTCTCCCAAGGGGAGAGGCGGCTTCTGCCATCCTTTCGGCGGTTGGCCTTGACGGCAGATCCAGGCTTGCCCGACCGAATGGACGAAGCTTGACGCTCCGCGGCCTTACGCGCGATTGCGGCCCATGGATCGCAGGATCAGGCTGACGATGAAGACGAGCACGATGGCCCCGATCAAAGCCGGGACGAAGTAGAAGCCGCCGATTACCGGGCCCCATTTGCCCAGAATCAAGCTGCCCAGCCAAGCGCCGACGAAGCCGGCGATAACGTTGCCGACGATGCCGCCCGGTACGTCGCGGCCTATGATCAGACCCGCGAGCCATCCGATGATCCCACCGATAATCAACGACCAAATGAATCCCATTGCTTGCTCCTCCTTTGTGTGATCGCTCTGACATATTGGTGCTGCCGGTTCGATGGTAACGATTAACCTGTCCAGCGGCAACATAAACGGGATGGCTCAAGGGGAATTCCCGCTGCCGCTCGCCGATGGTCTGCCGCCGCATCTGCATGTAGTATTGGCAGCCGCTGTGGCGTCTATACCCGTTCATCCGATGCGGGAGATGCGGGACGCTCGGGCAAGCCGCTAACGGGAACAACCGGGACCAAAAGGGAAAGGCAAGGCCGTCCGCCCCGCAGGAAGATACCTGGCGGCGCGGACGGCCTTATTTTGCCTGATGCGTATAGAGATGGTTAGGGGTAGACCTTGGCGGGATCGCGGTTCGGCAGAGGCAGGAACAGCAGGTTGACCGGCAGATTGGAGCCGAGGCCGGTCATGAAGGTCATATCCACCGTCTCATCCTCGTCTCCGGTCCGATAGAGCACGCAGACCTGATCCGGATCGGTCAGCATGCTTTCGTCGGTGACAGGGACCACCTGACCGTTCAACTCGGCCACTCCGGAGAACAAGCCGCCGCGGGCGTTGATGGCGATCATGGTATGCGCTTTGACCTTCACGGTGGCGCGGTAGAGAATGCCGTAATTGCCGCCGCTGTTCTCCGTCCGGCCGGTGAGCATGTCGGCTCCGAACATGTAGGGGTCGCGCTTGTCGTCCCCGTACAGAATGCGGTCGGCCTTGCTGCCGAGCGTCTGATTCACGTAAAAGGTTCGGTCCGCCCCCATGAAGGTGCCCCGCACATGGCCGTCGCGGTCAAGGGCCGGCAGAGCCGGCAAGGTCTTCAGCGGATCGTCGCCATCCTTGACGACGAAGGCGGTCAAGCGGATCGGCGACGGCGTGTGCAGGTCGGCGTGAACGGCCAGCACATCCTTGTAATTCAAGGCGGTCGCTCCGATGGACGGCATGATCAGCTTGCTCTCGCCCGGATTCAAAACAGTCTGGGTCGTCGCGCCGGTCAGCCGGCTGTTGAAATAATTGGTCGCAGCCACCTTGCCGGAATAAGCGCCGACCGGATTGGGGCCGGCCATGCCGGAAGCCCCGAGGGTAACCGTCTGAGGCGCGGTCCCTTCGTTCGTGGCTGCCAGATAGATGCGCAGCTTCTGTTGCGACGCGCTCTCGTGATAGATGAACATGCTCAAGTTGCCTTCCTGCGAATCGCTGTAGAGAACGCCGGGCCCACTCAGGCGCTCCGGGCTGTCCGAGATCATCAGCACGCGCTCGGTATCGGAATACTGGTACGGGATGTCGGTCATGCCGAGGACGGCGCTGCCGTCGATGTTGAACTTTTTGCCGACGGGAGTGAACAGCAGGTTGAACTCGTCTTGCGTGAACATCACGTCCGAAGTGACCGTAACGGTGCGGCTGTAGTCGGAAGAGAGGCCGTGCCTGTCCTCGACGCGCAGCGTGATCGTATGCTGACCCGCGGCGAAGAAAGCGGGCTCTTTGCCCGTCCACTCCGTCTTGGCGATGGAATTCTCGTCGTCGCTGGACATGTCGGTCACCTGGATCGGCTCGCCGATCTTGTAGACGCTCTTGTCCGTTTCAAAATAGGCGACCGGAGGCTGATTGGGCGGCTTGACGGTGACCGCGGCTGAATAAGGCGCGCTCCAGCCGTCGGTGACGTCATAGACGGAATGGGTGACCGTATAGGTTCCCGCTTGCGGAAAGACGGGCCAATTCCCATCCCAGCGCTCGTCGAGAATCCGGTCGGGGTTCACCGATGTGCCGGTGTAGGTCACCACCGTTTGACCGGCGTAAATCTCGCCGGGAGATACCTGGAAGTCGGCGGTGGCCTTCTTCTGTCCCCACGAGAGAGTGACGGTGCCGCCCGCGGCGCTCAGGGCGGAGCCGGTGGCATTCGCCCAGGCCCGGACGGGGATCATCGTGACGCCTTTGGTTTCGTATGTTTTGCCGGTGAACGAATAGGCAGTTCCGTTCAGTCGGTATTGCGAGGTGCCGGTCTTGAAACGGAGCTCGCTGCCGCCACTCCCGGCTACGGCTTCCTTGGCGGCGGCGTCATAGCGGACGGAATAGCCGTACCGGGCGGCCAATGTTTTCAGCGGCGCGTAGGTGACGCCGGCTTGAACCTTGGCGGGGAGAAGGGAGGAGTACGCGGTTCCGTTCAGGGATACCTTGGCCTGATCGAGATAAACGGTCAATATGTACTCCGGCACGATACCCGCGGAGTGGGCGGGGACGGCCGGAAGGGCCGCGAACAGCAGGGACAGGATCGTAAGCACGGGCAAAAAGCGTTTGACTCGTCTGGATGTTCCGTTCATCATGCTCTCCTTTGGTTGCATCAAATTTGGATGAATGAGGAAAAGGGGTGACAATGGATAGACGAGAAAGGCAAGAAAAAGTTGCGTTTTCGCCTAAATTGCTTCACATTTGTAAACAAAGCCGATTTGGCAGAGAACAAGAAAAAGGCTTGGTGATGAACGTGTCGGCATTGCCGATTGAACCGGTTTTGCCGGAATGGCGCGCGGCTCTCCGGGAGAAGGGAACGGCGGTGCTGGTCGCTCCGCCGGGAGCCGGCAAATCGACCCGCGCGCCGCTCGCACTGCTCGCAGAGCCCTGGCTTGCCGGGAAGAAGCTGCTCCTGCTGGAGCCGCGGCGCATCGCGGCCCGCAGCGTCGCCCGCTACATGGCCCGGCTGCTCCGGGAAGAGGTCGGTGAGACCGTCGGCTATCGGGTGCGCCTGGAAAGCCGGACGGGGCCGTCCACCCGGATCGAAGTGATTACCGAAGGCATTCTCACGCGAATGCTCCAGGACGACCCTGCCCTTGAAGGGGTAGGAGCGGTGCTGTTTGACGAATTTCACGAGCGCAGCCTGCAGGCGGATCTCGGGCTGGCGCTGTGCCTCGAGGCGCGGGAGCTGCTGCGGGAGGATCTGCGCCTCGCGGTCATGTCGGCGACGCTGGAGCCGGAGCCGGTCGCCCGGCTGATGGGCGACGCGCCGGTGGTGGTCAGCGAGGGAAGGTCCTTCCCGGTGGAGACGATCTACCGCGAGCGTCCGCTTGCGGACGGCTTCGGAGCGCTGGAAAGCGCCGTCGCCTCCGCCGTGCTGACCGCGCTCGACCGCGTCCAGGGCGACGTGCTCGCGTTCCTGCCGGGAGCGGCGGAGATTCGCCGCACGGAGGCGGCCTTGCAGGAGCGGCTCGCCGGCGGCGGGGGGGGCCCGGTGCTGCTGGCTCCACTGTACGGCGATTTGTCCGCCGAGCAGCAGGACCGCGCGCTCGCGCCCGCGCCTAGAGGCATGCGCAAGGTGGTGCTGGCCACGGCGATCGCCGAGACGAGCCTCACGGTGGAGGGAGTGCGCGCCGTCGTCGACAGCGGCCTCATGCGCGTCTCGCGCTTCTCGCCGCGCACCGGCATGTCGCGGCTCGTCACCGAGCCGGTCAGCCGGCCGGCCGCCGATCAGCGGCGCGGGCGCGCCGGGCGGGTCGCCCCCGGCGTCTGCTACCGGCTGTGGATGGCGGACGAGGACGGCCGCCTCGCCCCCCGCAGCACGCCGGAGCTGCTCGCGGCTGACCTCGCGCCGCTTGCGCTGGAGCTGGCCGCGTGGGGCGCGGCGGACGCCGGCGAGCTGCGCTGGCTCGACCCGCCGCCCGCGGCGGCGCTGGCCCAGGCTCGCGAGCTGCTCGGCCAGCTCGGCGCGCTTGACGCGTCCGGCGCGCTCACGCCGGACGGCCGGCGCATGGCCGCGCTCGGCCTGCACCCGCGGCTCGCGCGGATGCTGCTCGCGGCCCGCCGCTTGGGCGCGGGCCGCGCCGGCTGCGCGCTCGCGGCGCTGCTCGGCGAGCGCGACCCGTTCCGCGGCGGCTCGGGCGCGCCGCCCGACGCGGACCTGCGCGGGCGCGCCGCCGCCGTCCTCGCCGCCAGGCCCGGCGGCGACGGCGCGCTCGCGCGGCTCGCGGCGGAGGCGGAGCGGCTCGCCCGCCAGCTGACGCTGCCGGCGGCGGCTCCCGCTTCCGCCGCCGCGGCCGCGGAAGCGGCGGAGGCGAGCGGGCTCCTGCTCGCCTTCGCCTACCCGGACCGGATCGCCGAACGGCGGCCCGACGGACGCTACCGCTTGTCCGGCGGCCGCGGCGCCGTTCTCCCCGGCCCGCAGGCGCTGTCCGCCGCGCCCTACCTCGTCGCGGCGGATCTGGACGACCAGGGCAGCGACGGGCGCATCCGCCTCGCCGCGCCTCTGTCCGAGCGGGAGATCGCAGAGCATGCGGCGGAGCTGATCCGGGAAGAAGCCGCGATCTACTGGGACCCGGACGCGCAGGCGGTCCGCGCCAGGCAGCGGCGCTGCCTGGGAGCGCTCGTCCTGCAGGAAACGCCGCTTCCTTCCCCCGATCCGGAGCGGGTGAAGGAAGCCCTTCTGGCCGGCATCCGCCAGGCCGGCCTGGAGCTTCTGCCGTGGACAAAAGGAACCCGCGGCTGGGTGGAGCGCGTGGCCTTCCTCGCCCGGCTCATGCCGGAGGAATGGCCGGACGTCTCGCCGGAAGGGCTGCTGCGCGCCCTTCCGCAGTGGCTCGGCCCCTTCCTCGCGGGAATGAAGGGCCGCGCCGATCTGGAACGGCTGCCGCTGCAGAACGCGCTGGATTCCTTCCTGCCCTGGAGCAAGCGCCGCCAGCTGGACGAATGGGCTCCCACTCATCTCGACGTGCCGAGCGGCTCGCGCCTTCCCGTCGATTACAGCGACCCGGATTCACCCGTGCTGGCGGTTCGCCTGCAGGAGCTGTTCGGCTTGCAGGACACCCCCCGCATCGGCGGCGGGCGGGTGCCGGTGCTGCTTCACCTGCTGTCGCCCGCTCATCGGCCGGTTCAGGTTACGCGCGATCTGGCGAGCTTTTGGCGGACCGGCTATTTTGACGTAAAAAAGGATCTCAAGGGGCGTTACCCGAAGCATTATTGGCCGGACGATCCGACCTTGGCCGTGCCGACGAATCGGGTGCGCCCGCGTTGAACGTTGAGGGGGGAGCTGAGCGTGGATCGGGTGGCATTTCTTATATTGACGGAACGGGAAACGCTTCTTCCCGTATACACCCGGAGCGTGGGGCATTGGGATCATCAGGAAAAGACGGTGCGCGGGGACGGCTACCCGGCCTTCCAGTGGCTGTATTGTAGCTCCGGGGAAGGCGTTTTGCGCGTTCGCGGGGAGGAGCATGCGGTGCTTCCCGGTACGGGGATGTTCTTGTATCCGCATGAGCCCCACGAATATGAAGGAACGGAACCGTGGGAGCTCGATTGGATCACGCTGTATGGGCCGGAGGTCGAGCCGCTGGCCCGGCTGGCGGAGCTGACCCGCTCCGGCGTTTACAAGGTCCGCTCCCCCGAGCCGCTTCTTGCCCATCTGCGCAATGCTCAGGCCATCGCGCTTTCCCGCTGGCCGTTCGTGGGGACGGAATGCTCGAAGGCGGCGTATTCCCTGCTGCTCGATCTGACGAGTTGCCTGAATACAGGAACGTCGGGCAGTTCCGAACAGGGGACCGAGCGGCTTCAGCCCGTTTTTGACTACATGGAGGCCCACTACATGCGGGCGATTTCCCTGAACGAACTGGCCGCCGCCGCCGGTGTTTCGCCGAAGCACCTCTGCCTGATTTTCCGGCGGGCGGTTCGGATGCGACCCATGGAATACCTGAACCTGCTGCGGATCCGCAAGAGCAAGGAGATCATGCTGCAGGAGCGCAGCGTTCCGCTCAAGGCGATCGCGTCGCGCGTCGGCTTCGAGACTCCGGGCTACTTCAGTCTTCTCTTCAAAAAATCCGAAGGGATGACTCCGGACCTGTTCCGCAAGCTCAACCGTTTATTCTGATGAAGGAGGTTAAGCCGATGACACCGAACGAGAATCAAGCCGACAAGGAAAGCCGGGAGGACCGGGCAGACCGTGCGGACCATGCGGACCAGGAGAAGTCTCCATTAGCCGAACCGGATCAAGCCGCAAGCGAGGCGACGGCCTGGGCCGGGAGCCACGGCGCCCTCGAAAGAACCCTGCAGGCGGGCATTCACGGCGCGCCGGAGCTGCGCAGGGACGAAAAGCTGATCTATCTCGGGGAGTTCCGGGAGCGGGTGCTGAGGGTGCTGACCAAGCAGCAGCTTGCGGAAACAAAAGTGTATGAAGAGATCCGCGACGCTTTGACCGACCCGCGGGCCGGCAAGCTCGTCATTGACGGCGGCACTCCCGACCGGCACAACGATAAATACGAGAAGCTGGCGGCTTCGCTCGGCAAGCCGTATACCACTCGCCGCGACGCGGAGTTTCGGGGAGAAATCGGCCTTCTCGTGGTCAGCGATCATGCGGTCGATGTCCCCGATGAAGAGATCCGGGTCAAAACCCGCGAGGAGAAGCTCAGGGAGATAGGAGTTCCGGAGCAGCTGATCCGCGCCGCCGGCAAGAAGGTCTGCGTGAAATGCTACGCCCTGATTCAGGTGAAAGCTCCGGAAGAGAAAGACAAGTACCGCGTCATGACCATGCTGGACCGTCTCTTCGGCGAAAAGTGCCCCGGCCACGAACAGGCGGAGCAAGCGGTCCAGATTCGGTAAAACCGATGCTCTTATTTCCGCGCGATACTGGAAAACGGCCGCTGGATCGCAACCATGGGAATGGCCGTGAATGACCGCATTGCGTTACAGAAAATTTTAACGGTATATCCTGGCTCAACACGAAAATCGGTACTTGACGCGACCCGGTGAAGGATCGTGAATGGCTGCATCACGACATAGGAATTTTTAATGGTATAAAATATCACTATTCTGAGGAAAAGAGGGAATAGAGAGTAAATAGCGGTATTTTTTACTCTTAAATGATAGGCCAAGCCTTTTTTTCGTCGATCCAGCGGATTTAGCGATATTTTTTATCACTATTTTGCCAGTTAACGGTATAAATAGGGAAATAGCGGTATTTTTTATTATTATTTTCGGCACTCCGACTCGGAAGGCATGGTTAAGCACCGATTTCGTCGGGATGGACAGCGACGATTGGCGGAAGCAATTGTCCAAGTTTCGCACCAGCTATTCCCGCCGCTCGATCGCTGCTTCCTGACCATCCCCGCTCCGAAGCGGCTTGGCGCCTGCCTGTACATTGCGACGAAGGTCAACCATCCCCGCTCCGAACCAGCTTGGCGCCAGCCCCTACATTGCGGCGAAGGCCAAGAGACGAGGAGTCTGTCAGATGAAACATTTCGTCGGACAGACTCAGAAGTTCGAATCCTGGGGTAGTGAACCTGGGTCGCCGCCTCCTAGTGGCGCAAATCGATTTTTCGCTGACATTGACGCCGATTGCCGGTTTCTTAAGCTTGATCATTTTCTCGTTCGGCATGATACAGAGCTGCAAATACTCTGTAACAGAGAACGGTGGGAAGCGTCTTAAAGGTCCCTATGGGACCATATGCGGCCCTATATTGTGACCGTTTTCACAAACTCCGGTTGCTTTTTCTTGCTGTTTACCTAAAGCCGTTGCAACCGAGCCGGAAAAAGTGAATCGGCGTCTCCAATCATAGTGATAGCGTTTTCTTATCTCATGGTGATTCTTGTCATTTCCCTTCCTCTTCCAAATAACTACAATTAGAAACAGGGAGGAGATAAAGATGAAACAGTATTTTATCCATGCGGACCTTTTTGATGAAGAATATCAGCAGCTCTATTGTCGCGAAGAGAATGCCGGTGAAACTGAAACCGCTTACGTTCTGATTCGGGAAAAGACCGGCTCCCAACTCACGGTAGCGAAATCGGCCTGTCTCGAAATGACCGCGGATGAATATGAACGTCTCCGGGGGTTAAACGAAGGGTCTACCCAGTATGCCCGGGAAGCCTTCGCCCTCATTTCCTCGAAGCTGGAGCAGGTGCTGCACTCGGTTTAATCTCTCCGGGTCGAATTCCCCGCAGCTTGTTGCGTTGAACTAAATCGATGTTGGAGAGATACCTCGCAGCTTGCTGCGAGGAGATTCATTCCGGTTCGCATCGGCCGCGAAAGAAAAGTATTTACAGATTCGGAATGATTCGCTATAATCGGACACAGGAAGCACGACACCGTTCATCATATCCACTGTCAGGAAGCACCTGATATAGCCGAATAAGGCTATTCAGGTGCTTTTTTGTCGTTTGGAATCAGGCCGAAGGGAGGAAGCGGAATGAAGATGCGCGGATGGATCACCGGAGCGGCGGGAGTGGCGCTCATGGCCTTATCGGTCATCGGATATCTCATGTTCATGAAGGATTACGACCGCTCGCAGGCCACCATGGACACCCTCATGCCGATGAGAACCCTGCTCAGCGGCGAGCGGGTGGACGCGGCTCTCCTGCGCAAGGTCACCCTTCCGGTTGCCGCCCATCGCACGGATGCGATCCGGAAGCCGGAGGAGCTGATCGGCAAATACGTCATAGTGCCGATCGGGCGCGACGAGGAGATCGCCGCCTGGAAGCTGTCTGTGGACAAGCTCACACCGGCGGAGGGGGAGCGCTATTACAGTTTCAAGACCGATGCGGTGACCAATGTCAACAACATGGTCAGGCGAGGGGACCGCGTTGATGTCTGGGTGGAACTGAAGCAGCCGGCCGACGATCGGAAGGAGGAGAGAGTGACGGCGGTCAAGGTCATCGAGGGGTTGCCCGTCGCCGGGGTGAAGACGGCGGAAGGGGCGGAGGTCGGGGACAAGCCCGGGCTCGATGCCATGCTGGCAAGCGATGCCGCACAGCTTGCCGACTCCCGCGGCAAAGCTCCGGGCAAGCCGGAGCTCAATACCTACATCATGAGTGACGAGATCTATGCGGCTTACGCCGCCGCGGCTGCCGCCGGTATGATTCGGCTCGCTCTGCCGAATCTGACGCAGGGGGACAGCGGCCCCGCCCGGGTAACGTCCGAATTCACCGGCTGGATGGAACGGAATCCATCCATTGCCGAATCCATTGCACCTGTGCACAAGGAGGTCAAGCCATGAAGCTGCTTATCGGAACCCCTCACCCGGAGGCCTATCTTCGCTTCACCGATTCGAGCCAGGGAAGGCTGCAGGTGCAGACCGTATCGACCGGCGAACAGCTGCTTTTTCGCTTGGCGGAGCCGTTCGATCATGCGGCGATTGATCTGCAGCTGTTTGCCGACTGGTATCCGTGGGATCTGATCCGCGAACTGAACGCGCATAGAGAGGCCCATTCGGCCATCACTCTGATTCCCGACGACAAGATTTACGATTCGCTGTATCTGGAAGTGCTCGGCCGGCTTGCCGAGGCTTGCGGAATCACCGTGCTGCCGCGCGCTTTGTCGGCGGCGGAGGGAGCGGCCCTGCTGCTGGAAAGCCTCGCCGGAACGCCCGCGCCCATTCCCCGGACGGGGGCCGGCAAGGTCGTCGCCGTCTGGCCGGCCGGGAGTCGGGACGGAGCGTCCACCGTCGCGATCAATACGGCTCTCGCCATCGCCGGCCGCACCGGCTTGCGCGTCGGCCTCCTGGACCTGAACCTGAAGAATCCGACCCTGAGCGCCAACCTCAACCTGGAGTCGGGCGGCAAGACCAACGTGAAGCTGCGCCCGCGCCTGCAGACACGCTCTCTCACCCCGGAAGAGCTGCGGTCGGGTTGTGTTCCCTACCCGAGGATGAAGCAGGTTTCGGTTCTTCCCGGCACCTCCCGCAGAGATTCCGCGGGCGATTGCACCCCCGAGATGATCGACCATCTGCTCGCGATATCCCGGAGCGCCTTCGACGTGACGATCCTCGACTTGAACGGATACCCGGACAACGCGGCCACGATCTGCGGGGTCCGCGGTGCGGATTTCCGCTGGCTGGTCGCCACTCCCCGGTACGATTCCTACCGGACCGGGTGGCGGGAGTGGTACAACAGCTACTGGAAATACTGCGGACTCGCGGCAAGCGATATCCGCTTTGTCCTCAACCGCTCCTCCGGCAAGGGGGAGGCGGCAGCGGCAGCATCCTTTCTCGAGATGGAACCGGCCGCCGAGCTGCCGGAGCTGCCTGCCGGATTCGGGGCGAGGGCGGTGGATGAGGGAATTCCCTTCCACGACCAGGCCGGAGCGGAACCGTTTCGGGAAGCGGTCGTTCCGCTCGCCGCGCTGGCCGCTTCCGCCGCCGGGGCGGAAATGGATTTGCAGCCCGCGCGCAAGAAGGCGCTCTGGCAGCGCATCGGCAGCCGCTTGGCCTGGAATTGACCGGAAAGGAGGAGAGACGGATGGAACCCGCAAGACGGATGGAATCCCCGAGAATGCAAGACCGAATGAAGGCGCGCCAACTCTTCCGGCCGGACCGCTACCTGGAAGACCTCAAGCAGCAGGCGTCCCTTTTGGAGAATCGGCTCCATCAGGCCGGTGTCGCCTCCATCGGCGGCAGAATGGGTCTCACGGAGGCGGCCGCTGTCGTTCACGAGCATCTGACCGGCCGGGCGGCGAAGGACCCGGAGCTGCATCGCGATATTCTCCAGGCCGGACTCGGCGACCCGCGGGCGAGAGAGAGCATGAAAGCGATCATCGAAACGCTGCTCATGGAATACCGCATTGATATCGAGCCCTCCACCCTGATCGACGGCTGCAGTCCGACGGAGAGCATCTACGCGGAGACCTGCGGAGCGAGCCTGATCGAGGATCTGCTCCAGCTTCCCGATGTGGAGGAGATTCAGGTGATCGGCCGCGATATCTTTCTTCTCCGGAACGGGGAGCAATCTCTTCACCACCGGAGCTTCCCGACGCTTGGCGCGGTCCGCGTGCTCCAGGAAAGGCTTGCTCTCTGCGGCAAGAAGCCGATTCACGAACGGCAGCCGGTTCTGCAAACCTATCTCTGGAATCGCTCTCGGCTGGTCATGACCCGCGAGCCCTACACGGATGTGCCCAGCATTCATATCCGCAATTTCATTGTCAAGGATGTCACTTTGGATGCGCTCGTGGAGCTTGGGACCATCGACCGGCCGTCCGCCGTTCTCCTGAAGCGGCTCGTCCGCTATCACGCCAGCTTTTTGATCGGCGGCTCGACCAATACCGGGAAGACGACTTTTCTCTTCGCGCTCGCCCAGGAGACCGGCGAGAGGGAACGGCTGCGCACCCTGGAGAAGGATTTTGAGATCGCGCTGAGGGAGCGGCTGAAGGGCAAGCGCAACATCCTGGCCGCGCGGGAAGCGGAGGACCTGCATTTGTCCATGGAGGAAGCCTATAAGCCGCTGCTCGTCATGTCCCCGCACTGGGTGATTCTCGGCGAAGCCAAAGGAGCCGAAGTGGCTCAGGCGGTGCAAGGCTCCCTGCGCGGCCACGATGTCATGGCGACGATGCATACCAAATACCGCGAGTCGTTCCTGTCCGATGTGGAAGACATGATCAAGCAGGACGGGCGCTATCACGATCACCGGGATACCCAGAGCCGAATCGCCCGGGCGTTCAACATCGTCATCTTTCTCCGGCTTCTTCGGGTGAACGGCAGGAACCGCCGAGTCGTGACCGAAATCACGGAGCTGTACGTGAACGAGTCGGGGGAAGCGAGAGTGAAGCCGCTCGTAGAATGGTCTTACTCCGATCTGGTATGGAGGAGAACCGGCGAGACGCTGAGCCTTCCGCTGCAGAACCACTTGATCGCGAACGGAGCCAGCTTAAGCGAGCTGCAGGAACTGGGGGTAGCTCATGTTTGCTAGGCTTCCAGCGAACCCGCTGTTGCAGGACGCGGCCAAGACCGCCTTCCTCGGCATGTGGATCGTCGGCTTCTTCCTTCTCCTGCTGCTCGTTCTTCCGCACTTGGCCAAACGGCGCTTGCGGCGGCGGAGAATCCGCAGCTTCCGGGAGCCCGCGAAGCTCCGCGAGAGGGGGATGCTGCACCGGTTTGCCGGAATCAAGCAATTGGAGGAAGACATCGATTTCGCCGAATGGCGAATGGCTCCGGAGGTTCTCCTGGCGGTTATGCTCGCCTGTTTTCTCTTCGGCTTATTCGGCTCGCAGACGGCGATCAAGCTGCTGCAGGAGCAGTTTGCCGCCGGGGCGGATCGTCTGGCACGCGTGAATCCGTGGTTGATGAATGCCTGTGCGGGATTCATGGCGGGGGCACTGCCGGTCATCTACCTGAAATTTCGGGTGCAGAGGAAGCGGCGCCGGATCGCGCTCAAGATGATCATGCTCGTCCAGAACATCATCGGCCACTACAACCCGTCGCTCACCTTGACGGAGGTGTTGGTGAAGTCCGCCGGCACGATGCCCGTCGATGTCCGCAAGGAATGGAGCCGGCTGATCCTGAACCTGCATATGCAGTCGGTCGAAGCGGCGCTGCACGATTTCGCCCGCCGGATCGGCAACCATTGGGCCGACGATCTGGCCGATCTCATGCTGATGGGAGCCCAATACGGCACCGACATCACCCAGGCTCTGCACAAGCTGGTGTCGAGCATGCAGAAGGCGAAGAGCAACGAGGAGAAGCGGATGGCGATGATCACCGCCTACCGGATTGGAACCGTTCTGATGGTCGCCTTTGCCGGATTTGCGGTTTTGTTCAACAGCTATGCGGATACCGGAAACTTTCGCCATTACTTCCTGGAGCCGGGAGGTAGGAGGATCATGACATTTTCGATTTTAATCCTCTTCGCTTCCCTGCTCATGGTCGTCCGCTCGGGACGCAAGCCGTTTTGAGCTTCGCTTTGACCGGGCACTGGCCATGATCATTTTAGGAAAGGAGGAAATCACATGTTCCCGGCGGCGCTTTGGCAGCACGGCTACGCTCCGGTGCTCATGCTCCTGGTCTTTGCAATCGGCAGCGCGCTTCTCTGGCTGCCCCTCCTCAGCCGGATCCGGATTAACCGCATGAGCCGGATCGGCGCCTGGAGAGGCAAGCGTTCCCGTTTCCGGGAATCGCCAATAGTCCGGAGAAGGGAAGAGGTTCCCTTCGAGTTGCTGTCTCCTCGCACTCGCGCCTACCTGGAGCGAGCCAAACTGGCCGGTTTCGATGAGAGCTGGACCTATAGTCGGTTTCAGCTACTTCAGGCGGGGGCAGCCGGCTTGTTGGGAGTTCTGGTTCTCCTGCAGCGGATCTATCAAGCCGGTCTGGTCCTTTCCGCCGCTGAGTTCTCCGTCAGGACCGTTCTTCTCGCGGGTTTTGCGGCGCTGGCCGGCTGGTGGCTTCCCGAGCTTGCTCTGATCGGGATCGCGTCAAGAACTCGCAGCCGTTACCTGACCGAGATTTCCATGCTGGCCGAACGGCTCGCCCTGTGCATCAATGAGAATGCCGACCTGCGGGATGTCCTGCTCCGCGCGAGCCGTCCGCTCGTTCTCCTCAGGCCGGCCATCCTGGAGCTTGCCGCCATGTGGGGCAAAAATCAGCAGGAGGCGATCGAGAGGTTCAAGGAAGCGGTCGGCATCACCGAGGTCTTCCCCCTGGTCAACGCGCTGTATGCCTTAAGCCGCGCGGAAACCAAGGATGTTGTCCAAGTGCTGCGGGAACAGGCGAAGAGCATCGAAGCGACGCTCGAAGCGGACATCGCCCGCAGGATCGAGAACGCTCCGATCTGGATCAGCTTCTACATCATGATTCCGTTCGCCTGCGTGGTGCTGCTGTTTCTCTATCCATGGCTGGTGACGGTTCAGACCCAGCTGTGGAGCAGTTATTCCATCTCTTAAGGCAAGGAAGGATTCCAATGAGCAAGCTTGTGGTCAGCATCCTGCTGACGGTTTTAATGGCCGGCGCGGTTCTGGCCGTAGTCGGCAATCAACTGCTTCCGGCGACGGGAGCGGCCGGAACCCACACCCGGGAGCAAATTCAAGAAGCATTTCAGTAGCCTTGATTCCATCCATTCGATAGGAAAGCGGGTAATCATTATGTCCAAATTGATTGTTACGATCTGTCTCGCCGTGCTGTTGGCCGGCGCGGCGCTTTATGTGGGGGGCAAGCAGGTAGCCCCGGGCGTTGTCACCAAGGGAACGAGCATCAACACGGCCCTTACCAGCACGACCGTAAACACGACGACCGGCGCCGCGACCGTTACCGCTCCGTGATCCGCCGATGAGCAAATTGATCACGACGCTGCTCCTCACCGTTTTGCTGTTCGGCATGGCGGTGTATCTTTTTAACGGCGGTGGCGGGCTTAAGGACGCCCTTCGCACCGGACACAGCCGAGTAAGCAGCACGGTGCGAAGCTTTGACTACGTTTCCGATTAACCTGGACGAAGCAGATAGAACGGGAGAGAGTGCGATGCGCCAACGGATGAGCCGGTATGCGGGAACAGCGGTTCGGATCAAGAGCCTATTGGCCGATGAGAGGGGGATGTCCAACCTGCTCGTTACCTTGATGATTTTGCCGATTCTCCTGTTTCTGTGCTTTATGATCGTTCCCTTCTTCGTCTATACCATGAAGCTGGATCATTTGAACGCCATTGCGAGTCACGCCTTGAAGGAGGCGGAGGCGGTCGGGTACATGAGTCCGGCCATCGAGGCGGCGACGAGCGAACGGCTGGACCGTCTGGGGATGGGTGAGATTGCGGTGAAGGGAGTCTCCTATCCGGACTATGCGGGAAGCACGGAAGACAAGGTTCTGCGTGATTCGCCCGATCCGACGATCACGGTCGTCATCCGCTATCCGGCCCCGCCGCTCGCGCGAATGCTTCCGGCAATCGGCGGGTCTTCTTCGGCAGGGCGAACGGAGGGGTATTTTCAAGTCATCCTGTACGGACGAAGCGAGGCGTATGAATGATGGCAAAAGCGAGGATCGCCCGATCCGTCTGCAAGAACGAGGAGGGAGGGGCTGCGGTTCTGCTCATCACTCTTCTGGCCATTCTCTCCTTGACCGCTCTCTGGCTGGCTTCGGTGAATTGGAGCAAGCATGCGCTCACCCTGGACAAGGCAAAGCCGATTCTGGACCAGGCCACCCGCGCCGCCTCCCTCGACGTCGACCCCGCCGCGCTGGGCGAAGGAAGGCTGGTCTGGAACGAGGAGGCCGGGAAACGGAGCTTCACCGCATACCTCTATCGGAATTTACGGCTGGATGAAGACGGCAATCCCCTTGACGGCTCCATGCTGGCTGCCCCTCCGCTCATTCACTCGCTGGAGTTCGCCACCGCTCCCGCCTATCCGTTCACGCTGCATCGGAGCGTCGAGCTCTATGCGGGAACGGAGGATGAGACGGTTCGGGTGGTGGATGTCACCCTATACGGGCCGTCCGTGCTGTCGATCGTCGAGCTCCGGACCAAGAGCATCGGATCCGGTCGCTTGGAGCCGCTTATCCTCAGCAGTGTCTCCAGCATCCGCTATCGGTAGCGGTTCGCTGGGAATGCCAGCCGACCGCAAAACAGCGCAGGTCGCTCCCTTTTTTTGCAAGAGGCGACCTGCGCTGTTTGGTGTGCTGTCCATTAACCGCAATAATCCGCTCAGGAAGCGGAACCCGCCGCCGCTGCGGCCGTATTGTCAGGGGAGGAAACTTTTTCCACGCGGGGCGGCTCCACTGCCCCCGCCTGCGGGCGCCTGAGCTCGGTGACGACGATGCCGATCATGATCAGACCGGCGCCGAACAAGGCTTGCGGCGTCATCCGCTCCCCGGCGACGAGGAAACCGCCCGCCGCGGCAAAGATCGGCTCCGATGCGAAGATCAGAGCGGTGTGGCTCGGCGTTGTGAACCTCTGGAAATAGGTTTGCGCCCAATAGGCGAACGTCGTCGCGAAGAGAGAGCCGACGACCAGCGCGAACGCCACGCGCGGAGTGAGCATGACCTCCAGGCGGAACGCTTGACGCCAGTCCTCCGCGGCGAACGAGGAAGCCAAGCAGAGCGCCGACACGGTTAACAGCTGCATCCAGACCAGCGGGTAGACGTCGTGCTGCGCAGTGATTCTGTCCGTAAGCACGATATGGATGGCGAAGGCGAGCGCTCCAAGCAGGATGATGGCATCTCCCCATTGAAACGGCTCCGCCTTGTCGATGGACAGCAATCCGAGCCCGACAAACGCGATGCCGATTCCCAAGCTCATGGAGCGGGTGATGCGGCTCTTAAAGAAGATTCGCGAGAGCAGCGGGACCAGAATGACGAGAAACCCGGTGAGAAAGCCGGCCCGGGAAGCGGACGCATGGAGCAGGCCGACCGTTTGTCCGGCGAAGCCGCCATACAAAAAGACGCCGAGCACCAGGCCGTCGCGCACGGTGCTTGCGGTGAACCGGCCCCGGGAAGCGGCCGGCGACACTCGCCTGACGGCGAGGATGAACAGAGACGCAAGCCCAAACCGCACCGCCAGATAGGCGAACGCCGGCATGGCGTCCAAAGCATTTTTCACCACGATGAACATCAAGCCCCAAATCAGGGTTACTCCCAGCAATACGGCGTCAGCCAGATACGATTTCCTCAACAATTGCCCCTCCGACCCGATTCATCTTTTGCCGATTGTAGCACAGCCCGCCATGCGCGGCAATGGCCGCCGGGTCCCCAACTCTCGCCCGCCGGTGTGGCGGCATTGGAAACGGGGAACAGTAGAACCGTTCTCTCGAATTGGATAAGCGTTAGGAACAAACCCAATCCGACACGAGGAGGAAACCCATGAACAGCGAAACTTACCATACGCTCGGCAAGGATGAGGCGCTGGCGGCGCTGCACAGCGGTGAATCCGGCTTATCGGCTCAGGAGGCGGCTTCCCGGCTCGCTCGATATGGCAAGAATGAATTGAAAGAGGGCAAGCGCAAGTCGCTCCTGCAGAAGTTCCTCGAGCAGTTCAAGGACTTCATGGTCATCGTCCTGCTCGCTGCCGCCATCATCTCGGGGTTTCTCGGCGAGATTGCCGACGCGGCGATCATCTTTTTGGTCGTCGCCTTGAACGCCGTCCTCGGCGTCTTCCAGGAGGCCAAGGCGGAAAAGGCGCTCGACGCCTTGAAGCAGATGGCCGCGCCGTATGCCCGGGTGAAACGGGACGGCCGGATCGCCGCTGTTCGGGCGGATGAGCTTGTACCGGGCGACATCGTGCTGATGGAGGCGGGGGATTACATACCGGCCGATGTCCGGCTCATCGAGGCGGCCCGCCTCAAGATTGAGGAGGCCGTGCTCACCGGGGAATCCGTTCCGGCAGAGAAGACGATCCAGCCGTTGGAACAAGCGGATCTCGTCATCGGCGACCGGGTGAACATGGCCTATCTCGGCAGCAGTGTCACCTACGGACGGGGAATGGGTGTCGTCACCGCGACCGGGATGGAGACCGAGGTGGGCAAGATCGCCGGCTATCTGGCCGGCGACGAGCAAGATACTACGCCGCTTCAGCGCAAGCTGACCGAGCTGGGGAAGACCCTCACCGTCGGTGTGCTGGTCATCGCCGTGATCATCTTCGCGGCTGGCATGCTCCAGGGGAGGGGCTTCCTCGACATGTTCCTGACGGCGGTGAGCATCGCTGTGGCGGCCATTCCCGAAGGGCTGCCGGCAATCGTAACCATCGTGCTGGCCATGGGGGTGCAGAAGATGGCGAAGCGGAACGCGATCATCCGCAAGCTGCCCGCCGTCGAGACGCTGGGGAGCACCGAGATCATCTGTTCCGACAAGACCGGCACCCTTACCCAGAACAAAATGACGGTCAAACGCCTCTTTTTCGGAGGAGAGTGGCAGGGTGATGAGCGGCATCTTCCAAGCGATCCGGCCGGTCCGGCAAGCGGTCCGGCAAGCGATCCGGCAAGCGATCCGGCAAGCGATCCGGCAAGCGATCCGGCAAGCGATCCGGCAAGCGATCCGGCAAGCGATCCGGCAAAGGAACGCCTGCTGCAGATCATGAGCTTGTGCAACGATGCCAAAATGGCGGAGCCGGGAAGCGGCGAGCCGTCCAAGCTGGTCGGCGATCCTACGGAAACCGCGCTTGTCGCTTACGCGGAAGCTCAGGGCATGCGCAAGCGCGAGCTGGAAGGCAGGCTGCCGCGCCGGGCGGAGATTCCGTTCGACAGCGACCGCAAGCTGATGACGACCTTTCACGAGGAAGCGCCGGGCCAATACCTAGTGTTCACCAAAGGGGCGCCCGATGTGCTCGCCGGCCGCTGCACGGAAATCGCCGTCGGCGGCAAGGTCGAGGAGCTGGACGGCGGGCATCTGGAGCGGATTCATCAAGCCAACCGGGAGATGGCCGGCCAGGCGCTGCGTGTCCTGGCCATGGCTTACCACCGGGCGGACGCCTTGCCGACTGATCCGCGGCCGGAGGATTGGGAGAAGGGCATGATCTTCGTCGGCCTCGCCGGCATGATCGACCCGCCCCGTGAGGAAGTGAAGGCGGCGGTAGAGGTATGCCGGGGCGCCGGAATCCGTCCGGTGATGATCACCGGCGACCACAAGGATACGGCAGCGGCCATCGCCCGCGAGCTGGGCATTCTCACCCCCGGGGACGAAGCCATCACCGGCAGTGAGCTTGACAAGCTTTCGCCCGAGGAATTTGCCGCCCAGGTCGAGCGCTATTCCGTCTATGCGCGGGTTTCGCCGGAACATAAGGTGCGCATTGTCCGAGCCTGGCAGGACAAAGGCAAGGTGGTGGCCATGACCGGGGACGGCGTAAACGACGCGCCCGCGCTCAAGACCGCGGATATCGGAGTCGGCATGGGCATAACGGGCACGGACGTGTCCAAGGGCGCCTCCGACATGGTGCTGTCGGACGATAATTTCAGCACCATCGTCGTCGCGGTCGAAGAGGGGCGCAAGGTATACGGCAACATCAAGAAGGCGATTCAATATCTGCTGTCGGCCAATATCGGCGAGGTGCTCACGCTCTTCGTCGCCACGATGTTTGGCGCCGTCATTCTGTTTCCGATCCACATCCTGTGGATCAATCTCGTGACCGACACCTTCCCGGCGCTCGCGCTCGGGGTGGAGAAATCCGAGAAGGGCGTCATGAAGCGCCCGCCCCGGCCGGCGAGTGCCAGCGTCTTCGCGGAAGGAGCGGGATGGACGATCCTCTACCAGGGCGTGCTGGAGGCGGCCATCGTGCTCGGCATTTTCTTCTACGCGCTGGACCGCTACTCCTCCCCGGAGGCGATCACGATGGCATTCGCCGCTCTCGGACTCGTCCAGATCACCCATGCCTTCAACGTCCGTTCGCAGAGAGAGTCCATCTTTCGCATTGGCCTCCTGTCGAACCGCTGGATGCTGCTGGCTGCCGGGGCCTACACTCTGCTGCTGCTCATCGTCATGCTGGTTCCGTTTCTGCGGGATGTCTTCAGCTTGACGGCGCTCGGCAGGGAGCAATGGAGTCTCGTCATCGGCGGAGCGCTGCTCATTGTCGTGATCGTAGAGATCATCAAGGTTTTTACGAAGAAAGAACCGATTCCGCCCATCGTGTGATCGCACCGGATAACAAGCCGCTTCCCACGGGAGGCGGCTTTCTTCATTAAAATGAAACATGCTCTTGTTTCCCAGCGAGTGGGCCCCTACAATGAGAGCAAAGAAAGCAATTGGAATAGGATGGGATTGATATGGAAAAGCAAGTGGAACGGGTGTTTACCCAAGCGATCATCGCTTCGGCTTTGGACGGATTCGGCTTGTCCAGGGAAGGGCTGAAGCAGCTTGGGGACTTTGAAAACTATGTCTACCTCGCCTTCCGGGGAAGGGAAGCGACGATTTTGCGTTTTACGCACAGCAGTCACCGGTCGCCGCTAGAGGTTGAGAGTGAACTGGACTGGATGAACTATCTCGTACGCGAAGGTGTTCCCATGATGGGGCCGCTTCAGGCAAAGGACGGCCGGTTTATCCTGCCGCTGACGGCTGAGGACGGGACGGTGTTCAGCGCGGCGCTCTTTGAAAAGGCCGAAGGTCATCATGTTCGTTACGACGACCCGACGGAATGGAACGCGGCTCTGTTCGAGGAGTGGGGCCGCTTGACCGGCCAAATTCATCGGGCAACGCGCTCCTATGTGAAGCCGGCGCACCTGCCTTCCCGCCCGCATTGGGACGAGGACGAACTGGCGGAGAATGCGCATGATTATATTCGAGCAGGCGACGAGTGGATGCTGGAGCGGCTGAAAGCCGTGTTTGATCACCTGAAGGCACTGCCCAGGAAGGAAGACAGCTACGGTCTCCTGCATACGGATATGCACCCCGGAAATTTTTTTGTCGACAACGGCAAGATTCATCTCTTCGACTTCGATGACTGCGGCTATACGTGGTTTGTGCATGATCTGGCAATCCCGCTCTATTATTCGGTCGCATGGGGAGTTCCGGAATCCTATGGAGGGGATCGGGAGCGGTTTGCCGCCGACTATTTTCAAGCATTCTGGAAGGGCTATCGGAACGAGCATACGTTCGACCCTATCTGGCTCAAGGAAATGGAAGCCCAGCTCAAGTTGCGCGACCTGACCTTGTACCTGGTTATCAACAAGAAGCTGAGCCCGGAGGAGCTGGCGAAGAACGAGCGTCTCGGGCGCATGCTGGTAGACATTCGCCGCAGGATTCAACAGGATGTTCCGATCGCAAACGTTCGTTACGAAGAACTCATCGCTCTTTAACCCAATTGCAAGCCGTCCTTCCTATAGGAGGCATACATCGAAATGGGAGCCGGAGCGGCTTCCATTTTCGCTATTCGGTTCAGCACGAAACGGAGGGTTCCCCATCATGACGCAGACATTGACCATTCATCCCCTCGCTCCCGAGGATGAACCATCGGCATGCCGGGTGTTTGAAGCAGCGATTGCGGAAGCCTTCAAACAGCAAGGAATCGGTCACTGCAAGTCCGATATCTTCAAGGAAATCGAAGCCAAGAAGGAGCTTGTGCGCAGCTCGCTCGATCCGGCCGGCTCTCCCGTCACGTTCCTTGTCGCCGAATGCAAGGGGGAGGTAGTAGGCGCCATTTCGTTTGGACCGTGTGGCCAAGAGATCCAAACTTGTACGGAACACGAGCTGGACGGCGTGGGGGAGTTGGGCAGCCTCTATGTTTTGCCGAGAGCCCAGAACCAGGGCATAGGTTCTGCGCTCATCAAGGAAATGATCGCACTTCTTAAAAAAAGGGGAATCGACCGGTTTTGTCTGGACAGCGGCTATCTGGCCGCGCAGATAAGATGGCGAAGGAAGTTTGGCGAGCCATACAAAATCGTCGAGGACTTCTGGGGGCCGGATTCTCCGCATATGGTCTGGCTGTGTGAGGTGAAGGACTTTTGAAAGGACAGCCTAAGGAAACGGATTGATTTTCTTGAGGAGATGACGGAGAATGTCAGCATGGGCTTCAAGGCATTTTCCTGTACAAGCCCAATCTAGCTTACATAAGAATGAAAGCCGCGCAATAGTGCAGCCTGGTGAAGGAGCAGAAGGAATGTCCGAATATAGAGAGATGAAGATCGGTGTGGATGCAGGGGGGACCCTGATCAAAATCGCGTACAGCGGAGAGAGGGATGAACGCGGCGACGGTCTTCGCACGATTAAATTTCCAACCTCGCGGCTAGCGGGCGCGGCGGAATGGATCGCCCGTTACCCGGAGGCCCGAATCTGCATGACCGGAGGAAAAAGCCGTGTGCTCGCAAGCCTGCTGAAGCGGGAGGCCGCGGAGATCGGCGAGTTTGAAGCTACGGTTCGCGGAGCGCTCCATCTGCTGAAGCAGGAAGGGAGGGAGCTGGACTCCTTCATTCTGACGAACGCCGGAACGGGAACCTCGATCCATTATGTCGGCAGGGACGGCTCTCACCGGATCATCGGGACGGGAGTGGGCGGCGGCACGGTGCTGGGCCTGTCGTCGCTTCTGACCGGCGAAAGCGATTTTGACGCCATCGTCAAGGCATCGCTCGCCGGAGATCGGCAGCGGGTCGATCTGCTCGTTTCCCATATTTACGAAGGGGCGGAACCGCCGATTCCCGGGGATTTGACCGCGAGCAACTTCGGCAGCGTTCTGCAGAATAAGGAAGCCCCGGCGAAAGCGGATATCCTGCTGTCCGTGCTGGGCCTTGCGGGCGAAACCATCACGACCGTCAGCGTGATGGCGGCGGCCATGGCGGGAACCGGCAATGTGGTCTATGCCGGCTCTCTGTTCGAAGGAAACGCCCCGCTGTCCGGGATCGTCGAGAGGTACACCCGCATCCGCGAATGCGAGCCGTTTCTGCTCCCGAACGGAGGGTTTTGCGGAGCGGTCGGCGCGTGGCTGAGCCTCTCTTGACGGCGTCTTAGGTTAGCTTTTTCGGGATTTCTTAAGGATTTCATACACGCTGGCTGGCTGATGGGTTTGATTGAAGAAGAGCTCGCCATTTCGGATATGATCGATATAGAGAATTCCGTCCAGATGATCGATTTCATGCTGGATGCATCTCGCCAGATACCCGTCTGCTTCCAGGGTATTCTCTTTGCCCGCGCGATCCATCGTCGTGATCTTCACATGGTCGGCCCTGCGGACCATCCCGTAATAACCGGGATAGGATAGGCAGCCTTCGGCTCCGTATTGCTCGCCGCTTTGTTCCAAGATGACCGGGTTGATCAGCTCGATCAAGCCGTCGCCGCAGTCCATCACGATCACTCGCCGCATGATGCCGATTTGCGGGGCGGCGAGTCCGGCGCGCCCTTCCGCCGCATACAGCGTCTCCGCCAGATCGTCGAGCAGCCGGAACAACCGGTCATTCCATTCCGTCACCGGCTTGGCTGTCTTGCGCAGGATGGGGTCGCCAAACGGGAGTATCGGTCTTGTTGTCATGGGGGGAATTCCTTTCTGTTCTCGAATTAGCCGGCGGACACTTTGTCCTCGGCGGTAAAGCGCCACAGATCATTGGGCGTGCATTCCAGCGCCTTGCACAGGGCGTCCAGGGTGTCCGCCTTCATCTGCCTCGGCTGACCGGCGATGAGCGCGCTGAGAGAGGGCGCGGACAGCTCGTAACCCGCTTTCTCCTTCAGCAGCCGCCCGAGCGCCGCACCGGACCAGATTCCTCTCGCCGCCATCACTTGGCGAAGCATCCATACGAGCATGAATTTCTTCACGACCTTTCGGAAAAGGGGATTAAGGTGCTGCCGAATATTTTAAGGTGGCGCCTTATAAGAGTATCACATTACCCGGCTATCTGCACAGAGGATTGCATTGGGCTCGATTGCGGGTAATACTATAGGAAAAGGATGGGGGAGGAAACGGATTATGCTTAGCCGCTATCGGATTGACGGCAAGAGCAAGGCCACGCTGGACAAGTACGACCCCGAGGACACGGGGAAATTCAAAGACCGCGAGGAAGTCGAAGAGGAATTTGAGAAGCTGAAGGAAGAGCTTCAGGAAGAGCAGGAAAAGCTGTTTGCGAGCAAGACCAACGGAGTTCTGATTCTCTTCCAGGGTATGGATTGCAGCGGCAAGGACGGCGTGATCAAGAAGGTTCTGTCCGAGCTCAACCCGCAGGGATTCCGGGCGGAGAGCTTCAAGGCGCCGACTACGGAGGAAGCCGCTCACGATTTTCTCTGGAGGACGCACAAGGTGACTCCGTCCAAGGGCTTCATCACCGCGTTCAACCGCTCTTATTATGAGGATGTCCTGATCACCCGCGTCCACAAAATGATTGACGAGAGAGAGGCAGAGCGCCGCTTCAAGCACATCGAGCGGTTCGAGAAGCTGCTTGCCGACAGCGGCATCGCCATCGTCAAGCTGTTCCTGCATATTTCTCCGGACTTCCAGCTGCAAAAAATCCAGGAGCGAATGGTGAATCCGGAGAAGCTGTGGAAATTCGACCACAGCGACCTGGAGGAAAGGCGGTACTGGGTCGACTATCAGAACGCCTACAACGATGTCTTCGCGGAGACGTCGACCAAGCGCAATCCCTGGTATATCGTGCCGGCCAACCATCGTTGGTTCCGTGATTACCTGGCGCTCAAGATCATCGTGTCGGCGTTCAAGGACTTGAATCTCGCTTACCCGAAGGTTGACCTAAACCGGTATCAGTCCCTCATCCAGGATGATTCTCTGGTGAAGAAGACCGCCGAGAAGGACGTGGAGAAGCTGGAAACAAGCCGAGCAAAGTGACCGACCGGGACCGACTGATAAACCGGGATTGATAAACCTGGACCGATAAACCTGGACCGATAAAAAAGAGGCGTACGCGCGCGAGCCCCCGCTCCGCTGGTACGCCTCTTTGCGCGTGAAGCGACGCGTACGGAGGCAAGGCCGCCCTTCGGAGCCGCCCGTCACCCGGCTGCTTGCCGTCAGGTCCGCTCGCGGCCCGCCACCTGGCTGCTTGCCGTCAGGTCCGCTCGCGGCCCGTCACCCGGCTGCTCGCCGTCAGGTCCGCTCGCGGCCCGTCACCCGGCTGCTCGCCGTCAGGTCCGCTCGCGGCCCGTCACCCGGCTGCTTGCCGTCAGGTCCGCTCGCGGCCCGTCATCTGCTGCCAGACGGAGCCCGCCGCTTCTTCGCCGCTCTCAATCCGCTGAATAGCCATCCGGATCTGCAGCCGCACTTCGAATTCCGCATCGTCCTGCGCGGTACGCAGAGCGGGCAGCATGTGCTCGTCGCCGGCCTCGTACAGGAAGCGGGCGGCCCGCCAGCGGACCAGCTTGTTTGGGTCTTGCAGAGCGGCCGCCAGCGGACCCGCCGCCTCCGGATCGCCGATGTCGGACAGCGTGTCGCCAACCGTTCGGCGGACGATGGGAGACGGGTCCTGCAGAGCTTCATAGAGCAGCTTCATCGCTTGCGCATTCCGCACGTCTCCGAGATAGACGGCGGCCAGTCTGCGGATAGAGACCTTCTCATCCCGCAGCGCCGTTTCCAGCAGGGGAAGGGCTTCCTCCGCCGGCTTTATCCTTTCCAGAGCCGCGTAGCGGACTTGCCAATCCTCGTGGCGCAGGGCTTTCTCCGCCTCCGTGAAGGAGGCAGGCCGTTCTTCTGGCGACTCGCCGGGTATCAGGCGGCCGGCGCCTGCAACCAACTCCGCCAAGCGTTTGTCGGGGTACGCCGCCTCCAGTTCGGCCGCCACTTCGGCGAGGACGTCCTTCAGCTCTCCGTAGCGGACTCCGTGCTCCTCCAGCTTGCGTTCCTTGATCAGATTGGGCGAGGCCAGCCCGGCTTCCATCGCCGCCGCGGCAAACCGCGGGGGGAGCCCCAGCCGCTCCTCCTCTTCTCCGGCATAAGCGCGAAGCTGCATGGGGATTCCCCGGAAAAATTGCACGGCAACCCGCACCTCTCCCCAGGAATCGGCCGGCAATGGCTGCGGCGCAGCGCTGCCGGAGGAGACACCGGGGGAAGGAGCGACCGTCTTCTCTCCGAGAATTTCACGAACCTGGCGCAGAATGGGCTGCCAATCGCTTTTCGGGTGGCGGTCAAGGGCCATAAAATCGGCGGCATGGTACAAGCCGGTCACGCCGGGAATGGCCAGGAGGCGGCGCACCGCTTCCGGCGCTCGGTCCAAAGTGGCGGGCGTATAGGTTCGGCGGTCCCCCGCCGGCAGGGTTTCATCCAGGTTCAGCTTCATGGAATTCGGACTCGGTGTCGGTTCAATGGATACCAGCTGCATGCGGATCACTCCCCTTCGCGGAATCTAACCTTGCTTTCTCTATGATAGCACAAGCGGGCAGTGAAACAGTAGAAGTCGGAAATGTCAGCCATAGATAGAAGTATTGCAGGAAGAAACGGATATAATCATTTTATACCGGGATAATTTTCCGGTTACGGATTGCATTTCGTAATTGTTTCCGGTAAAGTAAGTACTTGTTGCACACCCTGCAGCGGCACACAACAGATAAGAAGAGAGAGGGAGGGAGGTAACCAGATGTACAAGAAAGCCATGCTTGGCGCACTCATCCTGTCCTTGTCCTTGTCCGTGGCGGCATGTTCCTCGGACAACAAGAAGGACGCGGCATACGCCGCTCCGACCCAGTCGGCCGCCGCAACGGTCGCGGCATCCGCCGCTCCGACCGCCGTTCCTGCGGAAGACGCCAGCCTGTATCAGGCCAAGGCTTACATAGCCGGACGCCTTGCCGAGGAGAAGATCGGTCAGCTGTTTGCCCAGGAGACAACGCCGGATGGCAAGCCGGTGCTCAACTCCAACATCGCCACCACGAAGACGGCAGCAGCCGATTTCCTAAACGCCTATCTGGACCCGGCGCTCACCGAAAAGGTGATTGGCTACTACGTAACAGATGAGAAAGCGGGCGCGCCGATTCAAGTGAAGGCCGAGAAGTTCGTCACGGCTTCCATTCTCGACACGGCCTCGAAGGATGACGTGACTTTCTCAGGGACCGCCGATGAAGTCAAGATGACCTTGAAGGACGGCGGCGTCTACACCGCCAAGAAAACCGCCCAAGGCGGCTACATCATCAGCGACATTGTAAACAAGCCATAATCTTGCGGCGCAAACGCGCAAAGAACCGGAGTCCCTTCGCGGGGACTCCGGCTTTTTGCAATGATGCGCGCTAGCCAAGTTAGGCACAACTAATCAACAGGAACGCTCATACGTTATGCGGACGACCTGGTCATTGAATACAGGGTGCATAACAAAAGGAATTCTACCGAAATAATGGGACATCTCCACTATACTTTACTAAGAAAACTCACAGACCTAAACATTATCCCCAATAAAAATTGTTGCTGAATTAGCAGGAGTCATTTGCAGCTGTCCATCTTCTATCGTAGTGATGTATCCAGTCATATAAGTGCGAAGATAATAGTTCATTGGTGCACCATAAAACTCATGAGCGTTATATTCTCTATACGTTAGTGAGCCCTTATAGTGAAAGGGATTTGATTGGATAGACAACCATTGAAAATCTACTGATTGCTGAAGATACATATCAAAATTTACATATTGTATCTGTTCATAATCCTCCATAATTAGAGTCCATGTTGAATATACGTTAGTTCCCCAATAAGTTATGGTCATATCCAATTTGCCTAAAAGAACTAGTGGAGAGGTTGTGCTATCGCTTTGCATAGCAGCGTCACTGCTTTGCGGATCAGCATTACTAAGCTGCAAGGTATCACCATTTCTGTAAACATTATATTCTTGAACCTGGACGTTTGTCGCCCCTTCTGGAATTACCCCAGAGTTTATTACAGTTTGGCCTTTTTCATTTGTTGTTACTGTGTAGTCATTTCTTGTTGACGGCTGAACTTGATTTTCCGCAAAGGCCGGCAGTACAAACATAACCGATAAGCAAACAGATAAAAGTACAGAAACCAGTTTTTTCATGTTAGACCCACCTTCCAAGTAATGGTATTTTCAATACTTGTATATCATATCATTTGTAGGGAATTTTTGTTATAATAGTTTTCAATGACTTACAAAAACATTTTTATAAATTAAAATTAATGAGATAGCTAAGAGGGAGATGGCGTGTTATGGATAATATAAAATTTAAAAATGGAAAGATGTTCGTTCTTATCTCTGAAAAATATGTTTTAGTCATAGAAGCAACAAAAAAAATGAAATTTGATAGCGAACGATTTTTTGAAGATCAAGCCGCTCTATACTTATTGCCTAATGAAGTAGGGTTTGAAGAAGTAGATGATGCTCTGTTGACAGATAAGGCAGGAGGAAGGTTGCTCAGAGTAAAAGATTTACTTGACCTAGTAGAAACTCTTAACGAACAATCTCCATATATAGAAAGAAACTGAAGAAATTATTATTAAACGGCCATTAATCAAGTTGGAGGGTATGCCATCGCTAAAGTGGATGTTCTCAAGCCAATTCGGATTTTTGCCCTAAAGATAGCGCCCACGCTGGGTGTAATGAAAAGGAAGGAAATTTCAGGAAATAAACGGACGCTGGATCCCGGGGTTCAGGCCCCCGATCCGAGTAGTCGCCCTCCAGCAAGGTCGTTATAGCGGAAAGATCTGTCATCCAGAGCTTTGCGGCAAGCGGCCAATCTTTGTTGATGAGAACAATGCTGGAACCGTAGTTAGTGTGGAGTTGCTGGAGAACAAAAGCCTGGTATTCCGAATGAGGAACGAAAACGGGTTTCAATGAGGAACGCAGTTTGGATGGTACGAGGAACCCTTGTCCCATCTACCTCGGCGAATGCCGAGAGGCTATGAAAAGTAAGAGGAGGGCTTTCGCCCTCCAATGCAATTCCAGTTCTCTACTCAACCAGGAAGTATGGAATTTGCGCATCCATCCAGATCGCTCACGGTTAACGTTCGACGTCATAAGACGCCGGCAGGCGTTTATCCATATGTATACGGCCGTCATTCAACCGCAGGCTCGCTGCCAGATGCAGGGACTGAACCCGATCCGGCCCATCAGCAGCACAGCCACCATCGCAAAGGTCAGGGGAATCAGCGCGAGTAGGAAGATATGCGTGATGGACGAGAACATGGCGTGGACAATCTTGTCGAGAATCTGCGGCGGAATCTTGGCCCGCTCGGCATCGGTGAACAGGGAGCGGGTATCCCCCCGCCTAAAAGGGCTATCGCACCGTCGTCCGCTTCTCGCCCGCCCCTCACGCAGCCGTGTATAAATAGCAAAGTTGAAAGCGGGGGTCAAGGGTTTTTTGAGCAACCGCCTGATATTCCGCTGCAAACGTGACAGCTTGGAGAATTTTTGCACAGAAATCGGCGTGGCAAGACTATAGCGAAGGACGGTTTCGCCCGCTATTATCCGATTTTTCGCCATGGAGCGGGGGCAAGCCGGAGCCAAGGGACCACCTTGACAGATACTATATCTTGAAGTATTGTTTGTTTTGCCATCTACATATGGACGAGCTAACGGATTCACCGCAAGATTTTCCGCGATAATGGAGAGCAGCGCCTTGAAGATTTGTCAAGGGATGTATGCGCTTTATTTTCCTGCGGGCTTGTGGAATTTGTCACTTTTTCAGGTTAGGGGATAGTCATCATGCTAATGAAAATCCGCAAGCGGGACGGCCGGGAAGCGCCGTTCACCATCGAGAAGATCGGACAAGCCATCTGGAAGGCGGCATCGGCGACAGGGGAGGCAGGGTACGACCAGGCCATCCGGTTGGCCGAGCAGGTCACCTTGGAGCTGGAGCAGGACCACTCGCACCGCGTCCCCCATGTGGAGGATATTCAGGATACGGTCGAGCGGGTGCTGATCAAATCCGGGCTTGCCGAAACCTCGAAGGCTTACATCCTGTACCGGGCGGAACGGACCCGGTCCCGCGAGATGAACATGCGGCTGATGAAAGTCTATGAGGACCTCACCTATCAGGATGCCGAGAACAATGACCTCAAGCGGGAGAATGCCAACATCGACGGCAACACAGCGATGGGAACCATGCTCAAATACGGCTCCGAGGGAGCCAAGCAGTTCTACGAGCTGTTCGTGCTGAAGCCGGAGCACGCCCGCGCGCACAAGCAGGGCGACATTCATATCCACGACCTCGATTTCCTCACGCTGACGACGACATGCTGTCAGATCGACATCCAGAAGCTGTTCGAAGGCGGCTTTGGCACCGGCCACGGCGAGCTGCGCGAGCCCAACGACATCAACAGCTATTCGGCGCTGGCCTGCATCGCCATCCAATCCAACCAGAACGACCAGCACGGCGGGCAGAGCATCCCCAACTTCGACTACGGAATGGCGGCGGGAGTGGCCAAAACCTACAGCCGCCTTTATAAGAATAATCTATTGAAGGCCGCAGAGCTGCTCGGCGGCAATGCTACGGCGGCCAAGAGCGGCATGACGCGGCTGTTCGAGGAGTGGAAGGCGCGCGGAACCGTTCCGCGCCTGGTCCGAACGGCAGCGGAGCTTACGGCGGAGCTCGGCGAGCTGGCCGAGGCGGTCGGCGATCCTCTGCTGGCGCGGAAGGCCCAGCAGTTCGCGCTGGCCGAAGCCGGCGCCGAGACGGAGCGCAGCACCTATCAGGCGATGGAGGCGCTGATCCACAACCTGAACACGATGCACAGCCGCGCGGGCGCGCAGATCCCGTTCAGCTCGATCAATTACGGCACCGACCGTTCGCCTGAGGGAAGGCTGGTCGTCCGCAGCATTCTGCTCGCCACGGAAGCCGGGCTGGGGCATGGCGAGACGCCGATCTTTCCGATTCAGATTTTTCGCGTGAAGGAAGGCATCAACTACAATCCGGAAGATCCGAATTACGATCTGTTCCAATTGGCCTGCCGCGTCAGCGCCAAGCGGCTGTTCCCTAATTTTTCCTTCATCGACGCTCCCTTCAACCTGCAGTATTACCGGGAGGGGCGGCCGGAGACGGAGATCGCCTACATGGGCTGCCGCACCCGCGTGATCGGCAACGTGCACGACCGCGAACGGGAAGTGACGCACGGCCGGGGCAACCTGAGCTTCACGACGATTCCGCTGCCCCGCCTCGCGATCAAGCACCGCTCCGACATCGCTGGTTTTTTTGCCGAACTGGACGAGAAGATTGATCTGGTCATCGAGCAGCTGCTGGAGCGCTTTGAAATTCAGGCCGCCAAAAAGGTAAAGAACTTCCCCTTCCTCATGGGGCAAGGCATCTGGATCGATTCCGAGAAGCTTGGCCGCGAGGATACGATCCGCGAGGTGCTCAAGCACGGCAGCCTGTCGGTCGGGTTCATCGGCCTCGCCGAATGCCTCAAGGCGCTCACCGGCGAGCATCACGGCGAATCGGAAGCCGCGCGCGAGCTGGGGCTGCAAATTATCGAACACATGCGGAAACGGATGGACGAGGCGAGCGAGCTCCATCAATTGAATTTTACGCTGCTGGCCACTCCGGCCGAAGGAACGGCGGGACGGTTCGTCAAGCTGGACCGCAAGCGCTACGGCCTCATTCCGGGCGTGACCGACCGCGATTACTACACGAACGGATTCCACGTTCCCGTCTATCACAAGCTGACGGCCTTCGAGAAAATCCGCATCGAAGCCCCCTATCACGAGCTGACAAACGCTGGCCATATCACCTATGTCGAGCTGGATGGTGATCCAACGTACAATCTCCCGGCATTTGAGAAGATCGTCCGCGCGATGAAGGAGGCGGGGATCGGCTACGGCTCGATCAACCACCCGCTGGACCGCGATCCGGTCTGCGGCTATAGCGGCGTCATCGAGGACGCATGCCCCGCTTGCGGGCGGACGGAAGCGGACGGGCGCGGCTCGTTCGAGCGCATTCGCCGGATCACCGGCTACCTGGTCGGCACCCTCGACCGGTTCAACGACGCGAAGAAGGCGGAAGAACGGGACCGGGTCAAGCATGGATAAAGTTGCCCTCCGATCGGGCGGTGCCCTGCTTCGAATAGCCGGCGTGGTGGAGGATTCCATCGTGGACGGGCCGGGGCTGCGGTTCACCGTATTCGCCCAAGGCTGCTCGCATGCCTGCCCGGGCTGCCACAATCCGCACACCCATGCTTACGGGGGCGGTCACTCCGCGTCGGTCGCCGACCTGCTGGCCCGGGTTCGGGCCAACCCGCTGCTCGACGGAGTAACCCTGAGCGGCGGCGAGCCCTTCGATCAGGCGGAAGGGCTCGCCGATCTGGCGAGCGGCGTTCACGCCCTGGGCTTGTCCGTCATGACCTATACCGGCTACGCCTTGGAGCGCCTCCTCGCCCGGGAGGGATCGGTCCCCGGCTGGCGCAAGCTGCTGGCGGAGACGGATATCCTGGTGGACGGCCCGTTTGTCGCCCGCTTGCGCGATCCGCTGCTGCCTTTCCGCGGCTCGTCCAACCAGCGCATTCTGGACGCGGCCGAGTCGCTCAAGCTCGGCCGAGCGGTTCCCCTTGACCAGGAAGCTATCCTCCACGGCACGTTTATCCGAACCGGAACAGCCTGATGCTCGCGCCATCGGGCCTATCGGAGACTTCAGGGAGGAAAGATCGGCAAGCGCCAATACGCCATTCTGGAAAGAGTGATCATTTCGTAAAAAACCCATATCTTTGTAAGGAAAGGTGTGGGCAGGATGAGTCTCATGGGCGATTCAGGCGCGCTTGTCGCACTGGTAAATCCGGCTGTTTCGGGAGCGGGTATCTATCTATTCGTGCGACGGATTCCCCCGGCTCTAGCCCGGCTGGCCGCGGGAACGGTCTGGGCGCGGCGCGCATACACTGCTTAGGAATCTTCCGGCAAAGGATGTTGGCCCATGCCCTCGATTGTAGGCAGCTTCAAGATCAATACGGTCGGTCCCAGCTCAATCATTCATATCGGTGATTCGCTAGTCATCAGTCCGACCAGTACCTCGAAGACGTTTGCCGGCTCCGGTTCGTTCAACACGGGTGATTTTCCGGTAACGAACAATGCTGTGAGCGCAACGAATACATTTGATCCGGACGGAGTCGACAGTTCGGTAACCAAGGTGGCGGCCGTGTAACATGATCGTATATCAGACGATTGCCATTCATCTGCTGCGCATTGATCTGGTCAGCAACGCCTCCGTCGTCCAGATCGGCACGGCCGGCTCCATTCAAGCATTGGCCAACCTGCGCGATACCGGGGGATTCGGCACCTTGACTGAAGAAACCACCGGAATATCGCCGATTGTCGTGCCCCTGCCGGCGCCTAGAGGATGAAGCTGCCCATGCCGGACTCTCTTTTGGTTCGAATGCTGCGATTCACGCACGCATAGACTGGTGGGGAGAGGAGAGGGCGGGGATGAACTGGGATGCATGGCTCTATCAACTGCAGCAGCAGATCGCCTGGCAGAGCGGCAAGATCCTCGAACTGGAAGGCATGATCAAGGAGCTTATGGCCAAGGTGGAAAAGATCGCTGCGGTTCCGCAGACCCGGATCGACCGGATCGAGTACCAGTTTGATCAGTTGAAAGTGGAGAAGCTGGAGGGGGCTCTTCATATCGGCATTTCGCCGCCCGGGGCGAAAGATTTGGCAAGTGAGTGGCAGAGTGGCAGCAAAGAAGCGTTTGATGTAGGGTGGACCGATTCCGCAGGACCCGGCGCCGCAGCGCCTGTCGGCGAATCAGCCCCTGCGGATGGCGGCGCTGCCGCCGGTCCATCTCCTATTTCCGGTTCCGCCGTCTACAATCCCTATGCCCCCGGGCAAGGAGGGGTGGTCCGATCCGGGGATTCGCCGCCGCTGTGGGAAGCCGAGCCTTACCGCTCGATCAATCGATTTATGGCTGAGGACGTCCCCAAGGTGATTGAACAATACGCGCAGGAATACCGGCTTCCGATCGAACCGGCCTATCGGAGCAGCATGGCCGAATCGCTTTGGAACCAGATCGGAGACCGGGTAACTTATTATCTCGCGGAAGCGCAGAAGCATCTTCCTTCCACCGAAATTCCCGACCTGGAGCAGATTGTGGCCAAGGTGAAGCACGATGTGGACAGCGCCATTCGCGCCCATATGGAAGCGATCCGCCGATCGGAGGGGGAGCAAGCTGATGAATCTTCAGGTGGTCAATAAAGAAATCCACATCGGCGTCATTCGGGTGATCGGGGTAGCGAGCTCCTCGCTGCTGCTTGTAGGCGACGCCTGCAACATCAATTTGTCGGCGATGGCCGACACTCCGCCCGAAGCGGTCGGCCCGGTTGTTCCGCTTGCTGCCGAGAGGTGAGCCCGATGACCCGGCTCTCCGTGATCGGATTTCTCGATATCAACGCCGTTATCTTTTCGTCTGTCGTCTTCATCGGGGACAATTGGCTGATCGCTCCGCGGACCCGCGTCATTGCCGTCCGCAGGGATTTCCCTTCCTTTTTCGGCAACGAGGGCCGCTTCGAGGATTATCCGTTGTTTCAACGCGACTGGCCGCGCCTTCCCGTTCCGGCGGACGTTCATTTTGTCAAACGAGACGAAGGCGTCATCCAGGTGGATCTCGTTCGACTGACGAGCCTATCGACCTCCGCCATGTTTCAGGCCGGCTCCACTCATACCGTGCGCTCCGAGTCCCGCGTCAAGCAGTTCAGGCAGCTTGCTTCCACGAATCCGGCCGCATTTTCTCATCCCCCTGCTCCCCGGTAACCCGTTCCAACGCAGCAGTTCTCGCGCGGGACGGGTTTCTGCTATAATGAAAAGCAATTGACGAGGTGATGACATGGCCAACAAAAGGAAGCCCGCGCAGGCCTCGCGCGCCGCGCAAACGGACAAGCCGGCCACGCTGGCGGACCTGATTAAGCCGGAGATTCGCGAGCAGTTGCAGGCGCAGGCGAAGAGTCAGGCGGAAGCGCAGAGAGCGGCGGATGAAGCGCGGCGGCTGGAGGAGCGCAGGAAAGCGGAGGAAGCCCGCCAGATAGAGGAAGAACGACGCAACAGCGATTTCGCTTACCTACTGGAGAACAGCAAGCTGGACTGGAAATCGTTCAAATCATCAGACAAATGAAACCGGAAGGGACGAGGTAGGAATGGATTGCATTTTCTGCAAAATCGCAAACGGCGAGATTCCTGCAAAGAAGGTATACGAGGACGAGCATGTGTTGGCGTTTCATGATATTTCGCCGATCGCCCCTGTGCATGTGCTCACCATCCCCAAGAAGCATATCGCTTCGGCGTTGGAGGTAGGGAACGGGGACGGCGAGCTTCTCGCCAGGCTTCACCATGCGATACGGGAAGTGGCGAAATCGACCGGGATCGCCGAGAGCGGATTTCGGATCATCTCCAATGTCGGCCCGGACGGCCAGCAGACCGTGCCCCATCTGCACTTTCACGTCATCGGCGGCCGGCAGTTGGAGTGGAAGGCCTGATTCCGATCCGCGGGTTCAGTCGCTTCGCCGGTTGCTGGAGCAGCCCAATTTCCCCAAATGGTTCATCGTTTTCGCTGGAAAGCTGCTTGACAGGCCGTTCCTTCGCCATGAACTGTTGGCGGGAGGAGCGGCTTTTTGGTTTGCGGCGGCGCCTCCGGTTCCGGAAAACCATTTGAACCCCTCTGCTACAATCGGGTATACTGGTTGACGAGAATAATTCTCAAAAGAATTCTATCAAAAAGATGGGGATGGGCATGGAACAAGCGGCCGTACATAGGGACATTCGGGCGGCCTGGCTCGGCAGAGCCGAGTACCGGGCGGCCTGGGATTTGCAGGTGCAGCTTGTACGCGAGGTGGACGAGGGAACCCGCGGCGACACCTTGCTAATGCTGGAGCATCCGCCCACGTATACGATAGGCTCGCAGAAACATCCCGAGCATCTTCTCTTCAGCCGGGAAGAGTTGGCCGAGCGGGGCATAGCCCTGTTCGAAATCGACCGCGGCGGGGACATCACCTATCACGGGCCCGGCCAATTGGTCGGTTATCCGATCATCCGGCTGGAGGGGCCGGGCATCGACCTGCACGGCTATCTGCGCGATCTTGAAGAGGCGATCATCCGCTATCTGGCTTCCCGCGGCATTGCGGCGGAACGTAAGCCCACATATACGGGGGTGTGGGTGGGGGACCGGAAGATCGCGGCCATCGGCGTCAAGGCCAATCGCAGCAGGCGGCGCAAGGGATATGTCACCAGTCACGGCTTTGCCTTCAATATCAAGGCCGGAATCGAGCAGGAGGGCTTCGCCGGGATCATCCCCTGCGGAATCAGCGAGTATGGAGTAACCTCTCTGGAGGAATGCTTGGGACAACCGATGACGGTGCAGGAGGCGGCCGCGGAGCTGCTGCCCTATTGGGCCGAAGTGTTCCGCTATCCGGCCGCAGTTCTGTCACAGCTTAAGGAGGAAGAAGCATGGACAAGGTGAAACTGCCGAAGCCGGATTGGATTCGGATCAAATGGAACAAAGGCGAGAATTACCAGGACATCAAGACGATGATGCGGGACAAAACCTTGCATACGGTATGCGAGGAAGCCCATTGCCCCAACCTGTTCGAATGCTGGGCCAACCGCACGGCGACCTTCATGATCCTCGGCAGCGTCTGCACCCGCGCGTGCCGGTTTTGCGCGGTGAACACGGGGATGCCCACCGAGTATGACCGGGAGGAGCCGGAACGGGTGGCCGATACGGCGGCCCGCATGGGGCTGAAGCATTGCGTCATTACCTCGGTCGCCCGGGATGACTTGGCCGACGGCGGCTCTGCGATTTTTGCCGAGACGATTAGGGCCGTCCGCAGGAGGCTGCCCTTCTGCTCCGTCGAGGTGCTGATTCCCGATTTCCAAGGCAGCCGTGAGGCCCTTCAGCTCGTGATGGACGCGAAGCCCGATATTCTTAACCATAATATCGAGACCGTGGAACGGCTCTCCGACCGGGTTCGGGCGAAGGCCAAATACCGCCGCTCGCTGGAGTTGCTGCGGAGGGCAAAGGAAATGGCCCCGGCCATTCCGACTAAATCGAGCATCATGCTCGGCGTCGGCGAAGAGTGGGAGGAAATCCTCCAGGCGATGGACGATCTGCGAGATGTGGACTGCTCGATCCTGACGATCGGCCAGTACCTTCAGCCGACTCCGCAGCATCTGGCGGTGGAAAACTATTATCATCCGGACGAGTTTGAACGGTTGAAGGGGGAAGGCCTGGCGAGGGGCTTCCGCCATGTCGAGTCCGGTCCGCTGGTTCGCAGCTCTTACCATGCCCACGAGCAGGTTGAGTCCGCAAGAAGCCACACGGTGGAAGCGGCGGCAGCCGAATAATAGAAGCTCCCCCGAGCGAGCGGCAGAGTTGGACCGGAAGCTTCCGGCCCGCTCCGGCGCTCGTTTTTTCGTGAATATGCGGTATGATCTGCCATCGGTATCCCCCTTTTCTCCCCCACGCTTGGATGGTAATTCTTTCGAGCCTTTTGATTGGAAATGTGATACAACTAAAAGATGAGCAAACTTTTTTGGCTCAGTAACAAAAGACGGGGTTATCGATGAATTTCGACAAGAGCAGGGCATGAGAAAAGAAAAGCGTCACCCGTTTGTCGAATCCGTCGTTAGCCCGTTTTATTCTCAATGCGGTCTTGATGCT